>Ga0315904_10009255_pt1 | contig 12900 bp, 25 predicted proteins | sample LakEriMetagenome_6_FD_203529 | JGI IMG/M metagenome (GOLD analysis project Ga0315904, IMG submission 203529) | Freshwater fungal communities from buoy surface, Lake Erie, Ohio, United States - Buoy 12 MA120 | ecosystem: Environmental > Aquatic > Freshwater > Lake | place: USA: Lake Erie, Ohio...
GACACGCGGCCCGTTCGCCCTACCTCGTACTCGTACGCTTCCAGTTCGCTTTGTATCTGACACTCGGGGCTGTTCGGGGGGTATGCGATCGTCCGTTGCTGGATGGACATGCACAGCCCTTCCAACAGCATTTGTTTCTTCGCGCCGGTCTGGAACCCTTCGACATTCGGGCACACACGCCGCAGACGATCGACAACCGGCGAACCCACGCCAGCCTCGTCCACCATCGCGGGCAGTTCGCCGATGATCTTCGCCAGCTTCTCCGTCGTCAGTTCCCAACCCAGCTTGTGCCACCGCTCAAAGAAACACGTCGCCCCGTCCTCATCCAACCCCACGATGACGGTGTAGTCCTGAGCGTTTCCTAAGTCGGCACCGAAGCAGACCGGCGGCTTTGACGACATCGTGCGGATGCACGCGCGGATGTGCGACAAGCCAAAGGGGTTGGCCCCGTCCTCGCTTGGCTCGCACAGGTAGAGTTCCTTGAAGACGTGTTCGGGCAGTACCCGCTTGGCGTCCTCGACTTCCTCGGGATTTGTCACCCCGTCTGCGATGGCGTCCATTGCGGTGCGGACGTAGTAGGCGATACCGGGCGTGCCCTGCTTCGCCATCATGCCGAGTTTGTACGCCCAGTTCGCACGCCCCTTGACGTTGCCGATGATCCTGATTGGTCCCTTCGTCGCCGTCGTGGTGGACCGCACCGCGTGCCAGGCTTCTTCCTTGCAACGGCTGGCCTCGTCCACAACGACGCTGTAGTAGTCGGCACCGTAGATGCTGTCTGGGTTATCGCTGCCCTTGAAGAACCACCGCGAGCCGTTGTGAAACGCGATGCACAGTTCCGACTTATTGTCGGTCCAGATTCGTTTCGTCGGGTCCGCCTTGCTCATCCACCGGCACATGCGGTCGAATGCGATCTTGGCCTGCGGGTAGACGGATGCCACCCAGAGATGGGCTTTACCGGCGCCGGTCCCGAAGCACTGTGCCGCCTGCCATGTCAGAGCCGATACCGTCTTACCGCTCTTGGTGGACCCGTCACAGACAACGATGCGGGATGCGTCAAAGAAGATCGTGTGCTGGTGCGGCGTCAACTTGGGAAGGTTGACGGTGACGCGCTCGTGTTCCATTAGCCCGCGTCGTCGAATCGGACGTTGATAATCAACTCGCCCTTCGTCGTGGCCTTGCCGCCGTCGATGCGTTCCTCGGCTGCCATGTCAGACGCCAGCTTGTCGCCGCGTGCCATAACGCCGATGAGGATTTCGGATGCCTTCAGGCGTTCCTTATCGCTCGACAGCGGGTTATCCCGCACCCCGCGAACGTACTCGATTGTCTGGCCGAAGTGGTCCGCCAGCACCTTGTCAGATTTGAGAAGGCGTTCGGCGCGGGAAAGGGTTCCCATCTGGCCGAGGCCGCCGTTGATTGTGGACATGGCTAGTTCAGGAACATCACTTCGGCAGTGGGCGTGCCGCCGTTGGTCAGGCCAGCGCCAGCCGTTTGCACGAGGAGCAAGAAGTACGCCGCCCCGCTCACGTCAAACGAGCTGGACGGGTTGGTGTACAGGAAGGTTCCGTCCTTGAGCTGGGTGTTGCCAGACGCCGCCGCGAACGTCAGCGTCGTACCCGTGCCCGCGAGGGTCGTGGCGTCCGCCCGCAGGAAAGTCGCATCGCTGGGCACTGCGGCACCGTTCGCAATCTCGGAGTTGGTGTAGACCGCGTAGCAGTACACAACCGGCGATGTCGTGACAGCCGAGATAGCGACCGCACACTTGCCGCGAACGATCGCCCGCGTGCAGTTGTCGGGCACCTTGACCCACACCGCGTTCGTGTCCGCCGCGTTGTACGGGGCGGCAAGGTTCGCGGCGGTCGAGGCCGTGGCGATCAGGCTGTTGTGGCACGTCGTCCAAATACCCTTGACACTGGCGGGGTAAACGACGGCACCGGCGGCGAAGTTCGCGCCACCGTTGGTGGTTGCTGGCATGTTGTTGTTCTCACCTACTGGCGCGGGCAATGCCTATTGGCCTGCCTGCGCGTGATCGGAAACCATCCGCGCCCCATGTCGCGGTGATGTACATGGCGTCGATGAACGGCTTGCGTGTGCCTGCCGATTGCAGCAGGCCCATGACGATGCGAAAGTTGGACCCGAGAAGGTCGGCGGTAACGATGGGCGTCGATGCCCGGTTACCAAAGATGACGTTGCCGCTGCTGTTCATTGACAACAGAGACAGTGGAGACGTTGACAGGCTGAACCCGCCTTCGCGTGTGCCCGCGCTGGCGTTCGTTACAGCCGAGTTCACGCGCCCGTAGGCGAGGATGCCCGCAACGTCGGTGTACGCCCAGATGCCGACGCTGAGGGCTGTCAGGACCGCCGTAGAGGGGATCGTCTGAGTGATCGTGCTAGACCCGTCCGCTTCGTTGATCCAACTGCCAAAGACAAGGTTGTTGATGAGCCAGGGGGTTTCGGTGCTGGCCGCTGCCGGAGTCGCGTACGTCGTGTCCACCGGACCCGCCGCGTTACCCTCGGTGCCGTTCCACGTCGTGGCACCTACGCCAACGTCGCCGCCGAACGCGGAGGCAGAGGCCGTCACGTTCGTTGCGTAGAAGGTTGCGGACGGCATTAGCGGACCAGATTGTTTCGGCTACGGACGGGACGGATGCGGGTAAACCCGCTCGGCTCGGTATACGTCACGCTCATTCGCACGCCGTTGAAGCCCATCGCGGGCGAGTTATCAAACACGTCTCCGGTGAAGCCGAGCCGGGCGTTGAGTGCGTAGGTCGAGTCGCGTAGTTGTGCAGTGGTTGGCAGCGTGGCCGCGAGGTTGACGAAGTTGGTTGACGGGCGGTAGAAATAGAGCGGAACGATTGACCCGAAATCAAAGAACGACGTGCTTGTGACAACAGTGCCGAACGCGCCTCCGCTGTTCCGTTGCTGGGCCTGGAACTGGTAGCTGTTGACGCCGGGTCCGCCCGTGCCGCTTATTCCGAGGTCCGCGTCAGTCACCCTGAAATCAAACACAACCGCCGTGACGGTTGCGGACGCGGACAGAACGGTTGACACGTCGGCATTGTCTAAAATCCGAAGCCACGTCCCGAGACGGAACATCTTCGAGAACCCGCCCGCGCCAATGCTTATCGTATCGGTGTAGGCAAACTCATCGACACAAGCGGCGTAGGGAAGGGACGCGCCCTGAGTTAAGGAACCGGCGTTCGTGAGGCTGTCCGAATCCTTGTTGTACTTGGTCGTTACGTTCGTCCAGTTGGTCGCGCCTGCGCCTTCAATCAGCAGCCCCTCGCCTGCGACCGGCTGAGAACCCACCGTGGGGTAAAACACGTCCGTAGGCATGGCTAGGTAAGTGTGAGGGCCGAGTACACGAACGCGCCAACGGTCAAAGCTGCGGCGTCCGGGTCTGCCGGATCGTCAAACACGCGAGTACCGGGGGCACGCACAAGGCCCGCGTTCATCGTCAACCCTTCGGCATCGGTGGCAAGGGCAAGACGCACGATGAGGTTGCCACCCACTTCAGCCCGATCGGTGACAATAAACTTTCGGGTTTGCATGAACGGATGTGCCTATCGCTTAGCGTTGTTGAGGATGAGTGATCGAATCTCGGCCAGTTGGGTCTGGATGTCAGCAAGACGAACATGCGTGTTAACGTTCTCGCGGTCCATCCGACGCTCAATGGCGTCCTCGCGTTCCTTCAACGTCAGCAGGTCGGATTTGGTTGCCGAGTTCTTTTCCAGCCGTGCGGTAATGGCGAGGGCGGACTTGGCGGTCGTCTCGGCCCGAAGTGCCTGGGCCTTGATTTCGTACCACGCGGCTGCAATCGCAACGGCATGGGTCACGATCCAGACCACCACCACGCCAAGCAGCTTCCATTCGTTGAAGAGGCGGGTTGTTACTGACTTGCTGGATACTGGGTCGCTCACGCCTTGGCTCCCAGCTTCTTCTTCGCGTACTGCTCGGCGTCAATCACCGCCCGCGTGACGCGATCCTGCACGCGGTTGGCGATGGGGGTGAACTTCTCCCACACGATCGCCCCTTCCTTGCGGGCTTCGTCGACGGTCTGCATGACTTCGCGGAGGCTCTTGTTCTTGATCCACACGAGGTAGACGAAGTAGGCGACAGCGGCACCAACGGACAGGGCGCCGATCCACCATGCGTAGGCCAGAAGCCAATCGAACACGAGGATGCTCACGAGGGTGCACGCGAAGATCGCGGACAGCGTGAGGTTGGGCAGCTTGCCGAACAGGAACAGGGCGATGGTCACACCCAGCCCGATCACGCAGACGACGGCGGACAGCCCCAGCACGCGGTTCTGTAGCCGGTCGCGGTCAGACTTGAGGCTTGCGTTCTCGCGTGCCAGGCGGTCGATGTCGGCCTGTGCGGCCCGAAGCGTCCCGGCAAGCCGGTGTATCGCGTGCGCGTCGTCGCGGATTTCCTGAGACTTGGCAGCAATCGCGGCGGCTTCGTCGGGGGCGCGGTCGCTCGCGGCCTGTGCCTGCTTGTCGATCGCTTCCGTGGCATTGATCTGGTTGGCAGCACGGCCCTTGATGTCGTCGCCCACGCCCTGCACGGTGGGAGCTTTCACCACAGCGGTGGATTGTGAAGCACACCCCGTCAAAAACACCAACGCGATAAGGAACACGGCGGCAACGAGGCCGATTCCTACGCGGATGAGGGCTTGGCGGATGTTCTGCGTCATAGTTGAAAACGCACCCGAGCGGTTAGGCATGGGTACGCGGCGGACTGAATACGGTCCCTGACTAGGTGGATTCCGCAGTCCGGCGATTAGTTCCAGTTCTCGGCTTCGACCTGCTCCGCGCGCCACTGGCGGTACGAATCACCGAGGCGACGGAGCCGCTTTCGGGCGTTGTGCAACGTCTGCACGGGCACGCCGTACTTGCGGGCGCACATGCGGAGCGGTTCTTGGGAGACGATCGCGTGTGTGAGGGCCGAGGCTACTTTTTTGTTTCCACCGGCAGCGACGAACACGCCGAATTCGGCTGTTTCAATGGGGATTTCGTCAGTCACCGCCGCCCCCTCCGGGCCGCGCCGACAGATCGACACCACGAGCGGACGCCCATTCGTCAGCGACAGCATCATTCGCGCGTTCTTCTGTGGTTCGGTCGTCGCCGGGGCTGATGCACTTCCGCAGCTTTCGCTTGGCTTCTGCGGCTCGAACGCGCTCCCGGTGAGTTGAACCCGGTGCTGCGTCCATCGTCCGTTCCATGCGGAACAGCGTTTCCTTGACGTGTGCCGACATGGAAACGGGCGCGGCAAGTTCACGCGGTGCCCAGCCTTCCATGCGCTTGCGGCGTTCGGCGAGTTTTTCTTCGGCTGTCTCAAACGAGTACCCGGCGGATGTGATGTAGCACGCTGGGTAGAGACGCGGTTTAGCGTCCAAGCCTGGTGCGGGCTTGTCCACGCCTCGGACTGTTACCCCTGCGGGTATCAGCATTGCACCGTCCCTAGTGCTGTGCGATCTGTCGTACGGGTCTTTCGTTGGTTTCAGTGTACCCCAATCGTCACGTGGTACACAGGTCATGGCGCGCCGACTGTTCGCGTTCCTTGCGATTGTCGTGTCGGTGCCGAGTTCTACGCGCACCTTTGGGAGAACCCCCCCATCCCCCCCTTTGGACGGGCTAAACGGTTTCTTCGCGTTGCGTTTCTTCCGCTTGCCCATCTGTAGTTCCCTCTACAGATAGGTGATAGTGTCCCTGATTATGGGACAGCATCCATCCCATCCACCGCCGCCGTCGTTCCGTGCTTTTTGTACGTTTTGTACAACTCCACCGCCTTCGCGTGGTCTGCGTCGGTGAATGTCATGGCTTGTTCCTTTCGAGGGCACCGGAGGCGTTTGTCACGTCGTACTCGTCATAGCCCATGCGGTTGTCGTCTTCCGATTCGTGATGTGTCCGCCACGCCCAGACCTCCGCCGCCAACACCATCGCGTCCACGCGTGCCTGGTCGAGCGATTTTTCTAAGTCCCGGATGAGTTCGGCTTGCTCATCCAGTTCGGCTTCGAGGGTGCGGATGCGGGATTCCAACGGGGTTCTTTTGCTGAGTTCCAACTGACCAGCGGCGTACCCCTTCGAGTATTCGTACGCGCCGGGCTCATCGGCTTGTCCGCTTGCGTTCCATCCACGATCAAGGGCGTCTTCGTAGCCGTGCTGGTATGGAGTTCTCATCGCTTCCCTCCCTTCCGCTCGGTGCCGTTGAGGATGGCGAGGATGTCGCGCTTGTGGATGTACCAGCGGTCGGGTGCCGCCTGCTCGCACAGTTCCCTCACCCTGCGGAGTTTCTCGCGGTCGTTCGTCCACTCGCGGGTGAGGACGGTCACGATGTCGCGATCCGTGTCGCGATCGCCATTTGCGGGCTTCTTTTCGCCCCGAATCGCGTCACTTTGTCGCGATTTCTGTCGCGATTCACGCTTCTTCGCCATCGCTCGCCTCCTTGATCGTCTTCTCCACTTCCTGCCGAATGACGTACCCGAGTGCGGGCAGGTCCACGCCGAACAGCCGACGATACTCACGGGCACGGTTGACGATGCGGTTGGCACACTCGTTGGCGGCGATCTGGTCGTCGGTCCAGCCGCCGAGGTAGAGCGTGAGCGACTGCGTGTTTTGGTCAAGTGGAAGGGGCATCGCTCGCCTCCTTCTTCGAGTTGTCAAGTGGGGCTTGACTACTGCCACGCTTCACCTCGCTTTCGGGGGTGGAGAGGGTGCGGAGGGCGTCAAGTGCCTTGAGCAACCACACCGCGTTTGCGTGCGTCCAAGTAATCTTGCCGTGAGTTCCGATTGTGGACTTCACGGCTTCCGCAGCCTTCACCGCCTCCCGCATCGCCTTGATGTACGCTTCAGCACCACCGGCCTTGAGCGGAAGCCCGTGACGTTCGGCCATTTCCTCCCAAGCGTGTTGTTCTTGGGCAACGTCTCGCATCCGCTTGATGTACGCGGCGGGGTCGGGGATGGTGGCCAGGGCGTTGACGCAGGCGACGATGCGATCGCCGTTGGCCCTTTCCAGCGTGCGATACTCGGGGTTCGTGTACGGGCTTTTCGCCTGTGCGATCTCTTCGCCTTCCTTGCCCGCACGAATACTCGGGGGCCACGGGTCGGGCTGAATGTGCCACGGCTCCGGCGTGTGCTTACCCATTGTCGCTCTCCTTGTCAAACAAGACCTTCATGCACAGGTGTACCAACACCATCCACGCAAAGACGATCACGATGCCCGTTGTGGCGATGGCGTTTTCGCTCAAGTGCTTCTCCTTTTCCACTTTCCACCCCGAAACGCTAAATGTCTGGGCGTGATTTAGTGCTGGGTTGAATTGTCGTCGGCGACGGTGAAGCCCTGCGAGGTGAGTTCAGAAACCCATCGCTTCGCCTCCCACTGGACGCCTGCCAGCCAGTCGCCGTCGCCGTAAACTGGCGGCTTCGGTGCCTTCACCACCATCGCGGCGGGCTTGGGTGCGGCGGCAACTGCGGCGAGGCGGGATTCGAGGGCGGACAGCCGGTCTTGGATGTGGACGATCGCACCGGCGATGCTGTCAGCGTTGGCCCGTGCCACCGCATCCACCACGGGAACAACGTTACGAATACAAGATTTCTCGCCGTCCTTGTTTTCTTGCGGGGCGGGCTTAGGCAACTCCGCTTTACCACTGTTTGCGGTAGGAAAATCTGGGGGCGTTTCCTTTACTAGCCGCGCGTTCCCAGACGCCTCTGCTGTCAAAACCGGCGATGTTGCCTTTGGCTGACACTTCTCCCCTTCGACGGGGGTGAGGTGGTAGCCCCAGGCCTTCAGCAGCTCCTCCGCGAGATGCCCCGGAATGTCCTGTTCTTCCGTGTGGCGGTGAACCTCGCTCGGAACCCAATGATCGCGTTCGCCGACGACACGGAAGTTGATCCCGCGGCGGTACTGGAACAGCCACGCATGACCGGGCTTACTCGTCCACCCGTCGCCAACCATCACGTCGATCGTCTTCATGCTGCCACCGTCCTTTCCGTTGCCGCCCGAATCTGTGCCTTCGCCCACACGCGGGCCGCTGCTTCCTGCAATGAGCCAGCGAACCACACGCCGCCCAATCCGATTCCCTTGTCGCCGTCCGCAATTGCTTCCGCCACCGACGCGACGGCCTTGATAACGCTGCGGTAGCCGCTGTATCCCACAACGCTAGCGACCTGTTCCAGTGTCGCGCTCGTGTAGTGACGCAGCGTGTACGACGCCAGTTGCTTCGCGTACACCGCGCGGGGTGTGCCGTGGGTTTCTTCCCGCACCTTGACTTCCTCGCGTGCCGCTTCCATGACGTACCTGAATGGAATCACCATGCCTGCCCTCCGCTTTCGTCGATGTTCTCGAACCGCGTGCGTTCCGCGTTCCAACGCAGATCAACAACGCCCGTCGGCCCGTTTCGCTGTTTCGCCACGATCAACTCGGCCTTGCCAACCTTGTTGGGGTTCGCGGCCAACCACTCGGGATCGCTGATGTGGTAGTAGTCCTCGCGGTGCAGAAGCAGCACCACGTCGGCATCCTGTTCGATCGAGCCTGACTCGCGTAGGTCGCTCATGCGGGGCTTATTGCCCTCGCGCGACTCAGCCCCGCGATTGAGCTGTGACAGGCAAATGACCGGCACGTCCAGTTCGCGGGCCAGGGACTTGATGCCACGGCTGATCGCCGAGACTTCCACCTGTCGGCTCTCGCGTGCCTGTGCGGGGCTGGTCAACAACTGCATGTAGTCGATGACGATGGCACACACCGGGACGCCCTCACGCTTGCGGGCGAGAACGCGGCGGCGCGCCATTGTGCGGAGTTGGGTCACGGTCAACCCCGCCTTGTCGATGATGTCGATCGGCATCTTGGCAACCGCGTCGGCGGCACCGAGAACGCGGCGGTACTGGTCGCTGCCCATTGTGCCGTTGCGGAGAACGGGCAGGTCCACGCCCGCGCGGGCGGACGCGATGCGGTCCCACAGGGCTTCGGCGGACATTTCCAAAGAGAACAGCAGGATCGCCCCCGCCTCGGTTTCGCAGATGCCCTCGGCCATGTTCACGGCCAGGGCGGTCTTACCCATGCTCGGGCGGGCGGCGACGATGACCAACTCGCCGGGTTGGAAGCCGCTGGTCATGGCGTCGAGCCGGAAGAATCCCACCTTGACGCCCCGGTTGCCCTTCGGGGAGTCCAGTGCCGCGAGCCGCGCGGTCGTCAGTTCCTTCATGGTGCGAACCACGGCCTGCGACTTGGCCTCGGTCAACTCGATAGCCCCGCTCTGGTACTGGTCGAGAACCACAACCACGGCGTCGGAGTTGGTCGGGTCCACTTGGTACGCATTGTGGACAGCCGAGGCCGCATTGGTCACGAGGCGGCGAAGGGATGCGGACTGGCCGACGATCTTGGCGTAGTTCAACGCCGTTGCCGCCGAGGGCACACTGTCGGCGAGTTGCTGTAGGTACTCGACGCCACCAACGGCCTCGAACAGATTGCCGTTCTTGATCGCCTCGACCAATAGCACGAGGTCGATGCGGCCCGTGCGGTCGATGATGTCGCACGCCACCCGGTAGATCGCCGAGTGCCGCTCGTCATAAAAGTCCTCAGGGCTGGCGATGTAGGTCTGGACTTCGGCGAGGACGTTCGGGTCAAGCAGGATGGACCCGAGCAGGCTCATCTCGGCATGGACCGCCGTGGGCACGGGGCGATTGAACAGGGCTTCGAGCTGGACGACGGGTGCGTTACGCTGCATGGTGGCCCTCCTTGACCATCGCCACGAACTCGGGCGGGGGTGTATTGATGAACTGAGACTTGGGCCAATTGGCATACTTGGCGTGCTTGGCCTTCACAGCCGCTACGATTCGTTCTACGGCGTCCGAAGGCAGTTGACGGACCATCAGGGCATCCGACTCTCGGGCGTCTCTAATCGAATCTAATGGCGTTGTAGCCTTGAGCCAGGGTTCACCCGCGAGCCAACGGTCGATGCGCGGGGCAAACCGATCCGCCCATCCGGGATTGCTCTTGGCCTTCGCAAGTGCGGCCATGATCGCCGGTGCATGTTGGTCAAGGTTCTTGCGATACCAGTGCAACCGGGCGTGTCCGGGGTCGGGCCGCTTGTTCTCGGGGTAGGCGTGGAAGAACACCTCAAACGGCTCGACGGCGTTAGAACCAGAAGACAGAATACATTCTTCTTCTTCATCTTCTACGAAACGGTTATCCGTTTTTGCCGAGGGGGGGATAAGGGGGGGGTTATCCGAACTTCCAACCCCCCGGTTATCCGAACCCCTTTTCAGGGCAGGATTGCCACCTTTGGCCCCGTTCTCCTTGTTCTTCTCAGACAGCGCAGCGTCCCGAACCATGCGGCGGCAGAAGATAACGCCGTCCTCAATCGAGTAGACGCCAGCGTGTTCAAGTTCGGCGAGCAACGCCCGGACCTCGGCGGCGTCGGCTCCCACGTTCCGCGCCAGTTCCTCCGGCGTCGGCGGTCTATTGCGGACCAACAGATACCCGCGCCGTTCGGATTCGTACATGATGCAGATCATCTCCCACCAAAGCCCTCTCGCCGCGAGCGAACACGCCCGGACCTCGGGGTCTTTCTTCCAGTCCCCGATATAGAACTGCATTGCTGGGCGTTTGTCCTTGGCCATCTTCTTCGCATCCTTGCGTTCAATTCACTTCCACCACGTCTGTCCCGTCGTCTTCCCGTTCCGTCGCGTGTAGTCCCGTTGTCTCAGCTTGGACTCGTGAACCGCTTGCATGTGCGTGTGTTCGCCGGTGCTGCGTATAGCGTCGGCTATACAGGTGACGCAGAGCTTGCGGGTCGGACTGTCAAGCGGGGCTTGACACTTGGGGCATCTCATTCGGTCCTCCTTACGGTCATCACTAACTTCGCATCGTCACCCTTGCTCACCGTCATTGGAAGGTGCGTTAGGCCCGAGTCGTCGTCGATCAACCCCGCGTCCCTCAGCCCGTCGAAGTACGCCTTGCACCGGGCGAGCAGGTTGTCGTGGTCGCGCTTGCGGGCGTCCTCGAAGGTCCAGGCGAGTTGGACCGATGCCCGTTCCCATCGCGGCTCGTCGCGGTTGAGGGCACCCATCGCCACCAACTTCGCGGCCTGCCGGTGCTGCTTCGTGACCTTCGCCTTTGCCATGTAGTGCGGGCGTGCGTTCGGCGACAGCATGGGGCTTGGTACGGGGAGCGTGAGTACGACGTGGTTCATGGAGTCCTTTCCGTTATCCCTCGTTGATTTCCGCCTGTTCATCGCGCCGCTTGCGGTCGGTGAAGTCCTTTTCGAGTGCGGCGCGAATCTTGGCGAGGGCGCGGTCGTGCGCTTCCTGGGCGGATTCCTTCGTGATGCCCGTGATGCGGGCGATCTGGGCGAAGGTGCGGATGGGAGCGGTAAGCGGGTCGTGGTTAGTCAAGTGCCACCGCCGATCCCGCTCGCGTCGCGGGGGTGAGGTGGACGCGGACTGCTGTGAACTCGTGGGGGTACAGGGCGTGTTCGTTGACGTGCAACATCAACTCTGCCCGATTGCGGCCAAGCCACGGGAAGCCCCTGAGGTTCTTGGATTCTGCTTTGTCGGCGTACTGCGGCTTCACAACTGCCACCCACGCCGTCTGCGGTCGAGTTTTCACGGCTTCACCCCCGCGTCGGTGGTGGTCTGGGCGGCGAGGGCGGATTCGTCCTGCCGCTTCATTCGCTCGGCGAGTTGTTCGGCGAGAACGGCGTGTCCCATGTCCCGCAGTGCGTCCAACAACGCAACCCGCTCTGCTGCGACGGCGGCGGTGAGGGCGGTGGTGATGCGTTGCGTCATCTGTTCGTCCGCGTCCTTGACAAACCGCATGCGGTCAACCAAATGGGCGTACACAAGCCCCTTCGCAATGTCGTCATACTCGCTCATCGCTTGGCCTCCCTCGCCTTCTCCCGCTTCTCCCGCCGATGCTCGTGAAGTTCCTTCGCCGCGTCGATCATCGCGCGGACAAGCCGCTTCTCCGTGTGGTCGCAGGCTCGCAGGTCGTCGTCGTCGTCCAGTTCCAGCGACGCCAGCGCGTCGGCAAGGTCCAGTGCGATGTACTGGTCGTCGCCGCTTCGCAGGGCATCCAGCGCCCACCGGATGCACCAGCCGACGCCCGCGATGTTGTCGCCGGGTTGGTCGTCGGAGTCCTCGAACTCGACGCGACGGACGGCATCGCTCGGCCATGACGTGTGTTCGATGCGTACCAGCGTGCGCTGGCCTTCGCCGGGGGTGTGCTTGATGCTCACTACTGGTTCTCCATCTTCGTGTTGTCGCTCAGGGTTTGACGCGACCGGGATATGCGCCCCTGCGCATACTTCTCGTGCAGGGTTTCGATCGCGGCTTCGGCTTCCACGCGGCGTGCCTTCTCTGCGGTGAACGCCTGCTTCCACGTCCAGCCGTCGGGGGAGAACTCGCCGGGCGCGGTGTCGTAGACCATCGCGGAAAGGCGCTCGACTTCGGCGGTGTGATCCTCGTACTTGACCCACGCGCCATCGTCACGCAGAATCGCCATGTCGCTGGTCACGTCGTATCGCTGAATCTTCACGTCGAACTCCTTTCGCTCACGATCGCGCGTGCGATCAACTGCCCAAACTCTCCACGCCTGCGGGGGTGATCGCGTACACGTTCGCGGTGCGGCCCGTGCTGATCTTGCGGGTGCCGATCGCTTTCAAGTGCCCGAGCTTGTGAACCAACTCGTTCACGCGCGGGTTACATGTGCTGGTCTGAATGTCCAGCAGTTCGCAAATGTCCTCCTGCGTCATGCCATGCTCGCGCCAGTGCGGGGCATTGCACAGTCGAAGGATGCGGGTGCGAATCGTTATGCCGCGCCCGCTGCGGTCGGTCGCCCGTGCTGCGGCGATGCTGGTGTGTGTCCGATTGTGCGGTGCAAACAGGCTTTGTGTGTTCACGTCCA
>Ga0315904_10009258_pt1 | contig 12898 bp, 9 predicted proteins | sample LakEriMetagenome_6_FD_203529 | JGI IMG/M metagenome (GOLD analysis project Ga0315904, IMG submission 203529) | Freshwater fungal communities from buoy surface, Lake Erie, Ohio, United States - Buoy 12 MA120 | ecosystem: Environmental > Aquatic > Freshwater > Lake | place: USA: Lake Erie, Ohio...
GGCCATTGCCACACCAGTATGAAACTGTGGCACGCTCGATCTGATCTCCGCGTTCAGCCTCGCCCATTGGGCCGGCGCCGACACGGCTTCCGCGAATTGCACTTGCCATGGATTAACCCTTCAAAACAAGACTGAGTGCGACAACGCCGCCGAACCAGATTCCGCCAACAACGATTGTGATGCGATCGAGGTTACGTTCTACAACAGATGAACCGCCGTAGTTTGATGACATTCCGCCGCCGAATAGATCGGAGAGGCCTGAACCTTTTCCTTTGTGCAGGAGAACAAGCAGGATCATCAAGATGCTTGTGATCACAAGCAAGATAGATAGAGCTAGAGCCACGGTGTAAAACTCCTCAAGTTGTGGATGGAGATAGAGCGTAAGGATACTAGATCGAAGTGCGAGATTAGGCTTCTGGGGCCGCGTAGAACTTGGCGATCTTGGCCAATTCCTCAGGATCTAGGCTCGCTCCCCCGATTAGGGCGCCATCAACATCGACCTGCTTCATGATTTCGACAACGTTAGATGATTTAACTGATCCGCCGTAGAGGATGCGCATATTTGCGGCGATCTCAGGTAAGCCAATACTTTGGATCTCTTCACGGATTGAGGCGCATACTTCTTGCGCATCTTCAGGAGTCGCAGTCTTGCCGGTACCGATCGCCCAAACTGGTTCGTAGGCGATAACAATCTTCTTAAGTTCTGGCTTAGTAAATCCTTCAAGACCGGCACGGACTTGGCGAATTACGTGAGATACATGTGCGCCAGATTCGCGGATGGAAAGTTCTTCACCTACGCAGAAGATTGGAGTTAGCTCGTTTGCGAGTGCTGCTTTGATCTTGCGGTTGATAAGCGCGTCATCTTCATTGTGAATAGCGCGACGTTCCGAGTGACCGATTACAACAAATGTGCAACCAAGTTTGGCGAGCATTGAACCTGAGATATCCCCGGTAAATGCGCCACTGGCTTCAGGTGAAAGATCCTGTGCACCATACTGAAGGCGAAGACGATCGCCATCGACCATAGTTTGGATTGAGCGAATATCGGTAAATGGCGGGATGATCGCGATATCAACTTCGTCATAATCTTTATCAGAGAGTGAGTAGACGAGCTTCTGTGCAACCGCGATCGCCTCGAGGTGATTGAGGTTCATCTTCCAGTTACCTGCCATTAGCGGCTTACGCATTATTTACTCCTTCTAACTTAGATTGTTATTTAAAATTAAAGACCAATAACTTAGAGACCCAGGGCGGTTAAGCCAGGAAGCTCTTTACCTTCTAGATATTCAAGCGATGCGCCACCACCAGTTGAGATATAACCGAAGGCAGAATCTGCAAAGCCCAGTGCGCGAACTGCAGCAGCGGAATCGCCACCACCAACCACTGAGATCCCAGAGACTTCGGTTAGCGCTTGCGCAACAACTTTAGTTCCGCCCGCAAATGCTGGGAATTCAAATACGCCCATGGGTCCGTTCCAGAAAACAGTCTTGCAAGAACGAATCGCTGTCGCAAAGGCTGCCGCAGAATCTGGACCAATATCGAGCCCCATCTGATCAGCAGGAATTGCATCGGCGCTAACTAAAGTTGCCGGTGCATCAGATGCAAAGGCAGGTGCAACCAAAATATCTGTTGGAAGAACTAACTTCACGCCAGAATCTGCAGCCTGCTTGATCAAACCCTTAACAGTTTCGATGAGATCTGTTTCAACGAGAGATGTTCCGATCTCTTTTCCTTGTGCAGCCAAGAATGTAAAGACCATTCCGCCACCGATCGCCATGACATCTACCTTGCCGAGCAAGTTAGAGATAACACCGATCTTGTCTGAAACCTTTGCTCCCCCAAGGACGACACCGTATGGACGCTCTGGATTTTGGGTTAACTTCTTGAGTACTTCAACTTCTGCCGCAACAAGTGTTCCGGCAACGTGTGGAAGTAATTCAGGAAGGTCAAAGACTGATGCATGCTTGCGGTGCACGGCGCCAAAACCATCTCCAACATATGCATCAGCAAGTGCTGCTAACTCTTTGGCAAGAACTTGACGTTCTGCCTCATCTTTAGAAGTTTCAGCGGCTGAGAAACGAATATTTTCTAGTGACAAGATCTCGCCAGATTTGAGTGCGGCTGCCTTAGAAGTTACATCACTACCAGTGACAGCCCCAGCAAATTGCACTGGTGCGCCGAGTAGTTCTGATAAACGCTTTGCAACAGGTGCTAGTGAAAGTTCTGGTTTGGCTTCACCTTTTGGTCGACCTAGGTGCGCTGCGATAACGATGCTGGCACCGTTTGCTAGAAGAGTTTTGATAGTCGGCAGCGAGGCGCGGATGCGTCCATCATCTGTGATCTCGCCGTTTTTCAACGGAACATTGAGATCGCAGCGAAGGAATACTCGCTTGCCGGCTACATCAAAGTTTTGAAGCGACATTAATTAAAGGTAATGGTTAGAGAGATTTGCCGACGAGGCCGACAAGATCTACGAGGCGGTTTGAGTAACCCCATTCGTTGTCATACCAACCAACGACCTTAACTTGGTTTCCGATTACCTTGGTTAGACCAGAATCGAAGATACAAGATGAAGGATCAGTGACGATATCTGAAGAGACGATCGGATCTGATGTGTAGGTTAGGAATCCCTTGAGTGCGCCATTTGCAGCAGCTTTCATAGCGGCGTTGATCTCTTCAGCAGTTGCTTCCTTGGCAAGTTCAACTGTTAGATCTGTTGCTGAACCTGTTGGGACTGGAACGCGCATTGCGTAACCATCGAGCTTGCCCTTGAGCTCTGGCATAACCAATGAGATCGCCTTTGCAGCACCTGTTGATGTTGGGATCATATTTGTCGCTGCTGCACGTGAGCGGCGTAGATCCTTGTGTGGGAAGTCAAGAATTACCTGATCGTTTGTGTAGGCGTGAATTGTTGTCATCAAGCCCTTAACGATGCCCCAGTTATCTTGCAGAACCTTAGCCATTGGAGCGAGGCAGTTAGTTGTACATGAAGCATTTGAAATAACGTTGTGGTTTGCTGGGTCGTACTTATCGTGGTTTACGCCCATAACGATTGTGATGTCTTCATCTGTTGCTGGTGCAGAGATGATTACCTTCTTGGCACCTGCAGTGATGTGCTTCTTGGCATCGGCGGCCTTTGTGAAGTGGCCGGTAGATTCGATGACGATATCTGCCTTAACTGATGCCCATGGAAGATTTGCTGGATCGCGATCTGCGAAAACTTTGATTGTCTTGCCGCCAACGGTGATTGTGTCTTCAGTGTGGCTGACTTCAAGTCCTAGGCGACCCAAGATTGAGTCGTACTTTAGGAGGTGGGCCAAAGTAGCGTTATCGGTTAGGTCGTTAATACCTACGATATTGATATTTGGGTTGGTTAGCGCTGCGCGGAAGAAGTTACGACCGATACGTCCAAATCCATTAATTCCAACATTAATCACGTGAAAACCTCGCTCTAGAAAGTGTCAGGACCCGCTGCGGATCGATTTAAATTTCCCATCTGGATTTACGGCAATAAAACTGCCACAACACAGACTGCCACAACACTGGGGTCGTGGCTAACCTTACCAGCCGCGTGGAGTTACTTCTGCGTAAGGCTAATTGAGCAAGTCAGGCGATAAGCCCGCTTCCGTATCTGGAATTCCGAGTTCAGAGGCGCGTTTATCAGCCATTGCCAGGAGGCGACGAATACGTCCTGCGATCGCATCCTTGGTCATTGGTGGAGATGCCAGCGATCCGAGTTCTTCCAAACTTGCCTGTCCGTGGCTGATACGAAGTTCGCCGGCCTCTTTTAGATGATCAGGGATTTGTGGGCCGAGAATTTCCATAGCGCGTTGTACACGAGCTGCGGCAGCAACTGCGGCGCGTGCTGAACGACGCAGATTGGCATCATCAAAGTTTGCTAAACGATTTGCAGTAGCGCGAACTTCGCGGCGCATGCGGCGTTCCTCCCAGGCAAGAACACTTTCATGTGCTCCCAAGCGAGTAAGTAGAACTCCAATAGCGTCACCATCGCGAATAACAACGCGATCGACGCCACGAACTTCGCGCGCCTTTGCGGTAATTCCCAATCGGCGAGCCGCACCTACTAGAGCGAGTGCTGCTTCGGGTCCAGGACATGTAATTTCGAGTGAAGATGAACGACCGGGTTCGGTTAGTGAACCATGTGCAATAAAAGCGCCGCGCCAAGCGGCCTCGGCATCGCAGATATTGGCAGCGACAACTTGTGGTGGCAGACCACGAACTGGTCGACCATTGCTATCAATCAAACCTGTTTGGCGCGCAAGAGCGTCGCCGGCTTCAATAACGCGAACTACGTAACGCGATCCCTTGCGCAACCCGCTAGATGAGAGAACTGCTAGATCGCTATCGTGCCCATAGATATCTGCAATATCTTTCTTAAGGCGACGTGCGCTCTGTGAAGTATCCAGTTCTACTTCGATTACAACTTTGCCTGCTGCAATATGAAGGCCACCAGCAAAGCGAAGAAGTGAAGATACTTCGGCTTTGCGGCAGCAAGGTTTGGTTACTGAAAGACGGCTTAGTTCGTCTTTAACTGCTGCGGTCATTGCCATGGGCATATCCAAGCAGGGTTTAGCCCGCTATGTGTGCGAAAAGTGAAGTTAATTTCTTTGGATCATGATGGACCAAGGAGCGTTGGTCGCGCAGGTCGGCTATCAATAACTCTCCACCTGTACTTGAAAGATGGCGCTGTAGCTGATCGGAGCCAGCGACAACGCTTTGATCTGCGACGATTAAATCAAAGTGGAGATCGGGAGCATAGGTGTGCAATATCTCTATATGTTCTGTCGCGGTATATCCGGCATACTCCCCCGAATTTATGACTGGTCCGTTTTCAGTTGCTGAATCCAAATTAAGAATAAGAATCTTCTTCGCCTTCGCCGCAACTAGCGCATCGCGTTGTTGGGGAACCATCAGATGTGGCAGAACGCTGGAGAACCACGAACCTGGGCCCATAACGATCCAATCGGCAGCACCAATTGCAGCAAGAGATTCAGGTCGGGCTGTTGGATTTTCAGGGAGCAGGCGCAGACTTTCTAGGCGGCCTTTAGCAGTAGCAACTTGTACTTGCCCCTTAACAATAAAGCGACCTGTTGAATTAGTGAAAGTTGCTTCTATATCAAGGGGTTCAACAGACATCGGTAGCACTCGACCAATAACTTTCAATAGCGATCCAACTCGATCTAGTCCAGCAACTGGATCTTCACCCTTATTCCAAAGCGCTGCGAGCAGTAAATTTCCAACTGCATGGCCATCAAGTACGCCATCACTTTCAAATCGATATTGCATGATCTCAGCCCAACTACGGCCCCATTCGTCATCTGAGCAGAGCGCCGCTAGCGCCATTCTTAAATCACCAGGAGGATAAATTGAAAACTCTTCACGAAGTCGACCACTTGAGCCACCGTTATCTGCAACGGTAACAATCGCAGTTAAATCCGTAGTTATTTGGCGAAGTGCAGAAAGGGTTGCAGCCAGACCATGGCCTCCCCCTAGTGCAACTACTCGCGGTTTGCTGCCACTCATTCACGACCTACATCACGATGTGTAGCGTGGGCAGAAATCTCAATCTCTGATTTTTCTGAAGATAGTTGCTTGGCAATTTCCTCGGAGATCGCCACACTGCGATGTTTTCCACCTGTACAACCAATTGCAATGGTCACGTATTTCTTACCTTCACGCAAATAACCGGGCATCATCTGGCGAATAACTCCGACATAACTCTTTACAAATTCAGATACACCTTCGCTAGTCAAAACCTTATTTGAAACTTCTTTGGTCAGTCCAGTTAATGGGCGAAGTTCCGGGATCCAATGAGGATTTGGAATAAAGCGGCAATCCAATACCAAATCAGAATCCACGGGAATTCCATACTTGTAGCCAAAGGAGAGAACATTGATCCGGATCGCATCCAACATTCCTGCTGAGAAGATTTCACCGATCCGTTTTTCTAGCTGGTGCACATTTAAATTTGAGGTATCGATAACGACATCTGCACCGGAGCGGAGTTCTTCTAACTTAGTGCGTTCGCGTTCGATTCCATCAACGATTCGGTCTTTAGCCTGCAAAGGATGTGGTCTACGTGTTGATTCAAAGCGCTGCACCAGAGATTGATCTGTAGCGTCTAGAAAGAGTAAACGGTACGAAATACCCGAGTCTTTTAACTTTTGGAGTGAGTTACTTAGCGCATCAAAGAACTTTCCACCGCGCACATCAACTACAACTGCCAGGGATGCAATATCTGAACTCTTAGTCTGTACTGCTAATTCAGGCAGTAAAGCAGGTGGCAAGTTATCAACAACATACCAACCGAGATCTTCTAGAGCGTGGGCAACGGTTGAGCGACCTGCACCAGACATTCCCGTTACAACTAGAAGTTCCTTGGTCGACATGGCTTTATTCTCCCTTGCAGCGCGCCCTTTGGCTACTTCGAAGCGGTTGTAATCTCGCCAGTCTGAGTATTAACAATCTCCGCAACCGAGCCGTGCGCTGATTTCTGGAGATATTCGAAGATGATCTCAGCGATCTTTTCTCCGATACCAGGTGTCATCGCGATTTGTGCCAGAGTTGCTTTGCGTAGTGCGGCAACTGATCCAAATTGCTCAAGCAGAGCAGCACGACGAGCCTGGCCCATCTGCGGAATCTCATCCAGAATCGATTCGAGCATCACTTTTGATCTACGTGAACGGTGGAAGGTAATTGCAAAGCGGTGAGCTTCATCGCGGATACGTTGCAATAAATACATTCCCTCACTGGTACGCGGCAGAATTAGCGGATCGCTTTCGCCAGGACGCCAGACTTCTTCTAAGCGCTTAGCCAGCCCACATAAAGCAACATCGGTAACGCCGAGTTCATCAAGTGCGCGTTGGGCAGCGGCAACTTGCGGCGCTCCACCGTCAACAACGATTAACTGCGGCGGGTATGAGAACTTACTTAATTTGCCTCCAATAGCGGCGACATCGCTTTCATCTACAGCACGGTCATTTAGTAATCGCTTCATGCGCCGGGTGATGACTTGGTGCATAGCCCTAGTGTCATCAGTTGCTTCCTTGGTATCGATTATGAAGCGGCGGTACTCGCTCTTTTTTGCCATGCCATCTTCAAACACCACCATTGATGCCACAACTGATGTCCCTGAGATATTTGAGATGTCATAACACTCAATACGAAGTGGTGTGCGCTTTAGCTCTAACTGCTCTTCAATTTCTAGTAAGGCTTTACCGCTAACTGCGGCATCGGTGGCGCGCTTACTTAAGAATTGAATTAAGGCGTAGTGGGCATTGCGCGCCACAGTCTGTAGTAGTTCAACCTTCTCCCCACGTTGCGGCACTTTTATCGAGACCTTTGCCCCACGCAGATTTGTAAGCCATGCTTCTAGCGCCTCTTGATCGACCGGCTCACGATTTAGATAAATCTCATTAGGAATATCTGTTGGTGCGCTCTGGCTGTAGATAGAGAAGAAGAGGGAAGCGGCTTGGTCATCTCCTTCCAGCGCCCGCTCTTGATCAACAATCCATGACCGCGAACCTTTGATTGATCCACGTCGGACCATAAATATTGAACCGGCTGCATGTAAACCTTCTTCATGGATTGAGATGAAATCTCCATCTAGATCATCTGAGAGATTCCCCTGCGTCGAACGTTGCGCTTTCTCAAAGGATTCGATCTGGTCGCGGATACGCGCAGCGCGTTCAAACTCTTCACGTTCAGATGCTAGATCCATCTCACCGCGTAACTTAGGCAAGATATCTTCCATACCTTTCTCCATAAAGGCATCGAGTTTTACTGCGATCTCGCGATGTTCTTCAGGCGTTACCCAACCAACGCAAGGCGCGGCGCATTTACCGATATCCCCCAGCAAGCACTGCCGTTTGCTCCGCTTAGCCCGCGCGAAGTTTCCTTCAGAGCAGGAACGAACGGGAAAGACTTTGAGGAGTACTTCATAGGTATTACGTAGCGCCCAGGCATTTGTATAAGGGCCGAAGTATTTAAGTCCGGGGCGTTTCTCCTTGCGGGTAATAAAGATTCGCGGAAACTCATCTTGCATGGAGATTGCAAGGTATGGATAAGACTTATCGTCCTTAAACTGCACGTTATAAGTTGGTTGATATTGCTTGATCCAAGAAAATTCCAGAGCGAGGGCTTCGAGTTCGGTAGCAACGATCGTCCAGTCAACACGGACTGCTTCGTTAACCATGCGATGAGTCTTGCGCGCGAGATTTGAACCAAAGTAAGTTGTTAATCGATTCTTAAGATTCTTGGCTTTACCAACGTAGATGACTTTATCTTTTCCGTTATAGAAGCGATAAACCCCGGGATCCTCTGGAATCTCCTTGGGGCGATAACTAGCTGGATCAGCCATTTACTTAACGGCAGTCTTTTTCTTAGCAGGAGCGCGGTTGGTAGCAAGCATTTCGGCTAGGAAGTTACCTGTGTAACTAGCTTTAACTTTCGCAACATCTTCAGGTGTTCCTTCAGCAACAACCATGCCACCCCGGAAACCACCTTCCGGCCCCATATCGATAACCCAGTCAGAACACTTGATCACATCCAGATTATGTTCAATCACAACCACTGTATTTCCGGAATCAACTAAACGACTAAGCACCCCAAGTAACTTACTGACATCTTCGAAGTGCAGACCAGTTGTTGGTTCATCTAAGACATAAATTGTCCGACCGGTAGAGCGTCGTTGCAGTTCGGTAGCCAACTTTACGCGTTGCGCTTCGCCACCTGAAAGAGTTGGCGCCGACTGGCCTAAGCGAACATAACCAAGGCCAACGTCACAGAGCGTCTTCAAATAGCGAGCGATAGTTGGAACTGATTCGAAGAATGTATGCGCAATTTCGATCGGCATATCTAGAACTTCAGCGATCGTCTTACCCTTGTAATGAACTTCCAAAGTTTCGCGGTTATAGCGCGCGCCATGACAGACCTCGCATGGCACATAAACATCTGGCAAGAAGTTCATTTCGATGGTGATGGTGCCATCGCCCGAACAGTTCTCGCAGCGCCCGCCTTTTACGTTAAATGAGAAGCGACCCTGTTGGTAACCACGTACCTTCGCTTCAGTCGTTTCTGCAAAGAGGGCGCGCACCTTGTCGAAGACACCGGTATAAGTTGCAGGGTTAGAACGTGGTGTGCGACCGATCGGTGATTGATCGACGTGTACGACTTTATCCAATTGATCCACGCCGGTGACAGTGCGGTGGCGACCTGGAACCAAACGCGCTCCGTTTAACTTGTTAGCAAGGGTTGTGTAGAGGATGTCATTTACCAAAGTTGATTTACCTGAACCACTCACACCTGTAACAGAGACAAAGAGTCCAAGTGGGATCTCTACTTCAACATCTTTGAGGTTATTTTCCTTGGCACCCTTAATAACCAATTTACGCTTTGGATCTACTGGTCTACGTTTGCTCGGAATAGCAATCGATTTACGCCCCGATAAGTAAGCGCCTGTGATTGATTCTTTAGATGCGATTAGCTCTTCATACGATCCTGACACCACAACCTTGCCACCATGTTCGCCCGCGCCAGGACCTATGTCGACGATCCAGTCAGCGGTGCGAATAGTCTCTTCATCATGCTCTACAACGATCAAGGTATTTCCGAGATCGCGCAGACGTGTGAGAGTCTCGATTAAGCGACGGTTATCGCGCTGGTGCAATCCGATACTGGGTTCATCTAAAACATAAAGCACGCCAACTAGGCCTGAGCCGATCTGAGTTGCCAGGCGGATACGTTGGGCTTCACCGCCTGAAAGCGTTGCCGCAGGTCGAGCAAGAGAAAGGTAATCAAGTCCTACATCTAGCAAGAACCCCAAACGTGCATGGACTTCCTTCATAACGCGCTCTGCGATCTGCGCCTCGCGAGCGTTGAGCGAGATACTCTTTAAAAACGCTGCGCAATCAGCAATGGAGAGTTCGCAGATTTCAGAGATGTTCTTATCCCCCACTGTCACAGATAAAACCTCTGGCTTTAAACGCGCCCCTTTACAGACGTTGCAAGGAATCTGACGCATATAAGACTCGTACTTTTCACGAGAATAATCGCTATCTGTCTCATCGTGCTTGCGATGAATAAATGGAATGACGCCTTCAAAGCCAGATGAGTAATTGCGAACTCGGCCATAGCGGTTCTTATACTTAACGTGGACTTCATACTCAAAACCGTTGAGGATCGCTTCCTTTGCCTTCACCGATAATTTCTTCCACGGGTTATCTAGCGAGAATTTAACTTCATCTGAAAGCGCTTCCAGCAAACGTAGAAAGTATTCGGATGTGTGACCGCTAGACCACGGGGCGATAGCGCCGTCATTAATTGAGAGATTGTCATCGGGGATAACTAACTCTTCATCTACTTCGAGTTTGGTTCCAATTCCCGAGCACTCCGAGCAAGCGCCAAAGGGCGAGTTAAACGAGAACGAACGCGGCTCAAGTTCTTCAAATGAGAGGTTGCAATCATGACAAGCTAGATGTTCGCTGTAGGTGCGCTCTTTCTCGGCGCCTTTGGCATCGACGAAATCAAGAAGGACAATTCCAGAGGCTAAGCGCAAGGCAGTCTCAATTGAATCGGTGAGACGTGATTTAGATTCGGCCTTGGCGGTTAATCGATCGACAACAACTTCGATCGTATGTTTCTCTTGCTTCTTTAGCTTTGGTGGTTCAGAGAGCGAGATGGTTTCGCCGTCGACGCGCGCACGTGAATAACCTTGCGTAACCAGTTCTGCAAATAGATCAACGAATTCGCCTTTTCGTTCGCGGATGACCGGCGCTAAAACCTGAAACTTAGTTGTCGCTGGCATCGTAAGAATCTGATCAACGATTTGCTGTGGGCTCTGTCGTGAGACCGCTTGGCCACACTTCGGACAGTGCGGGCGACCAGCGCGGGCAAAGAGCAGACGCAGATAGTCGTAAACCTCGGTGATAGTTCCAACGGTTGAACGAGGGTTGCGGTTGGTTGATTTCTGATCAATCGAAACTGCAGGCGATAAGCCCTCAATGAAATCGACATCGGGCTTATCCATCTGACCCAAGAACTGTCGAGCATACGCAGAAAGAGATTCGACATAACGACGCTGCCCTTCAGCGAAGATCGTGTCGAAAGCCAAGCTTGATTTACCAGAACCAGATAGGCCGGTAAAGACGATTAAGGATTCGCGCGGTAGTTCGATAGAGACATTCTTTAAGTTGTGCTCGCGGGCACCACGCACGATTAACTTATCGATGCTCACTTAAATTCCCGCCTCATCCATTCCGCGGAGCTCTTTCTTGAGCTCTCTAATTTCATCACGCAATCTTGCTGCGAGTTCGAACTGTAGATCAGCAGCTGAGCTGCGCATCTGTTCGGTGAGCGAGCCTATCAAGGCAAGTAATTCTTGGCGCGGCAGCGAGATAACGGTGCGGGCATTAAATCCAATATCGAGAACCGAAGTAGAACCCTTTGCCGTACCTGATGATTTACGAGCAGCCATAAGTTCATCGGTGTCATCGCTCTCGCGGGCGATAGTGTCGGTGATATCAGCGATCTTCTTACGTAGCGGCTGCGGATCGACCCCGCGTTCAAGGTTGTAGGCCACTTGCTTGGCGCGACGACGATTTGTTTCATCAATTGCCTGCGCCATCGACTTTGTAATGTTGTCGGCGTACATGTGTACTTCACCAGAAACGTTACGTGCCGCGCGCCCAATGGTCTGAATAAGAGACGTTGCTGAACGCAAGAAGCCTTCTTTATCGGCATCCAAGATTGCAACCAGTGATACTTCAGGTAGATCAAGACCTTCGCGGAGCAAGTTGATTCCGATCAAAACATCGTATTCGCCAGAGCGAAGTTCACGCAGCAGTTCTACACGGCGCAAGGTATCTACCTCAGAGTGTAGATAGCGAACTCGTACGCCGCGTTCTTGGAGGTAATCCGTTAAATCCTCAGACATCTTCTTGGTGAGCGTTGTGACAAGAACGCGTTCATTCTTTGCCGCGCGGATATTGATCTCATTTAACAGATCATCGATCTGGCCCTTAATTGGTTTGATAATGATCGCTGGATCTACCAAACCGGTTGGGCGGATTACCTGCTCTACAACATCTCTCCCGACCTTCTCCATTTCGTACTTACCGGGAGTTGCAGATAGATAAACGGTTTGGCCAACGCGTTCTAGAAACTCTGGCCACCGCAGTGGGCGGTTATCGAGTGCGCTCGGAAGTCGGAAACCATGTTCTACAAGTGTTCGCTTTCGTGAAGCATCGCCTTCGTACATTGCCCCAATCTGCGGCACCGTAACGTGACTTTCATCAATCACAACTAAGAAATCTTCTGGGAAGTAGTCAAGTAGGCAGTTAGGCGCAGTCCCCGGATCGCGACCATCGAGATGACGTGAATAGTTTTCGATACCGGAACAGAATCCAAGTTGCTGCATCATCTCGAGATCAAAAGTTGTGCGCATGCGTAGGCGCTGCGCTTCAAGTAGCTTTCCTTGCTTTTCAAAGAGATTGAGTTGAATCTGAAGTTCATCTTCGATCTCACCCATCGCGCGTTTCATAGTTTCTGGGCCTGCCGCATAGTGTGTGGCAGGGAAGATATAGATCTCGGTCTCATCGCGAATTATCTCGCCGGTAAGTGGATGCAGGGTCATGATCTTTTCAATCTCATCGCCGAACATCTCAATGCGGATGGCTAGTTCTTCATACATCGGAATGATTTCAATAGTGTCGCCGCGGACACGAAAAGTGCCTCGCTCAAAGGCCATGTCGTTACGTGAATACTGAACATCAACAAATCTACGTAGTAGTTGGTTGCGCTCGATCTCATCGCCAACTTTTAGGCGAATCATGCGGTCGATGTATTCCTGCGGAGTTCCGAGACCGTAGATACACGAGAC
>Ga0315904_10009259_pt1 | contig 12896 bp, 3 predicted proteins | sample LakEriMetagenome_6_FD_203529 | JGI IMG/M metagenome (GOLD analysis project Ga0315904, IMG submission 203529) | Freshwater fungal communities from buoy surface, Lake Erie, Ohio, United States - Buoy 12 MA120 | ecosystem: Environmental > Aquatic > Freshwater > Lake | place: USA: Lake Erie, Ohio...
AAAACAGTCATGCTGACCACGTCGGTCGGAAATGCATAGGAGGGAAGCGTGGCAGTTTCAAACAAACGATCCAAGAGATTTGCTGTTTGCCTTCCCGCTTCCGGCGACTCAACAGTATCCGGATTTGCGTTTTCGGACGATGAAGGCGAACTCTCTGGAACCGGATCATCATCCCCAAAGAAGTCATCGTCAAATCCGCCCCAGATCGCCACATTCTGTTGTTCGGGTAAAACTTCGGCCTGCGGATCTATTTCGTCGCAACCGATAGCTTGAAGCCGAGCCAGAAGTCGGTCAGGAATCGCGTCTATCTCTTCGGCCTCCTTACTTTCCAGGTATTCTGCTGGCACTATTGACCGAAGTGATGAAAGGACTTCGTCGCGATGCTCAACGAGCCATTTTTGCAGACCCCGGAAGCTGAACTCAGTTTCCGCGCCAGCACGGAAATCATTGACACGGCCTAGTGAAGAAAAAATGTTTGCAGTCGCAGCATTGTGGGCGAGTGCGGGAATCCGCTCGCGCTGAAACATGCTCAGTATCATGGCAAATCCATGACGCCTCACGATCTCTGTATTCTCTAAATTAAGCACTGGATCATTTACTGGACCGCTGATCATATCTGCAGGGTGTTTAAAGTACCGTTGATCATGGGTGCCTTGATCCGCATATGTTATCACGGTGGAAAGCGACGATCCGCGACGACCGGCACGGCCAGCACGTTGCTGATAATTAGCTCGATTTGGCGGAACGTTTCGAAGTGAGACAGCTGTCAGGCTTCCGATATCGATTCCTACTTCCATGGTAGTGGTACAACTCAAGATGTCGACGATACCACCACGCTCCCCGCCAGGTCCCTGTACATCAAGATCTTGGAATCGCATTTCATGCCATTCTGCTCTCGAAAATGCATCTTGCGCATCGATTGCCCCAATCGCTGCGGTATGTTCCTCGGCTACAAACGGACGCAAGTCGTGACTCTCGTTATCAATGTCCTTACGGTAGAATCCTTTTCTGGTTTGGAACACTTCGTAAACGTCTGTGTTATCCGGTGACAACTTCTTGAGCGAGGAAATCGCTCCACACTCTGGACAGATATCTCTGTACAACGCTTGTTCGGGCATCGCAAAGGTGCAGACGTCGCAACGCACCCACTTTGGATATTCGAGGTCTATCGCAAGACGTTTGGGATCTACCAAATACCCATCAGCTCGACCAGCAGTACCAAAACGTTCTTGAAGGAATCGCTGCCAAGGTTTAAGCCCCTGCTGTCCGCCCGAAAGTTGCTCCGAATAAAAGGATGATCCAAGCCTTACCCGCATCAGTGATTCGAATTTTCCGCTATTGGCATTCAGGCGAATTCCACTCTCGCGATTTCCAATCCACTCGTTAGGAGTACCTGGCAAACGAACTGCTCGTTCGCGGACCATGCGCCCAAGCCAGAAAGACAAGAATTCATGACGTCGATCTGCGTCTGACTCGATTGCTTCAGGGAATTCCGGGGCCTTAAGCTCGTCAAGCATCTCTTGTAGATAATCCGGAATCACGGGAACAAAACAGCCGATCGCTAAGCTGTGAAGCCCGCTCAGAGGATTGAAGAGAACTTCATACAATGAGATAAGAACATCAGCAGGAGTTCTTTGGCCAATCTGTGAGGATATCTCTTCAAATGCACGCGGGTTTGACGTCTTACCCTTGCACAGCTGGTTTGCTAGGTCTAGATCCTGGTAATATGAATTTTCGGATTCCTTTAGTTGTGGCCTCAATTCTATCTTCTGTGTATGTGCGCCACAGAGCAGCGAGAGATAGACATGTTCGAGAGAAACATTCTTCGTGTCTCCATCAAACCAACGTTTAGATACGTAGCGTAAACCGTGGATTAGCAGGGGACGAACCGAGTCACGGAGGGAATTCGATTTAAGTTTTCCTGCCAGTCGTGATGCAGGTTGACGGCCATCCGAAAAAACGAGTAGTTTACGTCCCTGCAATGCTGTCTCGTTTCCTGGCGTTGGGGGTTGAGACATAAGCTGCGCAGCAACCAAATGCTGAAATGGTTCATCTCCTTTGGTTGCCATGTCTGAAATCCCAGACGTGCGATCACGACATTTAGGACAAACCTCAAAAAGGCCTGCCTTTCGCTCTCCAGCCGGAGCTTCGATTGGAATATAGACAGGCCGAACGCGATCCGAAGTACCAGCATTGGGCCACAGTCGCCCAGTTAGCGGCTCAAGATTCATTTCCCTACAACGATTGGTATTGTCTTCACTTTCATGATCAGCAGGATCTTCCAAGCATAGATGAATGGGAACTACGGCGTCATCTACTTCGTCCATTTCGCCGACATCCTCTGTCCAGAGGTAATCCGGTTGTCTTGCACTTCTGGTATATGCGTGCAGCATCGCAGTACCGCAATTCCGACAAGCCATCAATTCAAATGTTCGGCAGCCACAGTCACATGCTCGCCGTGGCTGCACATATAGCTTTCCGGTTAGACCGGCTCCTCGCAATGCTTCGGGAAGCTGGTTACAGCCTGGATCACTGCATGCCCATATTCCCGGTATACCTCGAAAAAACCTGTGAACACGAGCTGCAAGAAGTGGCATAGCTCCCGGCTCTTCCTTGGCCATCGAAGCGGCTTCGACCAAAACGTCGGTGGCTAGTTGTGCCGTTCTGCTATCACAGTCAGGAAATAGCCTATGTGCAAGCTCACGAATTTCTTGAGCGCCTAGATGCGAGTGCGTTTCAGGATCATCCGCTGAACTTGTGCGCGAAGTTAAGTTGATTAACCTTCCGACAACTCCAAGATTAGCGAGGATTTCGAAAAGAACGCGAGACATTCCAAAATGCGAATTCTTCTCAATAGAAGGTGGAGAGTCTTCACTTGCACAAATGCATTCAACGAAGCCGCCATCTCGGCTTGCGCTGATCGTCGCCTGTGGGTCGCTGCTAGTAATGCTAACGATCGTGAGGTATGCACGTTCGGTTCTTTTTGAACCGCCCGCTGGGATCAGCAGTGTTTCTTCAACGAAGTCACCCAAGTTCGTAAGACCTGTCACAACCACCTTGCTCTTGGACTTACCCACTGACGCAGGAACTTCAGATGTCACGTCGTATACCTGCTCATCCAAGCTTTGACTTGCAACTGAAAAAAGCGACTTAAGCGACTCAAACCGTTCACGAGTCTCCTCAGAAAGCAGTCCGTTTAGGCTTACTGCGGCTAAGGCTTCGGCCTCCTTCTTGGCTCCACCAAACGAGGGCAGTTTGGGAACCTGCGTACCCTGTAAACAGACAAAGTCATCGCTCTTTGTGCCAGTGAGCCCAGCTGCAAATCGTTTAGCAGCATCAGGATCTTCGAACGAAGCACTGGTTGTAATGACCTGAAACTGAGAGTTCGATAGTTCAAGACGTTGTCTCAGGCGTCGGATCAGCATCGCAACCTCTGTTCCCTGCGCACCGCGATACAAGTGGGCTTCGTCAAGGACAAGAATGAAGCGCTCATCCGGATTAGCAGCGAAGTAATTTCGAGTCTGCTCGAATATAGGTCGCTCGATTGGTCGAAGCATCATGTATTCAAGCATCGAATAGTTGGTGACCAACAAATCAGGTGAGCTTGCTTGAATCTCATGCCTTGTGACAAGTTCTGAGTCATCCAGATGCTCAACCGCTCTCCGTAGATTTCCATCTGCGTCTTTCCAAGCACCTCCCGTCCCCAACCAATGAGCAAGTCCAGCATTGTCACCAATGTCTTTCCCTGGCCATTTTCCCATTTTGCGCATTGTCGACAAAAGTTCTGATGCTTTGAGATCATTTCCCCCGGCCGCACGTTTCTCCAGGTCAACAAAGAACTTCAAACCGGCCAACTTCGCCGACAAGCGGTTGCTATTCTCTGGAATGACTCCCGGGAATGGAGTTCGACTCGTGTATCGACCAAATTTGACAGGCCTACCCGCACGCGCTTTGAACCATTCTCGCGTAGACCTAGCACCAAAAAGTCGGCGGAGACGCGATAACTGGTCATTAACGAGTGCGTTCATCGGGTACAGAAGTAACGCTCTTACCGCCCGCGTCTGAAACGAGCCTGATGCCTGTCCGGCCTCGCGAGCTAATCTTCCGAGAATTGGAAGCAAGAATGTTTCTGTCTTGCCTGATCCAGTGCCTGTTGTGACGATCGTATGCTTCAGCTTTGAACTTAAGACGGATTCGAGAGCATCTGCTTGATGTTCATAAGGTTTAGGGAAAACGATGCGTCCTCCTTGGTCTGATGCAAGGTAAGTCAACAACGCTTTCGCATCGGCAGGGATATCAAGCTCTGAAATTGGATTTCCAATTTTGTATCGCGCCGAACTCTCTATAAACGGCGAGTGGCAAATGACCTCCGATTGCGCAAGTAGATCTCTGCGCAGTTGAACCAATTGCGGATGTGACAAGTGATAGGCCGATTCGATGTAAGCCAGTAATCGTTGTCGGATTGCGTCAAGTTCGTTAAACATTCCTTCGACTCCACTTCCTATCTTGGCTTGTTGGATAATTGTTCAATAGTGCTCGTCGATGTGCTATCGGCTTCAACTTTCTCTTCACCGACATCATCTGAATGTTTCTCTGGATCTACCACAGGCAGTGGTACAGGGTCGTTTTCGAGCATGATAGCGGCCATACACTGAATCTCGACAGAATTGTGTTTGGGGTCGCGTACTTGAGCAAATGCTTGCTCTAAAAGCACTAAACGAATGTCTCTCGTACGCTCAATCAAAACGCACTCTTCCTCAAGCTGGCGTAGTTGCGGCTGATAATTCAGCTGTAATCGTTGTTCATTAACCGTTGTCAAATTTGACTTGAGATCATCGATGATTGCTTGACACTCCAGCATTCCAGCTTTGAGCACGTTCAGTGAGCTAGCCGCGTCGATGCGAATAATTTCCTTGCGTTCTTCAAGTGCTTCCCGGAAATCTCCACCTGAAGTTGACCAACGGGTTTTCGCATCATTCGCTATCTTCGCGGCGAGCTTCGCTCGAAACTGAGCGGAAGCCTGCTCTGTGACTCTTAAAGAAGTGAGAGTCTCAACATGAGGTCGCTCTTGCTTTGACCAATTTGCACCAAACAAATCGATCGCCATTTCTGCTGAAGTGGACTCCCAGTGGTTGTCTGAGTTTTTCAACCAAGCGTAAACTTCCATTGAAGCGCGGCAATGCAATCTAACGAATCTAATATCGGATTCGATGGCCGCCACCGCATTAGAGATTGCGTTTGCCCTAATAGACTCCCGTCTGGTCCCTGACGCTTCAGGTAATCCCTTCAGCATCATGCTCGCAATATCAACTCCGTGATAAATGTGTGCAGAATCAACGAAACCAGCGCCTGCCAGATAAAGTCCAACCTTCAAGTCAGTTCCATGTGGATAGTGACGCTTGCCAAGCGAGAAGACAGTAATACTGAATAGACTTGTAGTCTTTCCGGCTCTCTCGAAGCTCTTTTGCAGGTCACGGTGAAGCATTGAACCGAATGAGAGAAACTGGAGTGGTTCTAACCTCTCTTCATTTTTTCCCAGTGCCGTATTGACCGTCAGTCGGGGCGGTCGCTGGATGTTGGCTCGAGCGATAAAAAACGGAACAAACCTGTGATTGTGGTCCTGGGTCGAATCAATAACCGGAAAAGTGCCAGGACTCTGACCGAGGGTGTAATAGGTGCGGGACCGCCGCCCTTCCGCTTGTTTCTTGCCTTTGAATGGAGTGATGTTTACTAGCTTGTGCTGCCTTAACAACGCGATCCATTTGGCGAGGGCCTCTTCGCTTCGGGAAGACACATAACCAAGGCATTGAGTTTGCCTCAATACAGGCCCGCATTGCATGGATCGTGCTACCTCTTGGTGTAATTGAATTGCTTGATCTACAGTCCAATGGGCCCCGGACGGTACGGCAGTAAGTTTCGTATTTCCTTCCTCTAAGTTGTCTAAACCTGTTGCGTCAGGGGATACTGCGTTTTCGAAATCAAGCGGTTCCTTTTGGTTCGGCATTGGTAACGATCGCTTCTCGATTCGGTTGGATATCTGCTCAATGAGCTTTCTCTCTGGATCAATCGCACATTCGAAGACACGATATTCGTCAAGAACTGCTTGTACCGCTTGGGTCGGATCACCCTGGCGGTGGATTGTTACGAGACGAATCGGTTTGGCACGCGTCGTTGGACGCTCTGGATCAACAAAGTCTCGACCAAGTCGATCGACGCGACCGATCCACTGGTCAACGTCTTCCGGTTTCCAAGGAAGGCTAAAGAATACAAGTGCGTCCGCTGTCTGAAGATTATACGACTGCCGGAAAATATGATGGGCTAGCAATAGTTGGGCATGAGTGTCTTCGAAGTTGCGAAGCTGAGCTGTTGCCAGATTGAAAAGTGTTTGAGAGCCTTGCCCATCAAGATCACCACTCGCAGATGATCTTTCGTCCAGAGCAGTCACGATTTGAAGCGGAATGCGCTTTGATCGGGGGCCAACTAACGGCAATCTCCACTCCAATTCTTCTCGGAGATCCTCGATGGTCAAATTGTCTTCTGCCGCAATCACTACCTTGCGCGTTGGATCTGAGGTCCAAAATTGCGTCAACCAGTCAACCAAACAATCAAGACGAGTATCAGCAATCTCCCTTGCAACGAGTTCGCCCATTCTTACCAACCGAGGTTCATGCTCCGATTCGCCTTTACGAAGCTGCCGAATCCTTGCTTGTAAGCTGGAACCTCCAAGTGCCGTTCGTTGTAACAGGGCACTGGCAACGGCTCTGTACTTTGGTTCGGTATACGTTTCTAAGAACTGGCTCACATAGCTGACAGCAAGGTCCATCCGTTCCGACTCTTCTGCTGTAGGTTCAATGACAATATGACGAGGTTCGCGACGAGGAAGGTGATTCGGGTAATCGACTCGATATGACCGAAGAACATTTCGGTACATCCAGCGCGTTTCCGTTAAAACCCTTATGCGCCTGTGTTCAGGGATTCCCTGATACGAATCGGAGACTCCGTCGGGAGTCCCAGACGTGTCGATTCGACCACTAGAAACGGTCGCACATCCAGCGTGGTACTTAGCGTAAACAAGCTCGAGCGTCTCATCGTCAAGGTCGCCTATCCGAGATTTGAACCACTCGGAATCGTCATGTGAGCTAGCACTATCTGCTTCTCGTCTCGCCTGCGCGACACGCTCTGGCTCCAAGATTTGGAGAAGCTCTAACAACCTACGTGGGTCACGCAAATTCGGAGACGCTGTTAGCAGCAATAACCTGGGAAAGTCTGCTGAGTTCGATGCCACAAAGCGAAGGGTGTCAACTTTCAAACTTTGCGGCTCATCGAGTATCAGAAGATCGAAACCGGAGGGGGCCAACGTTTCTGATGGCTTGGCCATACTCGATTCCTCAACGACATCAAACCAATCGTCTCCTACTGGAGTATCACCCAGTTCGGCCGTGCAGTGCGCACGACATTGGACTTCGTTTATCCATTGAGTCTGCAATTCTTTGTGGGGCACAATTACCCTTACTCGCAGCTTGCCCTTCTGCGATCGTAGAGCATTTGCGATCATTAAAGCTTGAATCGTTTTCCCCATACCTACTTCGTCAGCGATCAAATGGTGGATGCGATTCGAAAGTAGTATCCTTTGCACGTTCTGTACTTGATGAGGGTAGAATTGCGCTCGAACGCCAGAAGCGCCTGCGATTGGACACGCAAGCAACTCGATCCGCCTTCGCATCGCTTGAACCCCATGCATTATCAGCTCGAATTGATCGATCAGAGGCATCAGATGTCCTCGCTCTCGTTGAAGGAAGGTTCACTCTCGTTACCTACTAGCTCCGTCTGCAATCCAAAATCAGGATCAGTGGGTTTTAGTTGCATCAGGTCATCAATACGCGACGCCAGACGAGCGTTTTGCTCAACTCGCCAAGCAACGAAAGCACCTGCCCGTGCTACCGGGCGATCGTGAATCAGCTTTTCTAAAACGGATTGCCAAGATGATCTCCGAAGCTGCTCCGGATAAAGTAGAAGACTCAGGTAGCAATGTAGCTCTTCCTTCGACCACGACTGCCGGCCTCGGCCCTTCTTCAGAAACTTTCTATTCCAGTCGGATAGTGATTCAGAAAGTTCGGCCAAAGAGCACTCACTCACAGTCCACTGCAAAAGATCATCGCCACCAGTAACCGGGATTATCAAGTCAGCCAAATGCGCACCGCAAAGCATGCGATTCGCTTGTCGCAATGTTTCGGTGAAGACTATGTCATCAACGTAAATGTCTTCATCGGAAAGTAACGGCCGCATGATAGGTTCTAATTCGGCAGCATCATCTGGTGAAACATCTTCAACTGCTCCATCCCACCAAGCTGTTGGAAGTGCGTCGGCGAATTCCCGTAAAACCAAACCTGGAAGCTCGAGTGGGATGATGCGGGTCTGTTCGATTTTAGGAAGAACTAAATCAGAGTATTTGAGCTGAGTCTTCCACCAGTGTGAAACTGGATTAACTGACTCCAACGGTTCACTTTGCTTCAGTGCCGTCATCCATGTGGGCCCACACAACGAGGCAATAAGCCATTCCCGCAATGTTTGAACTGCCCCAACTCTGTTGACTTCAGCGACGATGGAATCACTCGTTGCGGAAGCTAGGGCTAGGTATCGCTTAGTAATGTCAAGCAGGCCCGGATTATCATCAGCATTGTGCAATTGCCGAAGCAACCTTCGTGGACGTTCAAGCTGTATTTGAAGTCGCGCGTCACCGACTAAGCCAACCCTTCCATCAAACAAGAATTCTGTACCGAGATTATCGTGCGCGATGGAGATGAAAGGGGTTCCCTGCTCGATCTCTTGAATTTGCACTCCAGTAATCAAGCATTGGTGAATTGAAGTAACCTCGCCTTGATCGGTTAGCGCTTGCGGAAAACGAGCCCCGTCGCCGTTCCACCAGATGCTCGTCAATTCAGGTTCAAGTCGCCAGTCCTCTTTGGTGATTCCCGAAACACTTACAGACAGAGTGATGTCACACGCGGAATTCCTTACTCCAGGCGGAACTTTGTTGAGCAGTTCAATCCACATAGGATGCGTGGAGTTTAGCCTTGTGGGAATGCGTGGAAGCGTCAGTTCTACCGATGAGCCGCCCGGTTGCAGCGAAACAGTAAGTTGAACATTCTCAATCGTTCGGTCAGCTTCAACATCAAGCACCAGTCTGCGATTTAGGAAATCTGATCGAGAAAGAGATGTAACTCCAGCATCAGCATGCGATAACCGGCATTCCCAAGGATACTCGGGGTCTGGTTCAATAAAACCGTCGCCCTTCTGATCGATAATTGCGAAAAGAAAGGTCTCCATCGCATTTCCATCTTTAAGCACGATGGCTTCATAATTGCCAGGCAGCTCAATGTTTATCAAGGCTGATGATATAACCGTTTTAACATCGAGCACACTTCCATCGCACAGAAGCTTCAGCTCTAGAATTTTATCACTGGTAATCTGAATGCCGATTTCGTCGTCGGTAGTAAAGGCCCTTCTCCCGTCTTGTCCAATGGAAATCGGTGTTGGAAAAAACCATCGGAATTCGCTTTCCGATGTTCTTTGATCGTTCCGGATCGCTGGCCAGCCCAGCCAGTTTCGCAAAATCGGGTCTGACGCAGCAACTATACACAACTCAGCTTCCTTAGTTTCACCAATTCGCTCGCGTGTTACCTCAGGCCACACACTGTTGTTCTTCGCGAGCACCCAAATATCCCCAGAACTCGGTGTCGGCGAGATGATTGCATGGGACGTTTCGTTACCAATCGTAATCGGAAGGAATGCCAACTTTTCTGAAGCAGGGAAACGCACACTGTTTAACCACGCTGTGCACTCGGGGTCGAGATTTAAGTCTTCCACGGCAACGAAGAATGGTTTGTCACCACTGGCACGCGCGACGTGTGACATATCTACCGAGAAAGTTCCACGAGCTGATCTCAGCGCATCACTTGGAAGTACGGTTGCACCAGCAAACCCCCAGGGTCTAGGTTGCCATCGTCGTCGAACAGCACGAAGACTGGTCTGCACGGTACGCGGCATTTCTGGAAGTTCCCCATACAATGCGTAATCACCATGCTCGTTCTGACGCAAAAAGAACTCCCCAAACCGCAGATCGGATTTCGCGGCCTGTTTCAATTTCTTTCCGCTTTTTGCATCTTCCTTAACTCTTCTTGTTCGGACACTCCGTACTGCTTGAAGAATCTCAGGTTCCCGTTTAAGATCTTCGATCAAACGCTCTCGACACTTCTCAGAAAAAAGTCCTCGATCTGAGAGTTTGATCCCGCCCAGCAGATCACGGAGGATTCCAGCAACGACATCCGCGCGAAATAGCCAGGTTCTAAACCTTCTCGAACCAACTTTAGTAGAAATACTGGCGAGGCTTAGAACGATCGTGGAATCATCTGAGTCAAGTGATCCGCGAAACCGGCGCAGACAATCGGCAAAGGGGCGTCGAATATCCTTTGCCGCTACGGCATGCGTAATTGGCCAAGCAATGTGACAAAACACCTGCTCCCAATCACTTTCGCCCGGCGTAACGCCACCAAACTGCTTGCTGGCTTTATCGAACCATCCAGAAAGCTGAATGCGTTCATCGATTCCGAACGGAAACTCTAGCCTTTTCTCAAGTAGCGGCCAGAAATCCGTGCCGTTCCCCTCGTAGCCGTATCCAACTTCTACTGCGCAAACCAACAGGGGCAAGTACGAGGTTGTCCAAAGAAAGGATTTCAGTGAATTTGTACGAAGCGATTGACTTACGTCATTAAATAAAGCCGTCAATTCGTCTGACGATAGTCCATGATCAAGGAAGTGTACCTTGGTTGTCGCACCCGATTGGGCTAGTTGTCTTGCTAAGAAGAAGTCTAAGATCCTTCGATGGGCGGTTTGTAAGGTTTCCAAATCAGAGTACTCCGGTAACGACTCCAAGCGGCATAGAATCGAGAATTGGCGATTCAAAATAATGCGTTGGCAGCCAATTGGGCCTCTAGGCGTTGGGTGTGTTTAAGTGGTGTGAATAGCGAATCAGTATTTTATCAGAAACCGCGGGGGGGTTAGAGTTGATAATACAAAATTTTCTCAAAACGAGAAAGAGGGAATTGAGCAGGCGTCAGACTTCAGGCTTCAGACGTCAGGGAACAGCTAAAAAGCTCACTAAGCAACTTGTCATGCGACTCGATCTCGGGGATCACGGTGGTAAACCAGTCGGTGATATGCTTGCGGTCACTGGCTGTGCGGACTGGGACGGATCCTGTAGCTCGAAGCACCAGTCGGTCTGAGGTACGGAATTGACTGGCCCCCATAGTCAGATTGAGCGATCTTTCATAATCGATCGACCACGTGCCCGGAGAACCAAGAGGCAAATGCTCGGGTAGCGGAAATTCGCCGGATGCTCCCTGTTGGATCCATCGGATCGCCGTGGAAACGGTGTGTGCTCGAAATCGCAGGATGACGTGGGGATAGGATCGCAAAGTATTTCGTTGCGTAGACTCATGCCCCTGGCAGATGCTGGTAAACTCGAATACTTGCAGTGCGTTCAACCGATACAGCCAATCGTTTTCAAGCCCTTCGTCAACTTGATACGTCCTCCAAAGCCTTTTACCTGGCTCGCATGCCCGTCGGTATGCCCGGATTTCAAGTATGCGGATTGCGTTTGCCGGAAACCGATGATCTCTCGCGCCTCGCAGGATGTACCCAAAATACTCATCACTGGGCTTGGACTCGGAAACGACAAGTTCGGGTCGTGCGATGTAAGCGATGGCAGATACGTTCTGTCCATCGAGTGAGCCAGGCTTCAGGCTGCAGACGCCAGGCTTCAGGCTTTAGGGAACAGCCAAACAGCCAAGCGATTGAGGACAATCGCTTTACCATGGGATCAGCCAAGATGTTAGCCGATCAGGCGCAAGCGTCGGGCAGTGATTGTACACGGCACAGAGTCGAACGAGGAGCTTGGCGGAATCATACCAAGTCCAAAATCGGAGGTGGTTTTTTTAAATATGCCCCCGACGAATATTCGCGGGAGGCTAATCGGCTGCCCGACGCTGACAGCAGGCTTCAGACCACAGGTTTCAGGGAACAGCCCGTGAGCAGGCTTGAGGCTACAGGCGTCAGGCTTCAGGGGAACAGCCAAACAGCCAAGCGATTAAGAACATTCGCTCAACAAGTTTTTCCATCAGCGTCTAGTCAGTGTTCATCAGCGGTTCTGTGGTTTTCTCAGCGGTGGAGCGCGTACCCGAGATCCCTGGTGGGTTTCGCGGTCCGGCAGGTTGGGCCGTGTTAGGATCGAGGCATAAGTGGTTGGCATAAGAGTCCGCAATGAATGGCGTTGGGACCGCTTCACCACACCCTACGGGGGGCAGGCTTGAGGCTTCAGGCGTCAGGCTGCAGGGAACAGCCTAGCAGCCAAACAGCCCTACGCGCGGTCGCCCCCTCAGCCCCCCCGCCCCTTACTCCCCCGTCAAAGCCCGGGGGCGAAGGGGAGCCAAGCGGGTAGTTAGAAGCTGGACGTGGGAAAGCGTAAGGCGGGGTACCCAACTACTTCTTGATGTTTTCCCCTAAAGTCTAACGCCTAAAGTCTAACGCCTAAAGTCTAACGCCTAAAGTCTAACGCCTAAAGTCTAACGCCTAAAGTCTAAAGCCTAAAGTCTAAAGCCTAAAGTCTAAAGCCTAAAGTCTAAAGCCTAAAGTCTAAAGCCTAAAGTCTAAAGCCTGCTCCCTGGTGGGTTTCGCGGTCCGGTTGGTTGGGCCGTTTTATGATCGATGCGTGAGTGGTTGGCATAAGAGTCATCAATGAATGGAGTTGGGACCGCTTCACCACACCCTACGGGGGGCAGACGTCAGGCGTCAGGCTTCAGACGTCAGGGAACAGCCAAACAGCCGAACGATTGAGGACA
>Ga0315904_10009263_pt1 | contig 12894 bp, 11 predicted proteins | sample LakEriMetagenome_6_FD_203529 | JGI IMG/M metagenome (GOLD analysis project Ga0315904, IMG submission 203529) | Freshwater fungal communities from buoy surface, Lake Erie, Ohio, United States - Buoy 12 MA120 | ecosystem: Environmental > Aquatic > Freshwater > Lake | place: USA: Lake Erie, Ohio...
CCCGGTCGGGCGGCGTCTCGCCGATGGCGTCGGCGAGGGCCGCCACGGCCTGGGCGCGAATCTCGTTGCGCGCCTCGGCGCGGCCGGCCGCGGCGCGAAGCCGCGCGAGCCCCTCGGCCTCGCGCGGGCCGATGAGCAGGCCGGCGACGAGGTCGGCCTCGGCCCGGAAGGCCGGCGAGTCCTCCGCGGTCGCGTCGAGCGCCTCGACGGCGTCGTCGACCTTGCCGGCGCGGGCGAGGGCGGCGGCGTGGAGCCGCGCGAAGCCCTGGCCCTCGTCGCTCCCGCGGGTCTCCTTGGCGCGCCGGGCGAGCTCGGCGAGCGTCGCGCGGTCCGCCTCGCCGTGGAGGAGCACGGCTCGCTTGCCGAGAAGCTCGATGCGGAGGCGCTGGCCCGGGGAGGCCGCGGCGGCGGCGGCCTCGGCAAGGCCGGGCGGCGTTCCGGGTTGGTCCGCGCGCAGGTTGGCGACGGTCAGGGCGAGGATCGCCCAGGGCCGTTCCTGCGGGGGAAGGCTGGAGGGGACCAGTCCTTCCAGCGAGCGCTTGGCCGCCTCGCGGTCGTTGCGCAGGAGCGCCGCCAGCGCTTCCCGGAGCGCGCGCCGGGGCGAGGGAGGGGCGGAGGCGAGGGCGACCAGCGCCTCGGCGGGTCGGTTGCGCTCCAGCAGGGCAAGGGCTAGGCCGAGGCTCGCGCGTTCCCTCTCGGCCGGCGACAGGTCGGGGAGCGCGAGGACCCGGTGGTGGAGCTCGACGGAGGTTGAGGCGAGGCCGGCGGCGAGCGTTTCCTCCGCCAGGACGAGGAGGGGCCGGCCCTGGGGGCCTTGCGAGGCCGGCACGGAGGGTGCCTCGCCCAGCACCGGGACGCGAAGCTCCTGGGCTCCCGCCAGGGCGGCGAGGGCCAGGCAGAGGGCCGGGAGGAGCCGTGGCATCGCCCGAACGATGAGGGGGGCGGCGAACGCGGGCAAGCGAAGAGGGGCTCGCGCAGGAAGGAAGCGAGGGAAGACAAGGAGGCGGAGGAGGCGAAGGGAGCGGAGGAAAGGAAGGAGGCGGAGGGGGCTTGGGATATGAGGCGCGCGAGGGGGCATGGGGAAGCTGCCGGGGCTAGGACCCTTGCTGCCCGATTCCCGCCGGTTGCGATGTCGGAACAGGCGGGATCACCCTCCGCCTCCTCCGCCTCCTTCGACTCCTTCGTATCCCTCTTGCTTAGGTTCCCTTGCCCAGCTTGAAGGCGGCGTGGACGGCGCGGACGGCCTCGTCGGCCTTGGCGGGGTCGAGGGCGACGGAGATCTTGATCTCGGAGGTGGTGATGAGGTCGCTGTTGACGCCGACGGAGGCGAGGGCCTTGAAGAGGGTGGCGGCGACGCCGGAGTGGGAGATCATGCCGACGCCGACGACGGAGAGCTTGGCGACCTCGCCGGCGGAGCGGACGGTGCCGGAGCCGAGCTTGCGGAGGGTCTGGGCGATGACCTTCTCGGCGGTGGCGAAGGCGTCGGTGTTGATGGAGAAGGTGAGGTTGGCCTTCCCGTCCTTGCCGAGGTTCTTGATGATCATGTCGACGCTGAGGCCGGCGTCGCCGAGGTCCTCGAAGAGGGCGGCGACGGCCTCGGGGCGGTCGGGCAGGTCGCCCACGGTGACGCGGGTCTGCGAGCGGTCGAGCGCGACGCCGGCGACGGCGGCGTCCTCCAGTGTCTTGTCCATGGATTTGATGAGGGTGCCGGGGTTGTCGTTGAAGGAGGAGCGGACCTCGAAGGTCACGTTGTGCTTCTGGGCGAACTCGACGGAGCGCGACTGCATGACCTTGGAGCCGCTGGAGGCGAGCTCGAGCATCTCCTCGTGGGAGAGCGCGGGGAGCTTGCGGGCGTCGAGGACGACGCGGGGGTCGGCGGTGTAGACGCCGTCGACGTCGGTGTAGATCTGGCAGAGGTCGGCCTTGATGGAGGCGGCGACGGCGATGGCGGTGAGGTCGGAGCCGCCGCGGCCGAGGGTGGTGACCTCGCCGGACTCGGTCGCGCCCTGGAAGCCGGCCACGACGACGACCTTGCCCTCGTCGAGGCGCGCGGGGATGTCGCCCCCGGTGATGCGGATGATGCGGGCGCGGGTGTGGCGGCCGTCGGTGACGATGCCGGCCTGGATGCCGGTGCGGGAGACGGCGGGCACGCCGATGGCGTGGAGGGCCATGACGGTGAGGGCGATGGTCTCCTGCTCGCCGGTGGCGAGGAGGACGTCCATCTCGCGCTCCTCGGGCAGGTGGGAGAGGGCCTTGGCGCGGGCGACGAGCTCGTTGGTCACGCCGCTGCGGGCGGAGACGACGACGACGACGCGGTGGCCCTGCGACCACTGGGCCTTGACCTTGGCGGCGACGTTCTTGATGCGCTCGACGTTGCCGACCGAGGTGCCGCCGTACTTCTGGACGATCAGGGCCATCGGGCTCAGGGCGCGAAGATGCGGAGGAGGGTGGGGGGCTCGAGCACGGTGCGGAGCCGCCCGAGGTCGGCGACGACGCGGGCCATGTCGCGCTCGTTGCCGGGGTAGGTGGAGAGGGTGAGGGTGCCGGTGCCCGTGCCGGCGTGCTCGTACTGGACGACCCGGGCGATGGAGACCTTGTGGCGGGCGAAGATGCGGTAGATGCCGGCGAGCACGCCGTGGGCGTCGCGCAGGGTGAGGCGGAGGTAGAAGGGCGAGACGATGGCCTCCTCGGGCGCCATGGGGACGGAGCGGCCGGCCTTGGCGAGGGCGTGGAGGTCGGCGCCGGGCCGGGCGCCGCCGCGGGCCTCGAGGAGGGCGTCGGCGAGGTCGCCGAGGACGGCGGAGGCGGTGGCGTCGGCGCCGGCGCCGGGGCCGGCGAGGGTGGTGACGCCGACGACGTCGCCGCGGAGGGTGATGCCGTTGTTGACCCCGGAGACCTTGGCGAGGATGTCGTCGGAGGGGACGAGGGCGGGGTAGACGCCGACCGACATCCAGCCGGCGCGGAGGTCGCGCCGGACGACGGCGAGGTGCTTCAGGGTGTAGCCGAACTTGCGCGCGAAGCCGATGTCGGCCGCGCTGACGTTGCGGATGCCCTCGACGAGGGCGCGGCGGCGCGGCGCCCACTTGCCGTGGGCGAGGAAGCCGAGGATGGAGGCCTTGTGCCAGGCGTCGACGCCGTCGACGTCGAGCGAGGGGTCGGCCTCGGCGTAGCCCTTGGCGCGGGCCTCGGCCAGGGCGGCCTCGAAGCTGAGGCCCGCCTCGCCCATGCGGGTGAGGATGTAGTTGGAGGTGCCGTTGACAATGCCGACGATGAGGTCGAAGCGGTTGGCGACGAGGCCCTCGCGCAGGGTCTTGACGATGGGGATGCCGCCGCCGACCGAGCCCTCGAGGAAGAGGCGGGCGCCGCCGGCCTTGGCCGCGGCGAGCACCTCGGGGCCGTGCTCGCAGAGCAGGGCCTTGTTGGCGGTGATGACGGTCTTGCCGGCGCGGAGGGCGCGGAGGACGAGGGCGCGGGCGGCGCCGGTGCCGCCGATGAGCTCGATGACGATGCCGACCTTGGGGTCGTCGACCAGGCGGCGCGCGTCGGTGGTGAGGAGGCGGGCGGGGACGCGGACGGCGCGGGCGCGGGCGCGGCGGCGGACGGCGACCCCGCGGAGGTCGATGCGCACCCCGAGGCGGGCCTCGAGGGCGGCCTTCTGGTCGGTGAGGTGCTTCCAGACGCCCTGGCCGACCGTGCCCAGACCGAGGAGGGCGACGCCGATGGTGGTGCGGGGTGTCATCGTGGGGTCAGGCCTTGCGGCCGAAGCGGTTCTCGGTGCCCGCGAGGAGGCGTCCGAGGTTGGAGCGATGCGTCCAGACATTGAACGCGGCGAGGGCGGCGGCGAACCAAAACTCGGCCGGGCCGAACCTCAGGGGTGTCGCGAGCGGCAGGAGCCAGCAGGAGAGGGGGAGGGAGACGCCGAGGGCGATCGACGCGAGGGAGACGTAGCGCGTGAGCGCGAAGACCAGGCCCCAGATGGCCGCCCCGATGAGGATCGGGATCGGCAGGAGCACGAGCAGCCCGCCGATGGTGGAGGCGACGCCCTTCCCGCCCCTGAACCCGAGGAAGCAGGAGAAGCAGTGGCCGAGCAGCACGCCGACGAAGCCGGCGGCCGTGATGGCGAAGACGAGGTCGAGGTCGGCGTACTTGCCGGGGCTGAGGATGCTTGTCTCGAGTTCCTGAAGCTGCTGCAGCAGGGTCTTGCCGGCGATTCCGGGGACCGTCGGCCCTTGGCTGGCGCTCTCGGCCTCGCCCAGCTTCCGGAAGAGGGGCAGGAGATAGAGGATGTAGGCGACGGCGTAGCCGAGCGCGGCGCCGGCGGCGCCCTTGAGGGCGTCGAGGGCGAAGACGAGGTTGCCGGGGCCCTTGCCGAGGACGCGCTTGACGTTGGTGGCGCCGGGGTTGCCGGAGCCGGCCGTCAGGATGTCGACCCCGTGGCGGCGGGCGACGATCACGGCGACGTTGACCGACCCGATGAGGTAGCCGAGCAGGGCGCTGGCGCCGAGGGCGATGGCCGCGGGCGTCTCCATCCGGTCAGGCCTCGAGCAAACGCGCGCTGACGATGGCCGGGTTGCGGCGGATCTCGTCGAGGGCGGCGGCGCCCGGGGCGGTGTCGAGCTGGTAGACGGCGAGGGCGTTGGCGCCGCCGGTGCGGCTCAGCGCCATGTTGGCGATGTTGACCTTGTCCTTGGCGAGGAGGGTGCCGAGGGCGCCGATGATGCCGGGCTGGTCGCGGTTCTCGATGAGGAGGAGCTTGCCCTCGGGGACGAACTCGAGGGTGCGGCCGTTGACGGCGACGATGCGCAGGGACTGGGCCTTGCCGAGGACGGTGCCCGCGGCGGAGGCGGCGGCGCCGCCGGCGAGGGCGGCCTCGACGAGGATGAGCTCCTTGTAGTCGGCCTCGGCCGAGGAGCGGACGGAGGAGAACTCGACGCCGAGGGCCTTGAGCTTGCCGGGCGCGTTGACGTCGTTGACGCCCTCGGAGACGCCGCGGAGGTAGCCGCGCTGGACGGCGCGGGCGAGGGCGTTGGCCCCCGACTCGGAGCCGGCGCCGAAGGCGGTGAGGCGGATGGACTCGACGCGCCCGGGCGAGGCGAGCTGGCGGACGAGGCTGCCGAGCTTCTCGCCGAGGGCGAGGAAGGGGCGCATGGCGGCGAGGGTCTGGCTGTCGACCGCGGGGAGGTTGACCGCGTTGCCGGGGAAGCCGCCGGCGAGGACGGTGATGCAGGCCTCGGCGACCTCGAGGCCGACGTTCTCCTGGGCCTCGGCGGTGGAGGCGCCGAGGTGGGGCGAGAGGTGGGCGCGGGGCAGGGCGCGCAGGGGGTGCTCCTTGGGCAGGGGCTCCTCGGTGAAGACGTCGAACCCGCAGCCGCCGCACTGGCCGGAGGCGAGGGCCTCGGAGAGGGCGGCCTCGTCGACGATGCCGCCGCGCGCGCAGTTGACGATCTTCACGCCCTTGCGCATCCGGGCGAAGGCGGCCTTGCCGACGAGGCCCTCGGTCTCGGGCGTGAGGGGCATGTGGACGGTGAGGTAGTCGGCGCCGGCGAAGGCCTCGTCGAGGGTGGAGATCTGGACGCCGAGGGCCTTGGCGCGGGCCTCGGTGAGGTAGGGGTCGTAGGCGAGCACCTTCATGCCGAAGGCGAGGGCGCGCTTGGCGACCTCGGCGCCGATGCGGCCGAGGCCGAGGATGGCGAGGTTCTTCCCGAAGAGCTCGGTGCCGGCGAGGGTCTTGCGGTCCCACTTGCCCTCGCGCATGGACTGGACGGCCTCGGGCACGGGGCGGGCGAGGCTGAGGAGGTGGGAGAAGGTGAGCTCGGCGGTGGCGATGGTGTTGCCCGAGGGGGTGTTCATCACGATGACCCCGCGCTCGGTGGCGGCGTCGACGTCGATGTTGTCGACCCCGACCCCGGCGCGGCCGACGCAGACGAGGCTGGGGGCGGCGGCGAGGACCTCGCGGGTGACCTGGGACTCGGACCGGACGAGGATGGCGTGGACGTCGCGGACGAGCTCGAGGAGCTTCTCGGGGGAGGAGCCGTAGGCCTCGACGACCTCGTAGCCCGGCTGGGCGCGCAGGAGCGCGACCCCGGAGGGGCTGATTTTGTCGGCAACGAGCACCTTTTTCATGGGAAAATCAGCGGGAAATAAGCCCTCGGCGGCTCGGCTTGGCAAGCGTCCAATGGCCTATGACCCTCGCGGGGCCTCAGAGGCGGCGGGAGGTGTAGTCGGCGACCTCGTAGACGGAGGGGTCCATCTCGTCGAGGAAGGGCGAGGGGCCGAGGGGCCGGTAGCCTTCCCCCATCGTGCTGAAGCGGGGGCAGAAGAGGTGAAGCTGGTCCATGGCCCGGGTGCAGGCGACGTAGAACAGCCGGCGCTCCTCCTCGATGTCGCCGTCGTCGACGGCGCGCTGGAGGGGGAGGAGGCCCTCGGCGACGCCGATGACCATGACGACGGGGAACTCGAGGCCCTTCGACTGGTGGATGGTGGTGAGGCGGAGGGTGTCCTCCTCGGGCTCGGGCGACTTGTCGGAGGTCTCGCCGTTGAGCAGGGCGACCTGGGCGACCATCTCGCCGAGGTCCTCGAAGCGGGAGGCGAAGCCGACGAGGCCTTGGAGGTCGTCCTCGCGCTCGCGCCAGTCGGGGAAGAGGGTGCGGAGGTGGGCGCCGTACCAGCCCTCGATGGCGAGGCGGACGGACTCGGCGGGGGTGCGGGCGACGCGCTGGCCGCCGCCGGCCTTGGGTTGGAAGAGGTCGCCCTCGCTCGGGGGGCCGGCGGGCGGGGGCGGCGCGCCGCGCGCGGCCTCGGTGCCCTCGAGGACGTCCTCGAGGGTGAGGGCGAGGTCGGTGAAGTCGTCCTTGGCGGCGGCGCCGACCTTGGCGGCGACGGCGGGGTCGCGGAGGCATCGGACGGGGTGGCGGCCGGTGGCGGCGGCGGCCTGCGCGGCGGCGAGGATCTTGGCGGCGGAGACGGGCCCGACCTTGGGCAGGAGGCAGAGGAGGCGGTTCCAGGCGACGGTGTCGGTCGGGTTCTGGACGACGCGGAGGTGGGCGAGGAGGTCCTTGACGTGGGCGAGGTCGAAGAACTTGTGGCCGCTGGTGATGACGAAGGGGATGCCGAGGGCGTTGAGCTCCATCTGGAGCTCGACGGACTGGAAGTGGGCCCGGTAGAGGACGTGGATGTCGCGCAGGGGCGTGCCTGCCTGGTGGAGCAGGGCGATGCGGCGGCCGACAAGCTTGGCCTGCTGCCCGGTGTCGGAGACGCGCCAGGCGGTGGGCGCGGGGCCGTCGGGGCGCACGGCGCGGAGCTCGCGCTCGAAGCCGGGCCGGGTGGGCCGGTGGCGGAGGATCTCGTTGGCGAAGGCGAGGATCTGGGGGGTCGAGCGGTAGTTGGTCTCGATGCGGTGGAGGGCGGTGCCGGGGTGGCGGTCGGGGAAGCCGACGACGTTTTCCCAGTCGGCCCCGCGCCAGGTGTAGATGCACTGGGCGTCGTCGCCCACGGCCATGATCTGGTGCTCGGACGCGAGGAGGTCGAGGATGCGGGCCTGGAGGCGGTTGGTGTCCTGGAACTCGTCGACGAGGATGTGGGCGAACCGGCGGCGGTAGTGCTCGATGGCGGCGGGGTCGCGCTCGAGGATGCGGAGCCAGAGCTCGAGGAGGTCGTCGAAGTCGCAGACGTTGCGCTCGGCCTTGGCCTCGGCGTAGTCGGCGGCGAAGCCGAGGACCTTCTCGGTGCCGCCGCGCATCCAGGAGAGGCGCTCCTCGGCGACCTCGGCGAGGGGGCGCAGGGTGTTGCGGGCGTGCGAGACGGCGTCGAGGATGACGGGGGCCTTGGGGTTGGTCTTGTCCTTGATGAAGGCGGCGTCGCGGCGCTGGATGACCTCGGTCATCAGCTGGTCGGCTTCCTTGGCGTCGAGCACGGTGAGGTCGGGCCGGCGGCCGGCGGCCTCGGCGTGGCGGCGGAGGATGCGCAGGCCGATGCCGTGGAAGGTGCCGCCCCAGAACTGGCCGCGGGGGACGCCGGTGAGGTGCTCGACGCGCTCGAGCATCTCGCGGGCGGCCTTGTTGGTGAAGGTGAGCAGGAGGATGTCCCACGGCCTCGCCCCCTGGCTGAGGAGCCAGGCGACGCGGTAGGTGAGGGTGCGGGTCTTGCCCGAGCCGGCGCCGGCAAGGACGAGGGCGGGCCCGCGGGGCGCGGTGACGGCGGCGAGCTGCTCCTCGTTCAGCTCCCCGCGGAAGTCGATGGGGGGCGAGCCCTCCACGGGCTCAGGCGTTGCGCCGGCGGGCGAGGAGGTCGAACCTCACCGCCTGCTCGTCGGCCTTGTAGGAGGAGCGGACGAGGGGGCCGGACTCGACGTGGCGGATGCCGACCTCGAGGGCGCGGGCCTTCCAGCGGGCGAACTCGTCGGGGTGCACCCAGCGGTCGATGGGGGCGTGGTCCTTGGAGGGCTGGAGGTACTGGCCGAGGGTGAGGATGTCGACGTCGGCCGCGGCGATGTCGCGCAGCAGCTGGTCGACCTCCTCCTCGCGCTCGCCGATGCCGAGCATGACGCCGGTCTTGGTCACGAAGCCGCGGGACTTGGCGTGGCGGAGGACCCAGAAGGAGCGGTCGTAGCGGGCGGTCTTGCGGATGGGGCGCTGGAGGCGCTCGACCGTCTCGAGGTTGTGGTTGAGGATGTCGGGCCGGGCGTCGAGCAGGGTGTCGAGGTGTTGCTGCTCCCCGCGGAAGTCGGCGGGGAGGACCTCGATGGTCGTCTGCGGGTTGCGGTTGCGGGTGGCCCGGACGGTGGCGGCCCAGACGGAGGCCCCGCCGTCGCGCAGGTCGTCGCGGGCGACGGAGGTGATGACGACGTGCCGGAGCTTCATCCGGGCGATGGACTCGGCCACGCGGGCGGGCTCGCCGAGGTCGAGCTCGGTCGGGCGGCCGGTCTGGACGGCGCAGAAGGTGCAGGAGCGGGTGCAGACGTTGCCGAGGATCATCACCGTGGCGGTGCCCCGCGACCAGCACTCGCCGAGGTTGGGGCACTGGGCGGACTGGCAGACGGTGTGGAGCTTGTGCTCGTCGACGTTGCGGCGCGTCTCGAGGTAGTCCGGCCCGTTGGGAAGGCGGGCGCGGAGCCAGTCGGGCTTGCGGGCGGACTCGAGCATCCCGACACGGTGGCGGCCCGCCCCGTTTTTTCAACTGATTTGGGTCGGGGTGAGGGCCTCAGCGCCCGAGCAGCTTGGCGGCGTACTTGGCGAGGAGGTCGGACTCGAGGTTGACCCGGTCCCCGGGGCGCCGGGCGCCGAGGTTGGTGGCGGCGAGCGTGTGGGGGATGATCCAGAGGACGAAGCCGGAGGGGGAGACCTCGCCGACGGTGAGGGAGATGCCGTCGACGGCGACGCAGCCCTTGGGGACGACGAGGCGGAGGAAGTCGGCCGGGGCCTCGATCTCGAGGAGGCGGTCGGCGCCGCGGGGCTCGAGCCGGCGGACGAGGCCGGTGGTGTCGACGTGACCCGTGACGAAGTGCCCGCCCAGGCGGGTGGTGGGGAGGAGGCTGCGCTCGAGGTTGACGGCGTGGCCGGGGCGGAGGTCGCCGAGGTTGGTGCAGCGGAGGGTCTCGGCGAGGAGGTCGAAGGCGGCGGTGTCGCCCTCGAGCGCGGCGACGGTCAGGCAGCAGCCGTTGTGGGCGACGCTGTCGCCGACGGCGCAGCCGCGGTAGAGGGGGGAGCGGGCGGTCAGGCGGACGCCGCCGGCCGACGTGGGGTCAAGGGCGACGACGGCGCCCGTGGTCTCGACCAGGCCGGTGAACATGGCGCCGGGAGGCGCTCAGTTCTGCTTGCCGTCGTCCTTGCGGGACTCGGCCTCGATGCGGGCGCGGATGCGGGCGCGCTCCTCCTCCTCGATCTGCTGGAGGCGGGCCTTGCGGCGGTCATCCTCCTCGACCGCGGAGCGGACCTCGTCCTCGACCTCCTCGGAGGCCTTCTTGAACTCGCGCTTGGCCTTGCCGAGGCCGCGGGCGAGCTCGGGCAGCTTGGAGCCGCCGAAGAGCAGGATGGCGAGGGCGAGGATCAGCCAGAGGACGGGGCCGTCGAGGACTGCGAGGGGGAGGGTCATGGCGTTTGCGGTTGAAGGGGGGTCGGCAACCCCATCAATCTCGGGGGACCACCGAGGATGTCAACCCATGTCTCCCATTGCGATGCCTGGTATAGCGGCCGGGTCCAGGGTGTCGGCTTCCGGGCCGAGGTCCTGGCGGTGGCCCGGGGCTTCGAGGTGACGGGCTTCGTCCAGAACCTGCCGGACGGGCGGGTCTGGGTCCACGCCGAGGGCTCGGAGCGGGAAAACGAGGCCTTCCTCGCCGCCATCGCCGAGCGGCTCGAGGGGCATGTCCGCGGCGTCGAGACCCGGGCGTTTGTCGGGCTCCGCACCTGCCCGCGCTTCGAGATTCGCACCTGAACCGCCCATGACGACGACACCTGCCATCACGGTCGAGGGATTGACGAAGGACTTCCGGGTCGGCCTGCGCGGGCTGAAGCTCCGGGCGGTCGACAACCTGACGCTGAGCATTCCCCGCGGCCAGGTCTACGGCCTGCTCGGCCCGAACGGCTGCGGCAAGAGCACGACCCTCAAGATCGTCCTCGGGCTGGTCGCGCCCACCGCGGGCTCGTTCACCCTGCTGGGCGACGCGACGGCCTCGGCGGGCGCGCGGGCGCGCGTGGGCTTCCTTCCCGAGGCGCCCTACTTCCACCGCTTCCTTTCCGGCCGCGAGCTGGTCCGCTACTGCGCCCAGCTGAGCGGGGTGCCCGCCGGCCGGATCGGCGAGGCGGTGGAGCGGGCGCTGGCCTTGGCCGACATGACGGAAGCCGGGGCGCGCCCCGTCGGCACGTACTCGAAGGGCATGCTCCAGCGCATCGGCCTCGCCCAGGCGGTGGTGCACGACCCGGAGCTGGTCATCCTCGACGAGCCGACGGCGGGGGTCGACCCGGTGGGCTCGGGCGCCATCGGCCGGATGATCCGCCGCATGCGCGACGAGGGCAGGACCGTCGTGCTGTGCTCCCACCTGCTCGGCCAGGTCGAGGAGGTCTGCGACCGGGTCGCCATCATGGACCGCGGCCGCCTGGTGCTCGAGGGGAGGCTGGACGAGGTGCTCGCCCGCCGCGACCGCCACCAGATCACGGTCGAGAACCTGAGCCCCGCGGCGCGCGAGGCGGCCGAGGCCGCGCTGGCCGCGGCCGGGGCCCGCGTGGTGGGCGTCGACCACCCGCGCCAATCCCTCGAGGACCTGTTCCGCCGCATGGTCAGCGGCAGCCGCGACTGAGCCGCCCCTCCATGTTCGCCCGCATCCTTCCCATCGCCCGCGTGACCTTCCTGGAGGCGCTGCGCCAGCGCTTCTTCGGTTTCCTCCTCGTGCTCGCCCTGGCGCTGACGCTCGCCTCGCTGCCGCTCAAGGCGATCGACTTCGGCAACCAGGAGCTGAAGTTCCTGGCCGACCTCGGCTTCGGGGTGATGCTCCTGCTGGGCTCCGTCCTGGCCGTCGTGCTTCCCGCCCAGCTGCTGTACGCGGAGCTGGACAACCGCACGGCGCTGACGCTGCTGGCCAAGCCGGTGGGCCGGGCGGAGTTCCTGCTCGGCAAGTTCCTCGGAGCCTGGGCGGTGCTCGCGGTCTTCGCGGTCGCCGTGGCGGCCCTGATCGGCGCGATCCTCGCGTTGCGCGAGCCGGAGGTCGCGGCGAGGGCCGCCCGCCTCGACCTGGCCCCTCCTGAGCTGAGTTTCCCGGGGCTCGCCGCGCATGCGCTGCTGCAGGTGGTGCGGCTCGGCGTGGTGGCGGCGATGACGCTGATGCTCGGGGCGCTCGCCCGCACCTTCCTCTACACGGTGGTGGTCGGGGCGATGGCCGTCCTGGCGGGGCAGCTGATCTGGGTCGCGCAGGAGGCGCTGCAGCGTCCGGACCACGGCGCCGTGCTGAAATCCGTCCTCTGGATGTCGACCCGCCTTTTCCCCAACCTGCAGGGCTTCAACATCGGCGAGGCGCTGGTCCTCGCGCCCGGCACGGTCGAGGCGGGCACGGTGCCCGCGCTCCTGTTGGCCGGGGCGGCCTACCTGCTGCTCTTCCTTGTCCTGGGTTGGCTGGCCTTCCGCCGGAGGGAGATCTGACCGATGGGCGCGCGCGCCGGCATCCTGGTCGTCCTTGCGCTGGCCCTCGGGGCGGGCGAGGCCGCCGAGCGGGCGTGGTCGCGGGCGCGCTCGGCGGTGCCGGAGCTGAGGCGGGCCGACCTTGAGCTGACGGCGGGGCAGGGGGCGTTGCTCGGCGTGCTCGGCGGGTTCCGCCCGCTGCTCGCCGACCTCACCTGGATCCGCGCGTATGTGAAGTGGGAGCGGCGCGACCGCGGCTGCGAGGCCCTGCTGCGCCTGGCCTGCCTGCTCGACCCGCACGCCACGGCGTTCTGGGAGAACCGCGCCAACATGGTCGGGCTGGACATGGCGCACTGGGAGATCCGCGCCCGGGGCGGCTACCTCAAGGTGTCGCAGGCCGACCAGCAGGCCGCCTTCCGCCGGTTCGCCCGCAAGGCCCTGGAGGGTATCGAGGAGGGCGTGCCGGTGGCCCGGCGTCCCTCCGCCCTGCTCGTGCTGGGAGGCTACCTGGCGGAGACCAAACTGGGCGAGCCGCTGCTCGCGGCCGCCTATTACCGCCGAGCCCACGAGACGCCGCCGGCGCCGTGGTACTGCGCCTACTTCGTGGGACGCCTGCTCAAGGATGCGGGTCAGGCGCGCGAGGCCTACGCCTACCTGCGCGAGGTTTGGCAGTGGGAGCTCTCGCGCCAGCGCGACGGCTCGCCGACTGAGCTCGGCTTCCTGCGTCGGCTGGAGTCCGAGCTGGGATTGCCCCCGGCGCTCCGGATCCCGCGGCAGGATTGGGAAGAG
>Ga0315904_10009264_pt1 | contig 12893 bp, 33 predicted proteins | sample LakEriMetagenome_6_FD_203529 | JGI IMG/M metagenome (GOLD analysis project Ga0315904, IMG submission 203529) | Freshwater fungal communities from buoy surface, Lake Erie, Ohio, United States - Buoy 12 MA120 | ecosystem: Environmental > Aquatic > Freshwater > Lake | place: USA: Lake Erie, Ohio...
AATGCCATTCCTAATGTTAAAATTAACTTTTTCATATACTTTGTTTTTGTTTTATTTATTTTCCTGCGATTGTGATTACCAAACCTGTTGTAAATACAACTGAACCTGTAATGATTGCTGCCGCTCTTACACCTTGTTGTATGAATGGTTTTGGTTCTGTTGTTGAACCTCCAACCATTACTGGTGGTGTTAGTAATCCTGCCGCAGTAAATGCTGCTCCTCCCAACATTACAAGTGGACCTACAATCGGTTCTTTAGTATTGTAAGTTGTTGTTGGTAAATGTAAATCAATTTTTTGTCTTGGTGGTGCAAGTTGAGAAAACACATTTGATGTGAGTGTCAACATTAAAATGATAATTAACTTTTTCATAATTTAGATTTTTATAATATTGGTTGTTATTTTAATTTTTCCTGATGTAATCATATCAATAACTTTCGCACATTCATTCAAATTTTTACAACCACTCAAATCAATTGTGATTAAATTTCTTTCTTTGTTTTTCATAATTTATATTTTAATCCATTTATTATCGTGGTTATACTTGAATGAACCGATGAACTCATAGTTCCATTGTGATGGTTCAACAAGTGACAGAAATATGTTTCCTGTGTTGTTGTAATAAAGATGATACACTTCATTAATCACTGGTTCAAAATTGAATTTTGCTTTATAAACAAGTTCATTCCATCTGTATTCATCAATGAGGTTTTCATACTCTTTTTTGATTTCCAAAAACTTGCTTTCAAATTGTTTATTAACCTTATTAACCCGAATCATTTTCCATTCGTCAATATTGTCTTGAACAATTGCTGGTGCTCCAATGTTACTTCCATAAGGTAGAATACCAGGATTGTCGGAAACATTATCGGGTTTTTTATCAGACATCTGAATCTTTTATTTGATTTCTAACTTTATTAATATAACCCTCCATTAGAACAAGTTTTCTTCTGACTCCAATAGTATCCATTTTTGCCAACATAATCAAGTAGTCATTCAACTCCTCAAGTTGTGTTTGTGGTGTCATTTCCTTTTGGACTTCCAATTCCATATCGGGAAATGTGTTCTTTAATGCGTTTTTTAATCTTTCACTCATAACTTAATTACTTAATGGTATTTTTATTGATGGGTGTGATTGATAGTTTTGGAGGGTGAAGTCACTTACAACATAACTTTCAATTCCCAATCTTGTTCCTTCATATAAAGGAAAGGTATTCAATGTTGGTAATGGGTATGGTTCTCTTGTTAATTGTTCCTTCACACCATCAATTTGATTTGAGTATATGTGTGCATCACCCAAACTTGCAATTAATTCGTCAGGAAACATATTAACTTCTTTTGCCAATATCTCTAAAAGTAGTCCGTATGACGCCAAATTGAATGGAAGACCCAACGGAACATCGTTGCTACGCATATTGAACATTAAAGAGATTGCTCTGGTTGGTATATTACAATCATTAAATAAACTATTCCATCCATTTTCATCTGTTGGGAAGATATCCTTTACATAAGATGATTTATCATAAATGTTTTTTCTTTCTTGTGAACTCAACTTTCTTGTATAAACTTGAAATCCATAATGACAAGGTGGTAGAACCATTTGGTCTAATTCACCAACATTCCAAGCATTAACCATTAGTCGTCTTGAGTCTGGGTTTGTTTTAAGGTCACGGATTAGGTTTGCTATTTGGTCTATTGTTTTTGATTCTTCATCATAGTGATTTTTACCATCATACCATTCATTAGTTTGATATGTCCAACTTCTCCATTGCTTACCATAAATTGGACCTAACTCACCCCACTTCTTAGCAAACTCATCATCTGTTTTGATTTTGTTGATGAACCATTCTTTTATATTTACCATATGACTAGCATCGCTAATCATTTGTTCATCTGCGTTTGGATTATGTTTTATGTAGTTAGCAAAACAATCACCATCCCAAATATGACAATTATTATCAACAAGGTATTTGATGTTTGTATCACCACGTAAAAACCATAACAACTCTGTTACCATTGTCTTCCAAGCCATCTTCTTTGTTGTAAGTAATGGAAACCCCTCACTCATTTTATGTCTTATCTGACGACCAAAAACACTAATTGTTCCAGTACCAGTCCTGTCCATTTTTGTCACACCATTATCCAATATATCTTGGAGTAATTCTTGGTATTGTCTGTCTAAATTATTCATTTAATAATCCTTTTAATCGTTTAATTTCTTCAATCACATCATCACCCAATTCAATCTTTGACATCATTGTTAAGTCCACAACTTGTGAGTATAACAAATCAATTAACTCCTGTTGTGTTTTGATTATTTCTTGTTCATTCATAAATGTATATTTTTTCTTGGTTATATTCAAGTGTGATTAGTTTGGTTGGGATATTTGCTTTATCATATTGTTCTTCTTTAGACCAATTGTTCATTCTAAATTCATAACCTCTTTCATCAAATATTTTATATCTCTCATTTTCACTCAACTCTCTTTCCTCAATCTTCAATCCCCACCTTTCAGAGAACTCATTGTCAGTTTTACATCTATAAACAAATTGTTCTTTAGAGTGTTCCTTCACTTTAATAGGTTCAACACTATAAACACTACCATCATTTGGATATTTTTCAAAAGTCCATTCATTAAGATAGTTCTTATAAACCTCATCAATAATCTGTTCTTTATTCATAAACTTCTATTTTTTCGTTGTTGTATGTTAGTGTTATTTGTTTGGTTGGGATGTTAATATCATCCAAATGTTTATGTAATGAATGGTCTTCATCAACACGAACAAACATCTTTATGTTCTGAGATACTTCATAATGGTTTGATTTTGCTATAACACTCCTTTCTTCCAAACTCAACTCTCTTTCCTCAATCTTTAATCCCCACTTTTCAGAGAACTCTGTATTGTTTTTAATCTCAAACAGGAACAATTCTTTGGAGGGGACATCATCATAACCCACATACTTGGTTAGGTATTTGTTATACACCTCATCAATAATCTGATAGAATCTTTCTTTATTCATCTTTATCTTTATTTAATAATTCTGTTGCTCTATACCAAATAGGTGAGTGATAATAGTAAACATTATCAAGAATATCTTCCTGTAAGAAAGTTTCAAGTTCTTTTATTCTGATATCTTTTTCTTCTTCTTTAATGTTTTTCATCTTGTTATCTGTTGTTTTCAATTAACATTACTATGCATAAGACTAAAGCTCCGCCGCACATTGATATTGCAATCCATTCCATACTAAATTCTTTTAAGTATTAAACATCCATCAACATCAAGTTTTGGGACTGATTTATATGTTGTTATTTTATTTCCACTCCCTTTTATACCTTTTACAGCACCAACTATTTTAGTTTCATCTATAACTTTTTTCATCTCAACCTCAACATCCCATTCAGTTTGTTGTAGTGATGCTGGTTTTAAATCTATTTGATATGATTCTCTATGTTTTTTAAGTTCATCTTCTCGTTTTAAACCAAAATTAGTGGTATGACATATAACCTGTGACATAACGCCAGCGTCCCATCCTAACATAACATCCCCCTCACTAAACTTCTTATCACCAAGAATTTCAAGTGCTTTTTGGAAACCATATAAAACACCTCTTTTAAATGATTTTGGATTTAATGTTGCATATTGCCCTGTTAATTCTTCAACCAACTCATCCAAATCATAACCATTCTCAATGACTTGGCAGTTTTTAATAGATAATGATAATCCATCTTTATTCAATGATGTTGACGCAATAACAACCCCCTTGTCATCTTCAAGGATATAATTAAGTTCTGTTTTAATCAATTTTGCTTTCATCAATCAATCATTTTATTTATTAATAAGTTCAAATCTACGTGTTGAAATGTTTCTTTTCGCAAATTCAACCACATCAACCTCATCATACCACTCACTAAATGGACGAGCATATTGTGAACCAAATGATATTGAACGATACACAACAAATGGTTCATTTGTGTCCGTGTGATTACACATACAAATGACTTCATATTGTCCACCTTTGTAGTGTTGATATTTCTCTCCTGGTTTTGGATAATTAATCATCATTGTTAAAATCTATTTTTTGTTTTCCACTCCTTCCAATCATCAAAATCCTTTAACTTCTCAAGTTCCTGTTGGATTCGTTGTTCTTCCATTTGTTTGGCTTGTTCAATTAACAAATCCAAATCTTCCCAATTAACTATACAAATTTGAGGACTACCATAAGTTTCCAATTCTTTTTTTAACCACTCAACCGCTGATTGTGTTTTATTATTCTCCATAATGTTCCAATTGTTCTTCGTTGAATATGTGTAATAACCCGTAATCATCCATCTCACCCACAATACGGATGTCACCTTTGATTGTCTCAAATACCCCAATTATTGTACAGGGAAATTTATACCCTTTAGGTTTCCATGCCTTGTCTCCCACCTTAAATTTTGTTTCTCTCATAATTGTTTTTTTTAAAGATAAGAAATTAATATGAAAGAAAAAACCCCTCCGATTAAGGAAGGGTTCAAAAAATTAAATGAAGTATAACCACTTATGTTCAAAATGGGGATAGAACCTCATAAAGTTTTCGTGTCTGTTGATTATTGAATTGGTATCAATTGAGAAACAAAATGTCCAAAGACAAGTCATAAATATGTCTTGTTCCATAAAGTTCTCAATTGCAAAGTGTCCACAAAGAACAACAATCAATACGTTCAAACAGAAGTAGGTGTAGTATGTTATCAAATTTCTCATAGAACAAATGTAGTAAAAAAAATTAAAACTCAAACATATCGTGACACCAAATAGGTGTTTTTTCTCCAACATAGGCACCTGACACGTTGAAGTTGAAGTGTTCAATCGCATCTTCCATTGACATTCCTTCCAAAATTAGTATTTCAATACATAGTTTTACAGAATAAACTAATCTCATAGAGTGTTCATCAATTCCAATTACAGCATCATCAAACCCATCTGCTTTCAGGATTTCTTCATCGTAATAATATTCAACTATTTCTTGTAACATTATTTTGAGTATTTATCATCTAAATCTTCTAACCCGTCAAGAAGTGTATTGTCCCAAATTGATAAATCATCAAGTACTTTTTGTTTCAATTCCTCAATCTCAATATCAGTTGCGTCTATGACGTTAAATACTTCAATTTGATGTTCCACAACTGTACCATCAATCAAAGATAAAACATGATAATCTGAAAGTTTTTCTTGTAATTTTTGTTGTTGTTCTCTAAAAAGGGTTTGTCCTCTTTCAGTCATATAATTAACAGATGGACATCTTAATATAAAAATTGGTTTTGCCATAATTGTTGTTCTATAATTTCCAAATACTTTTTCTTTTACTTTTTGCAAATCTTAATGTTATCCATAAGTAAAACCTCTGAAGTTTTCTTTTCATTGTTTTTTTATTTTTTGGTTTTGGGAATCTCCCATGATTCCCCATACTGTCATAATCCGCACAATCAGAAATAGTATTTTGCATTGTTAATTTTTTAAATTAAATTGAGTTCTTTTCTATATTTTTTCATTTTTTCTCTTAGTGGTTGGAACTCATCGGTCACGCAAGCCTTATGTCCATTTCTTATAGCCGATAAAATTTTTGATTCATTCTGACAAATAAAACTAATTTTTTCTTCCTTAGTTAAACCATCGTCTAATTGTTTGTCCAACCACTTCTTTACATCTTTCACATCAGAACCATTAAGTTTTTCAAGTAACTCTTTAACTTCTTGATATGTGAATTGATTTTTAATCACAATTCAAAATAGTAATATTTATCGTAATCCCTCTCTTCTTCTTTTTCTTTAATTGGTTTTGGTGGTTTTTCACTATCAATAACTATCTTGGTAGTTTCAGGGAATATTTGATTCATACCAACACCCACACACACTTCAATGACATTGTTCTCCATTACATTTAAACTTTTTCAAATTCCATTTTATGTTTTGTTCTTTTTTCTTATATGTACCCATATAAGTTTTTTCAACAATAGTATCATTTACAATAATGTCAATCGTATCTGAAGGAATTTCTACACAATTCCACTCACCCTCAATACCTCTGAAATGCCAGTGGGTTGGGTCTGTGTAAATTGTTTCACACCAAGTGACTGGTTCTTTTTGTATGTGATAAACTTCAACATATGTCACAGAACAACTTGTTAAAAATGGTATTAGTAAAAAAAACAATTTTTTCATTTTTTAATGTTTATTTTTTGGTTCAACAATTAAATCTGAATCTAATTCGTAATTATCATCATTCATATACTCTTCCAATAACTCCTCATTTGTGAATGTTTTGAAATCTATTTTTTCTTTATCTGAAGTACTTTTATAATTCATTTTGTGTTTTATGTCATCTATTGTCTCTGCATTTTTTAATGACTCACAAATTTGATATATAATTTTGTAAGGGTCTGCGTTTGAGGACGGTCTCCTGTCTTCAACATAACCCTTCCATTCATTTGCGGTTGATTGTGGAACACGAATTGATGCACCTCTATCTGATATACCCCAAGTGAATTTATCAATCGATTGCGTCTCAAACTTACCAGTCAGACGAAGTTGATTTTCAGAACCATAATTTTCGATATGAGATTGGTGTCTTGCTTCAAAACTTGAGAATATTGATTTAAAGTACTCTTCACCTCCTTCTTCTCTCATTTTTTTTGTTGAGAAATTTGTGTGTAAACCTGAACCGTTCCACTCTCCTCTTTGAATTGGTTTTGGGTGAAGTTCAATACCATAGTTATATTTTTCAGACAACTTGTGTAAGAAGTATCTTGTCATCCATAAGTCATCACCCGCTTTCAGTTTACCTTCTGAAAAGACTTGGTATTCCCACTGCCCCATTGCAACTTCAGCATTAATTCCTGTTATATCAATACCAAAATCTAAACAATAGTCCAAATGTTCCTCAACAAAATCTCTTCCTGCAACATAATTACCAACACCACAATAATACTTTCCTTGTGGTTCTAAAATATTTTCATTGTGACCTAAAATACATTTGTTATGTCTATCATAAATAAAATATTCTTGTTCAAAACCAAACCACATTTCATTATTATAATCATTATAATCTTCTTTTCCAAGTTTTGCTCTCATATTTGATTCGTGTGGTGTACCATCTGAATTCATTACTTCACACAAAATATAAAAATGTGTAAGTGTTTTATTAGTATAACGTCTTACTGGTTTTAAAATACAATCAGAGTTTCCTGTTTCTGCTTGCATGGTTGATGACCCATCAAAGTTCCACAATGGAAAATCACCTCTGAGAATTTCATTTCTCATTTTATCGTAATCAACAATCTTAATCTTACTCCTCAAGTTTGGTTCTGGTTTATACCCATCTAACCACACATACTCCAATTTAACTTTCATTTATATATTATTTTTTTAGGTTTAATTTCCAATCATATTTTTTAACATACAAAGTTCACACGTTTCAGAATCAAAACTACCAATGTAATCTGTCTTACATTTATCACAGAACATATTTTCAAAACCATTTTTAAAACTACCTAACGGATAACTATTTTTTTCATACCTATAAAAAGCTAGTGAGACATTTTCTTTTGGGGTTCCAATTTCTGAACTGTATTTTTTGTTGATTATAATTTTATTATCAATATCAACCTCAAAATCAACCCAAACACTTTCATTTAAAATATTATCGTCTTTAAATGGGTAATTATATTTTTCTAAAGAGGTTATAGTTTCATTTTTTTTATCATAAAACCCTAACATAAATCAATTCATTAATATTTTTTTATACTTCTTAGTGGAGTAATCTTTTAATGGTTTGATAATATCTAAAAACAAACCATTATGTTTAGAAACAGGATATGATTTATATAATTTTTTTTCAAATTGATTAATCAATTTTCCAACACAAAACAATTGTTCTTTAGTGATAGACGAATCTATTATTTTTTCTATCCACAATTTTATGTCACCATAATGATTACTTCTTTTCATTTCTTTTAAATTATTTATTAAACAATACTCTCATTTGATTCATCAATTCAATTTGTCTTTTTTGTAATTGATCAACTTTTTTCTTGTCCTCCATAGACAATTCATAACTTGCGGCTTTAATATCTGCGATCTCGTTGGTTAATTTTCTATGTTCATTTAACAATTGACCATATAATTGTTGTGCAATATGTTTATCCATCTTAAATGATTGATTTTTTCAATTTGTTTATGAGGGATTGTACCTCTTCAAATTTTTTAAATCTTATCGTCGGCTCTGTGTTGAATATTTCAACATGCCATTTATCGTCTTCAACTTGGTCTTTAGAATTAGTAATGAAAGTTAAACCATTAACTATGTCTAATACATAATAGTAGTTATTTTCATAATCCAAATCCTCGATTGATTCTTTATCAAACCCCAACAATTTTAATTCTTTTTCAGTCATTTTTTACCTTTTTTTTTAAATGATTAATTACTTTTAATTTAACAAACTTATCTATCTCAAAAAAGAATGGTACATACAAAACCATCCAATCCCATATTCTTAATATCATACGACAAATATAAATCTTTTTTAATTAAAGTTCAAATTTAATTTACCATTTTCTTTTCGATCCGAACTTATTTTACATAACCAATTATTTTCTTCAAGAATGTTATATTGTTCATCACTGATTTCTATTTCATCAGGAAAACCAACCACTTTGAATGCTTTTGTTAACGATAATTTACTATCTGTTATTAATTTCATAACGTGTTCATTTTCGCATTTTACAAGACTTGGGAACTCACCGCCTACTGTAACGATTGCAGTATCACCTAAATTTATTTCATCACCAGAAACAAGGTAATTTTCATTATCAACCACAAATAATCTCACTATTTTTTCCATATATTTTTTTTTAGTTTTTTATTCTTCTTTACAACACTTGTCATAAACAACTTGAATTGTAACCACTAAAAAAGTTAATACAATTGCTGAAATATGAACTACCTGCTCTACAATATCAATCATTTTTTCATTTTTTTTCTTTTATGTTATCCTAACCATATCATTAATAAATATTGGTCTTGGTAACCCATCTCCCCATCCAACATTTTCAAACGCTTTAGGATTAGAAAACTCATCTTCCATTTCTATTTCAAATTCCCCTCCACTATTTAATATTTGTGTTAGTTTTCTAAGAGAAACTTCATCTGTTGGTATCTGATGAGGAAATGCTGCAATTTTTCTACACTCTTTCATGTCTTTATTTGTTTCACCACCCACACAAGTTTTTAATTCATTATTTTTATTAAAATATGAATCACCCTTCATAATTGGATCATTGAAGGTTAAAAACAACGATACGGAGACAACGTTTGGTGGATGACCTTCTATAATTGCGTCTTTCATCCACTTAGCATTTTTTGTATCCACTTTAATTAATTTTCTTAATCTGTAATCATAAAGAATTTGACCTAATTTTATTTTACGTTCATCATCTTTTTTGATAATTAATTTCACTGTTTTTTTCATAATCCTAATTTACTTGTACGGTTCATTTCTAAAATATAGTTTAGTAAATTTTTTACTAAAGTTTCAGCATCCACTTTTTTATAAAGTTCGGGATATCTTTCTTCCAAAATTTTGTTTTCCTCAAACTCCTGACAACTATTCATAATGTCTTGCAACATAGATTTGAAGATGTGTTCTTTATCATCTTCCATATCGGATTCAAATATCCTACCTTCAAGTTCTTGAACGTAATCAATTAACTCTTCAACTGGATATAAATCCATTAAATGTTCATTTCCTTGAAATATTTGACTTACGCTCTTCATAATGTTTTTCACATAAAGTTGTATACCATCCTATATCTGTTCTCATTTCTCCCTGTTCTCCACATATCTCGCAGGTTTCATAACTTAATTTTTCCGCTTCTGATATTCTATTGTGGATTTCTTTATTACCCTCATTTATGTAAAACCTTAATCCTCCAAATTTTTCTTTCACCTGAACCACTTGTTTGTCCCATCCAAGTTCAATTAAATCTTCGATTAAATTTTTAACTATTGGATACCATCCTTTTCCTATTGAAAAAAAACCACAGTCAGTAATAGGTTCATCATTCAACCTCCATCCATTTTGTAATCCACCTATAGATTCCAAAAACTTATTCATTTCTTCACTACTCATCCTTCAAAAACTTTAATACTTTTTCTTTTACCCCCGATTGTTTAATACCTTCGCTCGATTTTGGTGTTAATACAAAATTATCTAATCCCCAATCTTTCCAATCTTCACCGTTCTTTCCCATATTTAAATCATCAATAGATACCCAATGGGTAATTTCAGGGTGATCGTGTAAGTATTGTTTAATCTCAATAACACGAGTCATCTCCAACTCCCAACGTGGAGACCATATCCAAATCATATCATGATACCAAGTACATTTTCCTAAATTAGGTGTAAGTGCTATTGGTTTTTTAATAACACCTTGTTCTTCATAATATTCACAAAGTTCCTCTAATGTTGCGTGTAATTTCCAATCAGAAGATACTACAATTTCCACACCAGTTTCTTCAAGTATTTCATTTAAAACTTTAACCGCTTTAGTGTCAAAATTATCAAAACGAACAGATACAGGAGCATCTTTTTTTTCCTTACTACTGTCAGGATTTTCACTACGGTACTTATCCCATTTCTTTGTTCGTCCACCCCAATTGTTGGATAGACAAATTACACCGTCGTGGTCAAGGAAGATTACTTTCATGTTTTTACTCTAATTCTTGAGATTTCACCTGACTATGTTTTAACTGAAATCTTGTTAAAACATTAATTAATTCGGGTATGTTATCAAAAGCCCATCTTTGTGTTTCTATGACAAAAAAATCACCTCCACCACCATTTTGTGTTTTGATAGTTAAATATTGTTCATTAGAATCACAACAATCCGCATCTTGTGTAAATGTCATTTGGAACTCTTGCGATAAAAGCCAAGGTTTATCTTTTTTTGTTTTCATTTTTTTAATTATTAAGTTTTTTTCTATACTTAAACAAATACCCCAAACCAATGTTAAGAAAAATGTAAATTATTATAACAAATACCATAAGAACAAATTTAACTTTTTTTTCTCATAAAAACAATTTTTGATTTCAATTTTTTTTATTATTTTTGTCATATGTTAAATGATAAACTCCAAAACATCCCTCAATCAAGTGGTTGTTATTTGTTCAAAAATGAAAAAGAACAAATAATCTATGTCGGTAAATCAAAATTTTTACCAAAAAGAGTGAAATCATATTTTCAAAAAAATCATGAAGATACAAAAACTAAATCTTTGGTGAAAGAAATTGTTGATGTTGATTTTATGGTTACAAATGACGAGACTCAAGCTCTGATACTTGAGGACGAACTTATAAAATCCTATAAACCTAAATACAACATAAAATCTAAAGATGATAAATCAAGAAAGTGGTTTATTTGTTTAACAAAAGAAAACTTTCCAAGACTTATCGTATGTAACAAAACTAATTTGAACGGTGATATTCTTTTGACAACAACTAGTTCAAACGTGTGTTATGAAATTTGTGAAAAAGTTTTAGATATCATCAACCTACGAACTTGTTCCTATGATTTGACAAAAGAAAACATTGAGTCAGAAAAGTTCAAACCTTGTTTAGAATTTCACATAATGAAGTGTGATGCACCTTGTATTGCCTATGAACTGATATTGAATTACAAAAAGAATATATCATTTGTAAAAAATATTTTTTCATTTGATTACTCTTCGTTGGAAAGGAAATTAAATCGGGAGATGAATCAATTCTCAAAGATTCAGGAGTTTGAAAAAGCTCAAATGGTCAAACTTAAATTGGATTGTTTGCAATCTTTAATGTCTCAACTTGAGCCTTACCGAGTTAGAAAATATAATGACGTAGCAAGAACTTTCAAACAACAAATGAACTTAGTCAATATTCCTACTTTGATAGAAGCATTTGACAATTCACACACAAACGGAGATTGCCAAGTCTCTGCGTTGGTGAGATATAAAAATGGTAAGGAAGATAAAACTAATTACCGTAAATTCAATATTAATTCAACAGACAAGGCGGATGATTATCAATCATTTACAGAAGTTTTAAGTAGAAGATTCAAACGTCTTTTGAATGAAAAAAAAGAACTTCCTTCTTTAGTTATAATTGATGGTGGTAAAGGTCAATTGTCAACTTCTAAGAAAGTGTTCGAAGAATTAGGTTTATTGGGTCGTATTGATTTAATTTCTATATCAAAAGATGATAACCATAAGTCACAAACAATCCACACTGTAGACGGACTGTCTCATTCATTACCAAAAAGTGAAATGGGATTTTTATTGGGTCAAATACAAGAAGAGGTTCATAGATTTGTCATTTCATTTCACAGGAAAAAAAGAACTAAGAAAATGTTCAATTAATAAAAAACCCCTCAAAGAGGGGTTTATATTTATTTTACTTTTTGTCTATATTCAATTCCATTCAGAATACTTAATATTTTTCTTGCCAATTTTAATTCTTCTGTTTCGTAATATTTTTGTTTTTCTCCCCACAAATAATTCCTACTCCAAAACTTGAATAATATTAAATCCACTTTTTTCTCAATTACATACTTTCTATCATCAAGAACCATCCTGTATTTTCTTTTACCCATTTTCATAAGTCAAAGATATAAATAAAAAATTATTATTACAAACTTTTGTTATGGTAGATCATCAAAATGATTATCATCAATCACTCTATCTCTATTTGGATTTATTAAACCTCTCATTGCTGAGATTGTTGGGTGAGGAATCCTTCTTAATGCTCTTCTTGGTGTTGCATGAATGTTAATTGTTGTATCATTATTTTCCAACGGCAAACTATCACTTTCCAATGGATATATT
>Ga0315904_10009265_pt1 | contig 12893 bp, 10 predicted proteins | sample LakEriMetagenome_6_FD_203529 | JGI IMG/M metagenome (GOLD analysis project Ga0315904, IMG submission 203529) | Freshwater fungal communities from buoy surface, Lake Erie, Ohio, United States - Buoy 12 MA120 | ecosystem: Environmental > Aquatic > Freshwater > Lake | place: USA: Lake Erie, Ohio...
GCCTGAAGCGGTGCCAACCCCGTCACGAGAGTGCCATACAACGCCAGCAGCAGCCATCGGCAGATCGAAGGACGCATGGGACGAGAACTTCCACGGGACCTGGAGTCAGAGTCGCCCCACCAGGAGCAAACCGGGTGGGGAACGAGAAATTGAACACCCCAGCCTGCCACGGGTTCCGTGTGCACTGGCCTGGCCAAAATATCAACCAATTCCGATGCATTTTCCAGTTTCGATGGAGTCCCCCCGGGATCAGGCCAGGGAGCCTGTGTGGCCGAAATGTCATGTCCACCGCGAGGCAAACTTGCGTGTTGTCAGAAGGTGCGGGAGAGACACTCGGGCGGGTCAGGACTGTTTCTTCTGAATGATCAGGCCGACCGAAGTGGTGACGAATCCCATCAATGCGAGACGGAGATGCTGATCGGATTTGTAGGGAGGAAAATCGATGTGGCGGGCCAGACGATGATGCCCCAGGTGCAGATTGAGGGGCTCAACCATGTGGCCGTCGGATTCGAGGTCGGCAATCAACTCCTCGATGTCGCGACGACGATAGATGACCGTTTCCCCCTCCGAAATCGTGTTTTTGTTCGAACTCAGATTGAACTCTGTCGTATGGACGGCCAGTCCCCCGGGCCGAAGACAGTTCATCTGGCGTCGAAAAAACTCCTGCCCCAACCGCAGCGAACCACAATGCTCGAACGAGCAACTCGACCAGGTGAAGTCGAATTCTCCCCGACACAGTTCGTCGGGGATGGCGTTCATATCAACCGCCTGAAATTCCACCAATCGGGCAAACTGATCGGACGAGCACAAACCTCGGGCGTTGAGGGCGGCGAGATTGCTGGCCCATTGCCCGCTCGCTTCCCAGGTCCTGGCTCGCGTGTCATCGGTGGCCAGATCGGACGCCATGATGCGGCACCCCATGGCGGCGAAGAGCGAGGGAAGGGGTTCCTGGCCGACAGCAAATCCCAGGCCGCGGTGACCAGGCTGGAGATACCCCCGTTCGGCAAGGGCTTCGCAGATATAGCACCACTCCCAGAGTTTGCGATGCAGGCGGAATTGTTCTCCAAGCCGTTCGGACCATCTCCGGAACTCGACCGACTCCAACTCTTCCCCACGACAGAGGCTCGACTGCAATCGGGCTCGGCAAGAGTCCCCCGATGGAGTGGCCGGATTGCCGAGGGATCGCGCCAGGAGACGTTCATCAATTCGGGGAGGCCAGAGCCAGGTTTCGATGGTCTTTCGCACCGGGTGCAAACGGAACAGAACGCGGTGGAGCAACGAATCGGCCATCGGGGTTCCCGGTGCGTTTCTCAGGACTCGTGAAAAGTGCGTTGGCCGGGCTGGTTTTTTTGGCCACAAGCGTCCGCGTTTCGAACATCCCTTGTTGGTTCCACAAGGGGAGAATGGGACCGTAATTCCCGCGACTGCGGGATGTCAATTGGGGGTGTTCGCGTCGTCTGGCAAGACAAACTGGGGGTCCAGGCAACCCGTGTTGACAGGATTTCCCCACTGAAATACTGTTCCCAAATTGCCAGGCCGGTGACCCAGGGAGGGCTCACCACGCGAACTCCATCGACTCGGACCGCTGATCGGCGGGGGATTCAATGGGCCTCGCCGCCGGCGGGAAAGGAGTCTGGACGATGCGGATTGCGCCCAATCAACGCCCGCGAGGCTGCCTGCACTCAGCCGGCGGCTGGAATCTCATCCCGTCGTTCGATATCCCGTCGTTCGATATCCCGTCGTTCGATCGTCCCTGCGTTCCCCCGGCCTGTTCCCGTGGCGGAGTCTCCAGTCATTCCTCATGGGGTGAGAGAACCTTCGCGGATCATCCTGGTGTTTCGCCGTGTGATGACCGCACTCCGGCCATCGATTGTTTTCATCGACGACAGCTCCAGGCTGTTCTCCCCGTTCGGCAGTTTTCACCCCGATAGGACTCGTTCTCATGTTCCCGCAGGTCTGTGATGCCATGGATACGATCGCACCGGAAATCCACGTGAGCGAGAGCCGCTGTTACACCGAGGCGTCCGCCTGCCGAATCTGTGGCAACACCCACCTGGTGCGCATCCTGCACCTGGGGGATCAGGCCTTGACGGGGGTCTTTCCGCGCACCCCGGATGAAAGGGTGGTCTCGGGACCGGTTGAACTGGTCCGCTGCGACACGGCGCACCAGGGGTGTGGATTGGTCCAGCTCCGTCAGTCGTACGACCCCGGGATGATGTACGGCGACAATTATGGCTATCGCTCGGGACTCAACCAGTCGATGGTCCGGCATCTGCAGCACCGGGCCTCCACCGCTCTGGCGATCGCACAACCCGAACCCGGCGACCTGATTCTCGACATCGGCAGCAACGACTCGACCACGCTGCGGTCGTATCCTGCCGACCGTTACCAGCTGGTGGGGATGGATCCCACCGGCGTGAAGTTTGCCCGGTACTATCCCCCGCATGTGGCGCTGATTCCCGACTTCTTCAATCCACAGGCGTTCCGGTCGAAATTTCCGGGGCGCAAGGCCCGCATTGTCACTTCGTTCGCAATGTTCTACGACCTCGAAGATCCCCAGGCCTTCATGCGGGGGGTGGCCGAGGTGCTGCATCCCGAGGGGATCTGGGTCTTCGAGCAGTCGTATCTCCCCAGCATGCTCTCGCAACTGGCCTACGACACCATCTGCCACGAGCACCTCGAGTACTATGCCCTGAAGCAGATCGAATACATGGCCCGGCGCAACGGGCTGAGGATTGTCGATGTCGAACTGAACGACACCAACGGCGGCAGCTTCTGTGTGACGGTGGCGCACCAGGGTTCAAAACACGCGGCCAACGAACGGGCGATCGAGGCCCTGCGGCGATCGGAAGAGGAACTCGAACTCGACTCGGCCCCGATTTACGACAGCTTCCGGCAGCGGGTCGAACAGCATCGGGACGAGTTCCGCCGCTGGGTCCGGGAGGAGACCACTGCCGGGAAGAGCATCTTCGGTTACGGTGCCTCAACCAAGGGGAATGTGCTGTTGCAGTACTGCGATTTCACGGCCGATGACATCCGGGCGATCGCCGAGGTGAATGAGGAAAAATTTGGTCGCTGCACACCGCGGACTCATATTCCGATCCAGAGCGAGGCCGACGTCCGCACGCAACATCCGGACTACCTGCTGGTGCTCCCCTGGCATTTCCGGACTGGGATTGTGAAGCGAGAACAGGCGTACCTGGCTGCGGGAGGAAAACTGGTCTTCCCGCTGCCGCACCTCGACGTCGTCGCGGGTGACGCAGCATTGCAGGCAACCGTCTGAGCGCGGGCCGGGACCTCCCCTGCGGTTGGAAAACCTCCGCATCGCGGTTCCGCCAAGAGCAGAGACCACGAGCAAAGACCACGAGCAAAGACCACGAGCAAAGATCATGAGCAAAGATCATGAGCAAAGATTTGATGATCAGCTATGCCCAGAACCGCGAAGATGTGCTGCTGAACCGCCTGTTCCCGGAGGGCTACACTGGTTTCTACATCGACGTGGGGGCCAATCACCCGCTGAATGGTTCGGTCACGGCGCATTTCTCGCGGGCCCGTGGCTGGCGCGGCATCAACATCGAACCGACGGGACTGTACCACGACCTGTGCCGGGAACGCCCCCGCGACATTACGCTGAATTGTGCCGTCTCCAACGTCGCAGGCGAGTCAATCTTCTACGAGTTCCCTCCCGACACGGGCGTTTCGACCTTTGACCGCGAGAACGCCAACCTGGCCGCCCGGAAGCTCGGGCTTTCCCCCCGGGAAATCCCTGTGCCGGTGATGACTCTCGCCGAGATCTGCCGTCAGCACGCCCCCCCGTGCATCGACCTGCTTTCGATCGATGTCGAGGGACATGAGCGGCAGGTGATTGAGGGGGCCGATTGGCGGGCGTTCCGTCCGCGGGTGCTGGTGATTGAGGCGACGGAGCCCAACTCGCCCATCACCACCCATGACCGTTGGGAACCACTGCTGCTGGAGGCGGGTTACCTGTTTGCCACGTTCGATGGCCTGAACCGCTACTACGTGCGACGGGAGGAGCCCGAACTCGCCACCGGGCTGCAGGTGCCGGTGAATGTTCTCGATGCGTATGTTCCGATCCGCGAACTGCGGGCGGTCGAGGAGGCGCAGGAGTTGCAGGTGCGGCTGGCGACGGTCGAATCCCTGGGCCCGCTCACCCTGGCAATCGCCCGCCGACTGAATCGTCTCGAGCAGCGTTTCCCCGGTCTGCACCGCCGACTCTGCCGCCTGTTGGGACGTCAACCGCGTGGTTTCGCCGCCAATTCTTCCCCCACGCCGTAGCACCACCGCGCAGGAACGCCCCCATGCCTGGTCCCTACGATCTGTCGTTCTGCATCCCCACCTACAACTTCGCCGACTTCCTGCCCCAGACCCTCGAGAGCATTGTCTCGCAGGCCGACGACCGGGTGCAGATCGTGATTGTCGATGGGGCCTCGACCGACAACACCCCCGAGGTGGTCGAACAGTGGCGACAGCGATTCCCGCACATCAAGTACATCCGCCGCACCGCCCGTTGCGGAGTCGATCCCGACATTCTCGAGTCGGTCAAGCAGGCCGATGGAGAGTACTGCTGGCTCTTCAGTGCCGATGACATTCTGGCCCCGCACGCCATCGCCCTGATCCGGGAGGAGACGCGGCTGCCATGGAATGTCTGGCTGACGAATTTCGCATTGTGCGATCGTGACATGCGGAGGATCGAAAGACACCGGATTCTCGCGGTGGAGGAACCCACCAGTTTCGACTGGAACCTGCCCGAGCAGCGCGGGGCATACCTGGAGCTGGCCCAGACGACCACGGCATTCTTCAGTTTCATCAGCGGGATTGTTGTCCGACGGGCTGACTGGATGAGTGTCCCTGATCAGTCTGAGTTCATCGGCAGCTGCTGGATCATCGCCGCGCAGATCTTCGCTCTGGCCCCACGGGGGCTGGTGGTCCGCTATCACCCGGGTGAAGCCCTGTCGAAACGGGGAGACAATGACTCCTTCCTGACGCAGGGGCTGATCCGACGACTGGACCTGTCCGTGACCGGGTTCCGCAGGGTCGCCACCCACTACTTCGGCCCCCACAGCCCCGAAGCCCGGTCGGTGTCGCGTGTCCTGCGAAACGAATTCTCACCCTCGTTCCTGGCCCAGCAACGGATGCGCCTGTCGACTCCCTCCGATATCCCGGTGTTCCACCGGATTGCCCGCAACCAGTATTCGGACGGCAACCCCAGAGAGCGCTGCTGGGGATGGCTGTTGCAGATGCCCCTGCCCGTGCTGAAGGCGTTGCGGCAACTCCACACCTGGTGGAGGGGGATCCGCAGTGCCCTGAGACGGGTGGTCGGGGGAAAGGCCCACCCGGAGACCCCGGTCGCCTCCGGCTGAAACCCCCGGAGGTCGTCCCCTCCGCCGGAATTCTTCGGCCGCCATGTCCACGACCAGGCCCACTGCACCCCCACTCCCCGCAAAACACTCGAATTGACACGCTTCACAGCCTGAGATAGTGTCGCGCAGCGTCCCACCAGAACCGGTTCTTGGGCCGGGCCCCGAAGGGTGGTTCCCCGCCTGGAAGTTTGCTGGAGGACCAGATCCGGGCCGTACCGGAGACTGGTGGGGACTTCCCTCCGGATTGTACTCCGGCAGATTTGACGGAAGCCCCCTGGAAAGGAATCCCTGTGCGAGAGACGATCCCTGGCTCATCCTTCCCTGTTCGCCGCGACGGCGCGATGGGGGTCGAGGCTGCACGCCCGGGGACGGCTCCTGCCGATCTCGACTCCACCATGCTGGACACGGTGGTCATCGAGCCCCGCAGCGCCTGGCAACTGGTCGACTGGCGGGCGCTGTGGCGCTATCGAGAGTTGCTGATGATTCTCGCCTACCGCGACATCTCGGTCCGTTACAAGCAGACGGTCCTGGGGGCAGCCTGGGCCGTGTTGCAGCCGTTGCTGCAACTCGTCGCCTTCTGGGTCTTCTTCGGCCGCATGGGGGGACTGGCCGGGAAGGTCGAAGGAGACTATTCGCTCTTCCTGCTGGCCGGACTGCTCCCCTGGCAGTTGTTCTTCACCGGGGTGGGGCAGGCGGCACAGAGCGTGGTGAGCAACAGCAACCTGATCAGCAAGGTGTACTTTCCGCGGCTGGTGGTTCCGATCGCGGCCCTCGGCAGTGCCCTCGTGGATTTCCTCGTTGCGGCGGTCGTGTCGGTCCCCTGGCTGATGATCCGGGGACTGGGCTGGCATTCGAGCCAGTGCCTGGTGCCGGTGTTCTTTCTGGGAATCGTGCTCGCCACCGTAGCCGTCGGGGTCGGCCTGAGTGCCCTCGTGGCCGAGTTCCGTGACTTCCGCTACGTCACCGGTTTTCTGCTGCAGATCTGGATGTTTTTCTCGCCAGTCGCGTATCCGCTGTCGATTGTGCCTGGGGGGTGGCAGCTGGTTTATGCGATCAATCCGCTGGTGGGATTGATCGAGGGATTCCGCTCGGCCCTGCTGGGACAACCGTTCGCCTGGGGCCCGATCGGCGTCTCGGTCGTCTCGCTGGTGTGTCTGCTGGTGGTCGGCCTGGTCTGTTTTCGCCGGGTGGAACAACGCCTGGCCGACATTGTCTGACAGGCCTGCCGCAGCATGACCACACCCGCCATCCGCGTCCGCAACCTGGCAAAACGCTTCCAGCTCGGCGCCCAGACCCAGGGCTACACAACGTTTCGCGAAGCAATCACCAGCCTCGCCAAGGCCCCGCTTCGGCGCTTTCGATCGCTGGCAGGTCTGGGAGGGGGGAACGCCGCTGCCGGGACCGACGAATTCTGGGCCCTGCGGGATGTCTCGTTCGACATCGCGCCGGGAGACGTGGTGGGCATTGTTGGTCGCAATGGGGCGGGGAAAAGCACCCTGCTGAAGATCCTGTCGCAGATCACCCCGCCGACGACCGGGCGGGTTGAGATCGCCGGCCGTGTCGCCAGCCTGCTGGAAGTCGGCACGGGATTTCATCCCGAGCTGACGGGGCGTGAGAACATTCACCTCAATGGGGCCATCCTGGGGATGACCCGCAGGGAAATCCTCGCCAAGTTCGACCAGATCGTCGATTTTGCCGAGGTCGAACGCTTTCTCGACACCCCGGTAAAACGCTATTCGTCAGGGATGTACATGCGGCTTGCGTTTGCCGTCGCTGCGCATCTTGATCCCGAAATCCTGATCATCGACGAGGTGCTGGCGGTCGGTGATGCCAGTTTTCAGAAGAAATGCCTGGGCCGGCTAGGGGAGGTGGCCGCCGGGGGACGGACCGTGATCTTCGTCAGCCACAACATGCAGGCGGTCACCCGGCTGTGCAACCGGGGCATCCTCATGTCGCGCGGCACCGTGGTCGCCAACGGGCCGGTCGACGAGGTGGTGCAGCACTACATGACCGACGGGCAGCACAGTCCGGCGGAGCGATCCTGGGAGCCGGCGGAGGCGCCGGGAAACAGCATCGCCCGAATCGTCTCGGCCCGCGTCATCGACTCCGACCGACAGACCTGCCAGACGGCCGACATCAGCCGTCCGATCGGGATCGAGATCGTCTACGACGTGCTGACTCCGGGAGAGGTCCTCTGCCCCAGCATGCACCTGTTCAATTCGGATGGAATCTGTGCCTTCGCCTCCAACGGATGGCGCAAGAGCATGCATCCGCGTCCCTGCGGACGGCATCGCAGCACCGTCTGGATCCCCGGCAACATGCTGTCGGAGGGAACCTACTCGGCCGGGGTCGCGGTCTGCACGCTGGACCCGATCCTCGTCCATTTCTGGTCCCCCGATTCTGTCGCCTTCCAGGTGACCGAGTCGGGTGAGGAAGAGACGGCACGCGGACCCTATGCCGGGCAGTTTCCCGGCGTCGTCCGACCATTGCTCGACTGGGAGACGATTCGAACTGACGATGGGGACGGAACTTCCGGCTGAGGTGACCAGCCTCCCACAACTCGCAGGGAATGGGACTCGAGTGACGCCAGACCAGGTTGGCCGGGGCCCTAACCGGCATTCACGACCGGGCCACCGTCTCAACCCACCATTTCAACGACGTTCTGCAGCAGGGACTGGCAACTCTGGTTCCAGTCTGGCCAGTGGAAGTCCCGTGGTCGGGGATTGTCACCCGCAGCAGCCCGCCTCCACAGGTCGACCAGCCCGTCGACAGTCTCCAGTGGAAAATACCGGGCGTACGTTCCACCGACTTCTCGATGCACGGGCAGATCACTCGCCCAGACCGGGCACCGCTGGTGCAGCGCCTCAACGATGGGCAGGTTGAACCCTTCCGCCAGCGACGGTGTCACCAAGGCGGCCGCCCGCCGGTAGCAATGGGCGAGGTCCTGGTCGCCGACCCGCTCCAGCCAAAAGAGCCGGCGGCCCAATTCCGGATGCTGCCGGATTCGCTGGACAAGACGATCGGAATCCCATCCCACGCCCCCGACGATGGCGAGCCGGGCGTCACCCCCACTGCGCCAGACCTGTTCACACGCATCGAGGGTGAAGGAGTGATTCTTGCGGGGGGAAATCGTTCCGACCATCAACCCGGTCGGACCGCTGTCGCCACCGAACACGGTTTCCAGCCAGTCGGGCTCGGGACCCGGCTGTCGGACATCGAGTCCGTCGAGGTCGGCGCCGAGCACGAACGAGCGGAGCGGCAGATCGGTGCCGGAGGCCCGGGGAGGCAACGCCGCATCGACCCGTCGGACATCATCGATCACCGCCCGGGAGATGGTGATTCCAAAATCGATCTGTTCGCGTACCTGTTGCCACCAGCGCAGCCAGCGGTCGCGCGAGAGCAGGGTCTCGGTCTCGTAGAACTGCGGGTACAGCAGGGGGATCATGTCGTAGATCACGAGGCCGACCCGGCCTCCCCGACGCCGCAGGCGGTCGAGATCCCGCCAGGGAAAGGCCCAGGCGAACGTCTGGTCAGCCAGCAGCAGCACATCGCCGGGCTGCCAGTCGATCTCCTGTCGCGACCAGTGGCGCCAATGCCTGAGGGTCGCCTGTCGCCACTGCCGCAATTCGAAGATGGCCCGCCGGGAGAGGTCGAGGCAGCCGGCGCGACCGAGCACTTCACGAACGAGTCGCACGCCGGTCCCAGAGCGGGTATTGGAGTTCTTCTGGGACTGGGGGGGAGAGAGATTCGGGACTGGTTGAAAACCCCGGAAGGGATCAAACCAGGCACCCGTGCATTCGAGTCCCAGGTTTCGCCCGGCCTGCGATGACTGGTTGACGAGGTTCCGCACCACCCGCTGAATTCCGGTATTGAGTCCGTCACACCGGGTGCGGGTGCAATCGAGAAAGATTCTCTGGGTGCGGGTGGTCGTCGGGGCGGAAGGGGCTGGACCTGCCCGATCTCGTGTGACACCGGTCGATTGTGCATACTCCCGCGACACGACAAGCACTCCCGAAACAACAAGACTTCCCCGCCGGGAATCCACGTGGTCAGATCGACGGTTGCCCAACGACATCCCACAGGGCCTTCCGCAATCGCGGGCCGACCACATCGGGATGATGGCGTTCCCGCGACACCCGGCGGGCTTCGTGAGACATGTCACGGTAGCGAACGGGGTCTTCGACCACCATTCGGTACGCCCGTTCCAACTGCTGGGCCAGTGACGACCAGACGATCCGTTGCCAGTGGGTGCGCAGGACCTGCGAGGGATCATGCGGCCAGGGACACGGCTCGGGATGCGACTCGACCACCAGACCCTGGGCGGGGGAGAAATAGTCCTGGATCGCGGTGTGGCACGTGGCGACCGCCGGCCGGCCCGCCGCCAGCCACTGCATCAGAGGCAGGCAGGCCCCCTCGGCACGCGTGGGAGTGACATACCACGTGGTGGCGCGGGCGAGGTCGATCATCTGCTCTTCCGAAAGGAAGCCGGTCAACACCACCACCCGTCCCCCCGGCCCCAGGTCCAGGGACTGGAGCCAGAACAGCACTTCGTCCAGTCCGGACGGGTCATTCCCCACCAGCTTGAGCACGAGGGTCGCATTCGATTTCTGCCCGAGGGTCAGAATCCAGGCCGAGATGAGATCTTCCCAGTTCTTCCGCCGGTCCAGGGGATTGAACAGGCTGGTGAAGACCACTCCCGACAAGGTCACACTGTCAGCACGAAGGGCCCTGGCCCCCTGAGACAACCGGCGTTGCCGACGGGCCTCGCGCAGCCCCGCTTTCAGTCCCCGCTCGATCCACCAGGGAACCCAGGGACGCACACACCGTTGATACACGCTCCGTGCCGACGCGATTCCCCACCCGACCCCGGTCCGCTTCGATGACCCCGACCCGGACGACGCGGTGGCCGCTGGAGGCGAGATCGCCTTTCCCGACACCACGATGGCCGGGGTTTTCAGCGTGACGACCTGATCGGCCTGCCAGTCCGCCACACCAAAGTAGTCCGGTGATACCGGAACGGGGACCACGGCCATGGGAGCTGTGACCCCGCCCCGCACAAATGCGTCGCGGGTGAACTCACACAACTGGAGGATGAGGTCACAGGCATTCGCGGTGCGGGCCCAGTCGTCCCGCGGATCGGCCATCCAGGGAGCGCGGGGGATCTCCGGAAACTCCCACGCCGGCACGATCACGTTTTTCACCCCGGGCAACAACTCGACATCCTGGGGCGGGCGGAAGCTGAGATGACCGGCAATCGTCCCGGGCGAACTGCTGCCGGAGGAGACACAGTCCGCCACAGGTCGCAGGTCAAAGTCGGCCTCCAGCATCCGGGCGAACTGCCGGGCGACGAAGGCGTACGAGTATCCTGCCTGGCCCAGATTGGCCCCCCGATCGGCATCGCAGCCGGTCCCACTGGTCCACAGGATCGGGCGCGAGCCGGAACGCACCTGGGAGTCACCGGAAGATCCTGTCAACGGCAGGCTCCTGCCAGACGTTCGGTCTCCGCCAGCAACTCGCGACAGCTTTCTTTCCAGTTCGGCCAGCGAAACTCGGCCGGGTTGGTGACTCCCGGCAGCAGGTTCGTTGCGGCCAATTGATCGATCAGCGAGGCCAGGGCAGCGGGATTGTCGGTGGGAAAGTACCCGGCGAATTGACGGCCGACTTCCCGATGGACCGGGAGGTCGCTGGCGAGGACGGTGGCCCCGCGCGAGAGGGCCTCGACGATCGGCAGGTTGAACCCTTCGGCCAGCGAGGGTGTCACCAGGGCCTGGCAACGGCGGTAGCAGTAATCGAGTTCATGATCGGCCAGATCGGGAAACCAGAAAAGCCGTCGTCCAAGTTCCGGATGTTCGCGCAACCGTTGAATCTGCGAAGCGCACTCCCAGCCAATTCCCCCAGCCACAATGAGTTTTTGCTGGCCACCGCGTTGCCAGCAGAGTTCGCAGGCGTCGAGGGCCAGGTCGTGGTTCTTGCGGGGATTGATCGATCCCACCATCAGCAGCCCCTCACGGGGTCCCTCGGCGGGCAAGAGAGCGGTCAGTTCGGGACGACAGGAGGCACCGACCTCCAGGGCGTCGAGTTCCGATCCGAGGGTGAACCAGCCGACCGGCCGGTCGATGCGGGGCCATCCCTTGTGCACCAAAGCTGCCTCGTACCGGGCGACATCATCGGCCACGCTGCGGGAGATGCAGACCATGAAATCGGCCGTCGCCCGCAGCGTCATCCAGCATTCCAGGAATTTGATCCGCAGGCCTTCATCGACGAATTCGGGGCGCTCCAGGGGGATCAGGTCGTAGACCACGACACCGATCAGTGCCCCCCGTTGCCGGGCTCGATACAGATCTTGCCAGGCGAACTCGGGATCCCAGGTGCAGTCGACCAGCAGCAAGACCTCGCCCCGACCGGGCAGGACCCCGCGTCGAAACCACCGGCGAAGTAGCGTGCGGCTGGCCTTCTGACCCCGTTTTCGGAGATTGCGAACCATCTGGGTCGCATCCAGCAATCGCAGCGACTGCAGGAAATTTCGGACCTTCAACCTCCATCCGGTGATGCTGGACGCTTCCCACGGTAATTGCCTTCGTGGCAGCGGGAGTTGCCGGACCGACTGATAACCAAGGCGGTCATCAAACCAGAGTCCCTGGGCGGGAACACCGTTGGTACCCGACATCTCCGCAGCCGCGTTGACAATGTTCCTCACCACCCGCTGGATGCCGGTGTTCATATCGTGGCGATGGGTCGAGGAACATTCCAGCCAGATGCGGGAGATTACTCCGCGCTCCGCGCTGGTCCCCCCCGGCCTGCTCGCCACCGAGCCCGAGCCGGGAGCCTCCGGAATTGATCGACGGGGACTCGATTCCATCGCCAATCAGGCCTGGTTCAGGCGGCCCGCCGGAGGGCGGGCTGAGACTTTCCCCCCAAACGCTCCACGTCGGCCTCCACCATCTCCCGGACCAGTTGCTCAAAGCCACACTCGGGGACCCAGCCGAGTTTCTCACGGGCCTTGGTGGGGTCGGCCAGCAACAGGTCGACTTCCGCGGGGCGGTAGAACGCCGGGTCCACCACCACGTATTTCTTCCAGTCGAGTCCGACATGATCGAAGGCGATCTGGACGAACTCGCGGACAGTGTGCGTCTCGCCGGTGCCGACAACGAAATCATCCGCCTCGGGCTGCTGCAGCATCAGCCACATCGCCCTCACATAATCTCCCGCGAAGCCCCAGTCGCGCTTGGCTTCGAGATTGCCAAGCCGAAGTTCCGACTGCTGCCCCAGCGAGATCTTCGCGACAGCATGTGAGATCTTGCGGGTCACGAATTCGAGCCCACGACGGGGCGACTCGTGGTTGAACAGGATTCCCGAGCAGGCGAACAGTCCGTAGCTTTCCCGGTAGTTGATGGTGATGTAGTGTCCGTAGACCTTGGCCACGCCATAGGGGCTGCGGGGATGCAGCAATGTCGTCTCGCGCTGCGGTGTCTCATGCACCTTGCCGTACATCTCGCTCGAGCTGGCCTGGTA
>Ga0315904_10009266_pt1 | contig 12892 bp, 3 predicted proteins | sample LakEriMetagenome_6_FD_203529 | JGI IMG/M metagenome (GOLD analysis project Ga0315904, IMG submission 203529) | Freshwater fungal communities from buoy surface, Lake Erie, Ohio, United States - Buoy 12 MA120 | ecosystem: Environmental > Aquatic > Freshwater > Lake | place: USA: Lake Erie, Ohio...
AAGAACCGGCGGCGGGTGAGGGCCAGGCCGAGTTCGGCCACGGCCGGGTGGAGCAGTTGGGACATCGGGTCGTCTCCCGAGGGCGGGCGGCGGCAGGCCCGCCTCACTTGCAGAGGAACTCGTCGAGGTTCATCAGTTCGTTGGTGAGCATCGTCCAGGCGGCGAGCGTCGGCGGGTCGCGGAAGGCGGGCGGCGACGCCCCGACCGCGATCACCTGCGCGGCATCCGCGGGATGGTCCGCGTACCAGGACAGCAGGTCGGCGAGCGACCGCTTGACGATCGCGGCCTCGTCGGCGGCCAGCGGCCGCGAGAGCAGCCGCCGGGCGAGGAAGTCGATCCGGGCCTCGTCGGTGTCGCCGCCGAGCGCGAGCGTGGTGTCGGCCAGCGCCCGGGCCGCCTCGACGAACTGCGGGTCGTTGAGGGTCACGAGCGCCTGCAGCGGCGTGTTCGTTCGCTCCCGCTTGACGCAGCAGTTCTCCCGCGACGGGGCGTTGAAGATCTCCATCGAGGCCGGCGGCGCCGACCGCTTCCAGAACCAGTACATGCTGCGGCGATAGAGGCCGGGGCCGGCGTCCGCCGTGTAGTCACGGGTGTTGCTTTCGATCATCGCCACCGCCTCCCACACGCCTTCGGGCTGGTAGGGCTTCACGCTCGGGCCGCCGATCTGCCGGACGAGCAGGCCGCTCACGGCGAGCGCCTGGTCGCGGATCGTCTCCGCGTCGAGCCGAAACCGCGGCCCGCGCGAGAGCAGGCGGTTGTCGCGATCCCGGGCGAGCTTCTCCGGCGTGGTCGCGGCCGATTGCCGGTAGGCGGCGCTGGTCACCATCAGGCGGAAGAGCCGCTTCACGTCCCAGCCCCGCGCGCGGAACTCGACGGCCAGCCAGTCGAGCAGCTCCGGGTGGCTCGGCAGCTCGCCGGTCGTGCCGAAGTCGCCGCTGGACCGGACCAGGCCCGTGCCGAACACCTCCTGCCAGAACCGGTTCACCGTCACGCGGCCCGTCAGCGGGTGATCCGGGAGGAGCAGCCACTCCGCCAGGCCGAGCCGGTTCCGCGGCAGGTTCGCCGGGAAGGCCGGCAGGACGTCGGGCGTGTCGGGCTCCACCTCCTCGGCCCGCTTGTCGTACTCGCCGCGGACGAGCACGTGGGCCTTGGCCATCCCGTCCTTCTCGTGCATCACGTGCGCGACCGTCCCCCGCTTGCGGATCGCGCCGTGCTCGGCCTCGAGCGTGGCCACGGCCGCCGCGGCCTCCGCGATCGGCGGATACGCCGCGGCGATCCACCAGTCGAACACCGGCCCGTCGCCGCCGGTCCGCTCGTCCGCCGGCAGGGCGAGCACGGCGGCGAAGGCCGGATCCGCCATCAGCCGCAGCAGCTCGCCGTCCGCGAGGCGGCGGCCGTGGATCACGAGGTCGGCCAGGCCGAGGGTGTCGGCCCGGAACGCGCCCGTGTGCCGACCGCCGACGGTGAGCGGCACGTCCGTGCGGATCGAACGCTTGCCCAGCTTGTCCCGTTCCGTCTTCGTGGCCACCGGCCGGCCGTCGTAATACATCCGCACGCCGGCGGGGGTGCCCGTGCCGTCGTAGGTGACCGCGACGCGGGTCCAGCGGTCGGGCGGCACCCGAGGCTCGGCCTTGACCCGCAGCGACCGCGCGTCGCCCTCGTGGGCCAGGTCGAGGACGAGGCGGTTCTTCTCGATCGACACCGTCCAGCCCCGCCGCTCTTTGTCGGCGGTGCACCGGGCCACGATCGGCGACCGCGGATGGCTGTCCCGCGGCTTGACCAGGCAGGAGATCGTGAACGGCTGGTCGTGCTCGAAGTCGCCGGCGGCGGGCAGTTCGGCCACGACCCCGTCCACCGACAGGGCCTTGCCGCCGTCGGGGCCGTCGATCCATTTCGTGAGTTTGGGAAACTCGAGCGGCAGGCCGACGTCCTTGCCACCCTGGCGGACCACGGTGCTCGTGCCCTCCCCCTCGGCCAGCCGCATCTCCAGCAGCGGCGTGTCCTGCACCGCCGTGGCGGCGGCCTCCGCCGGCGTGAGGGCCGCGAGCCAGGCGGCGAACGGTCGCCGGGCGTCGGCGCGAATCTCGTCGAACCGCCGTCGCGCCCGCGGGATTTCCCTCTCGAGCGCCGTCCAGCGGTCGGCATCGGCGGCGGCGGGCACCGGCAGGACGGGCGGCGTGTCGGGGGCGTTCTCGTCGAGCGGTTTCTGCGTCGTGTTGTTGAAGAACGCGGCGAGTTCGTAGAACTCCCGCTGCGAGAGCGGGTCGAACTTGTGGTTGTGGCAGACGGCGCAGCCGGCCGTCAGGCCCAGCCACACCGCGGCGGTCGTCTCCGTCCGGTCCCGCGTGTAGAGGACGGCGTATTCCTCCGGGATCACGCCGCCTTCGTTGGTCGTCATGTTGCAGCGGTTGAAGCCGCTGGCGATCCGGGCGTCGAGCACCTCGTGGGGCGTCGCCCGGGCGGGGTCGTGGGCCACGAGGTCGCCGGCCAACTGGAGGATCGTGAACCGGTCGAAGGGGACGTTGCGGTTGAAGGCGTTCACCACCCACTGCCGGTAGGTCCACATCTCGCGGTAGTTGTCGTAGTGGATGCCGTGGGTGTCGGCGTAGCGGGCGTAGTCGAGCCAGTGCCGGCCGCGGTGCTCGCCCCATTCGGGCGCGGCGAGCAGCGTGTCCACGAGCCGCTCGTAGGCGTCGGGGCGGGGATCGGCCAGGAAGGCCTCGACGACGGCGGGCTCGGGGGGCAGGCCGGTGAGGTCGAGGGCCACGCGGCGGGCGAGCGTGCGACGGTCGGCCTCGGGGGCGGGGGCGAGCCCCTCGGCCTCGAGCCGGGCGAGGATGAAGCGGTCGATCGGGTTGCGGACCCAGGCCTCGTTCCCGACGGCCGGCGGCTGCGGCCGGGCGGGCGGGATGAACGACCAATGCGGCTCATACTCGGCTCCCGCCGCGATCCACCGCGCGAGCACGTCCTTCTGCGCCGCGGTGAGGTTCTTCTTGGCGGCCGGCGGCGGCATGACCTCGTCGGGGTCGTCGGAGTGGATCCGGTCGAGGATCACGCTCGAGTCCGGGTCGCCGGGCACGATCGCGCCGCTGGCCACGGCGTCCTCCCGCACGTCGAGCCGCAGGTCGGCGGCCCGGTGGGCGCCGTCGGCCCCGTGGCAGCCGAAGCAGTTCTCGATCAGGATGGGTCGGACGTCGCGGTTGTAGCCGGGGGATTCCGCTGCCTGGCCGGCACCAGACAAGGCGCTGGCGAGCATGACGCCAACGCAGAAAGCGCCCGTGCCGATCGGGGCGGGAAAGCGGCGAGCGATCGTGGGGAGGGAGCGGCCCATCGAACCTCCTGGTCGCCGACCGCCGAACCGGTGGAGGTCGGCGGGCGGACGAGGGTGGAAATCCACGGGTCTCGGCGTTGCGCTCCGCCGGACGACCTGCTTGAGAACCTTCAATTCTAGCACTCGCCGCCGCCCCGAACCACATCGTTCCGCGAAAAACCCGGGAAAAACAGCCGCCGGAAGTTTTTCCAATTTTTTTGGAACCTTTTGGAATCCGGGCGCATCTAACCTACGAATCCGTTTCCATTCCTGCCGCCCGAACTCCGTCGCCGCCTCCGCAGCCCTCTGGAGACCCTCCCCATGCCAGCCCCCGTATCAGGAACCAACCCCGCGGCCCGGACCCGACGTCTTGGCGGTGCGGCCTCGGCGGGTTCTGTTCTCCTGCTGCTTGCCCTGGGAGGCCATTTCGCGATGCAACGTTCCGCCGGCGACGACAAGGTGCCCGCCCCCGCCGACCGGGCCGCGGCCTGGAAGGCCGTCGAGCAGGCGCTCGACGAGGGCAAGCCGAAGACGGCGCTCGAGGCCCTGAAGGGCGTCGAGGCCGCCGCCGTGCAGGCCCAGGCGTGGGACGAGGCGGCCCGGGCGATCGCCACGCGGATCCTCGCCGAGACGGGCGACCGGCCGGGCGACGACCCGGAACGGGTGATCCGCCTGGCCGCCGCGATCGAGAAGGCGCCGGCCGAGACCCGGGGCGTGCTCGAGGCCATCCGGGCCAACTGGACCTGGGGCTATTTCCAGATGAATCGCTGGCGGTACCAGCAGCGCACCCAGGGGGGCGCCGACACCAAGGATCTCACGAAACTCGCCGAGTGGGACCTGCCCGGCATCGTCGCCGAGATCCGCAAGCGGTTCGCCACCGCGGTCGGAGCCCCCGGCAGCCCGGAGCGGGCGGCCCTGCAGAAGCTCCCCGTCGCCGAGTGGTCGTCGCTCATCGAGAAGGGCACGATGCCCGACGCCTACCGGCCCACCGTGTGGGACGTGCTCGTCCGCGACGCGATCGAGTTTTCCAGTTCCGGCGAGCGCGGGCTCGTGGCCCCCGAGGACGCCTTCGAGCTCTTCGCCGACTCGCCCGCCCTGGGCACGCCCGAGGAGTTTTTGGCGTGGCAGCCGGAGAACGACAAGCAGGTCACCGACACCGATTCGCCGCTGCTCGACACGGTCCGCCTCTACCGCGACCTGCTCGCCTTCCACAAGGCCGACGCCGACCGCACCGCCTTCCTCGCGGCCGACCTCGACCGGATCGTGTGGGCGAATGGTGTGGTCGTGCCCGTGGGCGAGCCGGGCGACGCGCACGACCGCAAGGAAAAGGCCCTCCGCGGCTTCATCGAGCGGGCCGGCGACCACGAGACGGCGTCGCTCGGCCGGTTCCACCTCGCGAGCCTCGTCCAGCAGGGCGACGGCTCGGGGGAGCCGGGCGACCTGGTTGCGGCCCGGAAGATCGCGCTCGCGGCCGCCGAGGCGCATCCCAAGAGCCCCGGCGGGGCGATGTGCAAAAACCTCGTCGCGCAGATCGAGAGCCGTGAACTGTCGCTCGTGACGGAATCGACCTGGGCCGCGCCCTTTCCCGTGGTTCGCGTCACCTACCGCAATCTCGCCAAGGTCCACCTCCGGCTCGCGAAGGGTGACTTCATGGCCCGGCTCAAGGCGGGCAAGCCGCACGGCCACTGGATCGACGACAACGACCGCCAGGCGATCCTCGCCCTGCCCGCCGTCAAGGAGCACGCCGCCGACCTGCCGGCGACCGACGACTACCAGTCGCGGCACCACGACATCCCCGTGGCGGCGGCGTTCGACGCCGCCGGCCTCGAGCCCGGCGACTACTGGGTGATCGCCAGCCACAAGCCCGACTTCGGCGAGCGGGACAACGTGGTCTTCATCACCATGGTGCGGGTCACGAACCTGGCGATCGTGGCCGAGCAGCAGAGCGTGGCCTTCGCAGCCGGTGGCGGGCCGGCCAACCGCCAGGGAGGGCCGGTGGCCGTCACTGGCCACGTCGTGAACGTCGCTTCGGGCGAGCCCGTGGCCGGGGCGACGGTGAAGGCGTTTGCCCGCGGCGAGCGGGGCAATCCGCCCGCCTTCGCCGAGGCCGGCACCGCCACGACCGACAAGGACGGCCGCTACGAACTCTCCGTCCCGCAGCAGAAGGAGATCATCGTCGTCGCGACGGCCGATCTCGGCGGCAAGCGGCACGCGACCGCCACCGAATCGACCCACGTGTGGCGGAACGAGCAGTCCTCGACGTCCAAGTCGCTCGTGCTCGTCACCGACCGCGGCATCCACCGCCCCGGCCAGATCGTCCACTACAAGGGGATCGCCACCGCGAGCGACTTCGAGAAGGCCGACTACCGCGCCATCGCCGATCGCGAGATCGTGGTCACGTTCCGCGACGCCAACGGCCGCGAGGTGGCGAAGGCCACCCACAAGACGAGCGTCAACGGCTCGTTCCACGGAAATTTTCCCATCGCCACCGGCGCCCTGCCGGGGCAGTGGTCGATCCTGGCCCAGGCCCCGGGCAACGACGGCTTCGGCGGCGGCGTGGCCGTTCGCGTCGAGGAGTACAAGCGGCCGAAGTTCCTCGTGAAGCTCGCGGCGCCCGAGAAGAGCCCGCCGCTCGGCGGCGAGGTCGCGGTCTCCGGCACGGCCACCACCTACACGGGCCTCGCCGTCTCCGGGGCCAAGGTCAAGTGGCACGTCGAGCGGCAGGTCCGCTGGCCGTACTGGTGCCGCTGGTTCTACCCCTGGCTCCCCTTCAACGCGGGCGGGCAGCGGATCGCCCGCGGCACGGCCGTCACCGACGACGCCGGGAAGTTCACGGTCACGTTCACGGCCAAGCCCGACCGCTCGGTTCCCAAGGAGTCCCTGCCGGTCTTTACCTACGCGGTCGTGGCCGACGTCACCGACACGAGCGGCGAAACCCGCAGCGACACGCGGAGCGTGAGCGTGGGCTACACCGAGGTCGAGGCGAGCGTGTCGGCGGCGGAGTGGCAGGCGGTCAAGCAGGGCGAGCCCGCGGCGGTGAAGATCACGGTCGGCACGACCACGCTCGACGGCCAGCCCCGCGAGGCGGCCGGCACGCTCACCGTGTCGAAGCTCGTGCAGCCGGCGGAGGTGGCGCGGGGCGACCTGTTGGGCGGCCACGGCGGCATGCCGCGGCCCTTCCGCGGCCGGCGCGGGGCCGCCCCGGCGGTCCGGCGGCCCGTGGAGCCGAACCCGGCCGACCCGCAGACCTGGGCCGCCGGCGAGGCGGTGTTCACGCAGCGGGTGGCGACCGACAAGGCCACGGGCAAGGTCGAGGCCACGGCCAACCTGCCGGCCGGCATCTACAAGGCGGTGTTCGAGATCCCGGCGGCGGGCGACGTGCCGGCGGTGAAGGCCGAGCAGGTGATCGAGGTGGTCGATCCGACCGCCGAGCGGTACGGCGTGAAGCGGGCGTTCGTGCTCAAGTCCGAGAAGCAGTCGGTGGAGCCGAACAGCGAGTTCTCCGCATTCGTCGGCACCGGCTATGAGAAGGGCCGGGCGCTCGTCGAGATCGCCCAGGCCGGAAAAATCCTCTCGCGGTCCTGGACCGAGCCGGGTCGGACGCAGTGGCCCGTGAGCCTGAAGGTGACCGACGCCCACCGTGGCGGGTTCACCGTGCGGGCCTGGATGGTCCGCGACGGCCGGCTCCATTCCCAGAGCCGCACGATCGACGTGCCGTGGACCAACAAGAAACTGGCCATCGAGTGGGAGCGGTTCACCCGCCGGCTCGAGCCGGGGGCGAAGGAGATCTGGCGGGCGAAGATCTCGAGCGTGGCCGGGCCGGCGGCGCCGGTCGCGGCCGAGTTCCTCGCGCTCGCCTACGACCAGTCGCTCGACGCGCTCGCCGCGCATGCCTGGCCGGGCGACCTGATGGGGATCTTTCGCCGCGAGTCGAGCTGGCTGAACCTGTCGTTCACCAACCGTGGCGAGGGCTTCAATCATGTTCGTGGCCAGTTCGACGTGCCGCAGGTGGACGTGCCGCAGATCACCTACCGCGTGCTGCGGGATCCGTTCGGCTCGCCGCAGGGAGTGCTTCGGGGCTTCACTGGCGGCGGCGGTGGCGGCAGGATACTGATGATGCAGGGACATGCGTTCGGAGCCTTGGCCAATGATGGCGCAGGTTCCCCACCGCCTAAGCCTGGTGCGGCGATGGCCGCCGGCACAGAGTTGCAGTCCCTTCAGATGGAAAAACGGGCCGGCGGGCAAGCCGCAGGGGCCGACAAGAAGAGTGGCGAGGCCGGCGACCCACAGGGCCCCGGGGGCGGCCAGGCGGGCCCGGCCGCGGCCGCCCCGCCGCCGCCGCGGAAGAACCTCGTCGAGACGGCGTTCTTCCTGCCCGCGCTCTCGAGCGGGAAGGACGGCGTCGTGTCGATCGAGTTCACGCTCCCCGACACGCTCACCACCTGGCAGTTCAAGGGCCTGGCCCACGACGCGGCGCTCCGCAGCGGGTCAATCGTGGATCAATGCGTGTCTGCAAAAGACCTGATGGTCGAGCCGGTCATGCCCCGCTTCCTCCGCGCGGGGGACGTCGTGCAGATCCCAGTCAAAGTCAGCAACAAGTCCACCGGCCGGCTCGCCGGTACGGTGAAGTTCGCGCTGGCCGACGCCCGCACCGATGCGGACCGGTCGGCGCTGATCGTCGGCGAAACCAGCCTGCCCTTCGACCTCGCCGCCGGCGAGTCGAAGCCGGTCGTGTTCACCGTCAAGGTGGCCGACGGCACCGAGACGCTCCGCTACCTGGCCACCGGCTCCGCCGGCAAGGCCGCCGACGGCGAGGAGGCCTTCATCCCGGTCCTGCCCCGCAAGGTGCTGGTGAGCGAATCGGTGCCCGTCACGATCCGCGGCCCCGGCACGCGGAAGGTTTCGCTCGATCGGCTCGCCCAAAGCGCTGACCCTGCCGCCGGCACCGACATCCAGAGCCAGTCGCTCGTCGTCCAGGCGACGTCGAACCCGGCCTGGTACGCCGTCCTCGCCCTGCCCTCGATCATGGAGGACACCGACGAGAGCACCGAGACGCTCTTCACCCGGCTCTACGCCAACGCGCTCGCCCGGCACCTGGCCACGAGCGACCCGCGGATCGCCCGCGTGTTCGAGCAGTGGAAGGGCACGGCGGCCCTGGAGAGCCCGCTGGAGAAGAACGGCGACCTCGTGAAGACGCTCCTCGCCGAGACCCCCTGGGTCCGCGACGCGGTGGACGAGAAGGAGGCGCGGGCCCGGATCGCGCTGCTCTTCGACGCCACGCGGGCCGAGAACGAGACGCAGGCGGCCCTCGCGCGGCTGGCCACCTTGCGGAACGGCGACGGCGGCTGGCCCTGGTTCCCCGGCGGGCGGACCTGCGACAGTGTGACGCTCGGCATCGTGGCCGGCTTCGGCCGGCTGCGGGCGGCGGGCGCGAAGATCGACGTCCAGCCGGCCCTGCAGACGATCCCCTGGCTCGACGGCCGGCTCGTGGAGGAGAAGCGGCGGGCGGAGAAGCTCTGGAAGGCGAAGCCCGACGACATCGTGCTCACGCCGCTGGGTGTCTACGCCCTCTACGCCCGGAGCTTCTTCACCGCCGACGCGCCGCCCCAGGGCGAGGCGGCCGCGGCGATCCAGTGGGCCTTCGACGTGGCCCGGAAGTCTTGGATGAAGCTCGACAGCCGGCTCACGCAGGGGCAGCTGGCGATCGCGCTTGCCCGTGCGGGCGACAAGCCGACGGCGCTGTCCGTGATCGACAGCCTCAAGCAGCGGGCGGTGGACGCCGACGTGAAGCCCGGCGCGGAGAAGGAGAGCTGGCAGGGGATGTGGTGGCGGGATCCGCACCCCGGCTGGTGGAGCTGGAACTACGCCCCGATCGCCTCGCAGTCGATCATGATCGAGGCCTTCGACGAGGTGGCCGGCGACAAGGACTCCGTCGAGGCGCTGAAGGTCTGGCTGCTGTCGCAGAAGCGGACGAGCCGCTGGAAGAACAGCCGCACCACGGCCGACGCCGTCGCGGCGCTGCTGGGCCGCGGCGACGACCTGCTCGGCTCTCAGGAGCTCGTCACGGTGGACGTCGGCGGCGAGCGGGTCGAGCCCGCGAAGGTCGAGGCCGGCACGGGCTTCTTCGAGGAGCGGTTCACCCGCCGCGAGATCAAGCCCGAGATGGCGGTGATCACGGTCACGAAGCCCGACAAAGGTTTGGCCTTCGGCGGCGTCCACTGGCAGTATCTCGACGACATCTCGAAGGTGCCGGCGGCGGGCCGCGAGGAGCTGGCGATCGAGAAGCAGCTGTTCATCAAGCGGATGACGAAGGCGGGGCCGGAGCTCGTGCCCGTCAAGGACGGCGGCGAGGCCAAGGTCGAACTCGGCGACGAGCTCGTCGTGCGGCTGGTGGTGACCAGCGACCGCGACTACGAGTTCCTGGAGCTGGCCGACCACCGGCCGAGCATCACCGAGCCCGTGGACGTGCTCTCCGGCTGGCGGTACGGCGACGGGGCCGCCTGGTACGTGGCGATCCGCGACGCCTCGACGCAGATGTTCTTCGAGCGGCTGCCGCGGGGCACGCACGTCTTCGAATATTCGCTGCGGGCCGCCCACCGGGGCACGGCGTCGAGCGGGTTCGCGAGGATCCAGAGCCGCTACGCCCCCGAGTTCAACGCCCACTCCGCGAGCGTGGGCCTGGAGGTGAAGTAGCCGTCATCGTTGGCCCGCGGTCATCGGACCGCCCACGGGCTGCCTCGACGGCTGGGAGTTGCCGGTCGCCGGCAGCGCGCCGGTCAGCGGGCCGGTCCGTCGGTGGCCAGGGCGTCGCGGTCGCGGGCGGCGGCGGCGTCGAGCGCCGTTCGCAGCCTGGCCAGCTCGGCGGGCCGGCTCGCGGCGAGGTTTTCCGCTTCCGCCGGATCGGCGGCGAGGTCGAAGAGCTCCACCTGCTCCGGGCTGCCATCCCGACCGGCCGTCACGATCAGCTTCCACCGACCCAGCCGCAGCGAACGGGCCATCCAGGCGGGGCCCACGGCGTAGATCGGCCGGTCGGGGAGGGCCTCGTGCCGCTCGAGCAGGCCGCCGATGTCGGCGCCGTCCCACCGCGGGTCGCCCTGTGGCGTGAAGCCCGCGAGGCGGCAGATGGTCGGCATCCAGTCGGCGATCTGCACGGCCGCCTCGACGCGTCCGGGCTTCACGTGCCCCGGCCAGGAGACGACCGTCGGCACCCGCACGCCCCCCTCGTAGAGATCCTCCTTGCGGCCGCGGAAGGGCCGATTGTCGCCCGGCAGGTCGCCGGCCGGGCTCCCGTCGCCGGGATAGTCCTGGCCGGTGTTGGCCCCCGTGCTGCCGCCGTTGTCGCTCGTGAACACGACGAGCGTCCGCTCCCGCGCGCCCGCCGCGTCCACCGCCCGGAGGATCCGGCCCACCGCGTCGTCGAGGTGCATCACGCAGGCGGCGTAGTGCCGCGGCACCTCGCCGGTGATGCCCGGCGGCACGCGGGCGAGCCACTCGTCGGGCTCGCGGATCGGGAGGTGCACCGCCGTGAAGGGAACGTAGAGAAAATACGGCGGCCGATCGGGGCCCGGCCGCGCGTGGCCCTCGATCCAGCGGACCGCCTCGGCGGCGATCAGGTCGGTGGCATGCCCCTCCTCGTCGAGGAGGCGGCCGTCGCGGTGCCAGGTGTGGGTGAAGGGGCCGTTCTTGTAACGGTGCGAGTAGGAGGTGATACCGCCGGCCAGCGAGCCGTAGGAACGCTGGAAGCCGAACGCGTTCGGGCCCTCCTCGGGCCGCGAGCCCAGGTGCCACTTGCCCGCCAGGCAGGTGCCGTAGCCCGCCTCGCGCAGCGCCCGCGGCAGCGTGAGCGTGTTCCAGGGCAGGGCCCGCTCGTTCTGCGGGTTGACGACCCCGAAGCGGCTCCAGCAGCGGCCGGTGAGCAGCGCCGCCCGCGTGGGGCTGCAGACCGGGGCGACGACGTGCTGGGCGAGTTCGAGCCCGGCGCGGGCCAGGCCGTCGAGATGCGGCGTCGGCGCCGAGCCGCCATGGAAGCCGACGTCGGCCCAGCCGAGGTCGTCGGCGATGATGAAGATCACGTCGGGCCGCGGCGGCTCCGCGGCCACGGCGGCCCGGATGCCGCAGAGAGCCAACACGGTGAGCGCGGCCGCCCGCTGGAGAGTGTGTCGCGTCACGTGAGCAATTCGGCGAGCGGCCCGAACTGCTCGGGCTTTTCCTTGAGGCCGGGGGCACGGTTGAACGTGTCCCGCGGGGCGCCGGCCGCATGGAGGAGCGTGCAGTAGAGGGCGTTGAGCAGCGGGTTCGACATGGCGGCCGGCGACGGCGGACCGTAGACGGCGTTGGCGTAGTCGCCTCCCGGCTTCCCGACGCCGGCCGTCAGCGGGTAGCAGACGACCTGCCCGGCGGCGACGGTGCCGCCGAGATCACCCACGAGCACCACCGGCCAGTTCTCGCCGTGCGTGTGCTGCCGGTTGGCGCTGTCGCTCATGAACACCAGCAGCGTGTTGTCGAGCATCGTCCCCGGCGAGCCGTCGGCCTTGGGCTCGGGCGTGGCCTGGAGCTTCGCCAGGAGCTTGGCCGCCTCGCCGGCGAGGAAGTTGCGGTATTTCCCCAGCACCTCCCAGCCCGAAATCTTGAGGTCGGGCTCGGTCTCGTTGTGGCCGAGCGAGTGGGTGCCGTGATTCGAGACGCCCGAGTAGTTGGTCCTCTCGAGCGCGCACAGCCCCGAGGCGATCGTGACCACGTTCGTGAGCCCGGCCACGAGGGCCGCGGCGGCGATGTCGCACTGCCCGGCGGCGATCTCCGTCATCTTCACGGCCGGCTTCTCCGGCAGCGTGGGGGCGTGGCGGCCGAGCTCGCCACGGTCGAGCATGCCGGCGAGCTGGTCCTCCCGCTTGAAGAGCGATTCGAGGGCCTCGACGTGATAGTCGAGCGCCTCCTTCTCCGGGCCGGCGACCTGCGACCGCAGCCGCTTCACGTCGCCGGCGACGAAGTCGAGCATGCTCCGCCGCGCCGCGAAGTCGTTGGCCTTGGCGCCCACGCTGCCGAAGAGCGACTCGAAGGCGATCTCGGGCCGGAGGATCGACGAGATCGGCCGCCCCGCCCCCCAGGCCGACGAGCAGCGGGCCGTCGGCGGGCCGACCTCGCCGCGGCCGTTGGCCGCGACCCCGAGGCCCAGCACCGGGAACACGGCCGGGTGCGCCCGGCCGAGGGCCGCGTCGATCGACTCGCCCACGACCGAGGTGATCTTGTCGGCGCTGGGCAGGCCGGAGAGCGCGCAGAAGCCGCCGCCGTGATCGACGTCGATGTGGTGGCCGCGGAGGCCCTGGATCACGGTCATCCGGTCCTGGAACGGCGTGAAGGGCTCGATGTCGAAGGGGAGCTTCAGGCCCTTGATCGGCGTCTGCGTGGTCTTGGCCGTGTCCACCAGCGGCAGGTCCACCGGCTGGGCGGCCCGCTCCTGGAAGCCGTTGTCGAAGAGCAGGAACACGACCCGCTTGGGCGGCGCGTAGGTGCCCGCGGCCTGGGCGGCGAGCCGCGAGAGCAAGGGGGCGAGGACGATGCCGGAGGCGCCGGCGGACACGCCCT
>Ga0315904_10009267_pt1 | contig 12892 bp, 21 predicted proteins | sample LakEriMetagenome_6_FD_203529 | JGI IMG/M metagenome (GOLD analysis project Ga0315904, IMG submission 203529) | Freshwater fungal communities from buoy surface, Lake Erie, Ohio, United States - Buoy 12 MA120 | ecosystem: Environmental > Aquatic > Freshwater > Lake | place: USA: Lake Erie, Ohio...
GTTAATCTGATTGCATAGTGGTCATGATGCACTTTCATTTCATCTTTGGTTATATTATATGCCCACATAGACGTATTCAAAGGAAACTTATAAATCTTATCAAAATTTTCTATAAACATAATTAATTATTTTATCCAATCTCCGTAAGCAAAATGATATGCATCTACAATAGGATGCCCTTCATCAATGTATTGTTGTGCACATTGTTCAACTTCATAACGAAGTCCCCAAGCACTAGCTTCTTCCAATACCAATTCAATATCCATTTGTTCTTCAACTGATATATTACTTATCATTGTTTTCTCTTTTAATTGTTACATTTGATTTGAAAAGTATATTAGCTAAAAAGTTTATACCCATAGCTTCATATAAGTCAATTTCAGTTACACTAAATAATTTAGGCATTAACCAGTTCCACAAGAACATTGTAGGAAATGCCAGAATAACTGCCGATAAGAATAGTAATCCTATCACTATAAGAAATGCTTCTAATGCTTTCATTTTATACTATTTTATTTGTGATTCGTAAAATGGTTTCTTCATCTTCTTTTGTGAGTCTCCATTTGTTACCTATTAGTTTTCTAACGTTTGTATCCCATTCATCATCATCTTCATCATCTGGATGGTTACCTACTTGCTTTGGACAATATCCATCATCATAAAGTTCATCTGCTAACTCTTGCTTTTCATAGCTACTCAAGCTATATAAAATATCATCAATATCAATATCAATACTTGCCATAATTTTTGTTTTTAGTTTACTAATTGTTTTAATGTGTTTGCTAATAAAGATGCGGTTGGATTTGTGATTTCTATTTCCACACCATTCCATTTAATAGTTGCCTTCTCGGTAAATTCAATATGTTTTGTATCATTTGATGACTTACCTAAATTGTAACTTTTTGTTGTTAATTGAAGGTTTTCTCTAATATACCCTTTAGATGAATCTATTCTATCGAAAGATGGAAACCTACTATTCTCATCATCGGTAAGCATTCCATATTTTTTAGCCTTACCCGGATTTAATAAAATTCCAGTAGGTCCAAAATAAATACTAGTTCCATTTGGAGATTTACCATCTGATTTAATAATAATTTCTTTTAAATCATTTAGTGTTACTGTTACTTCCTTTCCAAGCTTTCCTTTGTTTTTAACTCCGTTGTGCTTTTTGTGATATGGTTTTGCTGATGATTTGATTCTAGCCATACCCCAAATTGCCAATGATTCTACATAGTTTTTGTTGTTTGGATGTCCAATGGCGTAATTAGAATCATAACTTACACGTGGTTTATACGCTTTAGTAAAAGATGTTGCCATAATTTTTGTTTTTAGTTTAATTAAAATTCATACTCATTACAGAAACAATTTGCCTTACACATTGTTAATAAGAAAATGTTGTTTCTACAATCGGTATCTGCTCTACTTAATGCCAAATACAAATCGTTGGCTACAACCGCTTGTACAAAACCACCACCTGCGTAAGAACTCTTATCTCTCGTACACATAATTGAAACCATAACATCCAAAATATGTTCACTTACATTTGTGAATCCATACTCAATAGCGAATTTAGTAGCTCGCTCTCTACATTTTTCTCTAATATCCATAGTTGTTTTTTTATAAGTTACTACTGTATCTTGTCTTTCTAATTCTCTCATTTGACTTGCAAACATATTGTTATTCTTTTATAATTGTTTGTGAATATTCTACTTTAATAGTTGTGTCCATATGTTGTGAACCACTATAACGATTTTGTCTATGTTCTTCAACAACACAATGACTACCGATTGGTTTCCAGCCTTCTGATATAAACATATTAACTTTGTTGGATAATCCTTCTGGACTACTTGCTGATACTATTTTATATTCCATATATTTTATTTTTATTTATTAATAATCTACCACTACCCAATTCGATGGATTAGCTACTTTAATCACATATTTAGCATCGGTATATCTTTTACCTTCTTTGGCTATATATCTTTGTGTTTTACGATTCTTATATGGAGTTCTCAATGATTCTAAAATATGTGAGAAACTATTTGAACCCGTAATACTTTTGTAATACCTTTCCAAATCACCATGCGATACTGCACCCTTTCTATCTACATAATCTAAAAGGGCTTGGGTAACATAACCACGTTCTCTTAAATTAGTTAAATGATTATCGTAATCTTTACTAACAGAAGATTCATATCGCTGCTCATCCTGCATCATTGAAACTCTATAATCCTCATCGGCTTCTTCGTTACTTACAAAATGTGAACTGATATTATCAAACACGCCTACATCGTTTAAATCTTCAAACGTATATTCCTCAACTCCACCATTACAATTGTATATGGTTAAAGTCTTTCCATCCCAATTCCAATCTTCATAATCATCACCATTTTTAAGCCATCTTTGAATAGCATCTAATTGTGATTGAGTTGGTTCACCGAACCAATCTGGTTCACTAACTTCTTCATCAATAGCTTCTTCGGCTATTCTTTCATTCAACTCACAATATAATCTCTCTAATAGGGTCTCATTAACTTCTCTATTACAAAAGTTACCATTATGGGCGGTAATACCCAACGAATAAATAAGTTCGTTAATCTCTTTAATACTTAAATTCATATACTTAATTTTTAATTTTATTAATAAAAGAAACTATTCCAAGCAATCCAATTCGGTACTTTATACCTAACTCCAACAAACTCCTTTTTAGGTGGTGGACCGTACAACGATGGTACTGATTCAAATGTTGAATTCACTTTATTTACTTTAACCAATCTTGCTCTACAAGTTGGTGAAAAGTTTTGAGAAGTATCCTTCCCAATAACCGATTTTAAATCATTTACTGCATTCATATTCTTATTTTTTATTTTTATAATACTCAAATACTTCGGCCCATCCACTACAAGCATCCCAATCATATTTATAGAATGTTTTAGTACCAAATGAAACTGAACCTATACATTCAGCTCTACCACCCAATTTAGATTCGTTCATATCCTTTAACTTTAAGAACTTCTTATAAGCGGACATCAAATCTTTACCATTAGAATTCTCCATAAGGTTACATACCAAAGGATACTTTTTAAGGAAAGCCATACAAGCCTTCTCATTAACTTTAAACACTAACTTATTCATATTTTATTTTTTATTTTAACCACAAATTGTAAACATAATCATAACTCACTTCTAATTCCTCAGCGAGTCTTTCAAAACATCTTTCTCTTATCAAGCTATCACCCACACCAATATATTTATAAACATCACCACCCACAATCAATTGATTCAATAAACCGGCAAAGGTTATATTCTTATTAATATCCTTACCCAAGTCATCGGTTGGATATGCCTTTACATAAAATTTTCTAATTGTCATATCTTATTTATTTGTGGTTTCGTAATTGTATTTATCAAATGACATTCCCCAAAGACCTTTTTCAATTTCTTTCCACAAATAATCCAAATAATCATCGGTTATATCTCTATCCAAATTCTCATTAAAGAATGTAAGTGCTTTTACAAATTTCATACGTTTCTTAGCTAACTCTGGGTTGATACTAATTTCAATAATCGCATCGTTTAAGTGGGATGCTACCACAATTCCTAAATGTACCTTCATATTTTCAATTTTTATTATACCTAAAACTACAAAATAGTTACCAATCCACCAAATATTTAAGGGACTATTTTTACTCCTAAAAGCGTAAGTGATTGATTCTCAAGCAAGAATTTTTGGACAAAAAATAACCCATTGGAAACCAATGGGTTATAAGTTGTTGAAAATCAATGAGTTATGATTATTGGTAGTTTTCCCAATAAAATGCCCTTACGGCCCCACCCAGTTCCATATCGTTTGGATATTGTTCAACCAAGTATTTAGGTATTGAAATCATCTCTCTACCGGCAGATGAACCGTTGGTATAGCAAATTCCACAAAGTTGTCCAACACCTTCTACATATCCAACTCTCGTATCAATATGTTGTTGTGTTTTATATACTGTAGTTTTTCCACATAATACACAATTGTCAAATTGTTCATTATTTTTAATGGTGGTATATTCATAAGAACCACCCATATCGTGTCCAATTTTTGTTACTAAATTATTTTCGTCAATTTGTAATCCTACGTGATGTTCTCCCATAATATTATATTTTTTATTTTATAAATATAAATATATAGATATACTAAAAAACGTTACTTTAAATCCACTAAATCTATATTTTCCGTGTACCACTCTAATATCTCCTCTCCATCCTCTATATCTCTCAACGCAACGCCATTTGTATCAATGTTTATCATTTCTTCATTTGGATACGCCGAATTACAAAAAGATATAGCGTGACATAATAGATTCATTCCTTTAAACAATCTAATTACTTTGTACCCACATTCTTGATTAATAAAGTATCTATGTAATAATATTTTTAACTTTTCTGGAAATTCATCAAATATTTTATTAGGAATTAAATATATTCCGGTATCATTATTCCATTGTTTAAATAATTGTTCGCCTTTTTTAATATCCCTTATTGCAAAAACACCAATTCCATGAATAAAAGATGGTCTGATTTCAGTTTTAACATTGTTTAATAGATGGTCTATAACCAATTGAGTTGTATCCATATTATAATTTTAAGTATTTAAATAAATCCTGTGTTGTTACCAATCCCGGTTTTACTTGTTTGAATTCTTTTACAAGCTGGTTTATATCGTTAAGGGAATCATCATACTTTTTATAGTAATTTAATTCTTTAATTACAATATCTTTATTAAAGCATCCGGAATTGTCAAGAATATGACACCAAAGTGGATATCCGGCTGAACCATGTGTTTGTTGTATATCAAATGCAGTGATTAATCTATTTTTTGAAACCTCTTTTAAGTATAGATTTTTATCCGATATTTTTAATTCGTTTGTAATAAATTTCCAAAACGGTGTATCTTCTCTACCCGTCAAATAATGCATTTGAATAAAATCTTTGTAATCATCAACCATCGAAGAAATTAATTTATTATATTCATTAACATCCTTATCATTAATTTCAGGTTTTAAATAATGAAATATAAGTGTAGCCATTGAAACAATTGAAGTATGTATAGAAGTCGCTTGTAGTGGTTCTAAAAAGTTTTGACTCAATCCTATTGCAATTATATTTTTATACCAAACTTTATCCCAACGGCCTGGATCAAATTTAATAATTTTAATTGGTTCTACCTTTTCGTATAAATGATTTTCAAGTTCTTTAATACTTTGTTCTTCATTTTGAAACCCATCACAAAATACATAACCACATCCATGCCTATGTTGAAGTGGTATCTTCCACATCCAACCAGAATTTAATGCCTGTGCAACTGTTTCAAACTTTACATTTTTTGACGAAATGGGTAAAGAGAATGGTATCGCAGTATTACAAGGTAAGTGTTCTTTATAACTTATCCATTTGTTTTGCGTTTTGCCCATTAATACTCTACTAAATCCACTACAATCTATAAAATAATCTGCAGTTAAAGTTTGTTCATTTTTTAACTTTATACTTTTTAAAAATTCTTTTTCATCAAACGATGTTTCAACAACTTCTGAATCTATGTGAACTACACCTCTTTTGGTGCACCACTCTTTAAAAAACTTACCCACTTCAACTCCATCAAAATGGTATGAATGATTTCTAAACCCTTGTGTAATTCTTGCTCCTTCATATCTAAATGTTGTAACCGAATCTTCTAACATCAAACTGTGTAGTGATGAAAAATCTCCTCTACCAAATTTTAGTATTGAACCTAAAAAAGCAGTGTCTATACTTTGTTTATCGGTAGGTGAACCATGAAACGGTGAATAGATATAAGAACCATCTCCTTTCCAATTATTTAAACGAATTCCCATTTTAATTGTTCCTTTGGTTTTGCGAAGAAAATCTATTTCGTTTATAGAGTTATCAGGCCACTTTTCATTTATTAACCAAGGTAAAGAACCAGTTGCACCTTCACCTGCTCCAATGATACCAATTTTAGTACTCTCAATAACAGTAATATCATTGCCATTTGTATATTTTACAAACATAGCCGCCGCTATCCAACCGGCAGTTCCACCACCCACTATAACAATTTTCATATTTTTTTAATTTGGTGTTTTATTTCCAACCATTTGATATGCATCCCATAATTGACCTAATGCATATTCTATTTTAAATTTTATTTCCGCATCCGATTCTGCTAATGGATGTTCTAAACAATGGTCATTCAACGTACACATTATAACGTGCAACCTATCCATCAATTCCAAATAATGCCCATCGTTTATTTCTATTTTATTTTCTTCCATATTATTTATTAATTATCCAAAATCTTCTGTGGAATTGGTTAAACGTTTTTAATCCGGTATCAGGCCAATCGTATTTATGTTGGTAATTATTTAACGAATTATCTGAATATTTTTTGTAAGGATTACAATTTTCAATAATAATATTTTCAATAAACGATGTAGATGGCGTACCACCAATTGATGTTAATGACTGGTCATCACCAACTTCATGCCTAAAATAAATTTCAGAATCAAAACTATCGTACACTACGGTTTCAAAAAACATCAAATCACAATTATTCAGACAATTTAATAAATGCTCTTTGTGAAATTTCTCTAAATGATAATATAATCCAAAATTGATTATGATATCATAGTGACCCCATTTCCATTCCGGTGAATCTAAATCAGCTACTTCCGCTGTTAAGTGTGAATAATCATTTTTAATATTAACCACATTTTCTGGTCTACCTTCAACACAATGAACACTTGCACCCAAAGCAGAAAAATAGGCGCCAATATAACCATTATAGGCGCCTAATTCTAATATACGTTTTCCTTTAAAAAAATCTTTAGGATATTTTGAAAGAATAAAATTAATTCTATTCACCTGCCAATCAGGATGATAATTTGTTTGTTTAATCATATTATACTTTTACTAAATGGTCAGCTGCATAAGTTGCAATTGGACCTAATGTTTTATATCTCACTTCATATCCCATACCTTCTACTAAACCAACTGCTTGTCTGAACACTTCATTTGATTTGAAACGAGGGTCTGGATTTAAATCTATATCAATCCATTTTGGTTTTGGAATACCGGCTTCTTTTAAGAATTCTGCAGTTTCAATTGCGTACCAAACTTCATTCAGTAATCTAACTGAACGAGTGAATTCTCTATCAGCTTTCCATCTTCTATAAAGTACATGCGCACCTTTACCAGATGTGTACAAAGCTACAACAACAGCGTATATTGTTTTATCGGCAAAGTTTTGTGAATCACATCCGATAAGTATTTCAATATTTTCATTGTTTTCAAGATAGTTTTTAACATAAGGGATAAGTTCAAATTCTTCTTTGCCATATAGCTTTTTGTATTTCATAAAATTACATTTATAAATCGTTTGGGTTATAAAACCATTTTTTTAAATTTTTTAAATCATCATTTTCTTCCATGTTTAAAGTCCTATGAACTGCATTGTGATTTTTATTATCTTCATGCGCGTTTCGTTCATCATAAAAAACTTTAAATCCATATTTGTAAACAAGCATATTAAAAATGCTTTGGTCTACCGTGTGGTGATACCTAGCCAAAGGTAACCCATCAAATTCGTATTGAAACCATTTAGCCCATTCATCTACAAATTTAATACTTTGTTCATTCTTCTGAAAGCAAAACCAAGATGCAACTATGTGCGGTTTCTTTAACATCGTATCAAAATCAATACTAATATTTGGATATACTAAATTCCAAATTTGAGTATCATCACAGCATCCAAAACTATTATGTCTACAATCAGTTGCGGCCGCCCCACAAACGTGTCCATTGGTTTCAACATACTTAAAGAATCTATCTAGATTTTCGGTGAATGGTTCTCTATGATACGCAGAACTATCAACATAATAAATCAAATCCCCTTCATCTGCTATATCTAAAACCTGTTTAGCAAAGAACACTTTATATGCGCATAAATACCCATCTCTTTTCCACCATTCATCAGTAAACGTTTTTGGATAATCCTTTACTTTATAAAACCAAGGTTGAACTTTCATAGTATCTAAATTATGAGTATGAAAAACAACTTCATAATTTGTTTTAGTTTGTATGGAGTCTACTAACATTTTTTGTGTTTCACCAAATACATATCCATTACTTCTATGGACTCCATGTGCAAAACTTATAAAATGAATTTTTGGTTTTTTTTCTTTTTTAAATTCACTATCAATAAATTGCTGTTTCGTAATAAGATTTAAAACACCCCTTCGGTTATCATTTAAAAATTCATAAGTAAGTTCATCCACATCCGGTGTAGTTAGTGGTTTCCCAATTTGATTTGGAATAATGACTCCCAATCCTTCATCGGAATCGATAACGAATGTTTTATATTTTAAATGTGAATTGTTTTTTCTAAATTTATATATCGATTTCCAAACATCACCATTCCATCCGAATTCCCAAATATCAAAATCAGCTGGAACTCTTTGCCTCATTTCGCTAATTGGATTACAATCATGTAAAATAATTACACCATCTTCATTTAAATACTTCAATGAATTATAGATATCTTTATCCACCTGTTCGGTATGATGTAGTCCATCTATGAATATAACATCATACTTATATTCTAATTTTGCTGCATGGTTTTCAAAAAAGTCATCAGAGGTTACTGAAAATTTAGCATTTTTACTTTCATCTGGATCAACTGAATCTTTGATATCCGCATTAATCTGCTTAAACGTTCCACCGAACCAAACTCCAATTTCAAGATATTTTTTACTTTCCTTTTTAGAAAGATAATAATTTATTAAATCAGCTGCCCACAATGGATTTGTACCCCAAGAGAGATTCGAACTCTCACGCCCTTCGGCATCAGTTCCTAAAACTGAAGTGTCTACCGTTCCACCATCAGGGTCTTTTTTATCTAACAAGCTAACGATTAAAGTATTCAATAACTGTCCAAACGCGTGTGAACCTTTATCGTGGTTTTTTTGCCAATCATCACTATCACCACTATCTGAAATATATTTAAAAGATGCAAAATAAAATCCATTTACTTTACATATTTTTGCTATGGAATATGCTTCCATATCATATATCATATTCTCATTTGGATTTTTTTCAAATTGGTCTTGAGTACAACATATATGCCCGTTACCGTCAAATATAATTTCATTTTGTAAGTCCGGATATATAAGTTCATCAAATGGAGTTTCCCCACTTTTTGCAAACGGCTCTGCATTCATATCACCTTGCAGAAACTTAACACATTTGTAGATATGATTTTTTTGTAAGTTAGAACCGGCTGAACCATAATTAATAACAATGGTATTCTTTGGGTCTAATCCTTTTAGAACGTCTGTTGCTTTTATAGCAGCGTTAATTTTTCCAACACCGGTATAGTGTACTTCAATTCCATTTGGAATTAATTCCTTTGGAAGTTCGGAAGGTAATGCAACAAATAATATAACTTTCATAACTCAATTTTTGCGGAAAGAGTAGGATTCGAACCCACGGTACCTTTCAGTACACTTGATTTCAAGTCAAGCGCGATAGACCAACTCTGCCATCTTTCCATTGTACTCTAATAGATATTATTAGAATACGTTTTCATCTTTAAAATCTTTGGTATTTAAAGTACTTTGATTTCTTCTTGCTTCTTCTGCTTCTTTATATATTCTAACCCAAGTTAAAAATATATCGATTGGTGCTAATATCCAACACATCATCAATAGAGCAATAGAATCTAAACCTGGCGATATACCCAATCCACCAGCCATAACATCTCTATTCCATTTTCGTACTGACATAATCACACAATAGATGAAACAAATTACATAATAAGTAATAAACATAACATTTGTTTTAATTGTTAGATGTCCCTTTAGGATTCGAACCTAAAATAACTGGACCAAAACCAGTTGTGTTACCGTTACACCAAAGGACAGTAATACCCAACCAAATTAATGATTGGGTTTAGTAATTGAAAAACATCTATTTCTCTTGCGGCCTAATACTAACAGGCCCACTAGAGCGAGAGACCGGGCTCGAACCGGCCACCTGAAGCTTGGAAGGCTACCGCTCTACCAAATGAGCTACTCTCGCTAAAGAGTGTAGTGGAAGATATCATTCCTGCAGTTACTACACATTTTATCTGCTTTGGAGCGAAAGACCAGGCTCGAACTGGCCACCCTGACCTTGGCAAGGTCATGCTCTACCGAATGAGCTACTTTCGCGATTAATAGGTGGGGCTATTACCGCCTTTAAGTCTTTAATGCTTTAGACACCTATTGTGGACCCACTTGGAATCGAACCAAGCACCTAATGATTATGAGTCATTTGCTCTAACCGAATGAGCTATAGGTCCATTGTGGAGAAGAAGGGACTCGAACCCATAACCCCCTGCGTGCAAGGCAGGTGCTCTACCAATTGAGCTACTTCCCCAACTCTGGTTTTTCCGTCCGTGCCTCAAGCGGGAATCGAACCCGCACGAGCTTTCAGCTCAACAGATTTTAAGTCTGTCTTGTCTACCAATTCCAACATCGAGGCGTTGTTTCTAATAACTATGTAAAGATAGTAATAATATTCTAATTATCCAAATCTTTTTTTATGTTATATAATTTAACCTTTCTGATTTTTGTTCCATCATCTTCAGGGTTAATTAATATATCAATCTTTTTTGTCCACCTCTTTGCCATTAAATCTCTGACAGTATATACACCATCTAATTTACCAGCACCTTTCACTCTTACTTTTTGTCCAAACTTATACTTTCGTTTCAGGTCTCTGCTTATCGCTATTACCTTTTGTTTCTTTGGATTAAGACTATCCAGCTTATAACCACTTGCGGTAATTAGTGGAGTTGAATCGGTTTCACCTTTGGATACAGTGTACGTTGTTACGGTCACTAAATCATAAGGTATATGTTTCTTTTCTATTATCATGTCTGCAATTTCATCCTCACTCATTTCAACTTTCACATTATGCGGAATGAACACAATAATAATTAAGAATAAAAGAATAACTTTTTTCATAACTTATTTTTTATTTCGTAGGCCCAGGTAGAATCGAACTACCAACATCTCATTAGAAGTGAGAAGTTATATCCATTTAACTATGGGCCCAAATAGTTGTTTCAACCTGCAAGTTTACTCTTAACATCTCTTTCTCTACAACGTCTGAATTTAATCAACATTTGTAGTCCGAATGTAGCGTTGGGTAATTACTCCATGCTTCTATGTAACTCTATGTACCTTACCTTGTTACTAGGTGTGTTAAGTGTATGAAACAACTTAAAAACACAATCACCTCACATCTTCAGGTGTCCAGATTACAGAGCTAATTGCATAATAATCTAATTGTGTTTTTTGCGGAAAGTACGGGAATCGAACCCGTCACATTGCCGTGACAAGGCAACATTATACCGATTAACTAACTCTCCATTTGTACTAACTCATCTTCAATATGCACCACCCACGTCATGCGCTGGTTGACTAAAGCCTCAATGAATTAGTTAGAGCTTCCTGTCAGAATCGAACTGACGACCCCCTCATTACAAGTGAGGTGCTCTGGCCTGCTGAGCTAAGGAAGCTTGTGTACTCTGTACGGGATTCGAACCCGTATTACTTCCGTGAAAGGGAAGTGACCTGACCCTTAGTCGAACAGAGCATTAGTTGGGTTGATGTGGTGAATCATTATGTTAATATGATTACCGAATTATAAGAGTTTTGAGTTTGTTGACGTTGCGCGACTGTTGACTCTATCAAGATTTGAGAGTTGAAATTATTTAATCATCATCGTTTAATACTGATTGGCAATGCGTCAGATTTGCAAGATAATAATAAAAACAAATTTCATCACTCACATCTTCCCAATTTTTTATTAGATGGTTGTAGTTGCGTTATGCACATCCAACTCATCCTGCAATCCCTCAATTTGATTTTCCAAATCTTTTATCATTTGGTCTTTTTGAGCGATATTGATTTCTACTTCTTTCACCGATTGGATTGAACCAAATCTTTCGGTTACTTTACCTTCTTCACAACTCATTCCTTTAAGTTGCTTTACCTTTCCTTTTAGCTCTGCCATTAGGAAAATCTTACCATATACAGGTTGGTTAGCCTGATGGATTTTGGTTTTTAAATCAACCAACTCTTTGGTCAATTCTTCTGCTTCATTCAATACTCCATTTACGGAATATCTACGCAAGTTACCTTCCTCAATCGAGTTATGATTCTTAGCGATTTCATATAACGCTTTGATTTGAGTAGTAAGTTTGTTCTTTGCTTTTAGGGCTTGTTTTACGTTCATTTCTTTTATGTTTTAACTATACAAATATACGAATAATATTTTACATTACCAAATATATTTTGCGGAGAATGTTGGATTCGAACCAACGGTACAACTTTCATCGTACAACGGTTTAGCAAACCGGCCCTTTCGTCCACTCAGGCAACTCTCCAATGGGGTGAATAACCGGCCTCGAACCGGCAACCTCAGGATCCACAAACCTGCACTCTAACCAATTGAGCTATACCCACCATTTGTTGCGATGGATAGAATTGAACTACCAACCTAGAGGATATGAATCTCTAACTCTACCATTGAGCTACATCGCAATATTGTGGAATTGAACCACCTTCCCAGCTAAAGCCAGGCGATACCACCAGTATCCTTCACCGGTTGAGGCGAGTACAAGATTCGAACTTGTGTGAGAAGTTTTGCAGACTTCCATATAACCACTCTAACAACTCGCCTTATTATGTAGTCCCTAAAGGATTCGAACCCTTACTCCTTCATCCGTAGTGAAGTGTGCTATCCGTTACACCAAAGAACCAATTTGCACCCCCTTACAGACTCGAACTGCAATCAACGGTTT
>Ga0315904_10009269_pt1 | contig 12891 bp, 11 predicted proteins | sample LakEriMetagenome_6_FD_203529 | JGI IMG/M metagenome (GOLD analysis project Ga0315904, IMG submission 203529) | Freshwater fungal communities from buoy surface, Lake Erie, Ohio, United States - Buoy 12 MA120 | ecosystem: Environmental > Aquatic > Freshwater > Lake | place: USA: Lake Erie, Ohio...
GCATGCTTTGGGGTGTGAAATCGGCCGCTGATTCTATCATAGATGAATACAATGAAAAAACATGGGATTGGCAAAAAATGAGCATCATCGGCCCATGGAAATTAGCCATCGGTAAACTTTTAGGCAGCACGAGTTACAATTGGTATGGCGCTATGATTTGTTGGGCACTTTTTGTGACCTCATCTTTCTATACCGAACAACTCTACACCGAGCTTAAGATTGCGGTTTTACTTATTCTCAGTATGATTAGTGTGCATGGGTTGATGCTTGTCATTTCGCTGCAAATGATTAGAAAAGCCGATGGCCGAACTAAGATTAAAAGCAACCGAATTTTCATAATCGGTATTGTGCTGATTAGCACCGCTTCACGCTTCTTCGGTCTTAGTTATTTAGACGATGGCACAGACTCTCCGCTTTCTTGGTATAACGTCATCAAAAACCCGACAGACATTGCTATCCTTAATACGCTTTTCTACGGTGGTTGGATTTTAGCCGCCTTGTATCGCAGCATGTGCGCAGAATTGCAATTTTCAGATAAACCTTTTTGGTGGTTTGCCTTTATCTTCTCGAATTTAATTTTCCAATACGGATTCATCATCGGCATTGAAAAATTTACTTTAGTCACCGGCTTTAGCCTCTCGTTAGGCATTCTATTTTTAGAAACCCTCACGCTCGTCTATTTCTTAGCACTCACCGAAGCGAAGGACATCGTTAACTTTCGGTATTTGGTGCAATCACTTCGCACCAACAACATTGACGGTTTTCTTCGCCAAGTGCCGCTTTGGCTCATCACTTTACCCATTTCGTTTTTGTTGGGCTTAGCAGCAGTGTTGTTGTTTACCGTTATGCCTATCACCGATTCAACTAAAGAATTGTTTGCAGACTTTTCTATCAAAAACTCACTCAGCCTTATCTTAGCTTTAATAGCGATTTACGGTTTCGTTATCCGCGATTTAGGTATTCTGCTGCTACTCAATTTCTCCTCGCGCCCTAAGCGAGCAGATGCCGCCATGATTATTTATCTTTTGTTGGCCTACGTGCTGTTCCCGATGCTCACCAAAGACTTGCCCATCATCGGTTTATTTTACCCCAATGTGCAGGGTAATCTGTTTTTAATGGTGGCTATTCCATTAGTAGAAATGAGTATCGTTTTGTTTTTCTTAAGCAAAAGATGGCAAGCGTTAAAAGCCGCAGACAATACCGCTATTTAACGGCATATACTGTAGTATTGCACCATGAAAAAACAAGTTCATCCGGCCATCGAATTATCGCTCGTGGTGGCTCTCATCATAGCTGCTGTCATTTTTGTTTGGAACGTAGATTTTAATTTTAGCAGAAAAGAAAACCCGACTATATCTAAGCCAACTCCTACAGTCGCTACTCAAACTCCAAGTTCCGCCAACGACCAATGGCTGCAAGGCAAAAACTTATTTAAAAGCAATTGTGCCGCTTGCCACAATCCCAAGGCAGACGGCACAGGACCGGTATTAATAGGCGCTACTGCTCGCTGGGAGAAGGCCGGTGAGTTCAAAGGGAAGACCGGCAAGCAATGGCTATATGCGTGGATTAGAAACTGGAACGAACCGGTAGAAGCCGGTTACCCTTACGCCAAAGAAATGATGATGATGCGTGCCTCGGTGATGAATGTTTTTCCTCAACTAAGTGATGCGGATATTGATGCCTTGACGGTATACACCGAGCAGCCGGATTTATATAAAAGTAATCGCTAGGTTTTCTGCTTCTTCTTCCGTGCAGCCGGAAAGAGCACATTGTTTAAAATAAGGCGATAGCCCGGTGAGTTGGGATGCAACTCTAAATTTGTAGGTGGGTCGCCCACCAAATGCTGATAATCTTCCGGGTCGTGTCCGCCATACCAAGTCCACAATCCTTTACCCAATTCGCCATGAATGTAGCGCGCTTCATTGGCCGATTTGTTTTGTCCCATAATCAGCACATTGCTCTTAATAAAATTCTTGTTGAACGCGGTGGTTTGTCCCATAAACCCTTTCACTACTTTGGTATGGTTTTGGCACAACATGGTGGGCACCGGGTCCCACTTGGCCGAAAAGTCAAACAAGCTGAAGTAATCTAAATCTTTCTGCACGATGCGCCCAAAATTCGCATCAATGTTGCTATACTCATACTCATAAGGATTGGTGCGCAGTTGAAATTTCTCGAAGGCAAAACAGTTATCATAGTTCAACTTCGTTTGTGCATTCGGGTCTTGTGAGTCGCCATCATGCATCACATCGCAGATGTCTACACCCTCGGCTGATTGTGCTATGTCATAAGAATCCGTGGCGCTACACATCGCGAACATAAATCCTCCTCCGGTCACAAAGTCGCGGATGGTTTTCACCACTGCCAATTTCATCTGCGACACTTTTCCATAACCTCTGCGCTTTGCGCGCGCCTCTTGGTCAGCTACTTCGGTTTGATACCAAGCGGCATTAGCATAAGAAGCATAAAACTTGCCGTATTGCCCGGTAAAATCTTCATGATGCAAATGCAACCAATCATAAAGTAACAACTTACCGTCCAAAATTTCATCGTCATACAGCAACTCGTAGGGGATTTCGGCAAAGGTCAAGGCCATCGTTACGGCATCATCCCAGGGTTGTTTAGTTTTGGGAGAATACACCGCTATCTTCGGGGCTTTCTCCAACTTCATCACATCCATGTTTTGCTCAGGGTTGGCAATCATGGAAAGAATGGCGTTGTACTGTCCGTCTGCGATTACTTCATAGCCCACGCCTCTAATCTTACACTCACTTTCCATCGCCTTGGCATAAGGCACAGCAAAACTACCTCCTCTATAATTCAACAACCAATCTACCGCCACGCCTTGTTTCAGCGACCAATACGCAATGCCATACGCCTTCAAGTGCTGCGGCTGCGATTCATCCATTGGAATTAAAATCTGCGATGCTTTAGCCGCAAAATGAACAATAAGAAAAAAGAGAAAACTGATTTGTTTCACTGATGTACATGTAATGTTCGTGTAAATATGATTTTTTTGTTTGAATTGTTTACATTTCACAACAAACGCTTTTGCGAGTATTAACATCTACTTAATTATAGCATCTTCGCTTCAACAAAGATTATGCGGATTTATACTTATTTACTTATCGTCCTCTTCTCTTTCTTCAGTGTTACCCTCGTAGCGCAAGTGGGTCACATCGGTGGTTTAGTCAATGCTTATGCGGCAGCAAGTACACTTAACCTTTGCGAAAACAAAGTCGTGGTCGACAACACCTCCGGTTTTTCGGTGGGTAAAGAAGTGCTGATGATACAAATGAAAGGTGCATTCATTCGTCTCGAAAACACCACCAACTACGGCAACATTGATTTGCTGCTCAGCTGTGGCAACTACGAGATAAACCGCATCAAAGCCATCAACGGCAACGAAATAGTTTTTGACTTCGAAGTGCTGCGCGAATACCAATCGCAAGGACTTATCCAATTAGTGACAGTCGAGAAATTCGGCACCGCCATCATCGACTCAACCTTACGTGCTGCGCCTTGGAGCGGCACCAAAGGCGGCATCATCTGCATAAAGGCCGACACTATTATCCTCAACGATTCCATCACTGTGAAAGGTCTCGGTTTTCGCGGAGCTGCACTCAACAATGAAACCAGTTGTTTTAACGGTGGCAACGGAGGCGCTAAAGATTATTTTTATTCCAACGCCATAGGAGGTGCGCCCAAAGGCGAAGGCAACGGCAACACCCCTTTCCCCTTCGGCCGTGGCAAAAATGGCAACGGAGGTGGTGGTGGCAACGACCACAACACAGGCGGTGGCGGTGGCAGCAACTTCGGCAAAGGTGGCACGGGCGGTACACGCACGAACGTCAGCAACTTCAGCTGTCCGGGGCCAGGCCCCGGTGATGGCGGCACTAACCTTCCTTACAACCCTACGCTCAATAAACTCTTTTGGGGCGGTGGCGGTGGAGCCGGTGACGAAAACAACAACGAAGGCACAGCCGGAGCCAACGGTGGCGGTTTGTGTTACTTATCGGCCAAGGTCATGATTTGCAATAATCAAAAGATAAACGCAGCCGGCAATAGTGTCACCCTCAAAGCCCTCAGCGATGGAGCCGGTGGCGGTGGCGGTGGCGGCACGGTGGTGCTTGATATAGACAACATTCAAGGCAGCATCACGATTGACCTACACGGGGGTGATGGCGGCACGCTCAACAATGGCAACGACCCTAACTTTTGCTTCGGCCCGGGTGCGGGCGGTGGCGGTGGGGCGCTTTGGGTTAAAGGCGCTGCGCTAGCGCCTACCATTACCCTCATCGACTCAGGCGGCATCAATGGTCGAAAAGTAACCGGTTTAGTTCACCCCAACTGCCCTAACGGGTCTACCAATGGCGCCACCCCCGGTGAGAAAGGCGGCTTCGCGCTCGGCTTCTCTCCTGCTGTAGCTAACATTCCTTTTGTGCCCTTCACAGCATCTGCTTGTTGCGATACTATTGTGTGCAGTGGTCAGAAAGTGTTACTTTCTGCCTCCGGCAGTGGCTCCTCCGGCCCTAGTTTCGCATGGAGCACCGGAGAAGACACCACCACCATTTTGCCTATCGTGGGCGCTACCACTGTCTTCAATGTCAGCGTCACCAATGCCAAAGGCTGCGAACTCGTCTTTCCGCTCATCGTCAGTGTGCCGGTCTTGTCCACTACTATCACCGCCCAACCCGACTCCGCTATCTTGCTTGGTCAGTCGGTACAACTCCAAGCTTCCGGCCCTGCGGTGTACACCTACGCTTGGAGCCCTGCCGATGCCCTCTCTAGCGTAAATACGCAAAACACTATCGCTACCCCCGAGCGTACTACCACGTACTGTGTCACCGTCACCGACACCTACGCCTGCACCACTTCCGGTTGCTACACCATTGACCTCATTCTACCCGATGTAAAAATACCCGATGCCTTCTCGCCAAATGTAGACGGCACCAACGACCGCTTCGAAATCTTCCCCATCCAATATGCCGAAGTCTTCAATATGCGTATCTTCAACCGTTGGGGCGAAATTATCTTCGAGTCCAAAGGCCTAGCTGCTTGGGACGGCACTTACCGTGGCTTCCAACAGCCGGCCGGTGACTATGTCATCCAAGTGACCTACGGCAGTCCGCTCACCCCCGGCAAAACCAAGACCATCGCCAAGGGCTTCACCCTCTTGCGCTAGTGTTTACTTTAGTCTTAATAAATTTTTAAAAAACTGTTTCACCCGCGCTTTTGTTTCGCGCTGTGCTCGGGCTATCTCGTGGTTGTTCTTACGCCTCTGCGCATCTACCCCTTTCGGTTTTTTATCCGAACTTAACTTACCAAATAAAAAAGCTAAGAATGGGTTCATAGCCTAAAAATAACAACTATTTAAACCCAATATGAATACTTTTACTCCAGCATTAGCTTATTTATTCAATTTTGCCCCTCGATAATAGTTATTTTATGAGTAACCCTTGGAACGAAAGATATAGCACCGAAGAATATGTGTATGGTGAAAGTCCGAATGTTTTCTTTGCCGATTACCTTAGAAAACTCCAGCCGGGCACACTCCTTCTTCCTTTCGAAGGAGAAGGAAGAAATGCGGTCTTTGCCGCCAACCATGGTTGGCAAGTATTGGCTTTTGATGGCAGCGAAGTGGGTCGAAGCAAAGCCCTGCAACTAGCTGCCAAAAACAATATAATATTTGAGTATCAAATTGCGGATGCAACAACCGTGAAATATGCTCAGGGCAGCTTAGATGTTGTGGCATTCATATATGCTCATTTCCCTCCTTCCATTCGCCAAACTATTCATAAAAATGCTGTCGTATGGCTGAAACTGGGCGGCAAAATCATTCTCGAAGCGTTTAACCCGCTTCAACTCAACAACAGCTCCGGTGGACCAAAAGACTCAGCCATGCCCTATACCGTAGCGATGCTAGAGGAAGACTTTGCCGGACTACACTTTGAGCTCTTGGAGACGCTAGAAACTACCCTAGCCGAAGGAAAATATCACGAAGGGAAAGCGGATGTGATTAGAATGGTAGGAGTTAAGGAATAGACGGGAGAAATAAATTGTCTATCACCCCGCAATCGCCTCATCTAAACTCGGCATTTTGCCTAGACGTTTGAGCAAAGCAAAGTGTGCATGAAGTGCATCGCCAAAGGTGTTATTTTGCAAATAAGGCAAGCCAAACTCTTGTGCAGTTTGTTGCACGATTGGGGCAATCTGGGGATAGTGTACATGGCACACTTTCGGAAACAGATGATGTTCCACTTGATAGTTTAATCCACCCACGTACCACGAGAGCCATTTATTGTGCCGAGCAAAATTGACCGTAGTTTGCAGTTGATGAGCCGCCCAATCATTCTCAATGATACCGCGCTCATTCGGCAAAGGATGTGTGGTGCCTTCAACGGTATGCGCCAACTGAAACACAAATGTCAAGACCACTCCCGCAATGAAATGCATAATCACAAAACCCAACAACACTTCGCCAAAGGGCACACCAAATACCCAGGTGGGCAACACTAACATAACAAACACATATACCGCCTTGCTGACCCACAAGCGCAGAATGACGTTTCGTTGCTCCGCCCCGGCTGCTTTATTGACGCCATGCTTAGTGTATCGTGCTGATTGCAAAAAATCTTTGGCTAAAGTCCAGTAGAGTGTAGAGATGCCGTAAAAGAAAAACGCATAGATGTATTGAAAGCGGTGTGTGGGTTTTGTCTCCGTGTGTGGCGAGAAACGTAGCATCACCTTGTCAGCAATATCATCATCTGCATGAACAATGTTCGTGTACATGTGGTGGAGATGATTGTGTTGTAGCTTCCAGTTATAAACAGAGCCACCGAGCATGGTGAGCGTATGCCCCATTAAATAATTCACTGTATCGTTGTCGGAATAAGCGCCATGATTAGCATCGTGCATCACACTCATGCCGATACCCGCCAAAGCAAATCCCATCAAGACCCAAAGCAGCAAATCTGCCCAAAAAGGTAAGCCCAACAAAAGGATGACTAGAAAAGGTAGGATATATGCCGAAATCATCACTATGCTTTTTACGATCATTCGCCCATCGGCATGGCGGCTGAGTTGACGTTCGGCAAAGTAGGCATCTACGCGCTGGCGCACCGTGGCGTAGAAAAGACTTTTATCTTTAGGAATAAATTTAAGTGAAGGATAAAGCGTGGCCATACAAGAACAAATATCTGAATAAAACTTAGGTCTTATTTTTTGGTTAACGCGTCTGTCTTTTTGATAAAATCAATCACCCCCGGATAGTATTCTTCTTGCGCATCCCACATGCTTAAATGACTGCCGTTGGGGCAATAAAGATAAGTGCCATTTTGCACAAGTTTACTCATCTGCTCCATCTCTTCGGGGTTCATAGTGTCATAGCGCGAACCAATCATTAACGTAGGCACAGTCAGTTGGTTCAACCTTGACCAACATTCCCAACCTACTAACCGTCCGCCCGGCAAAAACTCACTGGGACCTTGCAAAATTTCATACACAAACTGATTGACATGTTTAAACGAACGCATTACCGGCTCAGGCCATGCTGCTCGAGGTTTACGCAAAATATGCTTACAGTAATATTCATCAAAAACCAATTGCTGATAAACAGGGTTCGTATAATCTCCGGCTTGCTCAAAACGCTCCAAACTATCCACCAAACTCTTTCGCATTTCGCTTCTCAACTTAGCATTATAGGCTCCGTATTTGGCATAATCAGCCGTCATGTTTGAAACGATTAATCCTGTCAAGTTTTGCTGATATTTAAGGGCATATTCCATACCCAAAATGCCGCCCCAAGAATTGCCCAACAGGTAGAAATTATCTTTGTTCAACCCGAGCGCCACACGCACTTGCTCCACTTCCTCCACAAATCTCTCCAAGGTCCAAAGACTAGAGTCTGTGGGCTGATCACTATAATAACTACCAAGCTGGTCGTACTCATACAACTCAAATCCTTCTTTTGGAAAATAGCTTTCAAAACATTCCATGTACTCGTGAGTGAGCGCAGGCCCGCCATGCAAAATCAGTACTTTAATATGAGGATTATTACCGATCCGTTTTGTCCAAACATTGAAAGTGCCTTTGGGCGTTTGAATGGGAATCATGCGCACCCCTGCGGTTTTTATGTCTTGTTCGCCATAGTTAAAATAGTCTTTAACACTGGGTGAAGTATTTTCAGAAGATTTACGTTCGCAAGCAGAAAATAGCAGGATAAAAAAAGCAATGAGTGCATAACGAAACATAATCTGGAATTTAGGATATAATAAAGATAATTCAACTACTTGAAGCAGGTGCCCTTTTGGGTCATCCAAGCATAAATTTCGTAAGTCAAGCGACCGGCTCTCACAGCCGGGTCGGCTTCGCACAGCGCCACCACTTCTTCCTGCGTTTCACAATCAAAAATAAAGATACCGCGCAAGTCGCCTTCATCTAGCACAGGGCCGGCTACGTTGAGTTTTCCCGAAGCGGCCATCTCGTTGATGTGACGTAAGTGTAGTTGCTGAATTTCTGCAGCTTGAATGGTATCTTGCGTACGGTTTGTGCCTTTTTTGAGCAGTACGAGGTAATATGGTTTTAAGGAGTTGGTGTCCATATTTTTTTTCTGAGCCAGCGCGGCAATACTGATAAATACAAACAAAGTAGCGAGTGGAAAGTATTTCATCTGTGTTTTCGAGATCTTAAAAATGCCATCAATAGTGCTAAAAAAGCAGCGAACACAAAAGTACCGACAACACTTTTTAGGAGATAGGCATTAAAATTGAACTCAGCAGTGGCTTCTTGAACAGTCTTGAAATAGCGATTTGCTAAGGCATAGCTAATCATATTTTCAAAAAAATCGGGATTGATGACGTAGTGAAAGACTAATTGCATCGGAGCAGCAAAAACACCCATCAAAAAAGCTAATGCTAATCCGGGCTTGACATAATCCATGAAGTTTAAATGAGCTACAGCATCATGATGCATTTTTTTCATCATAGCATACATCACCCCAATAGGAATGATTAAACCAAACATGGTCACATAGGGATGCAAATCGATGTACGCATCATGCAAACCGAACATAAACTCGAACGCTAACCACAAGAGCGAAAGCAATCCGGATAGCATACCAAAACGCAGTATAGATTTGAAAGGCATAACAACAATTATGAAATGAATTTAAGAAAATAATTCTGCAATCATCTTGTTCTCAAACTTTCCCATGGGGTCAAATTGGCTTTTTAGTGCGACAAACTTTGACCAATCGGCATACTGACCTTGCAAGTAAGTTTTGCTGACTGTAAATTCTTTCCCCCAGTGCGGTCTGCCATTATAATGCTTACCGATTTCTTCAAAATCATGCATTAATTCTACCCAACCAAAGTTGTCAATATTATAACATCCTATCCAAACAGTATCTCGACTAAAGCTTGGACTAAGCGCAAAATTATCAGCCTTAGAGAAACGGATTTCTTGTAAAAAATTTATGCGATGCGATGAGTTATCAATTTTCTGCTTGTATGCTCTCAACACATCAGCAGCGAGCGCCACATCAAAAGCCCACTCCGCTTCGCGATGAATAGGTGGACGAGGCACATTAAACACTTTATAACTTTTCTCTATGCGGTCAATCGGACGAATAAAATTGGCGAGCAACATTCGATTAATAGTTTTCCTCCAATTGCGATTCAAAGTGCCAATCCACACAAAAAAACGATAAGCATACACTGATATAACTTCTTCCATCAGCCATTGACGAAAACGGCTATCATTGCGCGGCTGTTGTGTTCTATTATGTAGGTAAACAATCATTTTATCGGTGTGCGGAAACCACCAAAACTTCAAATGGTCAGTGGTGTTTCGCCACTCCTCGAGCTTCTGTAATGCCGTTTCAAAATCTTCTATAAAAATTTGTTCGTGCAATTGAAACGCAGGCACCACTTGTAAGGTCATTTCAGACACAATACCTAACGCCCCCAAGTTAATCAATGCTTGATTAAACAATACTTGGTCATTTTCGCTATGAATAACTTGTTTGTTGCCATCAGCTTTGATAATCGAAAAAGACACCACTTGCGAGCCGAGGATTTGATAATCTTTACCGCTGCCGTGTGTCCCTGTGCAAATAGCACCCACTACACTTTGTTCGCTAATGCTGCCAAGATTTTTTAATGCTAAGCCATGCTGATCTAAATAGGCATTAAGTTGCCAAAGTTTAACTCCGCTTTGAATAGTAACTTGCAGATTATCTTTATCCAAATGCAGCACTTGGTTGTAGTTAACTGTGCTAATTAAGGTTGCATCCGTCACACACAAACTACTCCAAGAATGACCGGTGCCCACCAAACGATTTTTTTGGTATTGGCGAATGATATTCACCAATTCTTCTTCAGATGCGGGGGCAAAATAATTTTTCGCCACACTCGATTGGTTGCCTGCCCAATTGCGAAAGTTGAAGTTGTGTTGTTGGTGCATTTAGCGGTTCAATTAATCGCGGTAAAGGTCGTTGACATGGTGAGCATATCGGTCCATGATGACTTTGCGCTTCAGTTTCATCGTAGGCGTCAACTGTCCACCTTCAACTGTCCACTCTTCGCTCATCAATGTAAACTTCTTCACTTGCTCCCACTTGCCAAAATCTGCATTGTAGCGCTCTACTGCCTCGTTAATAAGTTGCTTAATTTTATCGTTATTAACGATTTGCTCATTTGAACTAACCGACAATCCGTTTTCCTTCGCCCAATCATGTAAATTAAGGAAAGATGGGACAATCAATGCTGCCACAAATTTTTGGTCGTTGCCTACTACTATCATTTGCTCAATGAAACGACTTTCTTTCATTTTGTTTTCAATCACCTGAGGTGCTACATATTTACCGCCCGAAGTTTTGAACAATTCTTTTTTTCTATCGGTAATTTTCAAAAACTCTTTTCCGTGGTGTTTTACCCATGTACCAATATCACCAGTGTGAAACCAACCTTCACTGTTAATCACCTCTGCTGTCAAATCGGGACGATTGTAATAGCCTTTCATAATATTCGGACCATGTGCTAAAATCTCGCCATCTTCTGCTAGCTTAACTGTCACACCCGGGATAGTATAACCCACTGTGCCCACACAACGTTCTTTCTCGTCCATACGATTAGCCGTAAGCACAGGTGAAGTTTCCGTCAAACCATAACCCTCGATGATATTTACTCCCGCAGCAGCAAAAAGTTTAATCAATCGGCCTTGCATGGCTGCTGCTCCGGTGAAGATAAATTCTATTCTACCACCTAGTGCTTCTTGCCACTTGCTAAACACTAATTTTCTGGCAATCGCCAACTGAATATTATACACTAAACCTTGGTCTACGCCCAACTCATAGCGCGCACCCAAATCCATACTCCAGAAAAACAACTTGCGCTTAAAGCCCGTTAAGTCGTTTCCTTTTGCCATTATCTTCTCGTACACTTTCTCTAACAAACGTGGAACCGTGGTGAAACAATAAGGCTGTACTTCTTTCAAATTCTCACCAATCGTTTCTAAGTTTTCAGCGTAATGAATATGAATACCCATTAAATTGTAGGCATAAAAAACGGCACGCTCAAAGGTGTGACAAAGCGGTAAGAAACTCAAGGCTTTTTCTCCTTCTTTAAAAGGAACTATCTGCACAACACTGGTCAAATTGCTTACAATATTCAGGTGTGTTAACATCACGCCTTTGGGGTTGCCGGTGGTGCCGGAGGTATAAATAATTGTAGCCAAGTCATGTTCGCTAACTGCGTTTTTCATTTCCTCAATGGCTTTGACGTTAACCGCCTCTTTCTTCGGTGCGGCATCTTCCAAGTTTGGTGTGCCACCGACTTTGTCAAATATGTACACCCCTTTGAGTGAAGGTACTTTACCCATCAGAGGCTGCACTCTTTTCAAAACGTCTGCATCGCCAACAAAAGCATATTGAATGCTGGCATCATTAAAAATAAACTCGTAATCTTTTTCAGAAATTGTAGGATACATCGGCACAGGTATCATACCAATCTGCATGGTACCTAAATCTACAAAATTCCACTCCGGTCGGTTGGCGCTGATAATGGCAATTTTGTCATCTTTCTTCAGTCCTAAATCCAAGAGTAATTGGCTCACCCGGTTGGCCTCATCTTGCACATCGGCAAATGAATAGTTTTTCCAGACCTTGCCCGATGCTCCGGCTACTTTAGCCGATAAGAAAGGGCGGTTGGGTTGGGCGGCAACTTGTTTGGTCAAGAAGTCAAATAATCGTTTCAATTCCATAGTGATTGGGGTTTAAATGGGTGATGGAATTATTTAATGAGTTTACTAATGGCTTTAAAATCTTCGGTGCCGGCTTGTTCCAACAGCATAAACAAAATCATTTCTACCGACACGATATAAGCACCGGCTTGGCGCATTCTTTCCAGCGCTAACTGTTTGTTCGCTAATGAACGTGAAGAAACCGCCTCGGCCACCACGTGAACGGTGTAGCCCTGCTCGATAGCATCGAGTGTTGTTTTGAGCACGCAAATATGTGATTCTATACCGGCTATGATTAAATGTTTTGTCGATTTGCTTTTCAGACTTTGCGATACGTTTTCGCTGTGCATACAACTAAAGCATATCTTTTCTAAAATGGGTGCTCCCTCGGGCAAAATTACTTCAGGGACAGTATGTCCCAATCCTTTGGGATATTGCTCGGTTACTAATATGGGTAAGTTTAAAATTTGAGCGCCTTGTATCAACTGATTGACCGCTGCAATAACTTTTTCACTTTCAGCAATCACCGGATGCAAGCGTTCTTGCACATCAATAATGAGCAGCGTGGTGTTTTGTTTTTCGGGTAGTCCTACATTCATTGTTTGTCGGTTTATTACATAGAAATTGAGCCTTTTCTGAAATCTGTTTTCC
>Ga0315904_10009270_pt1 | contig 12890 bp, 14 predicted proteins | sample LakEriMetagenome_6_FD_203529 | JGI IMG/M metagenome (GOLD analysis project Ga0315904, IMG submission 203529) | Freshwater fungal communities from buoy surface, Lake Erie, Ohio, United States - Buoy 12 MA120 | ecosystem: Environmental > Aquatic > Freshwater > Lake | place: USA: Lake Erie, Ohio...
AAAAAGAAGTCTGCATTAACAGAACCAGCATTACCATCAACACGATAGTTGACAGTATACTTTCCTGTGCAGTCGAATTTAGGAAAATGTTGTGATAACACATTCAACCAAACACGATCTTGACCCCAACCGCCATGCCATACCTGTGCTAATTTTATCGCAACTTCAGTTTTAATGCAATAGCAATTAGTATCTATATGATTAACACCATGATATGTTTGCCACTTACCAAGTGATTCACAATCGTCATTACATATGTAATGACCATCTTTTGTGCATACCTTTCGGAGCGAATAGGACCAGTCCAGGTTCTTTTCTTCTATTGTCTTGATGCAGTTATTGATATGATCTGGTTCAAACCAACAATCTTGATCCAGGTAAACCACATACTTGGTATCAATTAGGTGAGTGAACGCTGCATAGACTCTGTGACCATAGAATCCGTTTTCGCCGACATTAAGTGGCAGAAAACATCGTGTTAAGTTTTTTCTATCTAAAAAATCATCTGAAATGATTCTTGTTCTAGAATGTGATTTCGGTCCATCCGCAACAACATAACACTTTGTATCATAGGATTGATTCAGTACACTACGAATAGCATCTTTCAACTCTGGTGCACCAGTAGTTGGTATAATCACAGTCACGCTCATAATTTAACCTCTTGTAAGTTTCAATATAATTTCTATTTGTTTTTCAATAATAGGTTTGCGATTTGGCCAGTAGATATATTCTTTGTCGCCTGTACTATGTAGTTTCTTCAGGAGAGGCACAATTATTTTCTCAATATCTTCTAGTCTTTTTTTATAGTCTTCGGCTGTCTGTTCTGTTTTATTGATTACTGAATTATAGTCTTCTTCCGATACGGCAGAAAAACCGTAATCGAAATCGGATTCTTTATATTCTTTTAAAATTTTGTCGAATTCGTTTAGTGGCATTTATAAGTCTCTTACTGAGTTAAATCAATTCTGAATGCAACACCAGTTATTCCGCCTCTGGATTTTCCTCTTATGTCAAATTTAACTTTTCTTTTGACACTCTCAACGTATTGACCATCAATTTCATGGAAACCTTTAGGACTAATAATACTATCAGCTGATGCACCTTTATAGTTTTTAAGTGATATTTCACCAGTCATTGCTTCATACAATAATGCAGTTGTGAAGTCATCATCACTTTCAACATATTTTAATAAAGATGACATTAGTGCTTCTTTGTTATTTTCCAACCAATATTCATAGTTTTTGTCTTGAATAATTTTACCATTCTTTAAAAATTCTGTAATAACTTTGGGAGAAGCTTCTTTTTCTATACGAGCCAGATTACTTGTTGAAAGCAATCTTGTTGGCATCTTTTTCAGTCCTTCAATAATGGATACAAGAACTTTACTTTCTTTTTGTGAATGCAAATGTTTGGCTGCAGATTCAAATAGTTCAGCTGACGATGCTCCTTGTCCAGATGCAAGTTGAACGGGACCAGCCATTTTAACCGAAACTGTATGAAGTTTTGAACCAACTTTAAGTACAATATCGGTTTTTGGTTCTGGTTTTGCATAAATCGAACCGAATGGACCTTTTGGATCATCAGAGTGCCAAATTTCAATTTTGTTTCTGCCGGCATATTTCAAAATATGGTCAACACATTCGTCGGCCTGTTTTAAAATTTTACTAGAATAACTCTTTGTAAATGTCTTTTGTTCGTTATTCTTTATACGCATTTTTTCAACAATACACCATTCTAAATCAACACCTTCTGAAGCTGCCATTATTATCTCCAAATGAAAGTATTTATCTTATGATTTGTATCTCTTTACCTGAAGTCCACACCTCTAGATCAGTTTTCAATTTATTTTCCGTTTGTAATGTTGCATACCGACCAGCAGCCTTATTTTGCCACCAACGAATCAAATTGACAAGATAGTGTTTCTCATGGTTTTCACCAGGAATTAGTTTATCAGTTTTGCAGTTGACGTAATCGATCATGTTCTTGAAACCATAATCACTGATATAGTATCTCTTCTGTTCTGTCAGGTTCTTTGCTTTACTTATTGTATCATTAAAGTCACTTAATGCGTCTTTATCAGCCTTTAATGCACTTTTAGTCATAGCAATGATTGTCATTGTTGTTTTTAGTTTTTTACTTGATGATTCCGGATCAACAATATCTCCAACTTTACTTTCAACAAATTCTTTCAGGTCTTCGTAAGGTTTACCATGCATAAGTGGTACAAAATCACTATCAGTTAAACCTTTGAAACGAATGAATGGTTTCATACCATCATATTGAGAAACTGTCTTTGTACTACCATACAAACTGGTTGTCTCAAACAAACATAGGTTCATGCCATATTTCTTGTTGACGATTTCACGAACTTCATGTGATGTACAAATACTTGCAAGAAGTTTACCACCAAGATAATTGTAACCAAATGGTTGTGCAGGAACAATTACGAATCCCATCATTGCAGAATCGTTGAATCGTTTTGCCCACTCTGGTTGTTGAGTGAATACCTGCGCCAACATTTCATTTCTTGGTTTCATATTAATTACTGGTGAACCAAGGCGAATGAAACCAACAATCTTCTTCGTGTTCTTTTCGATGACAGCCAGGCGAACCTGGCGACCAACAGGAGAAATGTTGATGTGAGAACTGGTGATGTTCAGTAGATTTTCCCATTGATCAATTGGAATCTCACAGACTTCAAAGTCCATGTCCCACGGATGCATATTGAAATCAGAAAACAAATCATCTTCTAATGGAAAAAGAGGATTGCTTGGCATTTCAGAAAGAGATGCCAACTTTTGATTTCGCATGTACTCATCGATACGATTGAATTCACCAAAGTAATCTTTGAATACTTTTGCACAGTGAATTGCATCGTCTATGTTCAAGATCATACTTTAAAACCTTCGAAAGCCTTTTTGGCTTTCATTTCTCTATTGCCAAAAGTATTCAATGGTTTGTCATTACCAGAATCAATAATATCATTTTGTGCAGATTGTTCAACATCATATAGACGCATCTTCGCTCTGTCAATACCAAGACTGAATCGTTTATATTGTGTTGGATCAGAATAACGATTCTTCAACTGTTTGACCATAATCTGACCAAGTTCTTCCAGTTCTTCGGAAGAAATCAATGCAAACATCAAGTCTGCCGTAGCGGGCAAACCAAAAGACTCACTTGTGTCTTCCAATCCGGGGTCGGAAGAAGTATATCCACTTCTTGTTGTTTGTGTCGCAGAAACAATAGGTAATCCGAACTCAACGGCAAGACCTCGCAATTCTTCTGCGATTGCTTTAACATAGGTATAACTGTTGACATTTGATCCTGCCTTAACGCGAGAACTACAACAAATATTGAGGTAATCCACAAAGATAATATCAGGAACAAAGCTTTTCTTGAGATTGAGTTCATTCAACAATGTCCTAAAATGTGTTACCGATGCTGCTGCTGTTGGGTATTCTTTGATGATTAACTTACCAACAGTTTTTTCCCTTAACTTTGCGATTCTTTTGTCATACATTTCCTTAGATAAGTTGACCAAATCATCCACAGTGACATTCAACAAGTTTGCATCAATACGTTCTGCAATCTTTTCTTCAGCCATTTCCATGGTGATATATAGCACATTCTTGCCTTGAACCATACATGACGCAGCAACGTGACACATGAACAAACTTTTACCAACGCCGGTGCCAGCAAGAGCAATATTCAATGTCTTTGCAGGAAGACCACCTTTGGTGATTTTGTTAAAATAATCCAAATCAAAAGGAATCTTTTCTTCTTTTCGATGGTAGAATTCATAACGATCATCAGAATTTTCCAGATAATCGTGGCCAACGGAACTGTCGAAACTGACAGCTAGTGCATCAGAGAGAATCTTGGGAATCTGACCCTTATCATGTGTCTTATCTTTACCATCAAGAATCGAAATTGAACCAAGAACTGCATTATAGATTGCTTTTTCTTGGCAAAAATGTTCCGTCTTGTCTACAAGCCATTCGATCTTAGATTCTTCTTTTTTGCCGTCTTCTATTTCTTTAAGATACGATTCGCATTTTTCTAGTTCTGTTTCCGTCAGACTTCTATTTTCTTTGATAGACAGAACTAGTGACTCAATTGAAGGTGTCGAATTATAGGCTTCAACGAACGATGTGATTTGATTGAAGATCGTTTTGTCGGTTCTGTCGGTGAAATACTCGGATTTTATGAAAGGTAAAACTTTGCGTAGATACTCATCATTGTAAATTAAGTTTTTCAGTATTGTCTGTTCCAGTTTCATCAATAATATCCTCATCCATATTAGATGACATTATCTCTACCAATAAGTCACCAATATAATTTTTGAAATCTTCGTCTTTTTCCAGCTTGGCTGGTTTCTTGACTTGAGATTCTAACACATCGTAAGCAAAAAGTAAATGAACTCCGTCACTTTCTTCTTTTATTTTAACCTTACCATATTTGAATACGGTATCTTTATAAGGTCCTTGTAGAAATTTGATGTGAACTGTTGTTACATCATTCTTAGGATATATGTAACAAAAATCAACGCCCTCAATCATTTAAGACACCCTCATCGTCTTCACTCTGCATGATTTCAGTTGCGGCAACACGATATTTGCTTTCCACAAATTCTTGGAATGATTTTTGTTTCAGAACAGGCAACCAGAATTCTTTTGAATCGGTATCCTTTTCTCTATATTTTTTGTCCTCTACTTCACCGGAGGATACATCCACTTTGCTATACCACCCATTTGAGGGTTTGATGACATGTCCGGATTCCAATGCAATATCAAGTAAGCCTGACCACTTGCTAATGCCACCACCAAAAGATACAGTGACAGGGATTTTAGATTTTTCTTTAACATATCTACTCTTTTCTACGTTGATAATGAAATTATAACCAACAATTTCAGTTCCTTCTTTTTCTTGTTGGCGACCAATGATGAAGATGTTGTCAGCAGAATAATAAGAACCGGTGCCGCCACCAACAATGTCTTTCGGGAACATACCAATTTCTTTATATGTATGGTTGACAACAATCATGGGAATGTCTTTCAAAGACAAATGAGGTGTTACCATACGGAACAAACTCTTAACTTGTTTGGCGCGTGACATATCCGCAACAGACTTGCCTTCAAGTGCATCTTCGACCTCTTTCTTGGATGCAAGGTTACCAATTGAATCAATCACAATGATAAGATGTTCACCACGTTCCAATTGTGTCAATTGTTGCATCACATCAAACTTTAATTGCTCAATGTCGGTAAGAGGAGTATGAAGTACACGCTCAGTGTCGATACCAAAACTATCGAAATAAGACTGCGGAGTACCGAATTCTGAATCGTAAAATAGCAGTGCTGCATCAGGATATTTATCTAGATAAGACTTAGCCATTAATAGAGAAAAGGCCGTCTTAAAGTGTTTGGACGGACCTGCCCACATCGTAAGACCTGGTGTTAAACCGCCATCTAGTTTACCAGACAATGCGATATTGATTGCTGGCACTGCCGTAGGAATCATATCTTTATCAGTAAAGAATTTCGATTTCGCCAGAATAGCAGAATCTTTGATGCTGCTGTTCTTTTTAATTTTATCAAGAATACTCATTTGTTTTCCTTTTATATTTCAACTGAAGAAGTCTTCCAAAGAATTATTCTTCTCAACTTTCCATTTCATACAATCCAATATCACACGAATTGGTTCCAAAAATGCTTTGTCGAATTGTACATCGTAATCAATATACCTGTCAAGTTCAAACTCTTTTGGTATTCTGGAAGGGAAAGAAATAACGGTATCTTTGAAGTGATTCGGCATCTTTAGATAGGTGAACTTGATCTTTTCACCTTCTTGAATTTTTTGATACTTCTTTTCCAATCCCATCAACTTGAGGTTGTGGTTATACAGAATTGCACCTTTAACGTGAATTGGTGTACCTTTTTTATATAGTGTAACCGAATCTGAATATGTGTTCAAACCATTAAGCCCACGCGGGAAAGATATCTCTTCTGGTGGTAATCTTTTAAACTCTTCTCGGAAGTTGGCAATGAAGTTTTGAACATCATTCTCGGTACCAGTCATCATCAACTGAATTGCCGCTTTCATCTTCTCACGGATTGCCGATGGTGTGGATGATTTAATCATTTCCAGTCCCATGACCTTCATCTGTGGTTCTTTATATTGAACACCTTCGTTGTTATACACATTCAGAATGTAACGCTTCTTGGCAGTCCACACACCTTTGTTGGACAGACCCTCGCGTTTCATTTGCATCTTTTGTGAATATGCCTTAACATAGTCAGCAAGTTCTCCATAAGACTTGTCAATAAACGGTTGAATCTTAGTCTCACAAACTTTATCCATGAAGGATATCGCCCGGTTAATATCTTGACTTCTGTCCCCCATCGCAGATTGCACCAAAGGTCCAAGATTGAGATAGATCGAGTCAGTATCTGATGCAATGACATAATCAACACTTTCTGTTTTAAGAATACTATTCATGTACTGGTTAATCTTATTTTCGATCCAACGAATCGACAATTGACCGGCAGTGGTAACACCGAGAGCCATTCTCAAATCATAGAAACGGAAATACTGTGAACCGAGAGCACCATAAGCGGAGTTCAGTGAAACCTTCTTTGCAAGTTGTAGGTTATTGTAACGTGCAATTCGTTTTTCAATGTCATACTTCTTCGAATCGTCGGTCTCATTTTCATACTCTTGCTTGGCCTGCAACATCATCTTTTTGAATTTGCTGCGGTCAACATACATTTCTTCCATCATCTTAGGCAAGAAACCTTGAATATCTGTTCGGAAGTATTGCCCGTTAGGTGTGATTGTGACGCCAGATAAACTTGATGTGTCAATTTGGCATTTCAAAAGTTTGTCAACAGAAACACCTTGCGATAGAACATCACGCATTTCTTGCGTATAATCTGCCGGTTCGATTAGAGTTTCCGGCGAAATGTTATACTGCATCATCAGGTGAGGATACAGACTGTTTAAGTCGAAACTGGCAACCCAGTTGTGTAGACCAACTTGTGGTTCTTTCACGTATGCACCTTCGAATGCGGAATCTTTATCCTGCACTTCACGTGGTGGTACAATAATCTTCTGTTGCAACAGATAAGAATATGTCAGTGAATCCCACATGCGTGTCTGTGCAAACACATCTTCATAGTTACACTTGGTATCATATGCAAGAGTCAGTGCCAGTTCCAACAGTTTCAGTTTATCTTCTAGTTTAAGAATCAGTTTAACGTCTTTGATGTTATACTCAATAAACTTTTGGAAGTTCAATCGATACAACTGATGCAGGTTTTCATATTCATCGTATGAGATTTTACCTTCACCAAGTTCAACGTTTGCAATATTATCTAGTCGATAAGATTCTTGTGACTTACCACCCGGCGCATACCATTTGTAGAGTTCGATGTAGTCGAGAGATTCGACACCAACAAAACTATATGCAATCAACATTCTGCCATTAATGTTTGTCTTTCGTTCAGAAATATAATTCCAAGGAGAAAGTTTCTTTGCATCATCTTCTCCGAGAATTTTGCGAAAACGATTGACAAGATATGGAATATCAAAGAACTTTGTGTTCCAACCAGTGATAACATCAGGACAATTATCCGACCACAACATCAGGAACTTCTTGCAGAGAGTCCATTCATCTTTACACTTAACATAAACTTCATCACCTTGGACTTCATAGTCACCACATCCGAACACATAGGTTTTGCCGTTGATATAAGTGATTGCAATCGCGGTGATAGGTTCATTGGCTAGATAAGGATCTGGGAATCCGTTTTCTGAACCAACCTCAATATCTACGATGGCGATAGAAACTTTATCCTGATCCCACTCAACCATCGTGGGATGTTGATCTGCAATGAATGCATATTCATATCTGGTGTTGCCATAGATTTTGGGTGCACCAGGAATGCCATCATACTTCTTAAAGAATTCTCGCGCTTCGTAGATACTGTCGAAACGTTTTTCAGACAAGTCCAGACCATCAAGTGATTTGTGGGTGCCCTTATCTTTCTTGGCAGGAAGATATAGTGATGGTTCGTAGTCAACCTTTTGTTTGATACGTTTTCCGTCCATGATCCCGCGATACAGGATCTTGCCACCTAGGGCTTGAACATTGGTGTAGAAATTAGACATTAACCGGTAATGATGCTTTGTTGTTTGGGTAGAATGATGCCGGTGCCAAATAATTGATTATAATTATTGACAAAATCTTCGGCAGGAACATAGGAGTATACTACATGTTGCTTGTTAATGGCAACCTGCATTCCAGTTTTTTGTTCTGCATGGAGTGGAAAAGGTGCGAATCCAACATTTGGTGCACCATCTTTACCTCTTACCACCGCAACACCAACAGGATTTGTCAGTAATACGGTGGTATCGGTTTCTTCACTCACTTCAGCTAAGACTTCTTCGTGAGTTACAAGTTTAAATAACATAATTTTCATAGAACATCCTTTCGTGATTATATAAATACTTATGAAGTTCATTATAACACAAACTTCAATCACTGTCAATACACTCAAAAAAGAGGCAAAAATGATCAAAAAGCTTACCGCAATGCTTTTTGTCATGGTTACATTTCCAGCAATGGCAGATCCCATTGTGACTGATTCGACTAGTAGAAGCACCACACAAACAATTACCGAAAGTACAACAACCGTAAAATCTCCGCCGCCAACAGCCGTGGCTCCTGCCGTCACAGTCATCAACTCTGATGTTTGTGCAGTTGCTGTATCCGGTGCAACTCAAACTCAAATTCTTGGCATTTCTTTTGGTGCAACAATGACCGATAAGAATTGTGAGAGATTAAAGTTAGCTCGTTCAACATATGACATGGGTATGAAAGTTGCAGCAGTTGCTATTATGTGTCAAGATGAAAGAGTATTTACAGCAATGATGAATGCTGGAACTCCTTGCCCAATAGACGGTAAAATTGGTGAACAAGCCAGAGCACTTTGGGAAGCAAATCCACATCGTATTCCACAAAAAATTAAGAGTAGAGACTAATGAAACTCTGGAGTTTATTAGTTGCATGTGTACTGAATATTTCGGTAGCACAAGCACAAATAGTTACGATTCCAATTCCTGGAAGCCCACTGTCTTTGAATTACATGGCTAATCCACAGCCATTGCAGAACATAAACAATAATCCAGCGGCAACAAGTTATCAATTATGGGATGATGGTTACGCAAATGTTCCTTTAGGTTTTAATTTTCCGTTCTTCGATAAAACATTTAACAACTCAACAATGTATAGTAATGGTACAGTGCAGTTTGGACCACCCGTAAATGGATTTCCTTCAAACAATACTTTCTGCTGCAATGGTATTACAATTGATAGAAATACATCATCAGCATACAATTACAGTATTTTAATGATGCAGACTGACATGTATGGTGCTTCAGGTAATAATCACTATTCACTTGGTAATTCAAATAGTATGACATATGGTTGGTATAATGTTGAAAGACTTGGTGATCCTTCAAACAAAACAAGTTTCGAATTAAAAATTGATAGCACGGGTAATATAGACATGCGTTGGACGGGTGCAATGATATCATGGAATACACCAGCAATTGGTGTTATTGGTGATGCATCCAAAGGTGAATTTGCAGTCATACAACAAGGCAGTTTGAACCAGAACTTTACTATTCCTGGTTTGACACAAGTAACTACAGGTCAAACACCTGATATTGTTATTGATCCTTGTACAAGCAACCCATTATACTCACCAACTTGTGCGGGTTATCAAGCAGCATACACCGAACAACAATGTTCAATTAATCCTTTATACTCCACAACTTGTTCTGGTTATGCGTCAGCATATCACAATCAACAATGTTCAATTAATCCATTATATAATGCGACATGCCCCGGATATGCTGCAGCATATCATACTCAACAATGTTCTATTAATCCACTATATTCTACAACTTGTTCCGGATACGCAGAAGCGTATTTTACACAACAATGCAATTTGAATGGATTATATGATAAAACTTGCCCAAACTATGCGACAGCATATGCAACCAAGATGTTACTTGAACAACAAGGCATGGCATCAACTGTTGCAACAGCAGGAGAAATTGCGAAAAGTGATCCTTTAACAACATCGACAACAACCGCATCACCATCAGTCAGTTCAGATGGTTCAGTTTCGGTTGGTGTATCAAAGACTGGTGACGCAAACGTTGATAAAGCAATTTCTTCACCGCCACCAACAACAAACTCTGCTGCAGCACCTGCAGCACCTGTTCAATTGGTATCTCCTGGACCTGCGGCTGCTGGACCAGGTCCAGCTTCACCTGGTCCCGCACCTGCAGCCAAAAATGAAGGTGGAGAAAAACCGGCTGGTGGTGCAACTCAGCAAGCGCGAGGTGGTGATTCTAAACCTGCAGCAAGCCCTCGACAAGAACTACAAGCAAGAAGAGAAGCTGCAGCGAAAGCCGAAGCAGTAGAAAGAGGTAAAAATCTTGCTAATGAAATGGGTAAAGCAAGTGATCTAGAATCACAAAAACAAATTCAAAATGCAGTAATTCAAGCAATGGGATTCACACCCGGTTTTGATAATTATAGTAAAGCAACGTTGACTGATGCTCCTGGTTATAGACCATATTCAATTTATGGTGGTCAAAGAGTTATTGAAAATCGTAATACAGCCAGAATGTTTGGTGGTACAGATAGATTACACCAAGAAATGGTCAATCAACAATACAAATAAGGAAACAAAATGTCAGAAGAAATCAAAGATGTTAATAAAAAAATTGATGAAGCGGAAGCCGCTGTTAAAAAATATGCAAGTAAAGATACAGTTATATCAATTGGTGGATACGAATTTACTCCAGCAAAATTAATGGTCGCATTCACACTGGCATCTTCATTACTAGGCGGTCTTTATGGTACGTTTGAAGTATACAAAGACTACATGAGTATGAAGAAGAAAATTGCTGAATATGTTACACCAGACTTAACCGAACTCTATAAAAAGATGGAAGTGTTGGATGCAAATACCAGCAAGATGACAGAATATACAAACAGCATTAAGAACGATTTAAAGAATGATGTTCGTAGAGTGGAAGGTGTTGTTGAAAATCTAGAAAGATCCAGTAAAGCATCCACCAGAGATACAGATCAAACTGTCAAGGATGTAAAAAAGGAAGTGGATGCCACACTTAAAGAAGTTAGAAGATATAGTGATCAAACTGTTAAAGAAATCAATCAAGAAATAGTTCGCATCAATCAAGAAGTGGCTAAAGGTCAAAGAGATACACAGACAGAGATCAGAACATTGAGAAGAGAAGTTGACGATAAGATCAAAAAGGCTCTAGACAATCCTCTTTCCAATTGATATCTATATACTATTATTACTTTGAAAATTTAATATGTTTAAAATTATTTTATTATTCTTTTTCCTTGTCGGCAACGTTAACGCGATTGAATTGACTGCACAGAGTTGGTTAGTTGCCGACGAAAAGGGAAAAATTATTCAGGGTGAAAATACCAAAGCAATTCGTTCCATAGCCAGTATAACGAAACTGGTTTCTGCTATGGTTGTTCTGGACGCAAAACAAAACTTAGATGAAAAGATAAATCAATTCACCAGAAGAGAATTGTTACAACTTTCAATTGTTAAATCGGATAACAATGCAGCTAGATTACTTTGCGAAAAATATCCTGGTGGTTTGCCTGCATGTATTGCAGCAATGAATAAGAAGGTTCATCTTCAAGGTTTCATGTATACAAGATTCACTGACCCTACAGGTTTAGATGCCGGTAATGTTAGTAACGCTGAAGAACTGGTTGATCTTGTGTTATTATCTAAAGATTATCCAGAATTAATAGAATATAGTAAAATGTCGGAAGTGAAAATTAAGATACGCAAGAACTGGATGGTATTCAACAATACAAATCCAATTATTGGAAAGAGACACGATTTTATTATTAGCAAAACCGGTTATATCAAGGCATCTGGTGGTTGCATCGTAATGATGTTAGACACCGATATCGGTAGAAGAATTGTTGTGGTTCTTGGCAGTAAGAACACCAAGACTAGAATTCCTGAAGCAGAATTTATTTCTCAGATGTAATGGTTGCGGGTCACGGAGTTGCACCGGAACTGAGGATTATGAGCCCACTGTGATACTGTTTCACCAACCCGCCAGATTATTTATTAGGCAAATTAATTTTTGTGCGTTCTTTCATTATTTCTTCTATTATCTTGAACGCTTCGTCTTCAGCTAAAGCATCTTCAATCTCTTTTGGTGTTTTTCTAAAAATTCTATCATAGTTATCAGCATATTCTTTTTGTGATACACTGAATGGTCTTGGAGCAGAACCTTTACCACCATCGGACATTTTATTCTCCGTAAATTAAAACGATACTTGTTGAAGGCACAACATATTTATTATCGATTGGCATGGCTGCATTCCAATCGAGCAGTACAACATCACCAACAGATACACCATCAGCATCTGGACCTACTGCTAAAATTTTAGCTTTATCTGGTTCCTGAGAAGATGACAGGATAATTCCTGAACTAGTGGTGTTGATATTCTCTAAACGTTCTACTAAAACTTTATTTTTCAGTGGCAAAATATTCATATCAATCACCTTTAAATGGAGCGGTGTACTGATTCACACAGCTAACATGAAGGGGTACTCCATGTCGTATTATTACACACCGCATAAAACTGGAGCGGGATAGGAGAATCGAACTCCTGGCATTAGCTTGGAAGGCTAAGGTATTACCATTATACGAATCCCGCAACTAACTTGGTGCCCCATGAGAGAATCGAACTCCCGTACCCGGATTACAAAACCGGTGTAATACCATTATACTAATAGGGCAAA
>Ga0315904_10009271_pt1 | contig 12890 bp, 20 predicted proteins | sample LakEriMetagenome_6_FD_203529 | JGI IMG/M metagenome (GOLD analysis project Ga0315904, IMG submission 203529) | Freshwater fungal communities from buoy surface, Lake Erie, Ohio, United States - Buoy 12 MA120 | ecosystem: Environmental > Aquatic > Freshwater > Lake | place: USA: Lake Erie, Ohio...
GATGAGGTCTGTGGGATGGGTCAAGCAATGATCAGCTTGCGCGCTTCGGCAATGTAATAGTCATAGTTCACATTCGACCAATCGAACCAGTCTGCATCACAGCAGTCCGCAACCAGCCAGCTTGACTCGATGCTAGTGCGACGCTCGTCATACTTCGACCGATTCTTCGTGCAGACCGCTTCTGACCACTCGCCACCCGTCCGAAGCATCTCTGCATCGTATGCGGCCTTGGTGACGCCCTGAGCGCGCTTCCACTGCCCCACGACACCACCAGCCACCGGCGGTGACACCTTGACGAGCGGGGCACCGTTGCGGGCGACATAGTAGCGGAACATGCGCTGCACTTCGGCATCACCGAGCAGCAACTGGTCAGACCGGCCCACCTTGCACCTGAGCATGAAATCGAACGGGTCGGTGTGGCTGCGGATGATGTCAGCCGGGTCGACACCATGCACCATCGCTAGGACGGCGGCGCGGGTCGATATGATATTGCTGTGATCCTTGTGCCAGCTGGGCGGCGACGCGTTCGAGATCGAGCCGGCATAGTCCAGCGGATCGGGGTGCCAGTATGCACCCTTCTGCTTCAGGTTGCCCTTGGTATCCAGCGCGACATAGTTGTTCACGTCTCTGATCCACATCGACCGATAGGACGCGTCCTCAAGCACGAGATGCGTGTAATCCTGCCACTGCTGCTCGATGGCCTGTGCTTGCGCGAGATGGTCGCGGTGGATGCGATAGGTCACGCCATCCGTGTTGGCTTGGATCAGGTTGATCGTCGGCACCACCATCAGCCACTCAACCAACATGCATATCAACAATTGGCCGTTTATCGGGATCTGCATGGCGTACTTGCTGTCATAAAACACGCTGTAGGGGCTGTTGGACTTGCCCCATGCACCGTTTGCGGCCAGCTTTAGCGCCGCGTTCATGTAGGTGCCCTTGGCGTGCTCTTTGCGCTCTGCGGGGATCTTCGCGTACTCGGCAACGAACGCCTGACCCAAGTGCTCCGGTGCGAGCCGGTTGACGATCGCCAGCGACGGATACAGCGACGCAACGTCGATGTCCCTGATGAGCCATTCGTCAGTCGCGTGGAAGCGCTGAGCCTCGACGCTGGCATGGACGCCGCCGGTGCCGAAGTGGAACGTCAGCCCGCCCACGTGCGCTGTGAGGTCGGTGAACACTCCCTTGGTGCGGATCGCGGTGCTACCCTCATCGTCAAGTTCGTCCGGGCGCAACACCTGTTGCAGCATAAACTGGTGAACGCGCTGAAACTCGGCGTTCTGGAACTGCACGTATGGGAAGATGATGTCAGCCAATCGGACGACACTGCGCACGGTCTGCCGCCTGTGCCGCTTGCCGCGCTCGTCACGCTCGTAGCAGATGTCGTCACCAAGCCGCTGTTCCAGCATCTTCTCACCGATCTTGGTGTCATTCCAAGACAGGCATTCGATGCCGAACTGCGGCACCAGACCAATGCGGAAGTTGATCGCGTCGAGCGAGAACAGAGCAAACTGCTTCGTCTCGCTCACGTCGTGTTTGTTGTACGGTATAAGGTCACCGTCGACGTCCGGCTGCGCCACAGGTTTGTCGAAGGGCAAGCGCGACTCGCGCACCGTCTTTGACCGCATGGCGAACTGCAGCGCCTTCAGACTTGTGACCTTGGCCTTGTTGTCGAAGTGGTGCAGCTTGTACAAGTCGATCTGAGGTGCAAAGCGGTCGCGCGGCCAGATGGTATGCGCCCACCGATTGTCACCATAGCCGCTGTTGATGATCTGCTGGGACTTAGCGTGCAGTTGCTCGTATGTGACATTCGGGTTCATGAAGAACAGATGCAGCAGTGGGTAATCGTAGGACTCTGAGTTATATCCTACCATCACAACATGATTTTGCTGCAGCCAATTCAGTCTTTGCATCAACGCATGACGATCATCACGATATTCGCTGATTTCATAGAGATCGACTTGGTCACCATATAGCGGCTCCATGCAACACGTCCACACGTTCGGCAAGCATTCCAAATCGTATACAACAGCATTGTGAATACTGACGTTCATTGAGATAACAACCTTTTACACATCTCTAGCACAAGTTCGTCAGACCACTGTTGCTTCGCACCGTTGTACCAGAAGCATACGTATTGGACGTTGTTAGGTTCGTAGAAGCCCTTGGGGTCGATTTTATCAATAGACGGTGCGTAAGGCGATTGAGTGCTGTCACCGTAGGGTTGGAGTTCAAAATCGACACCGGTCTTCTGGCACTTGCCAAGCGCAATCCCTGCTTTGACATCATCTAAAGTGAGCAGAAATGGATCACCTTTGTTATTAGCGCGTGCCTTAGCTGCATTGAATAGAACAACAGCGCGCCCGTGCCATCGTCTGTTATATGCGCGCTGATTGACTCTCGTCTGTTCGCGGTTTGCTTGTTGCCAGCGATTGATCTGTTGAATGCGACAACGTTTGCAAACCGAGCGCAAATTACCCGACTGCGAATGACGATCAAATTGACCGAGAGGCTGCAGCACATCGCATGACTTGCAAGCCTGTGTTCCTTGTAAGATGTGATCGGTAGTGATGCTCACTCACCACACCCCTGACCGACCATGTTGCCACCCTCGGTCGGTGCGACGAAGTCTTCCCAATGCACCCAGCCTTTCGGACACTGGAAACCCCACTCGCGCAGCTTTGGGCCGGTCGTGAACAGGGTGATTGCAAAAGCTGATCGGGACGGATCGAGTTCCAACCTGTGCAGTTGCGTGGCCTGTCGCCCACCTGTCCAGCTGGGGCCGCGCCACACCCGATAGCCACCCGGCAGATGCTCCCAATAGCCGCCTTCGAGCACCCATGTCGTGTTGTTCCACGGGTGGTCATGCAGCGCGCGATCATCATCCGACCGCATGATCTTGTGCAGGTAGACGTTGCAGACCTCGTTGCGCGGGACAACGTGCCAACGGTGCATGTAAGGGTCAGCCGGATCGCCAATGATGACGTCCGGCCCACGCGACAGCATCAGCCGCTTGGCCCACTGGATCATGTGTTCGCGGTTGGCGTAGGTCTGGGGCTGGGTCATTGCTTGTCAGCCCTCGCATGTGCTGCAGCGTCGCTGTACTGCAGACCCTCATAGCGGACGCGCAACTTGGCGATGTTCGCTTCAAGCGTTTCCTCGCGGGTCAGACCGAGCCGCTGGCGCAATTGCTCCATGTAGAACTCCATGTCACCGAGTTCTTCGATGACGTTCTCGCGGTCGAGTGCCTTGTCGTAGATGACGTGTTTCTTGACGCCATCGAGCAATTCACCAGCTTCACCGACGATGCCCATGACAGCGTGAATGAGATCCACCTTGTCATGATCGAGCGTCGGAAGGATTGCGTCAGGCTTTTTCACCAACGCGGCGACCATCTCAGAATGCTTCATACCAAATCCTTCCACGTCATTTCTTTTGCGATAAACCAGACCGTACCATGAGAAACATTGTATTCCTCGGCTAAACGATAAAAATTCTCACCGTTTGTAGCCCTCTCATAGATCGTCCGTGAAATCTCGTATGTAAGTTTCGTCGTGCTTTTCTTTCGGCTGTTCTTTGGTCGACTTACCCACTGGCAATTACTTGGTTCGTAGTTACCGTCGTTGTCAATCCGATCCAGCGTGAGACCTTCTGCCCAACCGTTCGCAAAAGCCCACGACGCAAAAACTCTGCTCTCCATCCACTCGGGGCATATAGTGATGCCGCGACCACCGTAGCGCTTGAACTTGGGGTTCTCCGGTCGCAGGCACCGACCCTTCATGTTCTGCCAAGCTGTGTAAACCGGGTGTCGATACGACTTGCCGTCTGTCAGACCGTGTCGAAACTTGGGGTTCTTTTCGCCCCCGAAATCTGCATTGTTTCTGCCCATAAGGCTTGATTGCATACTTCGGGGGCGAAGTCAAAAGGGATGCAGTCCTCAAACGGCAAGACCGTACCGGGCGCGCGGCACGGGTCGCTAAAACCCGCGCCGCATCGCTGGCACGGCCACCTATCGCGGGGGCATGGCTCCCGGCATACCGGGCATTCCGGCCACCGGAGCACCGGGCATACCCGCAGCCTGCTGGACAAAGCCGGTCGCTGGCGGCGGCAGAGCGGGTGCAGCCGGTGCCGCACCCGGCGCAGGGTGAGCACCGCCGTCCCAAGCGCCGTTCACGAACCACTGCTCGGTGCCGTTGCCGTTGTCATGGATGTGCGTCGGATCGAGCGGGCGCTGCGGGCCTGCGGGGATCGCAGGTGCTACAGGCGGTGGGGAAGCCGCTGCGACCGGCAACGCGGACGGGGCACCGGGCATGGTCGCAGGCATTGCAGGGTTTCCCGGAGCACCCGGCATCCCGACAGCCGGCGCACCACCGATGGGCGTTGCGCTTGCACCTGCAGGCAGAGCAGCAGGGCCAGCGCCGAACGTCGCATTCGGGTCAGCTTGGAAGCCCGACTTGATCTCGGTGCCGTAGCCGACGAATGCGATCTGGCGCGGGTTGACGTAGACCGAAGGAGTGTGCGTCGGCTTGGTCGGGACGTTCACCTTGAAGTTGATTTCGACCTGCACGTAGTCGCCGCACTTGATCGCGTCGGACTGCATCTGCGCCCACTGCGTGCCCGTCCACTGGAACACCGGCGGGGCTTCGAGCACGGTCGAGACGGCCAGCACGACATGACCAGCATAGCCTTCACGCTCGGCATAGGGCTTGCCCTTGTTGTCGATCTCGTGCGGCTGGGTCATCTTGTAGCTGAAGTTGCCGGGGATGCCGTTGGGGAAACCCTTCTGGATCTCAGCGGCCATCGCCGGCCAAACCTGAGCGTGGAACTCGGCTTCAGGGATAGCGAGACCGAACGACACTTCCATCAACTGCTTGCCGTCCTTGTCCAGCTTCGGCAGGTTATTGTTGTCGGTCGCCGGACGGGACTTACAGGGGTGACCCCACACGATCCGACCGACCGGACTCTTGATCGTCGTGCCGAGATCGCCGCTCATGTAGGCCGTGGCGATGAGGGGGATGAGATGGGTACGCATATTACTGGTTCTCCTGTGTCAATCGTCTGTAAGGGTTTCGATGAGGGTTTCGATCTCGTCGATCAGCCCTCGAAGATTGTCTCGTGTGGCACTCTGTGAAACCGACATATCGGAATAGAGATGATTGATTGCTTTCAACGCTGCTTCATACCGATCCATCACGTCGCTCCTGTGCCAAACGTAGCACGCGCTCTGGCGTCTACGTCAACAGCCTTCAATTTCGGATCGAGCAGCGGCCTGTCCGTCAGTGCTGCCACCGCTTCCTTGCTCACACCGCGCCGCTCTGCTTCAGCGGGCGTCACGATCCCGTCCTTCGACAGATCCACACCAGCCAAAGCAGACAGCGTTGCGCCACCCAGACCGGGCTTCCAACGCCGCTGACCGTAGCGCCGTTCGAGCAGGTAACCGTCGAACACGTCACCAGCCTTGATCCGGTGCGTGATCAGTTCTTCGATTGCATCGCGGCGCGCTTCGATCATCGCGACCGCGAGCCGCAGGGTCTCCATCTCTGACGTAAGCACCGGCTTCGGCAAGTCGTCTGAGAACACCAAGTCTGCAGCGTCGATCGCGTTCATGCTGGCCGCACGAGCAGCCGGACAGGTTGCCAGTGCGTGACACTTGGCGCAGTGCTCGACGCTGGTCAGCAGTTCGTCGGTCGGGTTGGACAGCCGCGCGTCGATCTGGCTGTAGAAGCCCATCAATTCCTCGAAACTGCACGACCATTCCCGCAGCGGCCCATCGGGATGATAGGGGCGCGGTTGGTGAATGCGCAGGGCGATCCGGTCGGGCCGCTGCTGAGTGCGGACGATGTAGCCGATGGCATGGCTCATGAGCGTGTAATTGCGCTCAGGGCTGACCAGACGCCAACCGTATTTGAAGTCGTCGATGGTGAGCACGTGCAGCGCACTGCCGCCGCCTTCACGGAACTTCAGGTGATCAGCCCGACCACGCACTTCCCACGACGCACCGCTATAGGACGTGTCGACTTCCATCTCGCCACAGTCCAGCGCACTGACATAGCTGCTCACGTGCTCCACCATGTCATCGGTGATGACGTAGCCGTTCGGAGCAACTGAGCCAGCGCCGACTTGTGCGCCGTTGAACATCTGCTCAGCCAGCCAGTGTGCGGCGTTGCCTTCGTCGCGCAGGGCTGTGTCACCGCCGCCCGGTATCGCTGCAGGCATGGAGTGTGATCCCATGCAGTGCAGGATACGAGGCAGTTCGGTGGCTGTGACGATCAGTGTCACTTACCACACTCCGTCCGCTTGGAACTGGCCGATCAGCTGCGGGATGACTTCGGGCTTCTGCGCCGTGTCGGTCACCGCGTTGAGGCCGTACTTCTGGCACACCTGCACCAGATAATCGGTGGTGATCGCACCGGCACCGATCTTCGGCCCGAGCACGCCCATCAGCTTTGCGAAGTCCCATTCGAGCACAGCAGCAGTAGCGAGCGGCACGAGTGCAGCAGGTGCCTCGACAGGCGCGACCGGCTCACTAGCGACAGGCATCGGGATCGGCGCGGGCTGCATCGTCACGGGCATCGACGGCTGCACCGGCTCGCTCACAGCGGGCATTGGCACAGGCATCGGGACTGGTGCGGGCATCATGAGCGACGTGCTGGTGTCGACCGCAGGCATGGGCACAGCGACCGGCTGCACCGGCTCGCTCACGGCGGGCATTGGCAGGGGCTGCTGGATCATGCCGCGCAGTTCGTCCTTGATCGCCGCGAGTTCTGCGCCCTTCGGGCTGTTGCGCACGGAGACCCAGACACCTTTTGCGGTCTTTTTCTTGCTCGACGAGTGGATGCGCGCATCCCACGGCAGACCTTCAACATCCAAGCCGGTGCCGTCGCTCGGCTCACCGTCTTCATCCTCGCCAGTCGGGGCGGTGGGGGTGGTGGTCGAGACGTTGAACGTGGTAGGCATCGGCACAGTCGGGGTCAATACATCCCCACTCGGCTCGGACGGGGTCAGCGTCGGTGCCGGAATACCAGTGCCAGTGTTGATGGAAGCCGCGTTTCCCACGATCTGCGGGGCGTCTTCGCCGTATTCGTCAAACGCTTGCAGGGCGGCAGCGAGTGCGGCAACAGAGCCGGTCAGGGTCAGTGAAGCAGTGGCAGTCATGTGGTGATTCTCCGTTGTTTCTGCCACCTCGATACACACGTCTAGGGTTGACGGTCAAGCAAAACCTTCATACTGGTAAGTCACACGCTTGGAGCACCGATCTGACATGAGAATCCCCTGCGACACCATTGCCCGCCTGTCCCATGTGCTCAGTCCTGCTGACGCTGATGTGAATGAGGCGTTCAAGTGCTTCCGACTCGACAACGGGATGATCATGGCGAGCAATCGTCACTATCTCGTGATCGAGGAAATTGAGCGTTTCACCGGCACCTACTACATCCGCGCGAGCGAAGCGCTGATTGAGCAGTGCCGCACCGAAGCGCAGTTCAACAGCTGGATCGAGTTCACCCCGGTCGATGCGCTGCGCTATACCACAGCCGTGACGACGCTGGGCTTCAGCATCTCGGAGAACATCGGCTACTGGCCGGCAGGGGCGACAGACTTCGACGCATGGCGCGACCGGATCATGGAGCCATGCCGCACACCGCTCGAAGCGACCAGCGGTCACATGACGCTCCATCTGCCTAGCATGATCGAACTGCTTAGAGCGGCACCGTCTGGCACCGTGACGCTGGAACAGCACCTCGACCCGCGCAACCGTCCGACTTGTGTGCGCGACTCGGACGCATCGAATTGGGTCGCATTCTTCAGACCGAGCGTGACGGACGGTCGTTCGCACGCTGCAGCGGCTGTGCCGGGGTGGTGCAAGTGACCCCCGTAATGTGTCGTGTGAAGCATGACCCGCCGAAGTCCTACGGTGACTGTCTGCGCGCCTGCATCGCAACCGTGATGGACTTCGACAGCGAGTTCGTGCCGCACTTTGCCGATATGTGCGCCACAGGTGTTGAGGCTCGGGCCAGTGCGCGGCGTTGGCTTAATCAGCGCGGTCACACAATCACTGCGTTCGCGTTGCCTGCCGATCCACTACCGTCCATCATGGAATGGATGGGCGACAACAATCCCGACACGACATGGCTGCTGTTCGGCAGCACGGCGTGGCCTGATCGACCCGGCTCAGGCGGCGATCATGTCGTGGTGTGTCAGGGTGGCAAGGTGGTTCACGATCCGGCATGGGTGCCGACGTCGATCAAACAGGTCGGCTCGTGCGGCTATTGGGAAATCTGGGTGGTGAGCAAGCTGTGACAATCCAGCTACGACCGTACCAGACCGATCTGATTGCGCGTACCTACCAGTCGTATCAGGCAGGGAACCGCAACGTGCTCGCCGTGCTGCCGACCGGTGGCGGTAAGTCTGTCATCGTGTCGCAGATCATCCTCGACGGGCACCAGCAGGGTCTGAGCGAGTGCGTCATTGCGCACCGTAACGAACTGGTCGGGCAGATGAGCCTGCACGTGGCGCGGCGCGGCATCCCGCATCGCATCATCGCAAGCAAGCAGTCGGTCGCCCAGATCACTGCAGAGCACCGGCGCGAGTTCGGTCGGTCATTCGTCAACCCCGACGCCCGGTGCAGCGTGGTCAGCGTCGATACGCTCGTGGCGCGCGAGGCAGAGTTGCAGGCGTGGGCCACCCAGATCCAGCGCTGGACGATTGATGAGGCACATCATGTGCTGAAATTAAATAAGTGGGGTAAAGCCGTCCGCATGTTCACCAACGCCTACGGGCTGGGTGTGACGGCAACCCCGCGCCGCGCGGACGGTATGGGTCTGGGTGAGCACTATGACGGTGTGTTTCAAGACATGATCCTTGGCCCGAACATGCGCGATCTGGTCGAGATGGGCGCGCTCTGTGACTATGAGATCGCTGTGCCTGAGTCCGATTTCTCTATAGACGACGCACAACTTGCCCCATCCGGTGACTGGTCGAGCAAGCGGATGCGTGAAGCATCGAAGCAGTCGCACATCGTGGGGGATGTGGTGATCGAATACCAGCGGCGCGCACCGGGCAAGCGCGCCATCTGTTTCGCAACTGATGTCGAGACAGCTGGCGAGATGGCCCAGCGGTTCAATGATGCAGGTGTGACGGCTGCTGCTGTCAGCGCCAAAACTCCAAGCGAGGTGCGTAATGACTACATTCGCCGTTTTCGTGATGGCCGTCTCACTGTCCTTGTTAATGTCGATCTTTTTGGTGAGGGATTTGATGTCCCCGCTGTCGAAGTCGTCATTATGGCTCGGCCCACTGCTTCTCTTGCTGTTTATCTGCAGCAGTTTGGTCGCGCACTACGCCCTCTTGAAAGGAAGCATTATGGGCTGGTCATCGACCATGTGAGCAATTGGGAGCGGCACGGGTTCCCCGACAAGCCGCATATCTGGTCGCTGGATCGGCGCGAGAAGCGTGCCAAGCGTGAGACCGACCCGGACGACATACCTCTGACCGCCTGCCGCGCCTGCAGCCGGCCATACGAGCGCTGCCTGTCAGCCTGTCCGTATTGCGGGGAAGCCCCGCCGGTGCCGGAAGGTGGCGCACGGAGCATCGAGCAGGTGGACGGGGATCTCATGCTGCTCGACCGCGCCACGCTCGCTGAGATGCGCGCTGCCATGACGCTCGAAGCACCGGGCGACGTTGCGGCGCGCGTGGGGGCTGTGGCGGGCGATGGGGCTGCTAAGGGTGCCATCAATCGCCAGATCCAGAAACACGTCGCACAGCAGCGCCTGCAGGCGGCTGTGGAGCAGTGGGCCGGGGTGCGGCGGGCGGCAGGCGAGGATGATCAGACCATCCTGCGCCGCTTCTACCTCACGACCGGCATGGACGTGCTGAGTGCAATGGCAGGATCGCGTGCCGAGATGGAAGCGATCGCTGCAAGAGTGGAGGGATGGTATGCTTGAAGCAGCAGTCCAGACGCACACCCGCCTCGAACTGGCGCGGGCTGGTGCGCTCGTATGGCGCAACAATGTCGGTGCCTGTGAGGACAAGTCGGGGCGCATCATTCGCTACGGGTTGTGCAACGAGTCGGCACAGATGAACCGAGCGGTGAAGTCGTCTGATCTGGTCGGGGTAATGCCGGTCGTGGTGACCCCTGACATGGTCGGCAAGACGGTGGGGCTGTTCCTCGCGGTCGAGTGCAAGCACAGCGACTGGCACATGACCCCCGGCGACCAGCGCGCCGCCGCCCAGCTGCGCTACATCGAACTGGTGCGCTCGGTCGGGGGCATTGGCGGGTTCATCACAGATCCGGCTCAGGTGGCCGGACTGCTTCGACCTTGACACTCGGCTAGTTTCTGGGGCATCTGTCACACATGGGCAAGTATATGCACGGCGAGCGGCAGAAAGCTGCAATAATTCAGGCGGGCATCGACCTCTGGCATGAGGGCGGTGAAGCGTCTGTGACCGCCCGTGGCATCGGCAAGAGGGTCAGGCTGTCCCATGCCGGCGTCCTGTTCCACTTCGACGCGATCGCAGACCTCAAGCAGCAGGTGAAGCGGGCCGGGGTGGAGCGCGGTGACAAGCAGATCATCCAAGCACTCCTAGTGGCCCGAGATCCCGTCGTGGCTCACTTCACGGACGATCAGCGCCGCGCTTGGATGGCCGCGTAGGCCGGGTGCATCCGACAAGTGGTGTCTGACCCCTGCGCCACCGGATAACCGTCACAGAGCAGGACGTGGTGCCCAGCGCTCGATTGGGTCAGCTGGTACACCGGCACGTGGAACAGGTCAGCGACCACGGTGAGCACACAGCGGCGGGTCTGGATCGTCTACAGACCAGCGCAACCCGCACCGGCAGGCGAACTCGTCACTCTCGCGCCGCATCTGGCAGTTGTTGAGATTGATCAACGGGCGGCGATGGTGTGTCGTCACCCGTTCCTCAAGCGCCCGAAGCGCGTTGACGATCATCATCGCTTCGAGTTCGCCTGCTGCATCGGCAAAGTGCTCGCCGTTCTGCAGCACCTGCTTGCCCTGTGCGCGGTAGCTAATCATGCAACCCGCTCTCGATCTCATCAGCCACCAGTTCAAGATAGCGCGCGCCGGACGTGTAGTCCGACCGCACATCAGGGTCGAGCGTCACGTCTATAGCAGCACGTAGCTTGGCCGCACGGGCGCGGATGTATGCGACGGCGCTCACGACTGCAGACTCCGCGACTTGGCGGCGCGCTTCTGCGCTGCTTCAGCCAGCATGATAGCGCCGTTCGCAGGCATTGCTTCAGGTGCAGCAGGCACGTCACGTGCAAGCATTTCCAACATGCTGACCAGTTGGAACAAGGTCTCGCGGTCGTCTACCAGACCATTTGCTAGAGCCGCAGCACCTGCTTCGTTGACCGCACCGGTTGCTTGAAACCATGCAGACAAATCGGCGCGGTGTGCGTCTGCGGGGGTGCGATGCAAGGTGCCCTTACCATCGACGTAACACTGAATACTGGTAACCATCTCGTCATCCTATCGTGCTTGTGGGCCAAGTGCCCGTTTAATGCGCTTGAAAGCTGACTTGACCGCGTCAAGTGTCATGTTCAACTGTTGCGCAATCTGTGGAAATGTCATGTCTTGCGACATAAGTTCTGCGACTTCATCGGTCGGTGTCATTGTGGCTGCACCGGCTCTGATGATGCGGTTGACGGTCGCTTTGTCGCAACCGACAAAATCAGCTATGTCCTGCGACGTGCAGCCTAGCCTGTGATATTCCAGAACCTGCAACTTCTGCTCTGGCGTGAGGGCAGGTTTAGGCATGTGGCACGTCACCGATCGGTCGCAGGGTGTGCTGGTCGCGGATACGCCCCCAAGCCCCACACACCGCCCGAGCCTGACAGATCGCGTCGTCCAGAGCGTGATGCGGGATGCCGAGCGGGCCGGGGTGCTGTGCCAGCCATGCGCTGTGATCGTCGATCCCCGCCATGTCAAAGGCGGTGCGGGTGTCGCGCGGTGCTCGGTAGTGCCACGGGACGGGCAATCCGACCACCTTGTAAACCGCTGCGAGGATCGAGACGTCGAACACCGGCCCGTGTGCCCACAGCCGTAGATTGGTCTGATCGGGACAGACCTTGACAAGCCACTCAGTGAACATGTGCAGCGCGGTGAACAACTGGACGGGCTTCTCAAATGCACCCTGTGCCGCCTCGGACTGCTCAGACCACCATTGCTCGGTCTTAGGGTCTCGGGTCAATGCGTACTCGCGGCGATTGTTAGGTTTGTCGGTGATGAAGAACCTGTCTCGGCTGGCACCCGTGCCATAGTAGCCGCGCGGGTTGTCTGTGGCGGTGTAGAAAGTGTGGGGGATGTTGCAATTCATCTCAATCAAGTCGTTCGGATCTGTTGTGTAACCCGTCACTGGATCGAACACACATGCTCCAATGCTGCGCAGATCACAGCCCGGTTCGGTGCCCCAAGTCTCCAAATCCAGCATCACATGAATCACATCAGTCACCACTCGTACTCCTAACAGGTGGCAGACCCATCAACATACGCGCGTACTTGCGACTGTGCGGCCCTGCCAGTTTCTGCATCCACCACCTCTTGCGCCATGCTATCTCGTTTCCCTTACCAGTAATCGCATCGTGCAGCGCATAGTTGGGTTTGCTCATGAGTTCTCCTGTCATAGCGAATCGAAGGCAGTCAAGCGCAAAACGTGTAAAAATGTTCTTGACCGTGCGGCTTGGTGACCACTATGCCACGACAAATGAGCGGTTCAACCTACAAGGCTGTGGATGTTTCGAGACATCTTGGTGTCAGCCGGAAAACATTCTATAACATGCTGGCAGATGGTCGGTTTTCGGTAGCCCCGATACCGGGCCACCAACCCCGCTTGTGGCGAGTGGTCGACATCGAATCGGTCTACGGGCCTGCGCGGGG
>Ga0315904_10009272_pt1 | contig 12889 bp, 11 predicted proteins | sample LakEriMetagenome_6_FD_203529 | JGI IMG/M metagenome (GOLD analysis project Ga0315904, IMG submission 203529) | Freshwater fungal communities from buoy surface, Lake Erie, Ohio, United States - Buoy 12 MA120 | ecosystem: Environmental > Aquatic > Freshwater > Lake | place: USA: Lake Erie, Ohio...
AGAACCATGAAGACCAAGTCCATTTCCCGCCGCCTTACTGCACCGCTGGCGGTCGTGCTGGCGCTGGCTGTCGCCGGGTGCGGCGTATTCGGCGGCAGGGACAAGCCCAAGACGCCAACGCTGGGCAACCGCATCCCGATCCTGTCGCGCGTGGATACCGGCGCGCGGGTTGATCCGCTGCTGGCCAGCGTTTCGGTGATCGTGCCTCCCGCTGCCGCCAACCCCGATTGGCCGCAGGCCGGCGGCACGGCCAGCAAGTCCTATGGCAACCTGGTACTGGCTGCCAATCCGGGCAATGCCTGGCGCGCCCAGATCGCGGGGTCGAGCAAGAAGCAGCGCCTCGCCGCCTCGCCGGTGGTGGGCGGCGGCCAGCTGTTCGTCATGGATACCGAGGGCACGGTCCACGCCTTTGATGCCCAGACCGGCGCTTCGCGCTGGCGCACCACTTTCGCGGTCAAGGGCGATGGGCAGAACTCGGTCTATGGTGGCGGCGCCGCCTTTGCCGATGGCCGGGTCTATATCACCACCGGCATGGGCGAAGTCGCGGCGCTCGATGCGAAGGATGGCAGCATTGTCTGGAAGGTGAAGCCGGCCGGGCCGCTGCGCGGTTCGCCGACCATCGCCTTCAACCAGATCTTCGTCATGACGATGGACAACCAGGTCCACGCGCTCAATGCGGCCGATGGGGCGACGCTGTGGAACGAAACCGCGTCAAGCGGGCAGACCGGGGTGTTCGGCGTGGCTGCACCTGCGGCCGGGCAGGGCACGATCGTGGCGGGCTTCAGCACTGGCGAACTGGTCGCCTATCGCTATGAGAACGGTCGCCAGCTGTGGTCAGACGCGCTGGCGCGCACTTCGTTGTCGACCACGGTGGGCGTGCTGACCGATATCGACGCCGATCCGATCATCGATCGCGGCCGGATCTTCGCGCTGGGCCAGGGTGGGCGCATGGCCGCCTATGAACTGGTGACCGGCCAGCGCATCTGGGAACTCAACCTCGCGGGCATTTCCACCCCGGCGATCGCGGGTGACTGGATCTTCACCCTGACCGACGATGGCAAGCTGCTGTGCATCCAGCGCGCCACCGGCAAGGTCCGCTGGCTGACCCAGCTCGCCCGGTTCGAGAACGAGGAAAAGAAGAAGAACCCGATCTTCTGGACCGGCCCGGTGCTGGCCGGGGACCGGCTGTGGTTCGCCAATTCCAACGGTCAGGTCTATTCCGCCGGGGTGAACGATGGCGCGCCGGTGCTTTACACCGATCTCAAGCAGCCGATCACCCTCGCGCCGATCGTGGCGGGCGAGACGCTCTATATCCTCGACGACAGCGGCCGGATCAGCGCCTTCCGCTGATTGCCGCCGTTACCGCTGCCTTAACCCTTTGTGGCTAAGGCGGCGGGATGAGCGCAAGCCCGACCCTGGCCGAGCGGCCACCTGAAAGCGACGTTTCCGCGGCCGTTGGCCTGTGGGGCGTGGCGGGGCTGGGGCTGTGGATCTGTATCTGTCATTTCTGGCCTGAAATCACAGCTGCGCTCGGCTTTGCCGAGCCGCAGGGGCGCCTCTCTGGCCCCTATGCGGCGCTGACCGGGCTGGTTGCGGCCGCACTGCCGATGGTGGTGGTCTCGCTGGTGCGCGACAAGGTGCACCTGCGGGCCTCGACCGGGATTGACTGGACCAAGCCGCGGCCGGTTTCGGCAATCATCGACATCTCGATCACCAAGCTGGCCGGGCTGTGGGCGACCTGGGCAGTGATCGCCTTCCTCTTTTGCGTGGCGCGCTGGTACTGGGACGGGCCCTATCTCCTCTCGATGGAAGTGCTGGGCACGCTGGCCGTGCCGCTGTTCGTCGCCTCGATCCCCTATGTGATCTGGCTGGACCGGGTTCTGGTCGAGCCGCGCGACGGGGCCTGGCATTTCGGCGCCATGCTGATCGGGCGCGAACCGTTCGATCCCGCGCAGGTCTGGCACCATGCCCGCGCCTGGGCGGTGAAGGGCTTCTTCACCGCTTTCATGATCTCGATCGTGCCGGGCGGGTTCGGCCTGATCGTGGGCAATGACTGGGCCCCGGTGTTCGGCGATCCGGTGCTGCTGGCAGGCTTCCTGATCACCGCCATGTTCGTGCTCGACGCGCAGATCGGCACGGTCGGCTATATCATGACGCTCAAGCCGCTCGACGCCCAGATCCGCAGCGCCAATCCGTTCCTCGCTGGCTGGCTGGCGGCGCTGATCTGCTATCCGCCGTTCCAGTTGATGCAGGGCAACGGGCCGCTGTTCTACCAGGGCAATACCCGCGACTGGACCTATTGGTTTGCCGGGTACGAAGCCCTGCTGTGGGTCTGGGCGGCGATCCTGGTCTTCCTCGCCGCGGCCTATGCCTGGGCAACGGTGGCCTTTGGCCTGCGCTTCTCGAACCTGACTTATCGCGGTGTGCTCACCAATGGGCCATACCGCTTCACCAAGCACCCGGCCTATCTGGCCAAGAACACTTTCTGGTGGCTGGAAACGCTGCCCTTCCTGGTGGTCAGCCATTCGCTGACCGACATGGTCCGCAACACCTTCTTCCTCGCCTGTGTCAGCGCGATCTACTTCTGGCGCGCGAAGACCGAGGAAGCGCACCTCATGGCCGAGGATCCCAAGTACCGCGCCTATGCCGACTGGATGGCGCGCCACGGGCTGATCACCAGCCTGTTCCACCGCGCCGGACAGGCTCTGCGCGGGCGCCGCCAGGTGCTGCAACCGGCGGAATGATCAGAGCGGTTCGCCGCGCTCTGCCGTAAAGCCCGTCACCTGTCGGCCCGAGAGGCCAAGGCCCGCCCGCTCCTCGATCCAGCGTTGCATGTGGGCCGACTTGAAATGGGCGGCCAGATGCTCGCGGCTTTCCCAGACCTCGCTGACCCGGATCAGGCCGGGTTCGAGCAGGTCTTCGGCATAGTTGTATTCGATGCAGCCAGCCTCGACCCGGCTGGCCTCCATCACCGCGATCATCAACGGGCGCGCCGCCGCCAGGTTTTCCGGCGGGATCCTGAACTGGCCGACGATCGCGATCGGCATCAGAAGCTCAGCTCGTAAACCCGGCTGATATCGCCGCCCCATTCGCCGTGGTAAAGGTCGAGCAGGCGCTGGGCCGGCACCTTGCCGCTCGCCACGATCTCGTCGAGCGGATTGAGGAAGCCGCTTTCGTTATCGCCCATCGAGTTGAGGCGATTGCGCGAATTGAGCCCGGCGCGGCTGATCGCCAGCACTTCGGCGGCAATGTCCTTGAGCTTGCCGCCACCCGGTAGGGGCGCGTCGAGGCCCAGCTTGGGCACTTCGGCCCGCAGCCGTTCGCGCCCTTCCGTGTCCCAGTCCTTGACCAGGTCCCAGGCGGCATCGAGCGCGCCCTGATCGTAGAGCAGGCCAACCCAGAAGGCGGGCAGGGCGCAGATCTTGTTCCACGGCCCGCCATCGGCCCCGCGCATTTCGAGGAACGACTTCAGCCGCACTTCGGGGAAGGCGGTGGAAAGGTGATCGGTCCAGTCGCTGGCACGCGGCCGCTCACCGGGCAGGACCGATAGCTTGCCTTCCAGGAAATCGCGGAACGAAAGCCCCGCCGCATCGATGTATTTCCCGTCACGGAAGACGAAGTACATCGGCACGTCGAGCATGTATTCGACATAGCGATCGTAACCGAAGCCGTCCTCGAACACGAAGCTGGCCATGCCGGTGCGGGCCGGATCGGTATCGGTCCAGATGTGGCTGCGGTACGAAAGGAAGCCGTTGGGCTTGCCTTCGGTGAAGGGCGAATTGGCGAACAGCGCGGTCGCCAGTGGTTGCAGGGCGAGCGAGGTGCGGAACTTCTGCACCATGTCCGCCTCGCTCGAATAGTCGAGGTTGACCTGGATCGTGCAGGTCCGCAGCATCATGTCGAGGCCGAGGTTGCCCACGCGCGGCATGTGCCGCAGCATGATCGCATAACGCCCCTTGGGCATGATCGGCAGTTCGGCGCGGGTCTTGTCCGGCCACATGCCCAGCCCCAGGAAGCCCTTGCCGGTCTTGCTGCCGATCGCCTTGACCTGATCGAGGTGGCGGCCGGTTTCGGCGCAGGTCTGGTGGATCGTTTCCAGCGGCGCTCCCGACAGTTCCAGCTGCCCCGCCGGTTCCAGGCTGACCGCGCCATCGCTGCCCGACAGCGCAATGATATTGCCTCCCTCGATCACCGGTTCCCAGCCATAGTCTTGCAGGGCGACCAGCAGATCGCGGATCCCGCCTGGTTCGTCATAGGACGGGGCGTGGTGATCCTTGGCGCAATAGACCAGCTTTTCGTGCTCGGTGCCGATCCGCCAGCGCTCGCGGGGCTTTTCGCCCTTGATCATCGGGGCGAGCAATTGCTCGCGGCTTTCGATCACAGGATCGTTGCGATCTGAAACCTGTCTGGTGCTCATTGCCGGGGAGTTAGTGCGAAGATTCGCCCCGCGCCAGCAAATTCATGTACTGGCCCGCCAATCGCCCATTGTGCCCATCCACAGCGCGGTGGCGGCAATTGCCGCCGTTTCCCCGCGCAGGATGCGGGGACCAAGGGTGATCGCGCGGCTCTGCGGCAGGGCGCGGATCGCCGTGCGTTCGGCCTCGTCGAACCCGCCTTCGGGGCCGGTCAGGAGCGCGGCCGGACCAGTTGTGGCACCAAACACGGCGGCGGCAGGCTCACCGCCGTTCTCATCGGCAAAGAACAGCGCGCGGTCCGCCTGCCAGTCCTTCAGCAGGGCATCGAGCTTCACCACCGGCAACAGTTCGGGCAGGGCGGTGCGGGCGCATTGCTCGGCCGCTTCGGTCAGGATCGCCAGCGCGCGCTCGGGGTTCAGCTTGTCAGCCACGCAGCGCCGGGTCAGCACCGGCTGGATCCGGGCAACCCCCAGTTCGGTGGCCTTTTCCAGCACCAGGTCGAACCGGTCCTTCTTTAGCAGCGCCGCGCAGAGCGTGAAATCGGGCACTGCCTCGCGCGGGCGGAGCAGGGTCTCGGCAGCCAGCACCACTTCGCGCTTGCCCGCTTCGATCACCCGCGCGGCCCATTCGCCGGTCACATTGTCGCACAGGATCACCGCGTCACCCGGCGCGACCCGCATGACCCGGCCGAGGTAATGCGCCTGCGGCCCGTCGAGCGAAACCTGCGCGCCTGCGCCCAGCACTTCGCTGACAAACAGGCGCGGCGCGCTCTTCGGGGGCCAGGCGGGGGTGGCGGGCATGGCCCTCACTTAACGCGATCCATTCGGTTTGGCTTTGCAAAAATGGTCGGGATCGCGGGCGGCCTTGCTTGGTCGCACTGTCCTACCGCGCGGCCGTGTGGCACAGATGGTGGCCATGACCATGCCCTCGCAGCCCCGTTCGATGCGTTTCCAGTCGGCCGCCGGACCACGGATCTTTTTTCGTCCTGAACAGTGGTCCATGTGGTCCATGGTCCGGACAATTGACGCGGGAACTGCCGCATGACCGCTGAAATCGTCCCCGATACCGAGCATCGCGGGCTGGTTGCCGCCCTGCCGCAGCCGTGGCGCGATTATGCGCAACTGGCCCGGTTCGACCGGCCGATCGGCTGGTGGCTGCTGTTCTGGCCCTGCGCCTGGGGGCTGCTGCTGGCGGGCGGGGAGGCGCGGTGGGACTTGCTGCTGTGGTTCCTGCTCGGCTCGATCGCGATGCGCGGGGCGGGCTGCGTCTACAACGACATCGTCGATGCCGACATCGATCGCCAGGTGACGCGCACCGCCAGCCGCCCGATCGCCGCGGGCCGGGTCAGCAAGCGTGCCGCCTGGGCCTGGCTGATTGGCTTGTGCCTCATTGGCCTGGTGGTGCTGCTGCAACTCCGGTGGGAAGCGCAGTTGGTGGCGCTCGGCAGTCTGGCGCTGGTCGCGGTCTATCCCTTCATGAAGCGGATCACCGGCTTCCCTCAGGCCTGGCTGGGGCTGGTCTTCACCTGGGGCGTGCCGGTCGGCTGGATCGCGGTAAGCGACTGGAACCTCGGCGCCATGGCCGCGCTCTATGCCGGGGCGGTGCTGTGGTGCGTGGGCTATGACACGATCTACGCCTGCCAGGACCGCGAGGACGATGCGCTGGTCGGCATCGGTTCCAGCGCGCTGACGCTGGGCCGCCATGTCCAGGCCGGGGTGGCGGCCTTCTATGCCGGGGCGCTGGCGCTCTGGGCGCTGGCGTTCTGGTTGTTGCGGCCGGACTGGCTGGCACTGCTTGCGCTGCTGCCCGCCGCGCTGCACCTTGGCTGGCAGATCTTGACGCTGGAGGATGGCAATGCCGACAATGCCCTCGCCCGGTTCCGCGCCAACCGAACCACCGGGCTCCTCGTCGCGCTCGCCTGCTGGGTGGTGGGCAATGCGTAGCGCGGTGCTGGCCGGGCTGGCGCTGCTGGCGGGGTGTGAGGGCGGCGCGGAAAAGGCGGCCCAATCTGACGAGAATCGGCGCGGTGCGGCAGCTCTTGTCGAGGCGATCAACGCCGCGCCCTCTACACCGGCGGCGACCGCCGAAGCCGCGTCCGCTTCCGGCCGGTCGCTGAGTACGATCGCCGCGCCAACCAAGCAGGCGCAGACATCGGCAAAGCGCTTTCAGGCTTTGGGCACAGAGCCGTTCTGGTCGCTCGAAGTGTTGGATGGAAAGCTGCTCTACACCAGTCCGGAACACCCAACCGCCGTTGCGATCGAGGCGCATATGACCGCCATCGGCAAGCACGGTGACGGCGGCCTGATGTGGGAAGGCCGGATGGACGGGACGGCCGTCACTCTAACGATCCGCGAAGGCCAGTGCAGCGACGGAATGAGCGACACGGTCTATCCCTACAAGTCCACGTTCGCCTGGGGCGATCGGACTGAACAGGGCTGCGCGCGGCTGAAGTAGGATGTGCAATCTCTACCGCATGACCAAGGGCACGCAGGAAGTGGCCAAGCTGTTCGAGGTGGAAGGCGATCTTGCCGCCAATTACGCGCACGAGGTCTATCCCGGCCTGCCCGGACTGGTGGTGGCGCAGGGGCGGGCGCGGGTGATGCACTGGGGCTTTCCGCTGGTCCTGACCGGCAGGCAGGGCCAGAAGCTGAAGCCCAAGCCCGTCACCAACGCGCGCGAAGACAAGCTGCTGACGGGCTTCTGGCGCGACAGCTTCGTCCATCGCCGCTGCCTTGTCCCCGTCAGCCAGTGGGCCGAGGCCGAGGGCGAGAAGGGGCGGATGACCCGCACCTGGTATGGCCTGCCCGATCAGGAGATCTTCGCCGTCGCCGGGCTGTGGCGGCCCAGCGCCGAATGGGGCGATGTCTACACGCTGGTCATGGTCGACGGGCACCCGCAGATGGCCGAAGTGCATGACCGGATGCCGCTGATCCTCAGCCATGCCGCCCAGCGCTACTGGCTGGAAGGCAGCCCGGACGAGGCGCTGGCGCTGTGCCGGACCTGGGAAGACGCGATCAGTGTCGAGCGGACCGATCAGCCCTGGGCGGCTGGCAAAGCGTCGCCACGCCAGGCGGGACTGCTCTAGGCCGGCGGTTTGACGGCGGGTCGGCCAACCTCAGGGGCAAAGGTTGCCGCCTCTCGCCACCTGCCCCCTGACAGCGCTTCGCCGAGTCTTTGCAGGAAGCTGGGCGCGGGTGCGGGGCTTGGGTAGCTGACGATCTCGAACTCGATCCCGTCCCAGTCGAAGAAGTAGAACCGGCGGCCGGGTTCGTAATCCATGTGGTTGAAGGGTACGAGCCCGGCCTCAGCCACCACCGCCTCGGCGGCGTCGAGATCGTCCACCACCAGCCCGATGTGGTTGAGCGGCGCACCCTTAGCGAAACGCTGTCCTACAGGTTCGTCCCTGGTGTAAACGGCGATGTAGTCACGCTCGTTACCCACATGAATGGTCCACCCACCCAGCTGCGATGCACCGCGCCAGCGCTCGTGCCAGCCGCACAGGCTTTGCAACAAGGCGGCGGAGCGATCAGGATCGCTGACGGTGATGTTGGCATGCTCAAGAAATCCGGCCGGCATGATTCGTAATACTCTCAGAGTGTTGTTGCCCGATCTGAAAATCGCGCTTTACCCTGATGCAACCTCAAGCTAACTTGAGGTCAAGCAAAATCGACCGATCGGAGCTGCAAATGGATAAGAATGACTTGCTGCCGATCGGCGAACTGGCCCGGCGCACTGGCCTCGCGGTTTCGGCTATCCGCTTCTACGAGGACAAGGGCCTGATCCAGGCCTTCCGCACCATGGGCAACCAGCGCCGCTTCCTGCGCAGCGACGTTCGTCGCCTGTCATTCATCCTGATCGCGCAGAAGCTGGGGCTGGGCCTCACCGAGATCGAGGCGGAACTGTCCAAGCTGCCGCAGGGGCGCACGCCATCGCTATCGGACTGGCAGCGGATCAGCCGCTCGATGCGCAGTGCCATCGACGAGAAGATCCGCCTGCTGACCCTGACCCGCACCAAGCTCGACGAATGCATCGGCTGCGGCTGCCTCAGCCTGCAGCGCTGTGCGCTCTACAACCGCGATGACCGGGCGGGAACCGCGGGAACGGGCCCGCGGTTCGTGCTGGATTAGACGGGCTTGTGTCCGCTTGCGATGGTGGCGCAGCCAAAAAACGCCTTGCCGAACCGTGCGTCGAGTCCTTCGCTGCGCAGCATCCCTACGAATTGCGACGCATCCCCGAAGGTAGTTGAATAGGTGCCGATCATCGAGAAGTCTTGGGCGCCACGCAGGAATATCCGCTCGATCATCGGCAGAACGAACTTCAGGTGGAAGAGGTAGAGCCAGCGCAGGATCCAGCCCTTGGGGTCCGACGCTTCGATGCAGGCAAAGCGGCCGCCGGGTTTCAGCACGCGCGCGGTGAGTGCCGCCAGCTGGGCATGTTGCGCGGCGTTGAAAGTCTTGAGGCCGAACGTCGAGATGACGAAGTCGGCGCTCGAGTCTGGCAGATTGCTGGCTAACACATCGTCTTCGATAAACTCGATGCGGTGGGCGCGCATAGTATGGAGACGTTCCATCGCCCGGCTATGCATTCCGCTTGAAATGTCGACCGCGACGATGCGTTCGATCGATGGATGACTCGCCATTAGGTGCGGCCAGGCCTCGCCTGTTCCGGCCATCAGATCATAGCCGACGCGCAGGTCTGCATCAGCTCCGAGTGCGGCCACGCATTGCTCTCGCCAGCGCTCAGTGAAGCCCATCGAGCAGATGTAGCTGAAGGCAATATACTTGTCCGAGCACTTGTCGAAGACCTGCTTCACGAACGCCGGATCGTAAATGTCTCGGCTGTCCGCCATCACTCCGCCGCCAGCAGCTCTTCCGCGCCCTCAAGGTCAACGCTGACCAGGCGCGAGACGCCGCGTTCGACCATGGTGACGCCGAACAGGCGGTGCATGCGGCTCATCGTCACGGCGTTGTGGGTGACGATCAGGTAGCGGGTGTTCGTTTCGGCGACCATCGCATCGAGCAGGTCGCAGAAGCGTTCGATGTTGGCATCGTCCAGCGGCGCGTCGACTTCGTCGAGCACGCAGATCGGCGCCGGGTTGGTGAGGAACAGGGCGAAGATCAGGGCGACGGCGGTCAGCGCCTGTTCGCCGCCGGAGAGCAGGGTTAGCGAGGTGAGGCGCTTGCCCGGCGGCTGGGCGTAGATCTCGAGGCCGGCTTCCAGCGGATCATCGCTGTCGACCAGCGCAAGGTGGGCCTGGCCGCCCTCGAACAGCTTGGTGAACAGTCGCTGGAAGTGCTCGTTGACTGCCTCGAAGGCCGCGCGCAGCCGTTCGCGGCCCTCGCGGTTGAGATTGCCGATCGATCCGCGCAGGCGATTGACCGCTTCGGTCAGCTCGGCCTGTTCGGCGAGGCTCGTGGCATGGCGGCCCTCGACCTCGGCCAGCTCCTCGGCCGCGACCAGGTTGACCGGACCCAGCCGCTCGCGGTCAGCCACCAGCTTGTCATGCTCGGCGCTCTCCTGGCCCGAGGGACCGACTTCGGCGGAAGCGAAGGCGAAGCGTTCGGGCAGCAGCGGCGGCGGGCACTGGAACCGTTCGCCCGAGATCCCGGCCATCTCGGCCCGGCGGGCTTCCTCGTTCTCCGCCCGGGCAGCAGCCCCGGCGCGGGCTTCGCGGGCCGAGGCGAGCGCTTCGTTGGCTTCGGCAAAACGGGCCTCGATCGCGCGCGCGGCATCGCCGAGTTCGCTGACCTTGGCCTCGGCGGCGGCAAGTTCGGCGGTCAGGCGGGCGCGCACCGCGTCCCCGGCCTCGATCTCGCGCATCAGGCTGGCGGGCTTGGCGGCGATGACGGCGCGTTCCTCGGCGATCTCGTCGGCGCGGCGGCTCATCTCGGCGAGGCGGCTGGCGGCGTCCCCGGCGCGGGCCTGCCAGCCCTTGATGTCGGCGCGCTGGGCATTGCAGCGCTCGCGCGCGACGGCGAGGCCCTGGTCATGGGCGGCAAGGCCAGCCGTGGCCGATTGCAGGCCCTGCCGCGCGGCATCGTGGCGGGCCTGGGCCGCGGCCAGCTGGGCCCGGCCGGTGGCGGGATCGGGCAGGGCGTTGCGCCGTGCTTCGGCGGCAGCGCGCTCAGCCTCGGCTGCCCCGCGCTGGTCGGCGAGGTCAGTCGCGGCTGCGGCCAGTTCGGCACGGCGCGCTTCGAGCCGGGCCTTGGCGGCTTCGGCCTGGTCGACTGCGCGCAGGGCGCTGCGCTCTGCGTCGGCGGCCTCGGCGACGCCGCGCTCGGAAGCGATCACGGCCAGTTGCAGTTCGGACAACTCGGCCTGGACCGCAGCGGCCGCCGCCTCGGCCTGCTCGACCAGGGCGCGCTTGCCGGGCAGTTCCGCTTCCAGTGCGGACAGACGGTTCTCCGCCTCCAGCCGCGCGGCTTCGGCCGCACCTTCGCCCTGGGCCACAAAGCCATCCCAGCGGCGGATCCGGCCAGCGCGGGTGACCAGCCATTCACCGGGGCCCAGCGCGCGGCCATCGTCATCCTCGGCCACGTGGACCAGAGCAAGGCGGGCCTTGAGCTCGTCCGGGCATTGGGTGACGTGAGCGGCCAGGCTTTCCGCCACCGGAGCGGGCGCGGCGGCACCGGTCCAGAACCGGCCATCCTCGCCCGCCGGGGCCGAACCCAACGGGGCCTTGGCATCGCGGCCGAGCACGGCGGCGAGTGCCCGTTCGTAACCCGGCGCGGCCCGCACCCGGTCGAGCGCGACGGGCAGGCCATGCTTGCCGCTGGCCTGCTTCGCCCGTGCATCGCGATCGCGGACCAGCGCCTGCCATTCACGCTCCACCCCGGCGAGTTCGGCCCTGGCCGAGGCGAGTGTGGAGCCAGCCGCATCGCGCGCGCCCTGCAGCTCGGCCTTGCGCGCCTGTTGCCCGGTCAGCGCCTCGCGCACGGCAGCCAGCCGCTCAGCCGCTGCCTCGCGCGCCGCTTCGGCCTCCGCCAGTGCGGCCAGTGGATCGCCTTCGCGGGCCAGCGCGGCCTTGAGGTCCTCCTGCCGCCGGGCTTCGGCATCGAGCCGGTCGAGCCGCTGGCGGGCGGCGGCGAGTTCCGCTTCGGCGACGCGCCATTCGGCCTCGACCCCGGCCTGGTCGGCGGTCGCCTTGGCCAGCGCCAGTTCCGCTGCGCGCAGGTTGCGGTCGGCATCGTCGAGCGCGGCAGCGATGACCGGGCGGCGCTTTTCATCCGCCGCCAGCCGTTCCTCGCCTTCGGCCAGCTCGCGTTCCAGCTTGGCCAGCGCTTCGGCGGCATCGCGGGTCAGCCGGTCGGCATCGCCCTTGTCCGCGTCGAGTCGGGCGGCCTGCCGGTCCAGGTCCTTGAGCCGGTCCTCGGCAGCTTCCAGCTGGCTGGTGAGCGAGGCCATGCGGTGGCCGTGGGCGGTGGCATCATCGCGCCGGTCGGCCAATTCATCGCGAGCTTCGGCCAGCGCCGAGGCGGCCTGGTGCTGCGCCTTCTGTGCCTCGGCCATGGCAAGCTGGGCGGCGCTGACCCGCGCTTCCGCGCCCTGGGCTTCGGCCCGGGCCGCATCGGCGGCCGCGGCGGCATCGCGCCAGCGGGCAAAGACCAGCCGCGCCTCGGCCAGCCGGATCTTGTCGGACAGGGCCTTGTAGCGTTCGGCGGCGCGGGCCTGGCGGCGCAGCGAGCCGATCTGGCTGTCGAGCTGGCCCATCAGGTCTTCCAGCCGCGCGAGGTTCGCCTCGGTCGCGCGCAGCTTTTGCTCGGCATCCTTGCGGCGCACGTGCAGCCCGGCGATCCCGGCCGCTTCTTCCAGCATCATCCGGCGTTCGGCCGGCTTGGCGGCGATGACCGCCGCGATCTTGCCCTGGCTGACAAGCGCGGGGGAATGCGCGCCGGTCGCCGCATCGGCAAAGACCAGCGCCACGTCCTTGGCTCGCACATCGCGACCGTTGACGCGATAGGCGCTGCCGGCCCCGCGCTCGATCCGGCGGACCACTTCAAGTTCTGAATCGTTGTCCCCGCCATTGATGCTGGGAGCATCGGCGAGCAGCACCACTTCGGCGAAATCGCGCGGCGGGCGCTGCGCGGTGCCGGCGAAGATCACGTCTTCCATGCCGCCGCCGCGCATCGACTTGGGCGAGCTTTCGCCCATGACCCAGCGGATCGCTTCGAGCAGGTTGGACTTGCCACAGCCGTTGGGGCCGACCACGCCGGTCAGCCCCGGCTCGATGTGCAACTCGGCCGGCTCAACGAAGCTCTTGAAGCCCGACAGTTTGAGCCGCTTGATCCGCATCGTGCTGGCCGGTCCCCCTTCCTGCCCAGGCGGGGCCTAGCGGGCCCCGGCCTTCTCGAGCGCGACCTTCACCGCCTCCCAGGTGTTCGCATCAAGCTTCGCACCGTTGAGCAGGAAGGTGGGGGTGCCGGTGATGTTGTACTGCTCACCGGCCTTGGTGGTGACTTCGACCAACTGGGTGG
>Ga0315904_10009273_pt1 | contig 12888 bp, 11 predicted proteins | sample LakEriMetagenome_6_FD_203529 | JGI IMG/M metagenome (GOLD analysis project Ga0315904, IMG submission 203529) | Freshwater fungal communities from buoy surface, Lake Erie, Ohio, United States - Buoy 12 MA120 | ecosystem: Environmental > Aquatic > Freshwater > Lake | place: USA: Lake Erie, Ohio...
GCGACGCTGGCGCGCAAGCTCTCCGCGGCCCGGGCGCTGGCCGGCTTCCTGGTCAGGTCGGGCGCGCGGCGCGACGATTTCAGCGAGCTCACGCGCGGCCCGCGCCATCGCCGCAGGCTGCCCGGCCTGCTCTCGCCGGAGGAGGCGGCCGCGCTCGTGTCGGCTCCCGACACCTCCACGCCGCACGGCCTGAGGGACCGCGCGATGCTCGAGCTGATGTACGGCTCCGGGCTTCGCGTCTCCGAGCTCTGCGGGCTGGAGCTCCAGGCGCTCGACCTCGGCGAGGCGATGGTGAGGGTGCGCGGCAAGGGCTCGAAGGACCGGGTCGTGCCGGTGGGCGCGGCGGCCTCGGCGGCCATCGCCGCCTATCTCAAGGCGGGCCGCCCGGCGCTCGTTCGCCGGACCACGGGCAGCGCGGTGTTCCTCTCCGAGCGCGGCCGGGCCCTCTCGCGCAAGACATTCTGGGTCGGGGTGAGGGCGGCGGCCCGCCGCGCGGGCATCGACAAGCCGGTGAAGCCGCACCTGCTTCGCCACGCCTTCGCCACGCACCTGCTCGCCGGCGGCGCCGACCTCCGCTCCATCCAGGAGCTGCTCGGCCACGCGGACATCGCGACGACCCAGGTCTACACCGGCGTCGAGAGGGCCGCCTTGGCGGAGAGCCACCGGCGGCACCATCCCCGCGGCCGGCGCCGTTGAGTCAGCCGAGGGCGGCCTTGATCAGGGAGCCAAGCCCGAGGAGCACGGTGAGGATGCCGAGGCCGAGCGGCAGGGCGCGGGCGAGTAGGGGGATCTCCGGCGGGGTCTCGCCGTCGGGCGCGTTGCGCACGGTCGCCTCGCGGATGATGGAGAAGTAGTAGTGGATGCTGACGGCGACGGACACGACGGCCAGGCCGAGCAGGACCCAGGCCTCCGCGGAGACGAGAACCCAGAGGATGAGGAGCTTGGCGAAGAAGCCGATCGAGGGCGGGATCCCGGCGAGGGAGCCGATGCCGAGGGTGAGGCCGGCCGCGAGCGAGGGGCTGCGGCGGATGAGGCCGCGGAGGGCGACGAGCGGGCGGCGCTCATCCGACTCGGCGGGCAGGGCGGCGAGGGCTCCCATGGTCGCGAAGGTGCCGAGGACGTAGGCGAGCAGGTAGGCGAGGACGACGGGCAGGGCGATGTCGGCCGCCCCGAACACGCCTTCCTGGGAGCGGAGGCTGACCAGGCCCGCGATGCCGGCGAGCAGGAAGCCGGCGTGGGAGACGCCGGAGAGGGCGAGCGCCCGCTTGGTGTCGCTCGAGCCCAGGGCGGCGAGGTTGCCGGCAAGCAGCGAGCCGCCGGCGAGGACGGCCAGGACGGGGGTGAGCTTGGCGGCGATCGGGGCGAGGGGGCCGCTCACCACGAGGATCAGCCCGACGACCCCGGCCGACTTGGAGGCGGTGGCCAGCAGCGCGGTGACCGGCGTGGGGGCGCCTTGGTAGACGTCGGGCACCCATCCGTGGAAAGGGAAGGCCCCGAGCTTGAAGCCCAGGCCGGCGAGGACGAGCGCCGCGCCGACCAAGGCCAGGGGCTCGCCGCCGTGGCCGAGGAGCGCGGCGGCGATCGAGGCGAAGTGGAGCGGGTCGGTTCCCTTGGGCAGGTGCATGCCGGCGAGGCCGTGCAGCAGCACGAAGCCCATCAGGAGGAGGGCGGAGCTCAGGCCGCCCGCGACGAGGTAGCGGACGCCCGCCTCAAGCGAGGCGGCGCTGCGGCGAAGGAAGCCGCAGAGGACGTAAAGCCCGACCGTCGCGGTTTCCAGCGCCACGAAGAACGTGACGACGTGCGACGACTGGGCGAGAATCATCAGCGAGGCGGTGACCAGCAGGAGGATGTGGTGGAACTCGGCCTCGTCCGCCCCGCGTTGGCGGAAAAAACGCGCGCCGACCAGGCTGGTGAGAAGGGCGCAGAGCAGGAAGAGCTGGCGCCAGAGTTGGGTCGACGCGTCCTGCAGGAGCAGCCCGCCGAAGCGCGCGCCGACGGATTCTCCCGCATGATAGGCGAGGAATCCCGCGACCAGGAGGCCGGCCCGGGCGACGGTGGGAATCAGCCATCGGCCGTCGGCGGGCAGCACAAGCGCCTGGAGCAAGGCGAAGACGCCGAGGCCGGCGACGAGGATTTCCGGCAGGATCGAGGCCCAGTCGCCCGCCTGCGGGGCGGCCGACTTGAAGGCGTCGAGGGCGGCGAGGGCGGGGTTCATTGGGGGAACAGTCGGGTCACGATCGCGGGGTAGCAGCCGAGGACGAGCGAGGCCGCGAGGAGGGCGAGGGGCCCGAGGCGGTCGGCCCATCCGAGGTCGCCGAGGGATTCCCTGGCCGCGAGCTCAGGGCGCAGCGGGCCGTGGAACGCGGAGGCCGTGGCGCGGAGCATGTAGATGGCGGAGAGGACGACGGTCGAGGCGGCCGCGGCCTGGATCCAGAGGGACTGGTCCCGGAGCGAGAGGAAGACCCCGAGCTCGCCCCAGAAGTTGCCGAATCCGGGGAGTCCGATCGACGCCATGGTCGCGGCGATGAAGAGGGCGGCGAGGACCGGGGCGCGACTGGCGAGGCCGCCGAGCTCGTCGAGCCGGTAGGTGCCGGCGCGCGCGCGGACGTCGTTGGCCAGGGCGAAGAGCGCGGCGGCGGCGAGGCCGTGCGCGGTCATGAGGACGGCGGCGGCGACGAGGCCGTCGGGCTGGCCGGTGCGGTCGGCGACCCAGAGGCCGAGGAAGATGGGGCCCATGTGGGCGACGGAGCTCCAGCTGACGAGCTGCTTGAGGTCGCGCTGGGCGAGGCAGACGGCGCCGAGGAGCACCGTGTTGCCGAGGGCGAGCCAGAGCAGGACGTCGGACCAGGGGCCGAGCCGGCCGACGCAGAAGGTGGCGATCACGGCGAGGCCGAACTTCTTGAGGGCGCCGGCGTGGAGCATCGCCACGGGGCTGGGCGCCGCCGAGTAGGCGGGGGCAGCCCAGGAGTGGAAGGGGAAGAGGGAGACCAGGGTGCCGAAGCCGAGCAGGATGAGGCCGATGGCGGGCGCCTCGGCGTGCGCGGGCTGGAAGTCGCAGAGGAAAAGGCCGGCCAGTCCGACCATGGCGCCGAGCGTGAGGGTGATCGCCATCTGCATCGCCGCGGACCGGCGGCCGTCGCCCCCCCAGAAGAGCGTCAGGACGAAGGTTGGGATGAGGGCGAACTCATGGTAGACATAGGCGGCGAGCACGCCCGACGGGGTGGACAAGGGTGAGGCGAAGGCGCCCAGGGTGCCGCTCCACAGGATGAGGATGAGCCCGAGGTAGAGGTGGGGAAGCTCCACCTGGCCGAGCTGGCGAAGGGCGCGATGCAGGGCGGCGGCGCCGACGAGGACGGTCATCCCGAAGAGGGCGGCGCCGAGCGGCTCGAGCAGGAAGCCGCCGAGGGGGCTTGCGCCGCCGTGGCGACCCTCGCTCAGGAGAAAGCCGAGCTGAAGGAGCGCGGGGAGCGCGGCGAGGTTGGCCGTGACGACCTGCCAGGCGGTCTCGAGCCGGCGTCCGGCGAGGAGAAGCAGGGCGCCGGCGACCAGGGGAGCGAAGACGGCGGCGTCGAGCAGGGATCCGGCGGGAAGGGCGAGGGCGGGCATGTCAGAGGACTCCGAGCAGGAGGGCGGCGATGAGGGCGACGCCGGCCACGAACCAGGCGGCGTTGGCGCGGACGGAGCCGGCGTGGAAAAGGCGGCGCGAGGCGGCGCCGAGCAGGGCCGGGACGCCGCCCGCGAGGACCTTGCCCGCGAGCCCGTTGATGAGGGCGAGGTCGAGGAAGGCGAGGACCTCCACGGCCGGCTGCTGGACCTTGTCGATCCACCAGCCGTAGGCGTCGTCCATCCAGCGTCGCTCGAGGGCGCGGTAGGCGCCGGGGGCGGCGTCGCGCAGGGCGTCGCCGGAGGAGCGACCGTAGAACCAAAGGGCGCCGAGGCCGAGCAGCAGCGCCCCGAGGCCGACGGCCGAGGCGGCGCCGAGATGGAACGCCATCGGCTTCGGGAGGACCTGGGCGGCGGCGGCAGGCAGGCCGAGGTAGGCGCCGGCGACGACGCTGTAGCCAAGGCCGAGGACGACCAGGGGCAGGGTCATGGTCCAGGGCGACTCGTGGGCCGAGCGGGCCTCCTCCGAGCGAGCCTCGCCGAGGAAGACGAGGCGGATCATGCGCGCGCTGTAGAGGCAGGTCGCCACGGCGGCCAGGGCGAGCAGGGCGAAGGCCCCGCCGCTTGAGCCGTGGGCGGCCTCGAGGATGGCGTCCTTGGAATACCAGCCGGCGAGGAAGGGCAGGGCGCAGTTGGAGAGGGTGGCGGCGAGGAAGGCGGCGAAGGTGAGCCGCATGCGTGAGGCCAGGCCGCCCATGCGGAGCATATCCTGGGTGTGGTGGCAGCCGTGGATGACGGAGCCGGCGCCGAGGAAGAGGGTCGCCTTGAAGAAGGCGTGCATCGCCATGTGCAGGAGGGCGAGGTCGGGCCGCCCGAGGCCGAGGGCGGCGCCCATGATGCCGAGGTGGGCGAGGGTGGAGTAGGCGAGCGACTTCTTGATGTCGGTCTGGGCGAGCGCGCAGAGCCCGGCGAGGGCGGCCATGCCGGCGCCCGACCACAGGCAGAGCTGCAGCACCTCCGGCGCGAGCAGGAAGTCGACCCGGGCCATCAGGAAGACGCCGGCGGCCACCATGGTGGCGGCGTGGATGAGGGCCGAGACCGGGGTGGGGCCCGCCATCGCGTCGGTCAGCCAGACGTGGAGGGGGAATTGGGCCGACTTGCCGATGAAGCCGCAGAGCAGGAGGAAGCCGAGGAGGGCGGGGGCGGGCTGGGCGGCGGCGGCGGCCTTGAGGCTGGCGAAGTCGGCCGCGCCATAGGTGGCGAGGCACATCGCGATGCCCAGGATGAAGCCGAGGTCGCCGACGCGGTTGGCGATGAAGGCCTTGTTGGCGGCGGGCGGGGCGAAGTCGGTGTCGTGGTAGTGCGAGATGAGCAGGTAGGAGCAGAAGCCGACCAGCTCCCAGAAGGCGAAGGTCATGAGCAGCCCGTCGGCGAGCACGATGCCGAGGATGGCGAACATGAAGAGGGAGAGTCCGGCGAAGAAGCGGCCGCGGGCGCCGTCGTCCCGCATGTAGCCCCAGGAGAAGAGGTGGATCCAGGCGCCGACGAAGGTGACGACGAAGAGCATGAGCGCCGCGTGGCCGTCGAGCAGGTAGCCGACGCGGATGGGCACCCCGCCGAGCCGCCCGATCTCCGCCTGCCAGGCGAGGGTCTGGCCCGGCGCGAGGCCTGCGAGGACCTTGAGCGCGAGGCCGGCCACGACAAAGGCGGTGGCGATGGAGAGGATGCCGGCGGCCGCGCCGCGGCGGCGCAGGAGGAGGCCGCAGGCGGCGGCGGAGCCCAGCGGCAGCAGGAGGATCCAGTGGAGAAGGTGGGCGTCCATGGTCTCAGCGGTCGGCGAGGGAGTCGAGGCGGTCGGATCCGACCGCCCCGGTGCGGCGGAAGAGGGCGACGATGAGGGCGAGCCCGACCGCGACCTCGGCGGCGGCGACGGTGATGACGAAGAAGACGAGGACCGCGCCGTCCATCGTCCCGTTGAAGCGGGAGAAGGCGACCAGGGCCAGCATGGTGGCGGCCAGCATCAGCTCGAGGCACATGTAGGTGACGAGCAGGTTGCGGCGGACGAGCACCCCGGTCAGGCCCGCGCAAAAGACGAGGGCGGCGAGGAGGAGGTGGTGGGCGAGGGTGGTCGATTCCATGGCGGTTCAGTCGGCGGACTTGGGCGCCTTGGCCAGGGTGACGACGCCGACAAGGGCGAGGAGAAGGAGGAGGCCGGCCATCTGCAGGGGCAGCATGTACTTGGTGTAGAGCGATCGGCCGAAGGCCTTGGCCGAGGTGGCGTAGGTCTCGGGGTTGGCGGCCAGCTCGGTCGGGGTCGAGCCAGCGGTCTTGTCGAGGGACCCCTCGGGCGCGAGCAGCGCGACGGCGGCGGCGGCGAGGAGCAGGAAGGCCGCTCCGCCGACGAGGGCGCGCTTCCAGGGGTAGGCTCCGCCGGGCGGCTGCGCGTCCAGCAGCATGATGATGAAGAGGAAGAGCACCATCACCGCGCCGGCGTAGACCAGCACCTGGAGGACGCCGAGGAAGTAGGCGTCGAGCAGGAAGAACTCCGCGGCGATGCCGACGAGGGCGAGGATCATCCCCATGGCCGAGGTCACCGGGTTGCGGCTTGCGACGAGGAGGCAGCAGGCTCCGAGCGTCAAGGCGGCGATGAAGACGAACAGAGGGTCCGGCATGGACTGACCGTAGGGGTCAGCCAGTCCGCTTGGAAAGGCAAAACCTAGGGTCTAGCCACCCGGAGCCGCCACCCGGTTGCCCATAATCGGCTCCGTGGGGGCGTTGGGGCGGATGGCGCATTCGGGCGGCGCGCCGGGGGACACCCCTGCGGAGGGGGCCGCGTCGGCTCCGATTGCCATCGGCTCGACCAGCAGGCAGGCCGTGGCGGCGGCTAGCCCGGCGACGAGCAGGTAGAGCTGGCGACGGCGGTTGGATCGCTTGCCTGAGCTGGTTGATTCGGGCTTCATCGCGGGACGGCCTTTTCAGAGGCGGGAGGAAGGAGGGAGAGGCGCTGCGGGATCTCGGCCCGGTTGGGGGAGGTCAGGCGCGCCAACTCCAGCGCCTCCCTCAGGGTCTCCGGCGAGGCGCCCGACTGGCCCAGCGCCTGGGCGCGCCGAAGGGAGGTCGCCTGGTTGCGCGGCGCGATGCGCGCGGCCGTCTCCACCTCGGCCAGGCCTGCCGCGCGGTCGGCGGGGTTAAGCGAGCTCAGGAGAATCGAGCCGCGAACCAACCGGGGTTGGTGGAGCCGCGGCGCCAGGCCGACGGCGCGGTCAGCCTCGGCCTGGGCGAGGGCGAGGAGGCGGCTGTCGTCCGGCGCCTGGCGGACGAGGATGGACAAGGCTTGGGCGCGCATGGCGGCTCGGCCTGCATGGAGCGGGTTCCCGCGCAGGGAGGCGGCCAGGGTTGCGGCGGCCTCGCGAACGGCGAGCTCCTGGTCCAGGGCGAGCAGTCCGCCGCCCTCGATTCCCGGGGGGGAGTGGGCGACCACGGCTTCCTCGGCGGCCTGGGCGAGTCGTGCCGCCTGGAGCGGCGCGAGGGCAAGCGGCGCGAGGAGGAGCGGCAGGAACAGCGCGGCCAGGCCGAGCGCGGGGCGTCCCGCGGGAGGCCAGGCAACGACGGTCTCCCCCGAGACATCCGCGGCTCGGACAATGACGGCCAGGGCAAGCAGAACGAGGAGCACGATGCCCGGCTGGTTTCCGGCGTGGTCGAGGCTGAGCGTCCACAGCGCGGCCGCCACGCCGGCCACGCCCCCGGCAATGAGGGTGCGTCGCAGCTTCTGGCGCTCGTCGGCCGCGGTGTCGCCGGCTTGCGTGGCCGGCGGTTTCGCGAGCGCAACCCTGGCGCAGGCGACGAGCACCGCGGCGAGGGGCAGCGCCGCCAGCAGCACGCCGATCGCGCCGTGCTCGGCCGCCAGATGCAGCAGGAGGCTGCCGGGCGTCGTCGGGTCGGTTTGCCAAGCGTGGGGTCGGACGGCCTCGAAGGCCAGGGGGTAGGAGCCCGCGCCGCCCCCGAGGATGGGGTCCTGCAGCAGGCTGTGCCAGGCGCCTTCGGCGAGCGGCGACTTCGCCAGCGAGGCGGAGCCGCGGAATGGGCCAACGTCCAGGAACCGCCCGCCTGCCCAGGCGGCGAGCGCGCCCAGTGCGGCGAACAGCCGCAGGTCGACCAGGCTGGATCGCGCCTTGCGACGCAGGGCGTGGCCGGCGAAGAGCGCGCCGCAGATGAAGCCCACCCAGGCCCAGCCGTGGTGGGTTTCGTGGAGGCCGATGAGGAGCAGGACGGCGAAGTAGGCGCACACGCCCCTCAGCCAAGGCCTGTGACGTGCGTTAAAGGCTCCGGCCAGGGAGGGGAGCAGGCCGAGCAACATGACGGCGGCGCAGGCGCCGGGCGAACCAAAGGCGGAGGTGAAATGCTGGGAGTAGGTCGAATCGGGCTGGAGGCCGATGAGCGCGCGAACCTGTCCGCCCTCGCGGTCGTAGGCGCCGCTGGCCATGAGCGAGGCCGGCCCGACGATGAGAAGGAGGGTGACGGCTTGGCTCCAGGTGCGCCGGGCATGGTGGAGGGTCAGCCATAGGGCCAGGGCGCCCAGCGCGACCACGACCCAGTTCTCGAGGGCTTGCCCGGGATCGGGGGCGAGAAAGGCGGCGTCGACGGCCAGCCAGCCGACGAACGGCAGCGGCAGAAGGGCGGCCCGAACCAGCCGGAAGCCGTGCTCCTGACGGCTGGCGGCGGCGGCCCCGTGGAGGCAGGCCGCGGCGAGGATGCAGCGGGCGCCGTAGACAAGGCCCTCGGCGCGCGCGCCGCCTTGGTGGAGGGCCATCAGCCACGCGCCGGCGAGGGTCAGCAGGAGCACGGCTCCGTCGAGCAGGTCGGGCTGGCCGAGGCGTCGGCCGAGTGACGCGAGGGAGAGCTTGAGCTTTTGCCGCAGGCGGGTCATGGTGCGCGTCGCAGGGGGAGGTGGCGACGGATGGCGAAGCCGTCACCCTGCCGCAGCATCTCGCCCGAGTCGAACTCTTTTGTCCAATCGGGAAAGAACGCATCGGCCTCGGGCTCCCGGTCGACGTGAGTCAGCAGCAGCTCCGCGCACCAGGGCAGGGCCTCCGCGTAGAGCTGGGCGCCTCCGGCGAGGAAGAGCGTCCTGTCCGGCTCGACGGCGCGCAGCTCCTCCCAGTCGCGGATCACGGTGATGCCGGGCGCGGCGAAGCCCGATCGGCTGAGGACGACGGTGTGGCGGCCGGGCAGGGGGCGGCCGATGGACGCGTAGGTCTTGCGCCCCATGACGAGGACGTGGCCCATGGTGGTCGCCTTGAAGAAGGCGAAGTCCTCGGGGATGCGCCAAGGCAGGCGGTTGTCCTTGCCGATGGCGCGGTTGCGGCCGATCGCCGCGATGGCCACGAGGGGGCGACCGAGGTCCATGGGCCTCAGATCGCCACGGGCGCCTTGATCGCCGGATGGGGATCGTATCCCTCGACCGAGATGTCCTCGGCGCGGAAGGCGAACAGGTCGGTCACCCCGGGATTGAGGCGGAGCGTGGGGAGCGGGCGCGGCTCCCGGGTCAGCTGCAGGTCGACCTGCTCGAGGTGGTTGAGGTAGACGTGGGCGTCGCCGAAGGTGTGCACGAAGTCGCCCGCCCGGAGGCCGCTCACCTGGGCGATCATGTGGGTGAGCAGGGCGTAGCTCGCGATGTTGAAGGGCACCCCGAGGAAGAGGTCCGCGCTGCGCTGGTAGAGCTGGCAGCTGAGCCGGCCGTCGCCCGAGACATGGAACTGGAAGAGGGTGTGGCAGGGCGGAAGCGCGACCTGGTCGGCCTCGGCGGGGTTCCATCCGGTGACGAGGTGGCGGCGGCTGGCGGGCTTGGCGCGCAGGTCGTCGAGCAGGCGACGGATCTGGTCGACGCCGTCGGCGGCGTAGGTGCCGTCGGGCTTGCGGGTGGCGCCGAAGTTGCGCCACTGGTGGCCGTAGACGGGCCCGAGGTCGCCGGGCTTCCGCCCGAAGCGGGCGCACTGCTCGGGCGTGGCCCACTCGTCCCAGATGGTGACCTGTCGCTCGTTGAGCCACTGGTTGTCGGTGCGCCCGGCGAGGAACCATAGCAGCTCCTGGATGATGGAGCGGAGGTGGACCTTCTTGGTCGTGACCAGGGGGAATCCTTGGGAAAGGTCGAAGCGAAGCTGGGCGCCGAAGATGCCGAGGGTGCCGACCCCGGTCCGGTCCGCGCGGCGCTCGCCGCTTTGGCGAACGTGCCTCAGGAGGTCCAGGTAGGTCTGCATGGGTCCGACTATGAAGCAGGGCCGCGGCCGCGGGAAAGGCAAAATCGGACCCGCGCCGCCAGGCCCGGCGCATTGTGCCATTGACCCCCCGCGTCCCCCTCGGCTCCCTAGGAGGCCTGTCATGAGCGAGTCCCACGACCTCAACGCCATCTCCAACGACCTGTTCGCGGTTCGGAAGGAGAAGCTGGCGATCCTGCGGGAGGCGGGGGAGGACCCCTTTCGCGCGAACTGGGACCAGAGCCACGTGGCCGCCGACTGCCCGGCCCTCCTGCCGGAGGGCGCGGAGGAGGGCCCCGAGGTGTCGGTCGCGGGCAGGATCGTCGCCCTCCGCGTCATGGGGAAGGCCAGCTTCGTCAAGCTGCTCGACCGCTCGGGCGTCGTGCAGTGCTACCTGACCCGCGACGCCTTGGGCGACCGCTACGACGCCCATTTCAAGAAGCTGGTCGACCTCGGCGACTTCGTCGGCGTCCGCGGCCGGCTGTTCCGCACCAAGACCGGCGAGGTCACCGTCCGCGCCGCCGCCTACGGCCTTGTGTCCAAGGCGCTCCGGCCGCCGCCCGAGAAGTTCCACGGGCTCGCCGACCCCGAGCAGGTCTACCGCCAGCGCTACCTCGACCTTGTCGCAAACCAAGATTCCCGTCGGCGCCTGCTGACCCGCAGCCGGATCATCGAGTCGATCCGACGATTCCTGTGGTCGCGCGGCTTCGCCGAGGTCGAGACGCCCGCCTTGCACGGCGTCGCCGGGGGCGCCGCGGCCCGCCCGTTCGTCACCCACTTCAACGCCCTGGACTGCGACTTCGCCCTGCGCATCGCCCTCGAGCTCCATCTCAAGCGCTGCCTGGTCGGCGGCCTGGACCGCGTGTTCGAGATCGGCCGGGTCTTCCGGAACGAGGGGCTGTCCCGGAAGCACAATCCCGAGTTCACCATGCTCGAGCTCTACCAGGCCTACACGGACTACCGGGGCATGATGGAGCTCATCCGATCCCTCGTCCAACAGGTCTGCCGCGAGGTGCTCGGCTCGACCACCGTCCCCCGCCCCGAGGGCGGCGAGATCGAGCTGGGCGGCGAGTGGCGCGAGGTCCGGTACAAGGATCTCATCCTCGAGCGCACGGGCGACCCCGCCTGGTTTTCGCGGACCAAGGAGGAGAAGGTCGAGGCCTGCCGGCGCCTCGGCCTGGCCGAGCCCCGGCCGGATTGGGAGGATTTCGAGGTCACCAACGAGGTCTTCGCGAAGCTGGTCGAACCCACGCTCATCCAGCCGACCTTTGTCACGCACATCCCCCGTCAGCTCTGCCCGCTGGCCAAGATCACGCCGGACGACCCCGACACCATCGACGTCTTCGAGCTCTGCATCAACGGCCAGGAGATCGCGCCGGCCTACTCGGAGCAGAACGACCCCCTGGAGCAGCGCCGCATGCTCGAGGTCCAGGCGGGAGCCGAGACGCACCGCATCGACGAGGACTTCCTCCTGGCGCTGGAGCATGGCATGCCCCCCGCGGGCGGGCTCGGCGTGGGCATCGACCGGCTGGTGGTGCTCCTGACCGGGGCGGCCAACATCCGCGACACCATCCTCTTCCCGACCCTCCGGCCCGAGGTCCGGGAATGACCCGTGGCGCGCGCCGCGCCTGAGCCGTGCCCTGGACCCTCCATCTCGCCCTTCGCCAGCTGTTCCCCCCGGGGCGGCGCTTCCCGGCCTTCGCGGGCGTGTCGATCCTCGGCGTCGGGCTGGGCGTCGCCTCGCTGCTCGTCGTGCAGACGGTGATGAACGGCTTCGGCGAGGAGCACCGGCTGCGCATCCGCGAGTCGTTTGGCGACGTCGTGGCGGTCGGCTCGGGCGCGATCGAGCGCCCCGAGGCCCTCGCCCTCGCGCTGGCGGCCGACCCGGCGGTGCGCTCAGCCGAGCCCTACGCCGAGGGCCCGGCGCTGGCGCGCTCGGGCGACTTCTCCTCCGTGGCCTTCGTCCGGGGCGTGCGGCCCTCGGATCCCGACCTGCCCGCGCGCCGCTATGTGGCCGACGGCTCGCTCGACGAGCTGGATGACGGCCGCGTCGCCCTCGGCCGGGGGCTGGCCCGGCAGCTGAGGGTCGGCGTCGGCGACCGCATCGAGGTCTGGGCTCCCGCCATGGCCGAGCGCGCCGAGCGCGGCCGCGCCCCCCTGCCGGTCGAGCTCGAGGTCTGCGCCCTTCTCCGCACCGGCTTCACCGAGGTCGACGACCGGGCGGCGCTGGTTCCCCTCCGCCGCTTTCGCGAGCTGTGGGGCATGGGCGAGCGCGCCCATGGGCTGACGCTCCGGCTCCGCGACGCCTCGGGGCCCGCGGCGGAGGCCGTGGCCGCCCGCCTGGAGGCGACCCAGCCCGGGGTCCGCTTCCGTCCGTGGACCGCCATCAAGCGCGATTTCCTCGAGGCGATCCGGTTTGAGAAGACGATGCTCTTCTTCCTGATGTTCATCATCACCCTGGTCGCCTCGTTCTCCATCGGGAGCAGCCTGTTCTCGGCCGTCATCCGGCGCTCGCGCGAGATCGGCGTGCTCGCGGCCCTGGGCGCCTCGCCGGCCTCCGTCGCCTCCGTGTTCGCCATCCAGGGGCTCCTCATCGGCGGGCTCGGCACGCTGCTCGGCTTTTCCCTCACCTGGGGGATCCTGGCCGGGCGGGAGGCGATCCTCGCGGCGATCAACGCGCTCTTCGGCGACGGCGACCTCGTCGGCCAGGTCTACCAGTTCGGCTTCGTGCCGCTGCACTACGAGCCCTGGGATTTCGTCCTGGCGGCCGCCTTCACCCTCCTGACCACCACGGCCGCCGGCCTGGCGCCCGCCCTCTGGGCGGCTCGGCGGCGGCCCACCGACGCGATGCGCGATGCCTGAGCCCGTCCTCCGCTGCTCGGGGCTGCGCAAGGCCTACCGCTCGCCCTCGGGCGAGCTGCCGGTGCTGCGCGGCGTCGACCTCGAGCTTGCCGCGGGCGAGACGGTGGCGGTCACGGGGGAATCCGGCGCGGGCAAGTCGACCCTGCTCCAGGTTCTGGGTGGGTTGGAT
>Ga0315904_10009275_pt1 | contig 12887 bp, 8 predicted proteins | sample LakEriMetagenome_6_FD_203529 | JGI IMG/M metagenome (GOLD analysis project Ga0315904, IMG submission 203529) | Freshwater fungal communities from buoy surface, Lake Erie, Ohio, United States - Buoy 12 MA120 | ecosystem: Environmental > Aquatic > Freshwater > Lake | place: USA: Lake Erie, Ohio...
ACCGTTAATGGTAGTATAAATGTAACCGGAGGTAACGCGGCAACTAATCAAAATCTATCAAGTAGTTTAGAGTATTTAGCAATAAGTGCTAGTAATGCAGCAGCTTCCGCATCTTTGAGTGGAAGTGTTAATCCCTTAACACAACAAATAGTAAAAGCCGCAACGCCAAGTGGTCAGGGATTATATTTAGGTTCTAATTATCTCGGATACTACGATGGTGGTGCATGGTCTACCTACATGAGTTCATCTGGTGATTTTTATTTGTCTGGTAGTGCTGAAAATTACTTAGAGTGGAATAGTTTATCTGGTTCTTTAAACATAAACGGTACAATAAATGCTACGGATGGAAATATAGGTGGATGGATTATAGGAGAAACTAAATTAGTTTCTACAAATGGTAGTATGTCATTTGATTCAAGTACATCACAAATAAGACTTGGTAGTGGTTCAAACGATACTACAACAGTATTAATACGTTCGGGAGAGTTATCAGCCAGAAGTGCTAATCAGGAACAAATAACTTCTTTTCCTGAAATATCAACAAATGCTCCGGCCACCGGTTCGTCTATAGCTACTACATACAGTACTAGTCAGACTATTGGACCAGTATATGGAGCGGCTAAAAGTATTACAATACTATCAACTGAAGAAGGATCATATACTGCTAATATAACTTGTTCCGGATTATCAACGGATAATACTATAGCTACTAAATTTTCTTTCGCAGGAGCTTTTAGTATATCATTAGTAATACAAATAGCAAGAGACCCAAGTTTTTCAAATGTAATATACGAAACGGGATTGGGCAGTGGTAATTACTATGGGTCAACAAGTAGTACATCTGTGACATTTAATTATTCTACAAATGTTCCCATCACTCTAAATTTAACAGCAGGTGATTATCATGTCAGATTAAAATGGACTGGCTCTATTGTTCGTTCTGCAGGTAGCGTTACTATAAATCCCAGAACATCTGTAACAGGAGACACTATAACTTTTAATCAAGATGTAGCTCAAACTGAAATCGCAGATGGTGGATTTCAAGCTGTAAGAAATGTCAATAGATATGTCACAATAAACAGAGTTGGTACTAGTGATATTATGTTAGAGGTCGGTGGCGATATAACCGCTACCGGAAACATAACTGCTTACTATTCTTCTGACAAAAGATTAAAAGAAAATGTAATTCCAATAGAATCTGCGTTGGACAAAATAGATAAAATAAATGGCGTAAAATTTGATTGGATACAAGAATATATAGACCAAAAGGGTGGAGAAGATGGATATTTCATAAGAAAACATGATGTTGGTATAATTGCACAAGAGATAGAAGAAGTTTTACCAGAAGTTGTTGCTACAAAAAATGATGGTTATAAAGCAGTAAGATATGAAAAATTAGTGGCATTACTTATTGAAGGTATCAAAGAATTGAAAAAAGAAATAGATATACTCAAGTCTAAGTCTAAGTAAGTTATGGCATTAAATAATTCTCCTAGTCCGATAAGTTTAGGTGGTTCTACAACGGGTCAATCTATAAACATAGAACTAGGAAAAGCAGCTAATGCACAAGTAAGTTTGAATGATTCAAATGTAAGAACTTTAGCAGGTAAACCATCTGGTCAAATATCCATGCCAGTTGATTTTTGGGGTAAGTCAGCTGCTGCGGCAACACCTACACCCACACCAACACCTACTCCCACTCCAACTCCAACACCTACTCCAACGGCTTCACCCACACCAACAGCTACGCCTGTTCCATTGGGAACTCTCTATTCTATAGAAACTGCTTTCGGAAACTGTATAGATGTCTGTTTCGGTGGTGGAACAACTATAAATGGTGCAACTATAGCATCTGGTCAAGGTACGACTTTATGTGATGCAACAAGAATAAACTCAAATGATTTTTTAAGTTTAGCAGCTGGTCAAGTTTGGGTATCCGATGGTACAAACTGTAGAGAATTTACGCATACTAATGAGAGTGATGCATTTGCAACAAGTACAGGTGCGTATCAATGTTCATTATGCCCTACACCAACTCCTACTCCTACACCATCACCAACTCCTACACCTACTCGTACTCCTACGCCTACACCTCTACCCGCTACATCTACACCTACACCTACTCCTACACCTACTCCCGTCAGTTTGGGAACTCTTTACTCTTTAGAAACTGCTTTCGGAACCTGTACTGATGTCTGCTTCGGCGGTGGTACAACTATAAATGGTGCAACTATACCATCTGGCAATGGTACAACTTTATGTAATGCTACTAGAGTCAACTCAAATGATTTCTTAAGTTTAGCAGCTGGACAAGTTTGGGTATCTGATGGTACTAACTGTAGAGAGTTTACACATACGAATGAGAGTGATGCATTTGTAACAAGTACAGGCGCTTATCAATGTTCATTGTGTCCTACTCCAACACCAACTCCTACGCCATCTCCAACACCTACTCCTACTCGTACTCCGACACCAACTCCTCTACCAGCTACATCTACACCCACTCCTACACCAACTCCTACTCCAGTAAGTTTGGGAACGCTGTACTCATTGGAAACTGCTTTCGGAACTTGTACCGATGTCTGCTTTGGCGGTGGAACAACTATAAATGGTGCAACTATAGCATCTGGTCAAGGTACAACCTTGTGTAATGCAACACGTATCAATTCAATTGATTTCTTAAGTTTAGCAGCAGGACAAGTTTGGGTATCTGATGGTACTAACTGTAGAGAATTTACTCATAGTAGTGCCAGCGATGCATTTGTAACAAGTACAGGTGCATTTGTTTGTTCACTTTGTCCTACACCTACACCAACTCCTACACCGACTCGTACTCCTACACCTACACCTACACCACTACCAGCTACAGCTACACCTACACCTACGCCGTTACCACCTACACCTACACCTACACGAACTCCTACACCCACTCCTACACCAACTCCTACTCCAGTAAGTTTAGGAACTGTCAATTACGGAACCGATTGTATTAACGCGTGTTTAAATGGTTCACCATATTCTAATGTATCTATACCATCTGGCGCAGGTACAACATTCTGCAATGCAACCTCACTTACTTCTACGGAGTTTACATCATTACCAACTGGAACAGTTTATTTATCTTACAGCGGTCAATGCCGCGCTTTTAATCACACAACAAGTTCAAATACTGTAACTTCCATAGGTGGTGAAAATTGTACAACTTGTCCTACGCCTACTCCTACACCTACTCCGACTAGAACACCTACACCTACGCCGTTACCACCTACACCTACACCTACACGAACTCCTACACCCACTCCTACACCAACTCCTACTCCAGTAAGTTTAGGAACTCTTTACTCTTTAGAAACTGCTTTCGGAACTTGTACCGATGTCTGCTTTGGTATTGGAACAACTATAAATGGTGCAACTATAGCATCTGGTCAAGGTACAACCTTGTGTAATGCAACACGTATCAATTCAATTGATTTCTTAAGTTTAGCAGCAGGACAAGTTTGGGTATCCGATGGTGTTAATTGTAGAGAATTTACTCATAGTAGTGCCAGCGATGCATTTGTAACAAGTACAGGTGCGTATCAATGTTCATTGTGTCCTACACCAACGCCGACTCCTACTCCAACCCGCACTCCGACACCTACACCTCTACCGGCAACACCTACGCCAACTCGTACTCCTACGCCCACGCCACTACCGGCAACCGCTACTCCAACGCCTTTTCCAGGAACTGCTACTCCAACACCTACTCCTTTACCAACATTTAATGCATATAGTGTTACATTTTGTGTTACTGGACCGGGTCAAGTAATAACATCTCAAACATTATCCGTAGGAGCTACCTACTCAGATAATGGAAATTGCTTTACTGTTGATAGTAGTGATGGCACAGATCCGGGCCCAGCTAACGTAGGAACATTGACAGGTGTAGCAGATTGTAGCGCCGGCGCTTGTAACGCGTAATTAAATTTGTATTTAATTCCGAATCGTTCTATATTTATAAAAAAATAAGTAACTAGAATGACACTACCAGCATCAGGCAATTCAATAGCAATGTCTCAGATTAATACCGAATTAGGTAGGTCTAGTAACGCTACTATTTCTCTGAACGATGCGGAAGGGTCTATATATGCTGCGATAAATACGTGTAGTTCAACTTTTCCATTATCAGCTGACCCAGCTGCTATGAGTGAATGGTATAGTTACAATCATACAGCTACTTGTCCTTGGACGGGTTGGTGGAGTGTAAATAGTGCAGCAGAAGCATGTAGTACAAACTATAATAACTCTACATATTTTGCTACTTTTCAAGGAGTTTTTCCTGATAATTCGTTATGTTCAGCACCTGCTCCTGGTGTGAATGATGTTAATAACTGGGATAGTAATCTTTTAAGTGACGGCATAAATAGTGGTAACGGATATAAATTTTGGGTAACAGATGGAACAAATGTAAGAGAATTTGTAGCTAGTTTGCCTGTATCTAATAGAGATGCTTCTGCTACAACAAGTTGTGCAATATGTCCTACACCTACTCCGACGCCCACACCTACACCTACGCCTACTCCGACACGTACACCTACACCTACACCTACGCCTACACCAACGCCTACACCTACACCTACTCCGGTAAGCTTGGGAACTGTTAATTATGGAACCGATTGTGTCAATGCCTGCCAAAATGGTTCACCATATGCAAACGTAAGTATTCCATCTGGAGCTGGAACAACATTTTGTAACGCCACATCACTTACATCTGCTGACTTTCCGTTCCTACCGGTTGGTGATGTATTTTTATCTTATAGTGGGCAGTGCAGAAAATTTAATCATACACTTTCTTCAAACACTGTGACAGCTATAGGTGGTGAAAATTGTTCAACTTGCCCTACACCTACACCAACTCCTACACCGACTCGTACTCCTACACCTACACCTACACCACTACCGGCGACCGCTACACCAACGCCTACACCTACGCCAACCCGCACTCCGACACCTTTACCCGCTACCGCTACACCAACGCCTACACCTACACCTACTCCGGTAAGCTTGGGAACTGTTAATTATGGAACCGATTGTGTCAATGCTTGTCAAATTGGTTCACCATATTCTAATGTATCAATACCATCTGGAGCTGGAACAACATTTTGTAACGCCACATCACTTACATCTGCTGACTTCCCCGCATTACCAGTAGGAACTGTTTATTTATCATACAGTGGCCAATGTAGAGCTTTTAATCATACACTTTCTTCAAACACTGTAACATCTATAGGTGGTGAAAATTGTTCAACTTGCCCTACACCTACTCCTACACCTACTCCTACACCTACTCCTACACCAACTCGTACTCCTACACCTACACCAACCCGCACTCCTACACCTTTACCCGCTACCGCTACACCAACGCCTACACCAACTCGTACTCCTACACCTACACCAACTCGTACTCCTACACCTACACCAACTCGTACTCCTACACCTACACCAACTCGTACTCCTACACCTACACCAGCATTTAATGCATATAGTGTTACATTTTGTGTTACTGGACCGGGTCAGGTAATAACATCTCAAACATTATCCGTAGGGGCTACGTACTCAGATAATGGAGTTTGCTTTACTGTTGATAGCAGTGATGGCACAGATCCGGGTCCAGCTAACGTAGGAACATTGACAGGTGTAGCAGATTGTAACGCCGCAGCTTGTAACGCGTAATTAAATTTGTATTTTTTTTGTAAAAAAGAAAAAAATGGTTATATTTAAAAAAAATTAGTTATGGATAAAATATTTGTACAAATAGCTTCTTATAGAGATAATCAATTGATTCCGACTATTGAAGATATGCTAGCAAAAGCAAAATACCCAAAAAGATTAGTTTTTGGTATATGCTGGCAACACGATGAAACAGAAGATATAAATAGATACGATAAGAATAAACAATTTAGAATTAAAAAATTTCACTATTCAAAAAGTGAAGGACTTGGATGGGCAAGAAATCAAACTAATCTCTTATATAAGAATGAAAAATATACATTACAAATTGATTCTCATCATAGATTTGTAAAACATTGGGATGAGATATTGTTAGAAGATTATAAACAAGCTTTACTATTATCAGATAAACCAATAATAACTACATATTGCACTCCATTTGATCCAACAACTCCTGAAGAAGAATGGAATAAAGTTCCATGTCTAATGTCTCAGTACGAATTTAGCGATGACAAACTGTTGATGAGTATGCCATGGTTTATTCAGAATTATGAATCTTTAAATTGGATAATAAGAGCTAGAACTATTAGTGGACATTTTTTGTTTACTGAAGGAAAATTTATAAAAGAAGTTCCGTATGATCCTGACATTTATTTTGGAGGTTATACCGAAGAGACTTCTTTGAGTTTACGGGCATATACACATGGGTATGATTTTTTTAGTCCTTACAGAATGATACTATGGCATGAGTATACTAGATCATATAGGCCAAAACATTGGGAAGACCATGGTACTAAAAGTGAAACTAAAAAAACTAGTGGTGAGAGAGACATTTATGCTAGGAATAAAGTAAGACAATTGTTTGGTACAGAAGACTATGGTATAGATATGGGTATCTATGGTCTTGGAGATATTAGGACTTTACATGATTATGAAGTGTATGGTGGATTTGATTTTAAAAAATGTAAAATACAAAAATATACATTAGATGTAAAAGAACCACCTAATCCAACACCATGGGAAGAACAATTTGTAAAAGCAGAAACTAGATACATAGTTAAATGTATATGGGATATCTCAATATTACGAAATGATTTACAAAAAGGAGAAATAGATTTCATAGCACTTGGAGTAGAATCAGATAAAGAAACTATTAAACGAATAGATTTTGATTTTCATAAAAACAAAGATATATTTGAACTATATAATAATTCATATACTTTTGTATTTATGAGTATAGATCCACCTAAGAAATGGGTTATGTATCCGCATTACAAAAATGGTGAATGGGGAACTAGACAAGAAAATTTTGTGTGTATACCAAATTAATTATTTATGAAAAAAATTGTATTCCTAATACCGGGTACTGAAATAAGACCTAAAATTTTAAATGGAGATACGATTCGTTATGGAGGAGCACCATCATCCGGTACAGACCAATCAGTTATAATGGTCGCGGAATACTTGGCAAAAAATAATTATGATGTAACTATTGTATTAGAAAATACAGATAAAAAACAATGTAGGGGTGTAAAATATACTGCTTTTGATTATGAAGGATTGGTAGATTCTGAAGTAGATTTTTTAGTATCGTGTTTATGGTTTACCGATTATGATAAAATACCATTTAAAGTAACAACAGGTTTAATATATTGGTATCATATGGCTTGGGCATATGGTATATATGAAATGATACAATATGTAAATAAGTATAATTTAAAATTTAGCTGCGTCAATATATCAAATTGGTCTTATAATCAAACCAAAGAGATTATCCTAAATAATTTTACAAAAGAAACGCAATTTCATAAATCTGTTATCATACCAAATCCTATAATGACGGATTTGATGGATAATTCTATCAACAAAAATCTCACAAGGAAAAAGAATTCTTGCATTTTTCATGCACAATGGAGTAGAGGTGGAGTTGTAGCTCAGAATGTTTTAGATGAACTTGGGTGGGAAAAAATGTATAGTGTAGATTACACGAATCATAAAAACTCAATAGATAAACAGGCATTATTTGATAAAATGGTTCAACACGACTATTTCATTTTTCCATTATATGACGGAAGTAGTTGTCTTTACAAAGATACATTCTCATGTGCAGTAGCAGAAGCTATAGCAGCGGGAGTAATAGTAATTACATATCCTTTAGGAGCTATTCCAGAATATTTCTCAGATGGATGTGTATTTATAGAGTTTCCACCTGAAACTGATATGACTAGAATGATTGAAGAAAGGGTATCGTGTGATATACCTTATATGTCATATACCGAAAACATAAAAAATATATTGCTTCATTTAGATAATCATCCGGAAGAAAAACAACAACTTAGAGACAAAGCAAAAAATTTAATAAAAGATAATTTTTCTATAGACATTATAGGAAAACATTGGACTAATTTATTAGAATCATATCATGAAAACACTTTAGAAATTTCCAATACTTTGGATGTTGTTAAAAAAGAGTATCCGAGTAGTATAACAGATACAGAACAATATGCTGAATACAGAAATATATGTAAAAATTCAGAACATGATAATAATATTTTTTCAACATTCAGACAAAATCATGAATATAAAAAAGTTTTAGAACACGTAACTATTGATGCAGCTAGAGACTATTATATACCATACATAATGGATAGTTTTTTAATGACTCCTAAGTTCATGTCTAAACTATTAGATGGTATTCGTTCAAATGATGTTATAGGTAATCCAGAACTTTATAATTTTGGTGGACTCATAGGATTAGTTTCACCTAGTTCATTAAGATACGCTAAAGTATTAACCGAATTGGTAGAATTGTTTGGGTCTTTAGATAATAAAAATATTATAGAAATTGGCGCTGGATATGGTGGACAATGTGTATTGATAAACAAAATTTTTAATGTAGCTAGTTATACAATTGTAGACTTGGTAGAAGTTTTACCTCTTACTAAAAGATATTTAAAAGAGTGTAATATTAATAATGTAAATTTTTATGAAGCTAGTACTAATAAAAAATACGAACAAAAATACGATATTGTAATTAGTAATTTTGCAATATCAGAATGTACACGTGAATATCAAATGTATTACATAAATAATATACTTAATAATTCTAAACATGGTTATATATGCTACAATGAAATTAGTAGTATCTATAATATAGATAGTTTAAATTCATACGATTTTAAACAAGTATTTTCTTGTAAAGAAAAAGAATATAACTCAGGATCAACTAAATTACTTTATTGGTGATGGAATTTAATATATACGGCAGCCCTTTTTCTCATATGTGGGGAGGAAATTTAGGATATTCAACGCATGGTCAAGTACCATCTTATGTTAATTGGAAATGGAATTGTGACACACATTTGTATGAAGATTCTTTTTATATGAATTTCGCAATTCCAACAGTTATCAACGATACATTATCTAAAAAAAAATATGGAGCTATTTGCGAATCTAAAGCTATCATACCGCATATATTCGAGGGTGTTAAAAATGAATGGGAAAAATATGTGGAAATTTTTGATACATTTTTTGTACATGATTATGAATTATTGTCTTTACATCCAAAATTTAAATTTGCACCACCTACAGGAACATGGATTAAAGACAAACAAGTTCATCCTAAAACTAAATTAGTATCAATGATAACTTCCGCTAAAACAATGTGCGAAGGTCATATAACTAGATTAAAATGGGCTGATAAACTCAAAGATGACATAGATATGTATGGTGGATATTGGAGGGGAATAACTAATAAAGAAGAAGGATTAGTGGATTATATGTTTTCAGTCGCCATTGAAAATGGAGTATATGATGGATTATTCTCTGAAAAAGTATTAGATTGCTTTGCAACAGGAACGATACCAATCTATTTAGGAAGCAAGAAAATAACAGATTTTTTCAATAAAGATGGTATAATCTTTTTGGAAGAAGATTTTGATATTCGTTCTATAAATGAAGAATTATATTACTCAAAAATAGAAGCAGTTAAAGAAAATTTTGAAAAAGTAAAACAATTTTCTACATTTGAAGATTATGTATACTTAAATTATTTTAAGGATGGACAATCCATTTGATTTTTTTAAAAAAATATTCTATATAAATTTAGAAAGTAGAATTGATAGAAAAATAGATATCGAGGAACAATTTTCTTTATACGGAATAAAAGCAGAAAGGTTTAGAGCTATAACTCTAACTGAGCAAGAAAATTTATCCTTGGTAAAGGATGGTTGTAACGCATATCACGATGATAGGCCAAAATATGCTAGGTTTACAAAATCATGTACGTTATCTCATATAAATGTAATTTTAAGAGCAAAAATAATGGGATATGAAAATGTTTTAGTATTTGAAGATGATGTCGTATTCCACACAGGTATTTTAAAAGAATTAAATCATGCTTTAAATGACTTAAAAAAGTTTGATTGGAATATGTTTTATATAGGTACTAATCCATTGGCGTATAAAAAAGAAACAGAATACATAGGAAAATCTTTGGGTTCATTAACTACACATGCTTATGCAGTTAATCATACATTTTACGATACATTATTGAACATAAACTTTAAAGCATTTCCATTTTTTGATGGATATGTAGCATCTTTATCAGAAGAATCTCAAGATAATAAAATTTATATGTGCTTAAAAAACTTAGCATGGCAAAGAAAAAGTTTTTCAAATTTAGAAGATAGAGTAGTAGACTATAAACCATCTATAGATGGTAGATATAATTCAAATATGAAGTTATGAACATAACACACGATGTAATAGGAAAAGCAGGACAATTGGGTAATCAAATGTTTCAATATGCACAATTGGTTGGGGTGAAATATAAATTAGGATGCGATATACTTTTTGAAAATCAAATGAGAAAGCAATCTTATTTATTTGATTTTTTTGATATGAACGAATATGTATTTGTTGACGAATTTAAGTATAAGCAAACATATTGCGAAAAACATTTTCATTTTGACGAAAAAGTTTTTGACATAAAAGAAGATACTAATTTTGCAGGATACTTTCAAACAGAAAAATATTTTACACATTGCGAAGATATAATAAGAAAAGAATTTACATTCAAAAACCATATACAAGATAATGTTTTAGATAAACTAAAAAAATATGAAAATAAAACTCTTGTATCAATTCATGTCAGAAGAGGTGATTATATGGCATATCCAAAAATACATCCCTTGTGTAGTTTGGATTACTACAATATTGCTATGAATTATTTTGATGATGTACAATTTTTATGTTTTTCAAATGACATAGAGTGGTGTAAACAAAACATAAAAGCTGAAAACATTGACTATTTCAGTAATGATTTAGAAGTGGATATGTGTATGATATCAAAATGCCATCATCATATAATAGCTAACAGTACATTTAGTTGGTGGGGAGCTTGGTTATCTAACCATAAAAATAAAAAAATATTCGCACCAAACTTGTGGTTTGGTCCCGATGGGTTTAAAGATTTCTATGACATATATGGTAAAAATTTTATTATAATCTAAAATGAAAAAACTAGTAACAGGAGGAACCGGATTAGTAGGTTCAAAATTTGAAAATGCAATTAAAGTCAATTCATCAATTGATTTAAGAGTAAAAGAAAATACTTTTAGTATAATGCAAAAACATCAACCAGATGTAGTAATTCATACCGCTGCAAAAGTTGGTGGAATATTAGCTAATATAAAATATCCAGTAAACTTTTTTAATGATAATTTTTTAATTAACACAAATGTAATAGATGCTTGCTATCAAAACAATGTCAAGAAAATGGTTTGTTTTTTGTCAACTTGTATTTTTCCCAATGAAATTGAATATCCCATAGATGAAACTAAAATTCATTTGGGCCCACCACATACATCAAATTTTGGATATTCTTATGCTAAGAGAATGGCAGATGTTCAAATACAAGCATACAATCAACAATATGGTACTAAATATTTTTCAGTAATACCTTGTAATTTATATGGTGAAAATGATAATTTTCATTTAGAAAATGGTCATGTAATACCAATGTTAATACATAAATGTTATTTATCCAAAATAAATGAAACGCCATTAGAAATATGGGGAACTGGAACACCTATGCGAGAATTCGTTTACTCAAAAGATGTAGCAGAAATAACAAATTTATTAATAGATAATTATACAGATACAACGCCTGTGGTTATATCAAATTCAGTAGAGTATCCCATTTCTTATATAGTAAATATCATAACCGAATGCATGAACTATAAAGGTGAGATAATATACAGAACAGACAAACCAGATGGACAACTTAGAAAACCATCGGATAATAAAAAATTGTTAAGTATAATAGGTGATTATAAATTTACTAGAATAGAAGATGGATTGGAAAAAACTATAAAGTGGTTTAACGAAAACTATAACACTTTAAGAAAATAGATTTATGTATGACTATCTAATAGTAGGGTCAGGATTTTTTGGTTCAATATGTGCACATGAACTAAAAAAAGAAGGATATAATGTTTGTGTTATAGAAAAGCGTAACCATATTGGTGGAAATTGTTATACATTAAATAGAGATGGTATAAATGTTCACTATTACGGCCCCCATATATTTCATACTTCAAATGAAAAAGTTTGGAAATGGATAAATCAATTTGTAGAGTTTAATAATTTTATATTAAATCCCATAGCTAATTATGATGGTAAGTTATACTCATTACCATTTAATATGTGGACATTTAATCAACTTTGGGGTGTTACAACACCACAAGAGGCTATGGATATCATTTCAAAACAAAAACTGAATGTAGAGAATCCTAAAAATTTAGAAGAACAGGCATTAAAACTAGTTGGAAAAGAAGTATATGATAAATTAATAAAAGGATATACTGAAAAGCAATGGAGAAAGGAAGCAAAGGATTTACCAAAAGAAATTATAAACAGATTACCTGTAAGATTTACATATAACAATAATTACTTTAATGATAAGTATCAAGGAATACCAGTAGGAGGGTATACTCAAATATTTGAAAAATTGTTAGATGGTATTGAGGTAAAACTAAACACAGATTTTTTTACAAACAAATTACCGAGTTATAAGAATTTAATTTACACCGGCCCTATTGATAAATTCTTTGATTACAAATATGGTCAATTAGAATACAAAACAGTTGAATTTACGCATGAAAAAAAATACACGG
>Ga0315904_10009278_pt1 | contig 12881 bp, 10 predicted proteins | sample LakEriMetagenome_6_FD_203529 | JGI IMG/M metagenome (GOLD analysis project Ga0315904, IMG submission 203529) | Freshwater fungal communities from buoy surface, Lake Erie, Ohio, United States - Buoy 12 MA120 | ecosystem: Environmental > Aquatic > Freshwater > Lake | place: USA: Lake Erie, Ohio...
AAGCGCTAAATTGATGGATTTACCGGCTGAGATTTCCGCTTGACGAATGTCGGATCGTCGTTCGAAAATCGTGACCTTATATCCCGCTTTTGATAAATATACGGCCCAAAGTGATCCCACTAGACCTGCTCCGATGATTGTTGCTGTTTTCTGTTGTTCCATGCGTGTTGTATTACGGGTAAAACAAAAGTAATTAGTTTTTGCTCGTTCAATTCAGGATTTATTTCATCTTTTCCACACTGCTTCGTGTCCTATTTAGGTGCTTTAATCCACTTTCCTTACTTTTGAATCAAATTCTTGGCATGTCAGTACACAAAGAAGTAAAAAAGGTAACCACACATACCTTGCATGAAATGAAGAACAGCGGGCGGAAAATCTCCATGTTAACGGGATACGATTTTTCCATGGCTCGCATCATTGATGAAGCAGGTATCGATGTAATTTTGGTGGGAGATTCTGCCTCTAATGTGATGGCAGGACATGAAACTACCTTGCCAATAACGCTAGATCAAATGATTTATCACGGAGCATCTGTCGTTCGTGCAGTGCAACGCGCCCTTATTGTGGTGGATCTTCCCTTCGGTAGTTATCAAGGAAACTCAAAGGAAGCCTTGAATAGTGCCATCCGAATTATGAAAGAAACGGGTGCGCACGCCGTAAAAATGGAAGGAGGAAGTGAAATCATAGAATCCATCCAACGTATTTTGACCGCAGGAATTCCTGTAATGGGCCATCTTGGGTTAACACCCCAGTCCATTTATAAATTTGGTACCTATGTAGTACGAGCCAAGGAGGAAGAAGAGGCAAATCGTTTGATTGAAGACGCTAAAGCACTAGAGCAAGCTGGCTGTTTTGCCATCGTACTCGAGAAAATCCCAGCTGCACTGGCCACTCAAGTAGCTAAAACTGTTCAGATTCCTGTAATTGGAATCGGTGCGGGAAATGGGGTAGACGGTCAAGTACTTGTGGTTCATGATATGTTAGGCATCAACAATGAGTTTAATCCCCGGTTTTTGAGAAAATATCGAAACCTGCACAACGAAATGCTTGGCGCCTTCACTGAATATATTCGAGATGTACAATCGGGTGATTTTCCGAATGAGAAAGAACAGTATTAAACTCCTATTTCTTAGTTTTTTATTTCTTTTTCTTGGATGCAATACCTCGAAAACGAAAGGTGCTGATGCTACGATTGGAAAATCAAGGTACAGTCAGTGGCTCTCTTATACCAAAACGGAATTAGGGATAAAGCTGTTTATCAAAGATCCAGACCGGAAAGCCGCAACACGTGTCATTCTCTGCACCACCCATCCGGAACAGGTAAAGTCGATGTCAACAACCACGGAAGTGCTCGATATCAATAACATGAAGCTAGCAACTAATGCAGCTACACATGTTGGAATGCTGGTATCGTTGAATGCTCGAGAAAGCATTGGCGCCGTTTCTTTAGGAAAATATCTGCACGACCCCACCTTAAAAAAACGATTTAACAAAGGCCAATTGTTGGAACTTGGTGGTACTTCTATTCCATTTGAATCACTTTCAAAAAAGCACATTAACGTGTGGGTGTCTGCAGGCATGGAGCCCTTGGATCAAGCTAACGAAGAACGATTTAAGGCCCTAGGCATTCAGTGGATTCCCAATTACGATTGGCGCGAAGAACACCCCTTAGGAAAGGCCGAATGGTTGTTGTTTTTTGGGGCAATTACGAATCGTTTTGATGAAGCCGAGCTTCAGTTTAAGTCCATCTGTAAACGGTACAATAAATTTAATAAGCTTCCCAAAGGAAATTCATGCCAAAAGATATTGGTGGGTAATTTTGCGGGAGACTATTGGTATTCCCCCTTGCAAAATAGTTTTCAAGCACATTTTTTCAATCAAGTAGATTTTTGCACCTTTTCGATGAACTACAAGGGTACGGGGAGTATGGCGGTGGGAGCTGAACGCATTTATCAAGAGGCCGAGGCGTGTGAACTTTGGCTAAATCCAGGATTTCCTACCAAGCAAGCCATCTTGAACGCTTTTCCTAAAGCAATTCAACTTCGTCCGTTTACTAAGGGTTCAATTTTTTGCTACTCACATGATCTGAATAAATTTTGGGAACAAAGTGCCCTCATGCCGGACATCGTGCTGCGCGATTTAATTCGAATCAAACAAGGGAATTCAGCCGATGAAACGTTGTATTTTTACCGGGAAGTAAAATGAACCAAACTAAATCCCACCTGATCTTGCTTCTCTCCGCTGGAATATTGCTCCTTGTGGTATTCTTACTGTATTTAAAAACGGGGTATTTCAACACCACGTGGGAACAACTTTTTCAGGCCCTAACCAATCCAAGGGATGAAGTTTCTTCTACCGTAGTTTGGTCGTTTCGACTGCCTAGAATTCTCATGGCCTTTTTAGCCGGCGCAGCACTCTCCGTGGCGGGAATGTTGATGCAGAATTTATTTCAAAATACCTTGGCTGGACCTGATGTTTTGGGAATCACTTCCGGCTCCTCCTTATTGGTTGCCCTGTGGATGATGACCGGTATTACCGCCTTGGGATCTACGACGGATTTGATTTTTCTGGGGATTTTGGGTGCTATGGGAATGGGCGCAATCATGTTGCTCTTTGCCCTTAAATTGCGTTCAGCGGTTCATTTATTACTCATTGGATTAATGTTGAGCAGCTTTATTGGTGCTGTCATTGCAATTATTCAGGCGTCTTCGGCTACTCAAGATTTACAACAATATGTATTTTGGAATTTTGGTAGTTTGCAACGGGTGACCATTCAGCAAATCCCATGGATTGCCATAATTACAAGCCTCGGAGTTGTTCTTTCACTTTTTCAGGTACGTGCACTTAATGCCATGGTGTTGGGAGAAGACATCGCCAAATCCCTCGGAGTTTCTATCCGTAAGGTACGTATCATGAGCATCTTGATTGCGGGAATACTTACCGGTGTCATTACGGCCTTTGCCGGCCCTATTGCCTTTGTTGGACTTGCCATTCCCAACGTTACGAAATTGCTAATGAAAACCCAAAATCATCGCGTGTTATTGATCTCTAATATCCTTTTTGGTGCGTTATTTTTAGGGGTGTGTGATTTCGCGATTAAACTACTTGAATCCTACGTGGCGATTCCTTTGAATGCCTTAACTGCACTCTTGGGGGTGCCCTTTGTAAGTTGGATGATTTTAAAAAACAGGCATGTTACAGGGTAAGCAGTTACATATCGGTTACACGGAATCCATCGCATCAGCTGAATCGTTAACGCTGAATCCGGGGGCTTTGGTGGCTTTGGTAGGTAGGAACGGTAGCGGGAAATCAACCCTGCTTCAAACCTTACGTGGTTCACTTCCTATCTTAAGCGGGTCGGTGCGTATTGATGGAAAAGAATTATCGCATTGGTCGCCACAATCCTTAGCCACTAAAATCGCATGGCTTAATGCCCATTTCGTGGGTGTGGCGCAACTGCAGGTTTTGGATTATGTCCTGCTCGGAAGAACTCCGTATTTAGGCATCTTGGGTAGTGCAAGGCAAGCGGATGTTGAGGTTGCACAACATGCGCTGAAACGTGTAGGGGCGGAACATTTAAGTCAAAAAATTACGTCCTCCTTGAGTGATGGTGAACGACAATTGGTAGGGCTTGCACGCGCCTTAGCGCAAGACACACCCTTTATTTTCTTGGATGAACCTACCGCCTTTTTGGATTTTTATCACCGAAAACAACTCTTTACTTTACTTAAAGAATTGGCCACTTCAGAACAAAAAGGCATCCTTCTATCAACGCACGATTTGGATTTGGTGATAGCCTTTGAATTACCCCTTTGGTTAGTGCCACAAGATGGAATCATACGAGCTCATGAACCCATGCAAGGTCGAGAAGCCTTAGAGGCACTGTTGATTTAGTAGATGAGTATTCGTTTTGCAGGCAAGTTCCCTAAACGAACAAAGTAAACCCCTTTGGATAATTGATTGCTTGAGAAGCTCATGCTTGTTGCGTTAACTACCTCTTGTTTAATGATTCGACCGTGAATATCTTGCAGACTAATACTTCCAGTGTACGGTGTATTTGTAGTAATCTGAATAATATTTTCCGCTGCTTGGTAAATCAACTGATAATCCATTGGTAGCACATTGACAGCTCCTTGAAGGGTAATGAAGGAGCTTGTTTCACAGCCCGAAGGAGAGAATACCGATACGGAATAATCTCCTCCTAAATCAACCGGTGGTACTAAACTGTCATTGGTTTCTCCTTGCATGATTTGACCGTTCCAGTACCATTGATAGGCCGTTCCCGGTGTGGTAGTCCATAAGGTTGACATGTTGTCGTAAAAGATTGTTGCGTTTGTTCCTGAAGGAGTACACGTTCCTTGATTTACAGTTCCTATGGTATTGTTTAGTTTCCATTGAAAATCAGTTAAAGCAAAGCAATCAGAACCTAACACATATTGCAACCATGGATCAAGTAACCAAAACGTTTTCTCCTGTTGTTCGGCCCTTGAAATTGAAATCCCTTGCGAGGAAGTGCCTTCACCAAAATCACAATTAAAATTGCTGTTAGCAAAATAACAATGCGCTCCACCGGTAATGCTCACAAAGGATTTACAGGTAGAGGCAATTCCTTGATATATAGGAATATGGTGTTCAGCTGGAGGGGTTACGCCATCACTAGAACCCGAAAATATGAGGGCAGGAACGGTAATGTTTGGACAAACACCAATGGCTGTTGGGTTGGTTTCGGCTGGAGCTAATCCAACAATTCCCGCAATGGAGCTATTGTTTGCTGCGGCAAGCATGGTAGCTCCACCGCCCATGGAATGACCCATGATAACTGCCTTCTGTTTTACGGTCCCGTTGAATGGAGAGCCTGCCGTAGTATTCAAGGCTAACATTTTAGTAACAACTAAGGCTAAGTCGGCTCCAAAATCTGCGTGGCTAGGCGCGGGGATCAGACTTCCTTCGGTACGGACAAAGGCCATAATGTAACCCTTCGGTACTAGGTGTTCCCATATATTTTGGTAGGCATCCCACCCCATGGCAAACCCATGACCAAATACGATAACTGGGAAATCAGGAAAAGTAGCTACCGGGGTGTTTTCTCCTGCGATGAAGGTTGGATAATAGATTTCCGTTTGAATTTGACGTCCAGGACCTCCGCCTGATCCAAATCCACCGCTACGGGTAGGGTCGTTGAAGGTTATAGTTCGGTGACCAATTTGGAATTGACTGAATACCAAAAGCGGTGAAAAAATTAGCAGCAAAAGGATTTTTCTCATAACTCAAAAATACGAAAACCATTCCGCTTTTTAATCGCCCAACCTGCTTTTATCCAAACTGCGGTTGTATGGCTTCTGCAACTCACGCTTCGGCTATACTCTAATTTGTTTATATTTACCTAAAAGAAACCAATGTTTAAAAAATTACTTAGTTCCCTTATTTTTATTAGCGCGATAGTGTCCACGCATGCACAGGTTGGTGAATGGATAGCTGCCAACCCGGGATTAGGGATTGACGTGGCTGTAGATCCTTTTAACGATAGCTATACCTGCGGTCAAATTGTTGGGGCGAATAATCAAATTGGTCCGTCTGTAATTAGTAGCAATGGACTTCAAGATGTTGTGGTGCAAAAATATGCTTCGAATGGTGCATTGTTGTGGGTGAGTCATTTTGGAGGTGCGGGCAGTGATTATTCATCTAAAATTGTGTTCGATGGTGTAAATGCCGTCTGGGTGGTGGGGCACTTTCAACAAACCATGACAGTGGGGCCTTTTACACTCGTGTCAAGCGGGGGATATGATGTTTTTATTGTAAAATTAGATGCGAGTAATGGGGCGATATTAATGGCTAAAAAAGGGGGAGGAACCACCAATGATTACGCCATGGACTTGAGCCTGGGATCCAATGGAAATTTGTTTTTCTCAGGGAATTACAACGGTACCTTTGTTTTTCCTGGTGCAACCATTAATTCTGTTGGCAACGGCCACGCGTTTTTAATAGAATTAGATTTAGCAGGAGTTCCCGTGCAGTCTTTTGGTATAACCGGTGGAGTTTCTATTTGGACGCATACGGTAGATGTAAACGGTAATATTTACATTGGTGGTTTTTCAACTGCTGCATCTATTGGATTTAATGGATCTACTCAGTCCATGAATGGTCAGAATCACTTTATAGCCAAATTCAATTCAATGGGTGTTTTTCAGTATAATACGCTCTCCCTATTTAATGGGGAGATTTATGGATTATCTGCCGACTCAACTGGAAATATTTATTTCACAGGAAATTTCGATTCTCAAGCGAGTTTTGGTCCAATTTCTTTAGTGAATGGCGCAAATGATAACGCGCTTCTAGTTAAGATAAATAATAATGGAACGTATTCATGGGCAAAATCCTTTGGCGGAAACGGAAACGATCAGGGTTATGACTTGAATTGCAAAAGCAATACGCAATTGTTACTTACTGGTGTTTACACTGGAAATATCACGTTCGGCACTGTGCCATTAACTGGCGGTGCGAATGCTAGGGCGTATTTAGCGAAAATTGACACCAGTGGTCAGGTTACCTCTGTTGTTTCTGGTTCGTCAACGAATTCATCGGTTTTTGCCAATTCAATCACATCCAATGGAAATGGTATTTATTTGTCGGGTACTACTTTTGGAACCATGAATATGGCTGGACTTTCCGCCTCGGTTTCATCCTCCTTTTTGATAAAAATCGCAGGAAATTCTAATGCGATTACGGGAAAAGTCTTTCAAGATGTAAATAATAATGCCTTATTGGATATTACTGAAGTTGGTTTGCCAAACGTCATGGTGCAGGTCACGAATGGTTCATATCAAGCACTATCTGCTAACAATGGGTTCTACGAAGTGTTTGCCAACGCAGGTACATACGCGGTGAACATTCCAAATATGCCATTATACCATACGCTGAGTACTCCGTTGTTGCAAAATGCCATTTTCGTTGGCTTGGGTAATGTAGATTCACTCCATCATTTCGGACTTGTTCCAACGCCTAATATGCCCGATTTACGCGTGACAGTTACACCAACGACCGCTCCGAAGGCAGGGTATGTTCTCGGGTACATGTTATCCTACAAAAATGTTGGTACAGTGGCACAAAATACGACCGTGAACTTCACGCCTCCAGCAGGGATTAACTATTTATCTGCATCACCCGTTCCAACGCTTCAAATCGCCAACAATTTCCAGTGGCAATTAGGTGTTTTGCAACCCGGACAACAAGGTGCCGTGTTCATCCAATTTAACATTCCCGTTGGAACTCCTATAGGTTTTCCACTTGCGTCTCAAGCCCAAATTACTCCTTTAACAGGTGACTTAACTCCAATTGATAATGTTGCTACAAGTCAAATTCAGGTTGTTGGTCCATACGATCCAAATATAAAGTTGGTCGATAAAGACACGCTTTACAATGTATCGAGCGCTGATTGGTTAGAATATACCGTTCATTTTCAAAATGTTGGAAACGATACGGCATACAATGTAGTAATTATTGATACCCTTTCATCTTTTTTAGAGTTAGCCTCTTTTGAACTTTTAGCGATGAGTCATCAACCCTTGGAAGTGAGCTTTGAGGGGCAAATAATGACCTTTCGCTTTAATCAAATAATGTTACCAGACAGCACCACCAACCAAGTTGGTTCGAATGGATTCGTGAAATTTAGGTTAAAACATCCCGCCTCATTACCATTTCTCACAGAAATAAACAATTTCGTCGATATTTACTTTGACTTTAACGACCCTATTCGAACAAATACTGCCACCACCATTCACTTGGATTCCACGATTGCTAATAGTTCAATACTTGAACTAAATGACGGGTTGCGTATTTTTCCAAATCCAACTGGCGCTGAGTTAACCATTAAATTATCAAAATCCCTAAATGAATCTATGCAAGTCATTTTAACGGATTTGAGTGGAAGAGTTCATCTCGTGCAAACAATGAACGAACAAGAAACTACGATAAATACTTCCGCGCTGAAACCTGGATTTTATAACGTGCAGGTAACGAATGGCAATTCTCAGTGGAGTGCAAGATTTATTAAAATATAAGTGGGTTTTGTGAATGTAGTTGAAATGTAGCTACAGGTCTGTTTTCCGTAAAAGGATGTTTCTTTTCAATCATAATGAATAGCACCAATCAACTTTTAAGCGCCCAACCTGCTTTTATCCAAACTGCGGTATTGTATTGCTTCTGCAACATGCGGTGTTTGAATGTCCGAAGATCCCTCCAAATCCGCAATCGTCCGAGCTACTTTCAAGATGCGGTCGTACGCACGTGCAGACAGACCTAAGTGTACCATGGCTTGTTTCAACAAGGCCCTTGACGACTCATCTAATATACAATGCGTCTCAATTTCACTCCGACTCATTTGGGCATTGTTGTGGGCCATCGAGCTTTTGTAGCGCTTCTTTTGAATGCTACTAGCTGTTTCAACCCTTCCCCGTATGCTTCGGCTATCTTCTTGTGGCATTGTCCCTGTTAATTCATCATATTTTACCGGCTGCACCTCAATGTGCATATCGATGCGGTCCAGTAAGGGTCCAGAGATTTTATTTAAATAGCGATCCACCATGCCGGGCCCGCACGAACATCCTTTTTCAGGGTGATTCAAATACCCACAAGGACAAGGATTCATGGCCGCAATCAACATAAACCCTGCTGGATATTCAATGCTGAATTTTGCACGGGAAATACTCACGGTGCGATCTTCCAAGGGTTGTCTCAAGACCTCTAACACCGTTCGTTTATATTCGGGGAGCTCATCCAAAAATAATACCCCATTGTGTGCTAAGGATATTTCGCCGGGTTGAGGGTAACTTCCGCCCCCGATTAGCCCAATATCCGATATCGTATGGTGTGGTTTTCTAAATGGACGTTGTCTTATTAATCCGCCCGTATGTTTAATCTTTCCTGCGACACTGTGAATTTTAGTGGTTTCCAAGGCCTCTTCTAAACTCATGCTCGGGAGTAGGGTGGGGAAGCGCTTAGCTAACATGGATTTTCCTGATCCTGGAGGCCCAATGAGAATAATGTTATGTCCTCCCGCTGCCGCAATTTCAAAGGCACGCTTCACGGCAAACTGACCTTTAACCTCTTTAAAATCTACAGGAATCTCAAAGTTTGCCTGCTCGTGTGCGTCCATTGCCGGCGCTTTTGCGGGTGAGCAAGAATTTGGGTCGTTTAAGAAGTTCACAACCTGAGTTAAGTTGGATAAGCCATATACCTCAAGCCCCTCAATAACCGCCGCTTCAGAGGCATTGATTTCTGGAACGATGATTCCTTTAAATCCCTCTTCTCGCGCTTGCAAGGCAATGGCTAACACCCCCCGCGTGGCTTGAAGCGAACCATCCAAGGAAAGTTCACCTACGATGAGATAGGATGAAAGGCTGTCATGCCTTAGCTGATTACTCGCAGCGAGGATTCCAAGGGCTATCGGTAGGTCGAAGACAGAGCCTTCCTTCCGTATGTCTGCAGGGGCTAAATTTACGGTGATTTCTTTCCCTGGGAAATGAAATCCGTTATTTTTAAAACTTGCTCGAATGCGTTGCTGACTCTCTTTGACTGCATTATCTGGTAGTCCTACCAAATAAAAATTTAATCCATTATCGATATTTACCTCAACAGTGATGGTGGTAGCAGTGATTCCAAATACACTGCTTGAATATAATTTTACTAACATAAGATGTGTGTGTTGTTGTTTTCTATTTAAGTTAGCTAGAATTTTTAAGGCCTTCATTTTTTTAACGTTTAATTGCACATGGCTCCCTCGAATTTACACCAACTGGTTCCGCAGTTTTCTACCTTACGTACTGAATTGTCAATGCACGAATTGCTTCGGGCAGTTTGGGTCCAACTAGAAAAAGACATCCATGCGCTTGGCTTGGTCATCTCGCCTGTGGACGGCTTAGAACTTCCTGTAATGCATCAGCATCTCATTTTATTCTTGCGTGAACTTGCACCCGGTTCGCTGCCAGAGTTTTTATACCGCGTTGATTTACCCGAGACATCAGAAGTTTTAGACCCAAGCACTGAAGATTTCTTTGAGAATTTAGCCTGGCAAATTTTACGCAGAGAGGCATTGAAAGTATACTTTAGATTGCACTATGCGGGATAATAGACTGAGTTTAGCCTCAATTCCTTACCTTTGCACACAATTTAATGCATGAGCGATTTACTTTCCAAACTTGAAGCCATCCACTTTCGATTTATAGAAGTCGGAAAAATGATTACCGATCCGGACATCATTTCTGACATGGACCGTTTTGTTAAATTGAGCAAGGAATATCGCGAATTGGAAGAACTCGAAAGCTATTACAAACGCTATTCAAATGTCCTTTCTAATTTAAGTTCAGGCAAAGAATTACTTGAACAAGAAACCGATCCGGAAATGCGCGAAATGGCCAAGGAGGAGATCGATGCCCTAGAACAAGAACGACCAGCATTGGAAGAAGAAATCAAAATGATGCTGATTCCAAAAGACCCAGAAGATGACAAAAATGCCATCGTAGAATTGCGCGCCGGTACGGGAGGAGATGAGGCTTGTATCTTTGTTGAAGACATTTTCCGAATGTATACCATGTATTTTAAAGAAATGGGTTGGCAAGCGGAAGTAATTAACTCTTCAGAAGGAACAACAAAAGGGTTTAAGGAAATTTCAATTCAAATTACAGGGGCCGGAATTTATGGCGCTATGAAGTTTGAATCGGGTGTGCATCGCGTACAGCGCGTCCCAGAAACTGAATCGCAAGGTCGAGTTCATACCTCAGCAATTACCGTTGCCGTGCTTCCAGAGGCTGAAGAAGTAGACTTCAAATTGGATATGAATGATGTCCGTAAAGATACCTTCCGAGCTTCGGGTGCAGGAGGACAGCACATTAATAAAACCGAATCAGCCATACGTTTAACCCACATTCCTACCGGCGTAGTGGTTGAATGTCAGGATGGACGTTCTCAACATAAAAACCTAGAGCAGGCAATTTCAGTATTACGTTCCCGCTTATACCAAGCAGAATTAGACCGAATCCATAATGAACGTGCAGCGCAACGAAAAACCTTGGTTTCTACCGGGGACCGTTCCGCTAAAATTAGAACCTACAATTATCCGCAAGGGAGAATTACAGACCACCGAATTAATAAAACCATGTACAATCTGGCTTCGTTTATGAATGGAGACATTCAAGAAATGATCGATTCATTGCGCATGGCAGAGAATGCTGAAAAACTAAAAGGTCAAGAATAATGACACGGAGCGAACTCATACATCAAATTTTCGCAAAACAATCCTTTCTGTGTGTGGGCTTAGATCCAGTCATAGAAAAAATACCAGCCCATTTATTAGCATTCGAAGACCCAATCTTTGAATTTAATAAACGGATCATTGATTCAACCTCGGAATACGCGGTAGCATATAAGCCCAATACGGCATTTTATGAGGCGCTTGGGGTTAAAGGTTGGGAAAGCCTTGAAAAAACGATTAAGTATATACCAAACGAATGTTTGATTATCGCCGATGCAAAACGTGGAGATATTGGAAATACGTCAACGGCCTATGCGAAAACGTTTTTTGAAACACTTCCTTGCGATGCAGTTACCGTAGCTCCGTATATGGGAAAAGATAGCGTTCAACCGTTTTTGAAGTTTGATGGCAAGTGGGCCATTGTACTTGGATTAACCTCAAACGAAGGCGCAAATGATTTTCAATATTATACAAACAAGGAGGAACAACCACTTTACGCTAAGGTGATTTCTACCGTAATGGAATGGGGGACTTCTGAAAATTTGATGTTTGTTGTTGGTGCCACACGTACCGAACAATTAGCAGATATTCGACGGATTGCGCCTGAACATTTCCTATTGGTTCCTGGAGTAGGAGCACAAGGAGGATCCTTAGAAGATGTGTTTAATGCCGGTGCAAATACGGATTGTGGTTTGTTGGTGAATGCTTCACGCTCTATTATATATGCAGGATCAGGAACGGATTTTGAAGTGGCTGCAAAAAAAGAAGCGCTGAACATACAATCCGAAATGGCCTTGTACCTTCAGCGCTTAATGCGTTGAAAAATGCGTATATCTTACTTTGAAGCTAAATCGTTTGATTGAATTTCTGTCTTCGTAGACCCGTAAGCATCGCAACCAGCTTTTCTTGAAGCACCACAAGATGATAAAATCACAGATGCAACAACAGCCAATAGAATTAAAACATTTACCTTCGTTTTCATAGTTGTGTGTTTTTGTTGTTTGTGTATCCTCTAACGAGTCTTGACGTCATAAAGTTACAAAATTTGTAAGAAGGTTGCCCGAATGTTGAAAATTTAATGTTCAATTAAAGCGTTTCACGTAGAATGAAGTATGTAGTTTTACTGAGTAGCCTGCTCGTTTTTTCGGGGATTTTTTCCCAAAAAGTAAGTGTAAGCTATTTATTTACAGCCCCTTCGGATGCTGTTTCTTCTTCCTTCTTCAAAAAACCACATACCCTTGCATCACGCCAATTCCTTTCTATGGAATTAATGCAAGCGTCGATATATCTAACGGAACTTGGGTATTATACCGCAACGCTCGATGTGGATTCAATCTCTGATTCCCCTAATATTAAGGTTAAGGTATTTCCCGGAGAGCAATTTAAGGGAGTTCAACTTACGCTTTCCCCGGAGCTTGTTCCGTGGTTTGAACAATACGCGCGTTCATCCGCGCGTGTCGCTGATGCCATTGTATTTAAATCACCGAGCACTTATGCATCAGCGTTACAACAGGTCATTCGAACGTTTCAAAATAATGGGTACCCCTTTGCCGCATACGACTTTGATTCCTTAGGTTATGCAAAGGGATTGATTTCATTAAATGTTTCTTTGATTAAAGGTCGCAGAATGCACTGG
>Ga0315904_10009279_pt1 | contig 12880 bp, 9 predicted proteins | sample LakEriMetagenome_6_FD_203529 | JGI IMG/M metagenome (GOLD analysis project Ga0315904, IMG submission 203529) | Freshwater fungal communities from buoy surface, Lake Erie, Ohio, United States - Buoy 12 MA120 | ecosystem: Environmental > Aquatic > Freshwater > Lake | place: USA: Lake Erie, Ohio...
ATCGCTATCAGCTAGTGTGGCTCCTGGTATCATCCGGGCCCGACTGATTATCTCAGACTCGTTGCGGGGCACTAAGACCCCATCGATCTTTAGTTCCCGAAAATCAGTCGAGGAGATCTGAGCTGCATCGGGCGCAGCTCGTCCCTCAAGAAAAGCAATCGCTGAATTTCGACGTAACTGACGTGCAGCATCGCGCGGTCTACGGGCGAGAAATGCAGCCGTAATCGGTTTCTGATGGAAAACCTGATTCAGCATCCGCCGCTCTAGCGATCGGGTAGAGTCGTGGATTGCTATAAAGCTGCTGGTATTTAGGCGTTCAAGGAGCGGACTCCTTTCGATAACCTGCCACTCTATCGCTCGCGGCCACCACTCGATACAGATAAGAGCACAGATAAGGATTGCAAAGCGAGGGCGCCGTTTTGCAAAAAGGCTTAAGGTGATCATAGCTGCAAGAAGAGCCATGCAGAAAAATCTCGCTGGAACGGAGGGAAAGAGGGGCATCCACGAAAGAGCCGCGAAGACTGGATTCCAGATCAGAGTATGCGAAAAGACATGTATCTTTGGTCCAAGAGCGAGCGCTACAAAGAGAGCCAAAAAGGCTAGAGATAATTTCTCTAAGATATGTGAGCGGCGACTCGCTATAACAATCAAGGCTACTGTAAGAATAGCACCTAGGTATCCAGCAGTTTCTGATGAGTTTGGTGCATCTGGAAATGAGGCCGTCAAACCCACAAAAGATGCCAGCAACTGATAGCTACTGGGGCTGGTGAGGTGCGCCAGATTTAAACTATTCAGAAGCGGATCATGATTTGCTGAGAACTCCCCGGAGAGCCCTGCTTTAGCCGTCTGAAGTAACCGTAAGCTTGCAAGACATAACCCCAGAATCGTCGACCCAACTATGTACCGAACAGAGTGAGTCTGTCGCATCACAAGCAGAGGCACGCATAAGATAGCCAAGAGCAATACAAGAAAGTAGAAATAGTAAAGATTAGTAAACGGTAAAAACCCGATACAAAGGCCCCCTATGAGTATTGAACCAAATGCGCCGAGCGAGAAATCTTTTGGCATGCGCAGACCGCAATAGAGGTACAACGGTATTGGGAAGAAAGCCAACATATTAAGGTGACCACCATCAAGGTGCGCGTACCAGAATGGGTGAAGGCTAAAAGCAGCTGCGATTAGAGCCGCGTTGATAGGCGCCTTTGAAATCTCTCGACAGAGCAGAAATGCACAGAGATAGTTGAGGGTCAGAGTTCCAAGACACGCTAAGGTATAAACGCGCCACGGCTCAAGCTTAGGTGCAAGGAGGGTGATGGGTAAAAGGACGCCTTCAGTCAAAGTGTGCAGATACAGCGATGCGCTAAATGGCCAGAAGAGCAGACTGGTCTGGTAGGAGAGATTGGAAGCAAATGACTCTCTTAAAAACCACACATTCCAAACAAAGTGGTACACGTCTGGATAAGCTCCGGGCAAGTTGATGGCGGTGCTAGAAAGGCCGGGCAATAAAGCCTTGATAAGAGCAGCGAGCAAGAGCGCAAAGATCAGGGCTACGCAGGTATATGTTTTTTTGTTCACTAATATGATCATGTGGTCGTCTCAGATATCGTGAGATGATTAAGATCGAAAGTAAAGTGACTAAAATCTCACAGGCGAAAATCCAGTTGCGGTGGATCAAACATAGCGATGGACACTAAATAAACGACAAAAGCCATTAGGCTTTTTCAAGAAAGATCCTAGCAAGACCACATATTTCATGAAGCCAGCTGCTACGAGCGCTGATAATGACGCTTTTTCGGTTCAAAAATCGATTTTCAGACCGGAAGGTATCTCGATACGATTCCGCCCTGAAAATCGGTTTTTGAATGCGGCATCCGGGCCCAAAAAATCACCATCCTCGACCCTCTCGCGACGCAGTCTCATGAAAAATGCCGGCTAGATCGCCACCCTTGGACCGTGGCATTTCACTCCGATTTTCTGTCAATCGCTACAGTCCTTTTAAGGCGGGTGCCGCTGGAGCGAAGTGGCTTTATGTCCTAAGTGCAGGCGGAGTGAAGCCTGGCTAGCCCAAATATTCCTCTGTACGTGGATAATAAGTACCTGATCTGACCAGGATTTTAGTCAGCATGCAGTGTTTAGTTTTTGGTGGATTTCACTAAAGCAATCGCGATTTTATGCCGAGACAACCTTTAGAAGATATCAGGAATCTTGGGGGAGTAATGGCTGCTGAGGAAAAAGAGGCTGAGAAACCAGCCGAAGAGAAGCCTAAAAAAAGCAAGAAAAGGATTCTGTTCATAGCTCTGGGTGTCGTAGGGCTTGTGTCTGCGATCGGTGTACCGATCTTAATGTTGACTGGCAAACCACCGCCAACTGAAGAAGAGGAGCCGGCAGAGGTGGAGCCGCAGGAGGAGCCACGGCAGATTGAGATAGCAGACATGGGTCAGTTCATCGTCAATCTCTCAGAGAGCAGCTCGTTTATCAAAGTGAGGATCATGATTGAATACGATGCTGCCTTGCTGGATCGCCAGCTTACTCCCCATGCTGGAGAAGATGGCGGCGAGGCACACGGTGGTGGAGCAAGCGGTGGTGGCGGAGACAAAGCTGCTGGGGGACCGCATCCTCATATGCTAAAAAACGAGAATAAGTTTCGTGATATAATCATTCGAATACTGTCTTCCAAAAAGAGTAATGAGCTGCTGACTGTTGAGGGTAAGGCTCGGCTCAAGGAGGAGTTGGTCGACGGACTAAACGAAGCCTTAGGCCTTGAGGAACCACCGGTCGTGGGAGTGTTATTCACAGAGTTTATCATTCAATAGTTGTTAGGTGTGAGAGCAGTCGCTTTACTAGGAACGATATCTGCTTTTGCCCTGGTGCAGCCACAACAACATTTACCGACCGAGCTGTGCTCAGCTGAGCCGGTCTTTTCATACTACGATGTGCATGGCACTACCGCAGCGCAGATTCAGCAGTCGCTGCATGCCCATGGTCCAGTTGATGATCGCGGACAGCGGCGCTTTGCGTCTACTGACTGGTCGATCAAGTGGGAGTGGAAGCAAACACCACGTAACTACGTCGATCTTAATTCTGTGCAGATCAAATGTGGCGCCGAGATCAGACTCCCGCGGCTGGTAATCCGAAAAGATACCCCGCTGGAGCTGATCCGTGCATGGAATAGCTTCGTTGAGAGAACAAGGCGCCACGAACTCGCCCATCTAAGTCATGCTCAGGTTGGAGCTCCGCGGATACGCGAAAGGCTAGAGAGGGTTGCAGCTCGTGAAGGCCCGCTAACAGCAGCTCAGGCCAACCAGGAGATCGCAGCTGCCTTGGAGGAGATCCGGAGTATGGATAAAGAGTACGATAAGCGCACCAATCACGGATTTACCGAAGGAACCTGGGTGATTGAATAAACCTGCCCTGTATTTGTGGCGTACCCCACATTAGATTAATTCAGATCACTCGCACAAAATCGTCATAGTTGTTAGCCAGTGGTGTGATCTGCTCAGGCTTTGCTAGTACGGCAGCAAGCTGTGGTGGAGGGGTCGGGCGGTAGCCTAGAGTATCTTCGACCGTTGCGGAGAATTTAGCGGGGTGTGCCGTGGCTACTAGCACGCGGGGAGCTGTTACTTTGTGTGATACGGAGTGTTGCTGTAACGCGGCGGCCCCTACGGCGGTGTGGGGATCGAGGCAGTAGCCGTAGAGTTTGTGATAATCACGCATCGCTCTTCTAGTCTCCCCGTCACTGATTGAATATCCGGCGATACCTAGCGTGGCGAGAGAGGCAGCAGAGAGGATCTGTGACTCATCAGATGCCCCGAGCAGTGCATTGATACGGTAAAAATTGCTCGGTGCTCCGACATCCATAGCATTTGAGATCGTCTCTTTAGACGGTAGTGGGGAGAATGTACCGGTGCGTAGGTAGTCGGGGAACGTGCTGTTAGCGTTACAGGCGGCAATTAGCTGAGTTGCGGAAAAACCACACAGGTGAGCCATCAGTGCTCCGGTTAGGTTTCCTAGATTGCCGCTAGGTACAATAAAAACAGGAGGCGTGCTTGCTGGAAACTGTAGAGATGCAAAGGCGTAGTAGAACATCTGTGGTAATAGTCGCGCGATGTTGATTGAGTTTGCGGAGGTGAGAGAGCGGGTGGCGAGTAGCTGCTTATCTTGCAGTGCTCTTTTGACTAAAGCCTGGCAATCATCAAATGATCCAGCGACTTCATACGCAGTCACATTGTGTCCGAGTGTAGTCATCTGCCGGCGTTGTACCTCGCTGACCTTGTCTCGCGGGTAGAGGATTGCTACTCGAATGCGCGGGTTCGGCGAAGTGTCAAAGAAGGCGTTCGCAACCGCACTTCCGGTATCTCCCGAAGTTGCCACAAGCACAGTCAGCGCTGTGTGGTTATCGCCCCAGAAGTGGCGAAACAGCCGTGCCATAAAGCGGGCGCCGAAATCTTTAAAGGCACAGGTCGGCCCGTGAAATAGCTCCAGCACGAAGGTATTATCATCGAGCTGTGTAAGAGGCAGCGGAAAATCCCATGTCCCTGCACACAGAGAGTGGAGGGTATCAGCACCTATTTCGTCTTGCATAAACAGGGCTGCAAGATATTCGGCCAATTGTGGAAATGTTTTGGTGGCCAGCTGCGTGCGCTCGCTTGATGAGACTATTGGTAGGGTAGACGGAACATACAGACCTCCATCTGGAGCAAGGCCGGTGAGTACAGCGTCTCTCCAGGTGCTTGTGTGATCCTTATTGCGAGTGCTGTGTAGCTGCATCAGGTTACTTCCTCTCGATCACGCGCGCCCCAACGGTATTGATCCCTGAGACGTGTTTTGTAGAAGACACCCCAGCTTTGTAGAAGGCCTCAACCATGACTGTAGCCACACGCTCGGCGGTGAGCGGATCGTTGCACAGCGCAAAGATCGATGGGCCAGACCCCGATATCGAGCAGCCGAGCGCGCCAGCGGAGAGAGCCGCACTCTTAGCTTCTTTGTAACCTGGGATGAGCTGTGCTCGTTCCGGTTCGATGATTGTGTCGTGCAAGGCTCGACCCATTAGCTCCAGATCGTCACGAAATAGCCCCGCGACGAGCGCCGCTACATTGCCCCATTGGGCCACAGCAGATGCCAGTGGTACGTGGGCTTTAAGGATTTTGCGGGCATCGGAAGTTTTAAGTTCAAGATGAGGATTTACCACAGCGATTGAAGCCGAGGAGGGGGCCGGAAGCTGAATAACATCGAGCGGGTCATAACTGCGGATGAGAACAAAACCACCAAGTAAGCACGGGGCTACATTATCGGCATGCGCGGCGCCGCACGCCACGCGCTCTCCCTCCATCGCAAAAGGGAGAAGCTCTATACGACTCAGAGGCGATCCAAGAAGCTCGTTAGCAGCGACTACTGCGGCAACAGTGCTCGCGGAGCTTGATCCTAAACCACTTCCCACTGGCAGCCCCTTGTGCAGCTCAAGGGAAATCCCGCGGTTTGTACCAGGTGTGCCTGACTTGTTAGTCAACGCGTCAACGAGACAGCATACCGAAACGCCCGCAGTATTGTGAGTTGGATCGAGTGGAAGCTTGCCATCATCGCCGTGAATGGCAGTGATTGTGATGCCAGGTCGCTCGCAGAAGGTGGCGACTACAGTGTCACCTGGAGCCTCAAGCGCACATCCGAGCACATCAAACGCTGAGCCGACATTAGCGATAGTCGCTGGGGCGAAGACAGAGACTGATTCGATACTTTTTTGCACGTGTCACCTTGCAGCTCTAATAATATCAGCAAAGACTCCCGCGGCGGTTACTTCGGCGCCGGCTCCTGGTCCCTTAATCACCAAAGGATTGGAGCGATAACGCTTGGTCGTGAAAGCAACCACATTATCGGCCCCGGAGAGGCTACAAAAGGGGTGATCAAGATCGACTGATTGTAGGCCAATGCTCGCGTTGCCGCGCTCACAATCGATTGTAGCTGCAAAGAAGAGCCGTTTATTGGCTTGTGAGGCACGGGTGATGAGTTCAGCAAAGTGCGAGTCAAGAGATGGTATACGCTCCATAAACTGCTCGGCCGACCAGGTCAGAGCCTCTGGCGGCAGGAGCGATTCAATCTGGATATCACGTAGCTCAAGCGAGAGCCCGGCGTCTCGACCGAGAATAAGTACCTTGCGGGCCACATCCATTCCAGATAGGTCGTCGCGTGGATCAGGTTCAGTGTATCCTAGCTCTTTGGCTTTCCGCACTGCCTGACTAAAGGAGGAACCTGCGCGCATGGAATTGAATATAAAGCTTAACGTCCCAGACAGCACAGCTTCAATCGAGATAACTGAGTCACCGGAGGCGACTAAATCCTTAAGCGTTCCCAAGATCGGCAAGGCGGCTCCGACGCAGGTTTCGTGCAGTAGCGGGGTGCGACGCGATTCAGCCGAGGAGCGCACCATATCGTAGAATTCCATTGAGCCTGAAAATCCGCGTTTGTTGGGTGTGACCACAGCCACGCTCAGCTCAAGCAGTCGCGAGTAGTACATGGGGATTTCGTCGCTCGCTGTGCAATCAACGAAAATAGAGTGTGGTGCGTTTGCCGCCACGCAATCAGCCACGAACTCTTGTGCCGAATACTCATGAGCCGATTCGTCAAACGTGGCGTTAAACTCAAGTGCGGCATCCGAGCGCGAGAGCAGCTTCATCGTGCGGCTGTTTGCGATTCCGCGGAGCTGTAGGTCGAGACCAGCGGTGGCTCGCAACGAGTTGCGTTGCTGTGCAAGTTGCGCAAGTAGGCTTGAGCCTATCAAGCCTGTACCTACGATCCAGACGTTGACTGTCTTCGTACGGCTGACAAAAAACTCATCGTGAATCGCATTCAAAGCTTTAGTTTCGTCGCTGTGTGAAATTACGGCAGAGATATTCCTCTCTGAGGAGCCCTGAGCTATCGCCACAACATTCACGCCATTGGACCCGAGGCTTGAGAATACGCGGCCTGAGACACCGGGGGTGCGTCGCATTGTGTCGCCGACGACAGAGAGGATTGAAAGCTGCTCTTCGACATACATCGGCTCAAGCAGGCCCGCCTGAATCTCAAGCTTGAAAGCGTCAGCAACAGCTGCGCGAGCCTGCTCGATCTGGATCGGCTCGATTGCACAGCAGATGGTGTGCTCTGAAGAGGCCTGAGTAATAAGAATGACATTGACACGCGCACTTGCAAGCGCTCCAAAGAAGCGCGCCGCAGTCCCAGTGACTCCTAACATTCCCGGGCCTTGCAGACGCAGGAATGCAACGCTGCTAATTGAAGAGATGCCAGTAATAGGGTGGGGGTTCTTCTGCGCGTGTTCGACGATGCGAGTTCCCTGGGCGGTTGGGTTTAAGGTATTTTTGATCACCAGAGGAATATGGGCGTCGATAGCGGGCTGCATTGTTGGTGGATAGATCACCTTTGCCCCGAAGTGGCACAGCTCCATCGCTTCTTCAAACGAAACTTCGGGTATGGGAAATGCCTTGGGAACTTTGCGCGGATCGGCGGTCATCATCCCATCGACATCTGTCCAGATCTCGATCTCGTCCACTGCCAGCGCAGCTCCGAAGATAGAAGCTGTCAGATCTGAGCCGCCACGTCCAAGCGTTGTGGTGGCTCCACTGCGCGATGCTCCGATAAAACCTGTAATGATCGGCAGCGACTTACAGTGCGCAACACGCTCTCGGATCGCCGGATACGTCAGAGTCTTATCTGGTAAAGCGTTTCCGAAGCGCTCATCAGTGACAATCACTTCGCGTGCATCGAGAACTTCAGCGGCATGACCGGCTGCCCGACACGCCTCTGAGACGATAGAAGCAGAAAGCCGCTCACCGAAGCTGGTGATCTGGTCAAGGGTTCTGGCTGAGCATTCACCGACAAGCTCAACGCCACGTACCAGATCCTCTAACTCGTTTAGGAGAACTTTCACCGCTGCAATCGGAGCGCTGCGTTGAGGGGCGGGAATGAGTGTGTCGAGCGCATCAAGGTGACGGCGGCCGATCTGCGTAAGTATCTCCTTCGCCGCCGCATCGCGAGCTGCTGCGCGTATCGCGAGTTGAATTAGAGAATCGGTAATCCCTTGAAAAGCTGATACCACAACTCCAACGACAACCCCTTGCGGGAAGACGCTGCGGTTGTGTACCAGCTCAACGATATGTCTAATTCGGTCCGGAGTGCCGACAGAGGAGCCACCAAATTTTAGGATCTTAGATTGAGCCATTGTATGAGCACTAACCCTTTATTATTTGATGCTAAAAGTCAGCTCAAAAATGCCCGAAGCTTTTGGTTGTCGCAATCGATTAGGGGGAGCGTCTTTGGCTGGTCGGATGGAGCTGGACGACTTGAGGGGCTTTAAGGGCTTGCAGCGGTCGGATCGGGAGGTTTATGCAAACCGGACGCGCAGGGTCTATGATTACCGCCCAAAGCCTAAACATCGTTATATTAAATGGGGTTGTTCGGTAAAGAAAGGTAAATCGGGGTGAAAAATCGGGGTAAAAAATCGGGGTGAAAAATCGGGGTGAAAGGATTTGAACCTTCGACCTCACGGTCCCGAACCGTGCGCTCTAGCCGGGCTGAGCTACACCCCGATAAAAGACTTCAGGGACCATATCGCCCCTACCTCTAAGATGCAAGATTCCGCCGGTGAAAGAAAGGATTCAGATTCTGCTGGTCAACGCCTAATCGGCTTCTGACTGCATGTTATGGAACACGCTTTGCACGTCGTCGTCTTCCTCTAATCTGTCGATGAGCTTTTGAATCTCTGCTTCTTGTTCGGCGCTGACCTTTATATAGTTTGAGGGAATGCGCTGTGGAGCAGCGCTCTTTACTTCGATGCCACGAGCTTCGAGTGCTTTCTGCAGATCTCCAAACTGTTTAAAGCTTGAGTAGAGCAGCAACCCATCCTCTGTCTCAAAGATCTCTTCAAGGCCGTGGTCGATCATCTCAAGCTCAAACTCATCGAGGTCACCTTTGGGCATCCCGATCTTAAACACTCCCTTGCGGTCGAAGATATATTCGAGAGCGCCGGTGGTGGCGAGATTCCCACCGTGCTTGGTGATGATGTTTCTTACGTTTGCAACGGTGCGTGTAGCGTTATCTGTTGCTGTCTCCACAAAGAGCCCCACACCGTGAGGCGCAAATCCTTCATAGCTGATTTCAGCAAGGTCTGCTTCGTCTCGAGATGACGCGCGCTTGATGGCCGCCTCGATCCGATCTTTTGGCATGTTGAGCGATCGAGCAGTCTGGATCGCCATGCGCAGACGCGGGTTGTTGTCTGGGTCAGGGCCACTCAGCTTTACAGAGATGGCGATTTCTTTTCCAAGCTTGGTAAAAGCTTTGGCTGTCTTTGCCCAGCGGGCAAACATGCGATCTTTGCGCTTTTCAAATATACGACCCATAGACCTCTTGTGCGTGTTTAGGTACCGGCTAATTATCCACAGAGTAGCGAGTATTGCAACACAAAGAGGTCTCTCAGAGCGCCGCTGTCTGCAGTTTCTCGGTCCGCCCGCGCGGTACGAACATGTCCCTAACTGTTATTCGAGCAGGTCGGTCAGGGAGGCGTTTGGTTGTAAGATCCCCGCATCCCGATAGATCTGAATCTTTTGACGGGTGTCGGCGATATCAAGATTACGCAGCGCGAGCTGGCCGATACGGTCATGAGCCGAAAATCCTTCGCCGCCTCTCTCCATCGTTAAGCGCTCAGGATGGTAGGTCAGATTTGGGCTCTCGGTGTTAAGAATAGAGTAATCGTCGCCTCTGCGTAGCTGCAGGGTGACGGTGCCGCTAATCGCTTTGCCCACCCACCGAATCAAAGACTCCTTGAGCATCATTGCTTGCGGATCAAACCAGCGACCCTGGTATAACAGCCTACCCAAGCGATATCCCGATACTCTGTAGGCGTCGATCGTATCTTCGTTGTGTATCCCTGTTATCAGCCGCTCATATGCAATGTGAAGCAATTTTATTCCAGGTGCTTCGTAGATGCCGCGGCTCTTGGCTTCGATAATTCGATTCTCGATCTGGTCTGACAGACCCAATCCGTGTCGGCCGCCGATTGCGTTTGCCTGACGCACAAGCTCGACTGGATTTGAGAACTCTTGGCCGTTGATTGCAACAGGTAGCCCCTCAGAGAAAGTAATCTGGATCTCTTCGGGAGCGACCTGCACCTTCTGATCCCATGATCGCACACCCATGATCGGTTCTATAAGTTGCTCAGACTGATCGAGGAACTCAAGCTTCTTGGCCTCGTGCGTTGCGCCCCAGATATTTGCATCGGTTGAGTATGCCTTTTCGCTCGATGCCCGGTAGGGAAGCCCGCGCTTGGTGAGGAATTCACTCATCTCAGCTCGTCCGCCCAGCTCTTGGATGAATGTCTCATCGAGCCACGGTTTGTAGATCCTTAACGTTGGATTGACTAGCAGACCGTATCGATAAAAACGCTCAATATCATTTCCTTTGTACGTGCTTCCGTCTCCCCAAATGCTGACGCCATCTTCAGCCATCGCGGCAACTAGTTTGGTTCCCGTAACGGCGCGTCCGATCGGTGTGGTGTTGAAGTACGTTTTCCCTGAGGTGCTGATATGAAAAGCACCACACATCAGAGCGAGCAGCCCCTCGCGCACCAGGTCGGCCTTGCAGTCGATCAGCCGCGCCTTCTCGGCGCCGTAGGTTGTAGCGCGTGCAGGGATCGACTCAAGATCGTTCTCGTCTGGTTGGGCGAGGTCCGCAGTATACGCGAAGGGGATCGCCCCTTTTTCACGCATCCAGGCCACAGCAACGCTTGTATCTAATCCACCTGAAAAAGCTAGACCGACCTTCTCCCCTTTGGGAATGCTCTTTAAGATATGAGACATGGTGCACCTTTATCTAAATAGCTGCACACATTGCAGCTCTGCGGCACGGAGAAGCACTGTCGCTACGTGCGACTTATCACGTCACCGGCTAACACTATTAGAATCTAGCGCTACAAATAATTCAACAACACTTTAGCTACCTGGGCCTCAAAAGTTCCCAGCTACCCAGTGAGCTAGTTGAGCGGAATATCCCCTCCGCTCAGGCACATGCGGTCGATTTCGTCATCGCTTGAGAACGGATCATCGGTAAGCTTGATGGTCATGCGGGTGACGTCTGCAAAAAGCTCTGAGTAGCCCGAAGCGCCCAAGCAGTTCACCTTCGCACCACCGGTCGGGAAGAGCGGGAAGGATTCCTGTACCTTAAAGGCGCTGCAGCGGTTGGGAGGGCTTTCAGATGTTGCAAGCTCAAGGCTACATCCGTTAAACCCTGACACCGGCCAGCGGTCGCGATTTTGCGAGTCGCGCACTACGACGCTGAAGGCATCCTCATACTCATCGTATAAAATAACTGCGGCGTTTCCATTACACTCAGCCACGGCTGGGCGGTAGCGTACCGATGATGGAACATCGGGAACGCAGACACAGCGGCGGAATCCAAACTCGCCGCCACAACGAGCAGCGCCACCCGCTCCACCGGTTCGAGGCTCGTTGCGGATCTCTTCAAGGGTCCAGACCTTACCGCTTCCCGAAGAGTCATCATCATCGTCTGCATCGGGAGTGCCGCTTGGGGTTGGCTGAGGGCCAAAGGTAACATCGTCGCTACTTGAATTTGAGCACCCAACGGGGGCACATAAGCAGGTAACCAGACCTAGCAGTATTAGAGAGAGTGTGCGTTTCATACGGTAAAGATCCTAAAGACGATATTCACACGCAATCCGAGGTATATGCATGACGGGAGCGGTTATCCGTTTTTGAAGAGCGATTGTCAATTCCGTGGCGCTCTTGGTTTGCCTTCAAGCTTGATACGAGGCAAGATTCCGGTATCTGTATGAACTACCCCTTAGCCTTCTCACCCTGCCCAAATGACACCTTTATGATGCACGGCATCATGACTGATACCGTTAAGTCGGCTGAGCTGAATTTCGATATTTCACTCCTTGATATCCAGCAATTAAACACCGCGATGATTGAGGAGCGCTTTGATTTCTGTAAGGTAAGCAGCGTTGCTGCGCTTGGCTGCTCTGATACCTACGAGATTTGTTCAGTGGGGGCGGCTCTTGGTTTCGGTGTTGGCCCACTTCTCCTTAAACGTCCGGGAGCCCCGGAATTAAGCGCCTTGTCAGCAGTGCTGTGTCCAGGTTCGCTGACTACTGCGTACGCACTCCTTCGATATTTCTACCCAGGACTTAATGCCATTGAACAGCGCGTATTCTCGGAGATAATGCCAGCGTTGCTGCACAAAGAAGCGGATTATGGCGTAGTGATCCACGAGGGGCGCTTTACGTATCAGGGTTTGGGGCTGGAGTGCGTGGCTGATCTGGGTGCGATGTGGGAAGAGAGGTATAAGCTTCCGCTGCCGCTTGGGTGTTTTGTAGCGCACAAACGCGTTGGGCCTAAGATGCGAGCTGCCTTTGAGCAGCTAGTCCGGCGCTCGATTGAATACAGCTACAGCAACCGAGATAAAGCCTACCGAACCATGTGTGCGCATGCTCAAGAGCTTGATGATGCCGCGCTGTGGTCGCACGTTGACCTGTACGTTAATCAATGGAGCCTTGAGTTGGGCACAACAGGGCGAGCAGCCTTTGATACACTTCGACAAGCTGCCGGCTAGGTAGAATAATTGGCACTGTCCCCGGAAATTTAGTGCCTTACAAAGTCCGGCGAAACCTACATGACTGGTTTGTACCACATGCGTTGGGTTGTTGTGTGTCTATACCCTAAAGGTAATCTCGGCCCCTGGACGTGGCTTTTTATAGGTATGCCACGCCGATCCTCCGCGTTGAAAGATCTCCCAAAACTTTTTGTTGTGACCACTCGACCCTGGCGCAAGTGCGATGTCGCCCTCTTTAACGTTAAAGCTTCCCGAGGCAAGAGTCGCG
>Ga0315904_10009287_pt1 | contig 12877 bp, 13 predicted proteins | sample LakEriMetagenome_6_FD_203529 | JGI IMG/M metagenome (GOLD analysis project Ga0315904, IMG submission 203529) | Freshwater fungal communities from buoy surface, Lake Erie, Ohio, United States - Buoy 12 MA120 | ecosystem: Environmental > Aquatic > Freshwater > Lake | place: USA: Lake Erie, Ohio...
CCGAGGCGACCGGCCTTCTCCATGGACATCGCCATGGCGAACGCCTGGTCCGGCTTCTTGCCTTCGTCACGGATGAGCATCCGCACCTTTCGGGCGACACGGAGCTTTGCTTCGGCTGGCATGGGTGCTGGCATGGTTGCCTCCTGGACGAAGAGTAGCGCGTCGCGTGTTCGGATGCGAGCTAGGCGGGGAATGGCGGGGAGGGGGTGAGAGGGTCTACTACCATTGAGGTTGTTGTAGGCACTCTGTAAAAGGTTGGGGAGGGGGTAGGACCTTCCATGACCACAGGTCTAGGTGGGGCCACCCCGGTAGGTCTGGAGGTTGATCCTGTTGGGTAGGATGCCGGACGTTACCAGGTGGGTACCCGAGCGAGCGAAGCGAGCGAGGCGATACGGTCCCGTCGGGTATTCGCGCGACCGAAGGGAGCGCGAGCGCGGTCCGGGCCGGCCGTTTAGTGGGTCCGGCGGGTCGGCTCGGGAGCCTCGGGGCGCTCCCCCGGGTGCCGGCGGCTACCCTGCGCCGCGCTCCCCCGGGGGCCGTCGGCTACCCGGCGGCTACCCGGCGGCTACCCGGCGCGCTCCCCCGGGGGCCGGCGGCTACCCGGCGGCGCGCTCCCCCGGGGGCCGTTCTCGAGGGGCTACCCGGCGCGCTCCCCCGGGGGCCGGCGGCTACCCGGCGGCGCGCTCCCCCGGGGGCCGGCGGCTACCCGGCGGCGCGCTCCCCCGGGGGCCGTTCTCGAGGGGCTACCCGGCGCGCTCCCCCGGGGGCCGGCGCGCTCCCCCGGGGGCCGTTCTCGAGGGGCTACCCGGCGCGCTCCCCCGGGGGCCGGCGGCTACCCGGCGGCGCGCTCCCCCGGGGGCTACCCGGCGCGCTCCCCCGGGGGCCGGCGGCTACCCGGCGCCGCGCTCCCCCGGGGGCCGTCGCCGCGCTCCCCCGGGGGCCGTTCTCGAGGGGCTACCCGGCGCGCTCCCCCGGCGGCGCGCTCCCCCGGCGGCGCAACGGCAAGCGGCGCCGGCTCGGGGGAGCGCGGCGCCGCGGGCGACGGGGACGGGGCAGGGCGGGCTAGGTGAGGTCGGCAGCGCGGTAGGCGTCCGCGATCGTCTCCGTGGCTGCGAGCCACGCGCGGGATCCGGGCTTCATCGTGTCCAGGCTGGTGATCGTCTCGGCGTGCGCCGCGTTGACTGCGGCGGCGCGGATGGCGAGCGCTCGCGTGGCGCGGGCGCCGGCCGTGCTGCTGATCGTCGCCCAGGCGCGGCCGTCGATGACGACGGCGACGGTGGCGTGCCGGGCGCGCTCCTTCTCGGTGAGGTGGTGGTATTCGGTCGGCGCGTGTACGACGGTGAGGCCGTCGGGGGACGCCCACGCGTCGGCGGTAATCGTGTCTCCGCTCGGGGTCGCGAGCGTGACGCGGGCCGCGACCCACCTGCTGGGGCGGGCGGCGGTGCTCGGGCGTGGGAGCTCGAGCGTGACGGGGACGGGCGACGGGGGCGGGCGGAAGGATGCGCGGCGCTGCGCGTTCGTGGGGGGCTTCATCGGGCGGCTCCGGTGTCGGGGTGGTTCATCGGAAGGGCGACCATTTCCATAAGGTCCGGGTCGTCCGGCAGGCTGTCCATGTAGGCCATGGCGTCGTTTTCGGTGGGGAAGGGGCCGGTGTACCGGGTCTCCTCCTCGAATGGTCCGACATGGTAGACGGTCACGACGACGTAGGCGGGTGCGGGCGTGGGGGGCTTCATCGGGGGTCTCCTGCTAGTATGGGTCGATCTTGCTAGCGACGAAGGCCGCTACGTGCTCGGTGCGCATGTCGTAGTCGTCGACGCTGTAGCCTCCCGTGTCGCGCTCGCGACGGTCCGGGCGGGTCACGGTGACCCACGCGCGGGCGGGGTCGCTCGGGGACGGGCGCACGTGGATGGTGCGGCCGTCTCCGGCGTCGATCTCGTAGCCGTCGGGGGTGTCCGTGAACGCGATACACGCGCTCTCGAGTCGGTCGGCGATCGTGGGGGTGTCGTGCATGGTAGTCGCTGCTCCTGCGGGGTTGCAGTGGGGGACGGTGGCGACGGCTAGCGCCGCTGCGAGGATCGGGACGGCGCATCCGCTGACGTCGCGCCGGCCCGGGGGTGGGCGGTGTAGGCGGGTCACGTGGGCGTGTGCGCGACGCGGCGGAACCGCAAGGCGCCGGCGCGCCGCACGCGGGGGAGCGCTGCCCGGGCGGCTGCGCGTACCGCTTCGATCTCGGCGACGGTGCCGGCGTCCGCGGGCGCGGTGTCGTCGACCAGGGCGCGGATCGCGCGGGCGCGCACGTGGGGCGCGACGGCGCCGGCGCCGCTCGTGATCGCGTCCAACATGCGCGCGACGCCCGCGAGCGTGAGGGCGCCGGCGGTGGGCGCCGCGTCGTGGGGGGCGCCGGCGGTGACGTCCACGGTCACGCCGAAGGTCTCGGACTTGCCATCCGGGTGCAGGATGCACACGGCGACGGCGATACCGTTGTAGTCTCCGGGGGCGGGGGCGGTGTCGGGGGCGGGGGCGACCTTGTCGAGGCGGGTCGCCAGGGCGTAGGCGAGGGGGGACAGCATGTGCGGTTACTCCTTGTCGGTGGTGGCGAGGATCGCGATCGCGAGCGGCGCCGCGACTGCGAGGAAGGCGGTACCCGCGCCCGCGGCGGGGTCGTCGATGCCGACGATAAGGGCGAGCGCTGCGAGCGCGACGGCCGCGGCGGCCGCGAGCGTCTCGGCCTTCACGCGCGCACGCGGGCGGCGCGGGCGCGCTCGGTGCGGCGGGCGGCGCGCTCCAGCCGGCGCGCGACGCGGAAGGCGGCGCGCACGCACGCGCGGAGCGCCTCGGGGTAGGCGGCGACGGCGTCGCGGTAGAGCGCCGCGGCGCACGCGATGTTGAGCAGGAGCAGGAAGGCGATAAGCGCGGGGGTCGGGGTCATGGTATCGGCTCCGGGTTGCGTGTGGGTCGGCGGGGTTCTCCCTCCGACGGACTAGGAATACTGCGGGCGTTAGTTACCGTCAAGCAATAAAGCGAGGGCGCCCGAAAAAAGAGCGGCGCCCACGTGGGGCGCCGCTCTCCGGCTGCCAGGGCGCCGGCTACGGGCGTGCGGCGTCGCGTGCGGCGCGCATGCGCGCGACGATCGCGCCGGCGGCGGGGCATGCCGCGGGGGTGTCGTTGCGCTTGCGGCGGGCGGCTCCGAGGGCGCCGTGCATGCGCACGAAGAAGGACGGGCGCCGGGCGCCGCGCGCGGTGCCGTCGCACCCGCCGCAGCGCTCGCAGGTGAGGTTCACGGTGTCGCTCGGGCAAGGGCGCATGCCGGCGGCCTGATACGCGCCGTCGTCCGCGGAGCTCGAGGATGCCGCGAATACTCGCCAGCCCGCCGCGCGCGCGTCCGCGGCGGCGGCGGGCGTGTCACACGATGCCATGACAAGCGGCGCCCACGCGGCCGCGTCAAGCGTGCGCCACGCGGCCGTGTACGCCGTGTGCCGGCGCGCGCCCGCTAGCACGCGTGCGAGCACGCGCAGGGGGACGGCCGCGGGGTCGCCTTCCATGCCGAGGCGTACGGTTGCGCCCGCGAAAAGGCCCGGGGGGAACCCTACCCGGCCTGCCGCGATCTCACGCAACGCCGCGGCGTGAGACGCGGTCAACCTGGCCTTGTTCACGTAGCACGTGCCGCTCCCGCCGCGGGGGCGGCTACGGTGCGCGCACGCGTCGGGGCAGACTGCGCCGTCCGCGCCCGCGCGCCACGCGTCCATGGGCGCGACGTCCGCGCGCATGATGGAGACCTGGACCATGTCTCCCGTCTTACCGTTCTGGCTCGGGGCGTTGACGCGGTGCGCCGCTAGCAGGATCGGGGTGCCGTCGAATGCTGACGGACCGGTCCAGAGTACGATCGTCGGGGGCAGCGGGCGCGCAAGCGCCGCGCGTGCGTGTGCGCGCCACGTGCGGCGCCAGGTGGTGAGGGTGCGTGCGTTCATGCGTGGTCTCCGGGTTGCGTGTGAGACGTCCGGGGGTCCGGCCGTCGGGAATGGTCTACCCACGCGTGGGGATAGCGTCAAGCGAAAAAGCGCGGGCGTGCGGCGCCGGGGGGAGCGCGGCGCCGGGGGGAGCGCGGCGCCGGGGGGAGCGCGGCGCCGGGTAGCCCCTCGAGGACGGCCCCCGGGGGAGCGCGGCGCCGGGGGAGCGCGGCGCCGGGGGAGCGCGGCGCCGGGTAGCCCCTCGAGGACGGCCCCCGGGGGAGCGCGGCGCCGGGGGAGCGCGGCGCCGGGGGAGCGCGGCGCCGGGTAGCCCCTCGAGGACGGCCCCCGGGGGAGCGCGGCGCCGGGTAGCCGCCGGCCCCGGGGGAGCACGCCCCCGGGGGAGCGCGGCGCCGGGGGAGCGCGGGAGAATAGTGCTCGCGTGCGTGCGCGCGTGCGTGCGCGCGTGCGTGCGCGCGTGCGTGCGCGCGTGCGCGCGTGCGGGCGCGCGTGCGGGCGCGCGTGCGTGCGCGCGTGCGCGCGTGCGCGCGGACCAGTCGGGCCGGTCGGGCCGTTCAACTGCTATTGTACTCGTCCGGGGCCCCATCCGAATATAACTTTCGGGTTGACGCTAAAGGCGGGACGCTTTAGGAATATGGCGAACCCGGAGAGAATATGGAAGAGCAGAAGAAGCGCCTCGGTCGACCCCCGCTACCGGCCGGTCAGGCGAAGCACGCGCGCATGATGGTCCGCCTCAGCGACGAGGACCTCGCCCTCCTCGAGGCCGCCGCAGGCGGGCGACCCGTCTCCTCCTGGGCACACGACATCCTCGTCGCCGCAGCCCGGCACGTCGTGGCGGGAGCATGACCGACGAGAACGGACGGCCGAAGTTCCTCGTCGTCGGCCTCGACCTCAAGACCCCGGTCGACGCAGCCCGGGATCTCGACCGAGCGCTCCGCTGGTACGCCCACGTCTACGCCTGCCTCGCCGAGTCGTGCGACTTCGAGCGCCGCCTCTGGCTACAGTACCGGCCCAACGATGTCCTCGAGGAGCTCGCCCTCCGGGGCGACGAGGGCGCCGGCATCGAGATCGAGCGGCGGCGGTGGGCACGGCGGCTCGCCGACGCGGCGGAGTTCGCCGCCCGAGCAGGGGTGGCGCTCAACCCCCCGGCGTTCGATCCCGATCGCCCCCTCGGGCCGGGCACCATGGTGCGCTGGGCCGCGCAGGGGCCCCTCGACTACGCCGGCAGGAAGGACAGCAGTCGCGCCACCTTCAAGCTCGGCGAGTGGGTCGAGGCCGATCGCGATCTGAACCGCGGCGGGACCCGGCCCAGCGCCGTGAAGTTTGAGACCACCGACGAGCTCCCATGGCACGACCCCCGTGTCCCCGAGTCCGGCGCCAAGGCCGAGGCCCTCCGCACGGCCAACGCCCAGAAGCGGACCGGCATGAGCGGACTGTTCGCCGAGGTGAACGATCCGAGCCTGAACGCGCACCCCCTCTCCGGTCGGAAGAAGCGCACGTGATACGACCCCTTGCCCCACACACGGGCAAGGAGGTCCACATGAAGAAGCCCAAGCTCGGCTCCGGTGAGCGGTTCGCAGCGATCGAGAAGAAGGCCGCCGCCTCCGGCGCGAAGAACCCGGCGGCCGTCGCGGCCGCCGCCGGCATCAAGAAGTACGGCCAGAAGAAGATGACCCAGATGGCCCAGGCGGGGAAGAAGGCCGCGAAGAAGTAGCCTCGAGCGACGCCCGCACCTCGGCGGGTGTCGGCGCCTCGTCCCCCGGGGGCGGCGGAAGGCATCGGGTACACCCGATCCGGACGCCGCCCCTTCTCGCATCCGCCACCAGCAGCGCGTCGAAGAGCAGGTTCCCGTTGCAGAGCGGGCACACCAGGGAGACGAACCCCCGGTCCAGCACCGTCCCGAACTGTTCGGCTATCGGAACAGCGAACACCTCGCCCCGCATCAGGATCGATCCCACCACCGGGTCGAGGTGCATCTGCACCGACCCGACCTGCTCAAGCCCCCAGCTCCAGTCCCGCCACGCTACGCGGCCATTGAGCGACGCCGCGGTGGCGGCACGACGGTCGATCCGTAGCGCCAGTCTCGGTAGAAGAACTGCTAGGCCGGTTGTGCCGGTTGGCCCGCTATTATTCGGTAGGAAGGACAATGGTGCTGCTCGTAGCGGTGTTCATGTGCGGAAGGACGTAGCCCGATCCCGCATCGTTCGACAACTTTAAGCGATCACAACCGCCTCGTTCGATAATCTTGAACTACCACCGCTGCCCATGCCGCCACCGCCGGGTCGACCTGCTCTCGGTCCACCACAGTCCCAGGCCGACGGCGTCGAGGATGTCGGCCATCCTCTTCTTCGGCTTCGGCTCGACGATCGCACCCGTCCACCCGCGCCTCGCGAGCTCGCGCTCGAGCCGCGCATGGCGGACGTCCTTCGGGACCCCCTCGCTCCACGTGCGGGCCTCAACCGCCTCGACGGTGTTCCACGGCAGGGCCATGGCGACGCAGCCGCAGATCCCCTGCAACTCGAGGAGGTCCGCCGGGTCCACGCGCGATCCCTCGTAGTGAACCATCGTCTCCACCACGAGGTCCGCGCCGGCCAGCTCCCCGGGGACCGCACGCGCCAGCTTGCGCCACGCCTCGGGACCGCGGCCCTTCTCCTCTGCCTGCTGGTACCACGCTGCCTGGAGGACCCCGTCCTCCCACGCCGCGAGGGCCAACCCGTGCAACCCCACGTCCACCGTCACCACCATGTGCACCCCTTGTCGCCCGCCGGCGCCCGTCCACCCGTCCGTCGGGCTTCGCTCGTTGAACATCTAACACTTTTTTTCAAACATCTAACGGCGCCCGTCCACCCCCTTCGCGCCCCTCGTGGAACGCCGCGAGCCGTTCCACGCGCTCCGCCGCTATAAACTTTATAGACGCGCCCATAAAGTTTATAGATAAACTCGGTCCGTTTATCTATAAACTCCCCATAAACTACCCTTTCTGGCAGACAAGAACGCCTCGGTGAAGGCACGGTGAAGGCACGGCTATAAAATGCCTTCACCCGTAACCGCACGAAACCATTGAGCGTTTCGGCGAGGTGAAGGCGGTGAAGGCATTTCTCGGCATCCCTCTACGCGAGAGAAAAAAATCGCGGCGCGCACCCCGCAGAATATAAAACGCCCCGGACTTTTCACTTCTCGCGCGTAGGGTATCCCAGAAATGCCTTCACTTCCTTCACCTCCCGAGATACCCGAGGTTCTTCCTGCCTTTATCGGTGAAGGCAAGTTATGCCGTGCCTTCACCTGCCTTCACCGAAAAAAGCAGAAGTGAATGGTTTCGGCAACTTACGGGTGAAGGCATTGTTTCACGCCGTGAAACACTCCACCCCGCCCACCGATCCGCCTCGACCCCCTTGACACCCCGGCCCCACCCCGCTAAAGCCGAGATGTCCCACGGTACTGCCCGCCACGTGCGAGTAGTCCCGTCCGTCGGAGAGGCGGGGTGCAGCGGGGACCCGGGAGACCTCCTCCCCGGCAGGGAAGTCGCGAGCCCTGCCGTCCCCCGCACCCCGCCGCCCCGGCACGCTCCAACCCTCCGACCTGCACCGGAGAACGATGCCTACCCTGCCCGCCACGCTCTTCGCCCATCTCGGCACTGCGGAGGGGCACGCCGCCGCTCTGGAGTGGCCCGGCACCTTCGCAACGGTGGACGACTTCCACCACACGACGGAGCGCACCTACCTCTGGGCGCCCGTGACGCTGGTCGACCCGCACGACGGCATCAGCAACGACAACGTCGAGAGCCTCACGGCCTTGGTCTACGACTTCGACCACGCGACCCTCGACGAGATGGCCTCACTGCTGTCCGCCTTCGGGGACTACGAGTACGCGTGCCATTCCTCCTGGCGGCACACGCCCGAAGCACCTCGCTTCCGCCTCGTCCTGCCCCTCGCCGAGCCGGTCTCGCCCGCGGCGCACCGCTCCCTCTGGCAGCAGTACGCGGACCTTGCCATCGCCCGATCGGGCGCGCACCCCGACCCGAAGTGCAAGGACCCCGCCCACCGCTACTACTGGCCGAGCGCGCACCCCGAGCGCCGCCACCTCGCCTTCGCCCTGCATCAACCGGGGACACTCCTTCGCCCGACCGCTACTGCACCGGCAGCTTCCACATCGCCATCGGCTCCTCGTTCCACGACGGCGCCGGGACAGCAGCGGTCGGGCCTCTTCTCCACCCGCGCCGAGGCGGACCGCCGGCGCTCCCGGGGCTTCGAGCAGGACCGGGACGTCAACCTGATCGAGGCGTCCTGCGCCTTCCTTCGCGCGGCCCGGGACCTTGCGGCCGAGCAGATCAAGGAGCCGGAGTGGCACGCCGCGCTCTCCATCTGGTCACGCTGCACGGACGGGGACCGCCTCTCCCACGAGCGATCCTCCCCGGACCCTCGCTACGACCGGGACGAGACGCAGCGAAAGATCGACAGGATCAAGAGCCAGGCCATCGAGGACGGGATCGGTCCGGCGACGTGCGGCTACATCCGCGGCCTCGCCTCACCGGAGAACCGGTGCGCGAACGCGTGCGCGGGCTGCAAGGTGGGCGCCCCCACGGGACCCATCCGTTCCCCTGCGGTGCTGGGCATGCGGGTGGACACCGCGGCTGCGACGGCGGACGCGGCGCGCACCCGCGTCGCCGACCTCGACGATGCCATCGCCAACACCCCCGACCCCGAAGCCCGCAAGACTCTGCGAGAGGAGCGGAAGGAAGCGGCGAAGGAAGCGCGCTCGGCCCAGCAGACGGCGACCCGCGCAGCCGTGCTCGCTCCGGCAGCGGCCACGGGCGGGCGCATCTTCGCCCGTGGGGACCACGTCGAGGTGAGCCTCGCGCTGATCGGGGACCTGCAAGCGCTCGCCGGCGGGCCGTCCCCGGTGTCCACGGCGGGTCGCCTCTACATCCACGACCCCGCCACGGGGCTGTGGAACGAGCTCCACGAGCCGAGCCTGCACGTGCGCGTCGCGTCCTACGCCGGCACCCCGGTCGCCGCGCCGAAGCCCTACGAGCTGCGGGTGAACCGCTCCGACCAGACGGGCATCGCTGCGATGGTGGCATCGGCGATCCGCGCGGCCTCCCCCGACCCGCTCCCCACCACCGAGGGCGCGGCGTTCGCGGACGGGATGCTCCTCCCCTCCGGCACCTTCCGTGCGTTCGTGCCGGGGGACTACGTGCTCGCCGACCACGCGCTGCCCGTCCACTACCTCGACCCGGCCACGTCTTCCCCGCCGCCGCCCCCGCGCCGGTGGCTGCGCTTCCTCGAGGAGATCTACGCCAACGAGCCGGACACGCCGACGCGCATCCTCGTGCTCCAGGAGTTCCTCGGCGCCGCCCTGTTCGGCGTGGCGACGCGCTATCAGCGCGCGCTCGTCCTGCTCGGGGAGACGGGCGCGAACGGGAAGAGCGTGCTGCTCACGGTGATCGGCCGGCTGTTCCCGGCGCTGGCACGCGGGGCCATCGCACCGCACCACCTCGAGGGGACGTCCTCGGAGTACTACCGGGCGATGCTCCTGCGCATCCGGCTCAACGTGGTGAGCGAGCTGCCCGAGAACGAACTGATGGACACCTCGACGCTCAAGGCGGTGATCTCCGGGGACGAGGTGATCGCGCGCGAGATCCGCGAGAGCCCGTTCCGTGGCCGCCCGAAGGCGGCGTGGATCATCGCGGCGAACGCGCTCCCGCCGGTGCGCGACACGTCGGGCGGCTTCTGGCGCCGGCAGCTGGTGTTCACCCACAACGTCCGCTTCGACGGGAAGAACGGCAACCCCGCAGCGGACCCGCACCTGGCCGACCGTCTGCTCGACGAGCTCCCGGGGATCGCGGCGTGGGCGGCGGAGGGCGGGCGCCGTCTGCTCGTCCAGCAGGGGTACACGACGCTCGCCTCGTCCGACGCGCTCGTGGACAACTGGGCGCGGGACAACGACCCCATCCGCCGGTTCGTCGAGGAGCACACGGCCCCGACCACCGGAGACGCCGCGCCGCTTCTGGCCAACCGCCTCTACGCGGCGTACCGCTCCTGGGCGCAGGACAACGGCAACAGCACGACCTCCTCGGCGCGCTTCTACCGTCGCCTGCCGGGCCTCGGTCTCCGCCCCACGCACACCAAGGCGGGCAACGTCTACCCCTGCCGCATCGTGAACTTGCCCGGCCACGTCGCCCCGACCGGCCCGGTGAAGAAGCAACCCGTCGCAGAGGCTTGACCTCACCCGCACGCTAAAGTATACAGACCTTGCGGCCACACCCGGGCCGTTCAAGCACACCAGAGGAACACATGACCAGACTGAAGGAGCGCGTACGCTCATGCACCGTCGTGATCGACGACGTCGTGCGCGAGATCGCGCAGACGTTCGACTATGCCTTCGACGGGACCAGCTCCTTCGAGGTGCCAACGTTCGATCCGCCGGACGAATGGTCCATCGGAGTGATCGTCGGGGCGAGCGGGAGCGGGAAGAGCTCCATCCTCCGCGCGTTCGGCGACGAGGCGGACGTCAGGTGGGATGCAGACCGAGCGATCGTGTCGCACTTCGCCAGCGCCACCGACGCCCAAGACCGGCTAGGCGCGGTCGGCCTGAGCAGCGTACCTGCGTGGATGCGGCCCTACACCGCTCTCTCGACTGGGCAGAAGTTCCGCGCGGACCTAGCGCGTCGGCTCAAGGATGGCGCCGTCGTGGATGAGTTCACGTCGGTAGTCGATCGCGTCGTGGCGATGTCAGCCTCCGTCGCCATGCGCCGCTACGTGGACCGGCGCGGGCTGAAGCGCATCGTGATCGCGACGTGCCATCGCGACGTTCTGCCGTGGCTGGAGCCTGACTGGACCTACGACACCGAAGACCGAACCCTGTCGGTCGGGAGGTCGAAAAGACCAGCGATCGACGTCGACCTTGTTCCATGCTCTGCCGATGTCTGGCCGCGGTTCAGCGCGCATCACTATCTAGACGGTGCGATAAACCGGTCCGCGAGGTGCTGGTCTGCCGAGCTCGATGGCGTGACCATAGGCTTCGTCTCGGCTCTGGCGTTCCCGAACGGAGCGATCAAGAACGCATGGCGAGAGCATCGAACCGTAGTGCTTCCGGACTATCAGGGGCTCGGGGTCGGGCCGAAGATCTCGGACGCGGTCGCGGGGATGTTCGTCGCGAACGGATGCCGCTACTTCAGCAAGACCTCTCACCCGCGGCTCGGCGCCTACCGTGAACGGTCTGCGCTCTGGCGCGCGACATCGAAGAACAGGCGTAGCCGCACCGACTATCGATCGGACTACGCTACCAAAGAGGACAACCACAAGATGGCTCACGCGCACCGAGTGTGCTTCTCGCATGAGTTCGTGGGAGGTGCGTCGTGACCGACAACCTCACCTACGGCACCGTCTGCTCCGGCATCGAGGCCCCCTCGTGCGCGGTCGACCCGCTCGGGTGGAAGCCCTTGTGGTTCTCGGAGATCGAGCCCTTCCCCAAGGCCGTCCTCGCGCACCGCCACCCGGGCGTACCCGACCTCGGGGACATGACCACGCTCCCCGCCCGCATCCTCGCGGGCGAGGTGCCCGCCCCGGACGTCTTCATCGGCGGCACCCCGTGCCAGTCCTTCTCCGTCGCCGGCCTCCGCAAGGGGCTGGCTGACCCGCGCGGCCAGCTCACCCGAACCTTCGTGGAGATCCTCGATGCCATCGACACCGTCCGCCTCGCCCGAGGCGAGCCTCCCTGCGTCGCCCTCTGGGAGAACGTCCCGGGCGTCCTCTCGGACAAGGACAACGCCTTCGGCAACTTCCTCGCCGCGCTCGTCGGGGAAGACGAACCACTACTCCCAGCAGGGCCCAAGTGGACGAACGCAGGTAGCGTGCTTGGCCCCGGGCGGTCTCTCGCTTGGAGAGTCCTGGACGCTCAATACTTCGGAGTGGCCCAACGACGCCGTCGTGTGTTCGTTGTCGTCAGTGCTCGAGCCGGTGGTGTCGATCCCGTCGAGGTTCTTCTTGTCGAGCCGGGCGTGCGCAGGGATACTCCGCCGAGCCGAGAAGCGTGGCAAGGACCTTCCGCCCCTGCTGCTCGAGGCGCTGCGTCAGGTGGCGGGGAGCGCGGAGCCGGAGACGACGGAGGACGAGAGCGAGGAGTGATGGAGGATGTCGCGCAGCCTTTGCGAAGCAACCCCTACAACAACAGCGACCCGCTTATGGAAGCGCGGATGCACATTGTAGAGAGCGTCGTCGCCCCGCCGCTTACCGCGACGAACGACCCGAGCCGCAGCCCGCAGTCATCCGAGGTCACGCAGCAGGTCGAGGCCGTCTTGCGCGCCACCTACGCCAACGCCGGACATTTTGGGACGATGCGCGAGGTGTTCGTACCTGCGATCAGTCCTTGCCTTGAGACTCAAGTCGGCGGATTACGGCAGCCTTGCACGCAAGCCTACGTAGTTACGCCTCCGTTGACTGCCTCGATGGCGACTCCGCTTGGAAACGGTGGGAAAGACGCCTTTATAGCGATCGTTAGGAATACGCCGATGCTTGCGCAGTCAGCCGTGCCCTACGACCTGTTCCAGATCACGGCACCGATCAACCGACAGAACCGAGACGAGCGCAGCCCGTGCCACACGCTTGCCCGCGACAACGCGGCGCATGCGGCGGTAGTGCAGCCGATAGCGTTCAGCGCAAAGGACTATGGCGGCGATGCATCCGTGGATGTTTCCCCGACTCTTCGCGCAGGAGGACATGCCGCAAGCCATGAAAACGGGGGCGTTGGCCCAGCCATCGCCTTCGACGCACGGCAGACGGACGTATGCGTGACCGGCGACCGCACGCACGCGCCAGCAATACACTTCGACGTTTACAACCACAAGACAACGGGCGACGTGTGCGGCATCGTGCGGGAACAGCACGGCACGAACATGAACGCCGTGCTTC
>Ga0315904_10009288_pt1 | contig 12877 bp, 11 predicted proteins | sample LakEriMetagenome_6_FD_203529 | JGI IMG/M metagenome (GOLD analysis project Ga0315904, IMG submission 203529) | Freshwater fungal communities from buoy surface, Lake Erie, Ohio, United States - Buoy 12 MA120 | ecosystem: Environmental > Aquatic > Freshwater > Lake | place: USA: Lake Erie, Ohio...
CCCCACCCCCCCGTCAATGTGAGATTTTTCACACTCAATACATCACGGTCGAGGACGGGATTCTCGCCGGAGGCTTTGGCAGCGCGATTATCGAACTCCTCGCCGACCGTGGCCTCACCGATGTCCAGGTCACCCGAATCGGCCTCCCGGATCACTTTGTCGAGCACGGCCCCATCCCCAAGCTGCGCGAGCTGGTCGGAATGGACGCCGCCGCGATTGTCAAAGCCGCTGAAGCGCTCCTGGCAAACTCCGCCGTTCGGGGGATGGCAACGGAGCGAGTGCTCGGATAAAATCTTGACAGATCAGGCGGCTTGCGGGTAGCTCCCGCAAGTGCAGCCGGGCTTCTCCTTAGCAACTACGGAGAGGCAACAGGAAACTAAGCCCTGTGGGACTGACGACTATATCGTTACGTCTCACGGGTCTTTTGCGTTGTGAGACGAGGAGAAAATTATGAAAACGAATCACGAAAAAACAGGCTGCGATCTCTCTCGCCGCCATGCTCTGCAAGTGCTGGTACAAGGCGGCTTTGTTCTGGTCGCGACCGCCATCGGTGGCGGAGAGTCTGAGGCCGCGACCTGGGAGAAAGTCGGAAGTGTCACGCCGTTCAAGATGGGCGTGCCGCGCCGTATCACGCTCCCCAAAGGTCAGGTAGTCTTTGTGACGCGCCAAGACAGCACCCACTGGCTCGCCCTTTCGGCTCGCTGCACCCACTCCACGGGGCGAGCTTTCCCGCACAGCTCAAGGGAACCACGGTTCAGCTAGACACCTCTAGAGTCTCTAGGAATGCCACGCCGACAAAGGGCAAGGGCAAGGGCCATGAGGAGGACGATGAGCATGAGGGCGAGCGGGAGCACGAAGGCAAGAAGCGACACACGAAGGACGACGACTAAATGACAGAGCAAGAGAGGCTCAATCGGGCGCAGCTGGGAATTGCCGTGCTGGCACTGACAGGGATTGCGCTCCACTTGGGCCTGCGCTTCGGATTCCACGCCGCCAAGCTCCCAACCAACCTGCCGCTCTTTGTGGTGCTGGCGCTCGGCGGGACTCCCTTAGTCTGGGAGCTCTTGAAAAAGCTCATCAAGCGCGAGTTTGGCTCGGACTTGCTGGCGGGAATCTCGATCGTGACCTCGGTGCTACTGGGTGAGTACTTAGCCGGAGCCTTGGTCGTGCTGATGCTCTCGGGCGGCGAGGCGCTGGAAGCCTATGCGACGAAGAGTGCGTCGTCGGTGCTGCAAGCCCTCGCCAAGCGCATGCCCACGATGGCGCAGCGCAAAGTGGGGGAGAAGCTCACCGAGGTGCCGCTGGCGGAGGTTGTGGTGGGGGACACACTGGTCGTGTTCCCCCATGCCCTTTGTCCGGTCGATGGCACGGTGCTCGATGGGCATGGGGCAATGGACGAGTCGTATCTAACGGGCGAGCCGTACCAGGTCTCTAAGGCGCCTGGAACCACGGTGCTCTCTGGGGCGATCAATGGCGAGAGCGCGCTCACCATCCGCTGCGATAAACCTGCCCAAGACTCGCGCTACGCCCGGATCATGCAGGTGATGCGCAGCTCCGAGCAGAACCGCCCACACCTGCGCCGGATCGCCGACAAGCTCGGAGCCTGGTACACGCCACTCGCCGTGGGGATCGCGCTCATCGCCTGGCTCCTCACCCACGATCCCCTGCGCTTTCTCGCCGTGATGGTGATCGCCACGCCGTGCCCGCTGCTGATCGCCATCCCCATCGCCATCATCGGCTCGATCTCGCTGGCAGCACGCAAGGGTATCATCATCAAGGACCCGTCGGTGCTGGAGAACCTGAGCACGTGCAAGATCGCGCTCTTCGACAAGACGGGTACGCTCACCTACGGCAAGCCCAAACTTACGGAGTTATTGACCGCGCCGGAGTCTGACAAAGACGAGCTACTGATCTTAGTTGCAAGCCTGGAGCGCTACTCCAAGCACCCGCTCTCTGGTGCCATTCTGGAGGCCGCCGACGAGAAGAAGCTCACGCTTCGGGACGCCAGCGAGGTGCGGGAGCTGCCGGGCGATGGGCTCCGAGCAGAAATTTCTGGTCGCAGTGTCCATGTCACGAGCCGCAAGAAGCTCGCTGCACTCTACCCCGAGCAGGCCGCCGCCCTCCCCGAGGCCGTCGCCGGAATGGAGTGCGTCGTCCTTGTGGATAATCTCTACGCGGGGGCGCTACGCTTCCGCGACGAGCCCAGGCCTGAGGGAGCGCACTTTATCCAGCACCTCGCGCCCCGGCATGGGATCAAGCGCGTGCTACTCGTCTCTGGGGATCGTCTGAGCGAAGTTGCCTACCTCGCCGAGCGTGTCGGGATCACCGAGGTCTTCGCCAGCCAGAGCCCGGAGCAAAAGCTAGAGCTCGTCCGCTCCGAGACCAAGAAAGCCCCGACTGTCTTCATGGGCGATGGGATCAACGATGCGCCCGCACTCACGGCCGCCACGGTGGGGATCGCCTTTGGCAATAACTCTGAGATCACAGGCGAGGCCGCCGATGCCGTGATCTTAGACAGCTCGCTGGAAAAAGTGGACGTTCTCATGCACATCGGCCAGCGCATGCGACGCATTGCGCTGCAAAGTGCGGTCGGCGGCATGGTACTCAGTATCATTGGCATGCTCCTCGGAGCCGCTGGGCTTCTCACACCCGTCACGGGCGCTGTTGCACAAGAAATCATAGATGTCCTTGCGGTTCTCAACGCCCTCCGCGCCGCCCTCCCGCCCAAGGTACTCTCGGATTATTGAGGCTGGTGTCGGCGACGGCGTGTGATGAGGCCCGCAAGACCCAGAGCAAGCAAGCTCAGACTGGCAGGTTCGGGGACGACGGCAAGATTGACGGTGGTGAAGCCAATATCTCGAAAAGACATGACGGTGGTATTGCTGATAAAAGAGTTACTATTGAGCCAGCCTGTCATCAGCTCATCGCGAAAGTCTTTCCCGAACGAGTTGGCAATATTGGGGTTGATTCCTACAATCCCTGTCGGCCCCGCACCGCCGTCTACTTCGTTCCAGTGTCCATTTGCAGTGCCCCCGCCGCCACCAAGCTCAATAGGAACAAAGGTAGCCCCCGCATCAAACTCTGACTGGTAGGCAGCTAAGGCATTGGCTCCCGTGTACTGACCCGTGCCATTCACATAGACCCCATTATTCGTCCACCAGGTTCCCAGCCCCATGACGTGCGCCATCTCATGCAAGATAACAGCATTGAATGTCTCTGTGCTCATACTGCCAACATCGGCGGAGTCGAACTCCATAATGCCTGTTGTCGTTAACGTGAAGCCTCCCTGAATGACTCCCGCTGTGGGGCCTGCTTGGCCGAGAACTCCCCCTGCGCCATCTATAAATGGGATGGAGGCATCAATGGTGATTCCCGTGAGAGAAATGCCGGGTTGGTAGCCCGTGACAAGGCTCTCCCAGGTGGCTTTGGCAGTATTGAAAACTGCCTGCTGGGGAGCTGTGACACTGGGATCGAAGTTGAGCGTGATGGTGAAAGTGGCGTGCGCACTTGAAGCGATTAGAACGAGGCTGCAAGTGAGTGCTGTAAGCCGAGACACCGCTCCTTGCTTTTTAAAAAGACGAGACATCGGTTCTACTTTCTAGGCAACAGAGCTACCTGCTACAAATATCGGGTTTTTCTCTATTGCAACTTAGATCAAACTTGATGTATCGTGTCTTTCATGAGTACCCATAACGACCTGCCTGCTCCGTATGGCCCTACACCCAGTCCCCGTCAGCTTAAGTGGCATACGCTGGAAACCTACGCCTTCCTCCATTTTACCACTAATACCTTCACGGATAAAGAGTGGGGCTATGGCGACGAGAGCCCGAGTATCTTCAATCCCACGCAGTTTAGTGCCAAGCAGATTATCAGCTCCCTTAAAGCCGCCGGACTGAAGGCGGCGATCCTGACGTGCAAGCACCATGATGGCTTTTGTCTCTGGCCGACCAAGACTACCAAGCACAACATCAGCGCCAGCCCCTACAGAAATGGCAAGGGCGATATTGTCGGGGAGCTGGCGCGGGAGTGTCAGAAGCAAGGGCTGAAGTTTGGGGTCTACCTCTCGCCTTGGGATCGCAACAACGCGCTCTATGGCAGCTCAGACTATGTCACGAAGGTCTATCGAGAGCAGCTCCGTGAGCTTCTGACTTGGTACGGACCGATCTTTGAGACCTGGCACGATGGTGCCAACGGCGGCGATGGCTACTACGGTGGCAAGCGTGAGTCCCGGCAGATTGATCGGACAACCTACTACGACTGGCCCACCACGTGGCAGCTCATCCGGGAACTCCAGCCCGATGCCTGTGTCTGGAGCGACATCGGCTGGGACGCCCGCTGGGTCGGAACCGAGCGCGGGTTCGCGGGCGACCCATGCTGGCACACGATCACCATTGGCCCCAAAGATGGCGTCGGGCAGATGGACGAGAAAAAATTGCTCTCGGGCGAGCGCAATGGCAAGTCCTGGATTCCCGCCGAAGTAGATTTCTCGATACGGCCCGGCTGGTTCTGGCACGAGGCGCAGAATAAGTTGGTCAAGAGCCCGGCGCAGCTCATGACGCACTATCTGGAGTCGGTCGGGCGTGGTGCCTCGATGCTACTGAATATCCCGCCAGATCGTCGCGGCCTGGTGCACGAGCTAGACGCTAGCAGCCTGAAAATCTTTGGGGAGCATCTCAAGAAGACATTTACGAAGAACCTCGCTATCGGTGCAAAGCTTACGGCATCGAACACGCGCCATGGCTCGGATCCCAAGCACCTACTGGATGGGAGCAGGGAGACAGCCTGGTACACAGATGACCCCGTGCTCACGCCAGAGCTCACGCTTGAGCTAGGCCGCCCGAAAACATTCAATATCATTCGGCTCCGTGAAGCGATTGCACTCGGCCAGCGCATAGACGAAGCCGCGATTGACATTTGGCAAGATGATAGCTGGGTGGAAGTGGCGAAGGCACAATCCATCGGCTCCTGTAGGCTCTGGCGCATCCCAACCACCACAACCGACAAAGTGCGGATTCGCGTGACAAAAGCAGCCGCCTGCCCGGCGCTCTCGGACTTTGGGCTATTTCTCGAACCGCCCATGCCCGCCTGGAGCGCGAAAATAAGCTCTGTAGCGCTCCCGTAACGCAGGCAGGCTATACTGTTTCTATTGAACCGAGAGGAATCTAATCCCATGTTTTTTGCACCCTACCTTGCGCTTCTAGCGCTAAGCTCTTCACAAGACCCTGCTGTCTCTAAACCAAAAGCTGATCCGTTTGAGGCGACGATCAAGGCGACGAAGTATGCCTACAAACTTGATAAAGATGGCGATTACAGTGTTGAGATTCAGTGGGACGATGAGAAGCGCTCGCAGCTGATCTTTATTCGGGGAGCGGTTGAGAAAATTACGGAGCCCAAGGCTTCAGAAGTGGCGACGCGTGAAGTCTGGTCGGTGTGCTGGAAAGGCAAGGAACGGCCTAGCGCGGAGGTACTAGAGAAGCTGCTCACCAAGCACTACAAGTTCGGTGCGTTTCAAGTCGAGAAGGGTGAGGGCGGAGCTTGGAGCGCCTACTACCGCGTGGACATCCCCAGCAACGCCTCTTCCGCCTATATCCGTCAGGCCATTCGCATTGCCGCAGAAGCCGCTGACAATATGGAAAAAGAGCTGCTCGGCACCGACGAGTTCTAGGGCAGTCGTGCTAGCCTTGTGACGGTGCCTTGCAGAATCTCGCTGGTTTGCTGAAAAAGTGTGTAGAACATTGCCTCGCGCATCCGGCGCTGGGCGGGGTGATCCAGGCTGTTGGCCCCACCCGATGCCGCTGCCACTCCCGTGTGGGCTGCGCGGACGCCTAGCTCGATGGCCCAAGTGCGTGCCTGAAGGGCGTGTTCGCGCCACTCGGGTGCGGACTTATCGCTACCACTGAGCGTAAAACAGCGCTCGCGGCACTGCTCAAGCTCGGTCTGGAGGGCATCGGCAGCTTGGGAGAGCACGGGGAAGGGCTTCTTTGTGGCAAGCTGTCTGAGAAGGGCAATACTGCCTCGTGTAACGCCTAGCATCGGGGCGACATTGCTGCATAAATTGGCCGTGTCGCTGGCGGCGAGCTGCTCGGGTGAGCCGTCGCGCACCCAGTCGGACGTGGGGACAAAGAGATCGGTGAGGGTGGCCTCGACAGTCTCTGTAGCCCCCATCGCGCAGAGAGGCAGAGGCGTAGAGACTTGCTGATGCTTGTCTTCACGCGCTGGGACGTAGAGATAGATATGCCGTCCGTCGGGCAGGTGCGCCCCGTAGATCGTCGCCGAAAGAGTAGGCCAGCCCGTGACCCACGGCGCGACGCCACTAAGAAGCCAGCCACCGGGAACTGGCGTGGCGCGGAGCATCGGCTGAGGGCGGCGCAGGTGGCCAAACCCTACCCCGACATAGTGCTTTCCCGTGATCATCTCCGCCAGAAAGCGCTCCCGCAGGGCTGTGTTACTGCTGCTGGCGATCTGTCCGCACGAGCCTAGATGCTGTGTCAGGATAAAATACGTCGTCCCACACGCCGCGCAGAGCAGCTCCACAAAAGCCCGACGAAAGGCATCGCTGCCAAATGTCCCATCGGCAAGCCCGGCGGCGGCGAGTGCCTCTAAGTTCTCACGCGGCACCTGCCCACTCCGGTCCACGCGCTCGGCGTTGGGCTCCAAAAGCGTGTCACAAATCCGCCGGGCCTCGGAAAGGCGGGAAGTCTCTTGCTCTGTCACGGTGAGAGTGTACCCAGTGCGGGGCGTACCGCCTCCGCCAGACGGCGGATCGTGCCATGAATCTGCTCTGGCGTAAGGCCCGCCCAGCTCGGCTCTAGGTTGATCACATCGAAGTCCGTCTCGGCGCGGAGCGCCGCGATCTGCCTCGCCACGCTCTCCGGGCCACCGACCAGAAAGTTAATCGGATGTCCGCAGAGAGCGTACGGATCGCCTGGCTCAGGTGTCTCCGCGGAAATCTTGCCCTCGCTACGAAAGCGCCGCCAGAGCGTCCGAAGTGCGGGCTCTAGCTCCGCGATTGCCGTGGCATCGTCAACACCAACATAGACGGGGCGGTTGGCCGCAATCAGGCCCGTGCCACCCGCGTCTAAATACGCCTGACGGTACTGTTTATACTGCTCGGGGGTGCGCAGATGAGAGTACATCATGTTCACCCCGAGCCTTCCGGCGTTCTGCGCACTTCCGACACTATTGACCGCCTGCCAGCTCCGGGTGTGGAGCGTTGGACTTGCTTTCGGCAGGCTCTCCGAATCATGCCAGCTCGCCAGAATCTGCCCAAGCGCCTCAGCAAAGTGGGCGTGGCGCTCTTGTTCAGACACCAGATCCTTGCCAAAGAGGACGGACTCCGTGGGCGAGCTGCCACTGCCAAAGCCGGGCGCGAGCCGCTCCCGCATGAGGAGATCCGCGACCACACTCTGCTCCGCGATAGCCAGCGGATGGTGAAGATTCAGGCAGATAATCGCCGTCCCGAGCTGGATTTGCTTTGTCTGCGATGCCAGATGCAGCGCCAGGAGCATCGGCCATGGGAGATGGCCATAGTGCACATAGCGGTGGTGCTCGCTGAACCAGTAGTAGTCAAAGCCCAGTGTGTCGGCGAGGCGCACGTAGCCCGCCACCTCCTCGTAGACCTCCGCCGAGGGACGCTCCTGTGGGGCTTCGATATGGTCGAGTAGTGCAAATCGTAGAGGAGTGGGCATGGCTTAGGAGAACGGGTAGGGTGCGTAGACCCTTGCGGTCTCCTGCCGTGCTTTTTCCTCGCGCTCTTCCTGATCCGACTCCCCCCGAACCGCGTGGACGATAATATCGCGCACTTCTTCGGGGGAGTCTACCAGGTAGAACAAGTTTATATCGTTAGGGCTAATCTTTCCATCTACCAGTACCGTGTTTCGTAGCCACTCGACCAAGCCGCCCCAGAACGCAGTGCCTACCAGAATCACGGGGAAGTTGTGGATCTTGCCCGTTTGAATAAGCGTGAGGGATTCCATCAGCTCATCTAGTGTGCCAAAGCCACCAGGGAAGATCACAAAGGCTTGGGCGTAGCGCACCAGCATGGTCTTTCGCACAAAGAAGTAGTGGAAGTCAATCGTCTCGGTGCAGTAGGGGTTGATGTGCTGCTCAAAGGGAAGCTCGATATTGAGCCCGACGCTCTCGACATTGGCCTCGCTTGCGCCTTTGTTGCCCGCCTCCATGATCCCAGGCCCGCCCCCGGTAATAATACTAAAACCCGCCTCGCCCAGAAGCCGTGCAGTGTCAACCGTCGCAAGATACTGCGGATCATCGGGCTTGGTGCGCGCCGAGCCAAAGATGGTGACGGCAGGGCCAAGGTCGCCGAGGGCATCGAAGCCCTGGACAAACTCGCTCTGGATACGCAGGACGCGCCACGAATCGGTCGGCCAGGCCTCGCCACGGTGTGGGCGCTGGGGTGTGAGCAGGTGCTCATCACGAGTTGATTTCAGTTTTTTCATAGTTCGTTACTGAGGAAACAGGCGCGCCAGTGCGCCCGCGAGCACATCGGCGGCGGCTTGGCCAGCACCGCGGCTCTTAAGGTTGCCGTCGGCGTCGAAGAGAAAGTAGTAGGGCACCCAGGCTTGGTCGTTGCCAAATGCCTCAGTGAGCTTGTGCTCATTGTCTATGGCGCAGGGCTCGGTGATGGAGAACTGCTCCAGTGCGGCCTCGACTTTTGAAATATCGGTCTCATCTTCCTCGCGCGGCATGTGAACGGCGATGACTTTCAGCCCTTGTGGGCCATATGCCTCTTTCCACTCTTTCAGGCGCGGGAGATTGCCTTTACAAATATAGCAAGAGAGCGACCAGAAATGGATCAAGACGGGCGAGCCGAGAAGAGACTCTCGGCTCACGTCGCCATTGCGCCACTCGGTCGCGCCGGTAAGCTCCGGCAGCGGGGAACCGGTTCGCAGGGGCATAGAAACTTAGCTTCCCGGCGTCAGGTTCTTGACACCTGGCTTCCAGTTAGCGGCGCAGAGCCCACCGGACTGGAACGCCTGAAGCGTACGCAGGACTTCGTCCACGTTGCGCCCCACGTTGTTGGCGTTGATCGTGGAGTGTTGCACCACGCCGTTGGGGTCAATGATAAACAGACCACGGAGCGAGTGCCCAGCCTCCTCGATCAGCACGCCGTAGCTGGCCGCGATCTCGCGCGTCATGTCGGCGATAATCGGGTAGTTCGTTCCCGCAATTCCATTCTGGTCGCGGGGCGTGCGCACCCAAGCGCGGTGGGAGTAGACTGAGTCGGTCGAAGCGCCAAGAATCTCGCAGTCAACGTCCTGGAACTCTTCCAGGCGATCCGCGAGCGCTAGAATCTCGGTGGGGCAGATAAACGTAAAGTCGAGCGGGTACCAGAAGAAGACCAGCCACTTGCCTCGGTAGTCCGAGAGGGAGATATTCTTGATCGGGTCAGCAGCGCCATCGCCCGGAAAAGCGGCGGGTGCGGTAAAGTCAGGTGCGGGTTTACCAACGAGCATGTTAAAAACTATCCTTATAGGTTTTGGGCACGAAGCCCTGTTTGAACGACCCTATTTTACCCGCTTGAGTTCCCAAAAACGTTAGTTGGGCATGACCATGTAGCCGACATTGGTGGCGTAGCCGAGGCCGACCCAGATGGCGGAGTTGATAACATCGCCCAGAACGAGGCCCAGGAAAAATGGCAGAAAGAACTGGTAGCCTTTCATGCCGCCGTAGCGCTGGATGATACTTTTGGCAAACCAGCCGATAAAGAGCGAGAGCCAGAGCATCTTGATCGCCCAGACACCCGCGCAGAGAATCCCGATGGGGTGGACGCCGAAGTTGAACTGCGCCCGCAGGATCAGCAGCCCCAGAAAGACCACAAAGCCCGTGAGCAGGTGCAGGCCATTGCTGAGATCGCCCTTAAACGGGACAGAGGCCGCGCCACCGAGGAAGTTTAGCGGCTTCTCGGGGCTCCACTTGTAGGTAAAGAGATTGTTGAGCGAGTTGCCGCCGCCGTTGTAGTAGGGCAGTGCCAGGCTGGCGTAGAGTGAGACGGCAAACGCCAGGAGAACCGTCACGACAATGGCGGTCATCAGAGGACGCGTGTTTTTAGGGGCAACCTCGGTGGTCTTGGCACCCATCATCACGGAGGGCGCGAGCATCTCGCGGGGGTCGAAGAGGAACATGGTCTCCCAGCGGGTCATCGTGAAAAGCTCGCTGGTCTTAAACGGCGCGGTGCCAAAGAGAAACGAGAAGATGTCAATGGAGCCATAGGGCTGGGCCATGAACACAAGGCCCGCCTGACAGACCGCCCAGGAGATCGTGATCAGCCCTAGTGTCATGGTGACCAGCGAGACCAGGGTCAGTAGGATCGAGACACCGGCCATGGTCAGCCAGAGAGCAATTCCCCCGTAGGCGATAAACAGACAGATCAGCGCCGTGCGGTAGGAGAGCAGCTCGCCCGAGTCGTCAATGTCCTTGGCGCGGGGGCCACCTAGCGCTTTTTCCACAATATCACTAAAGTGCCGCCGCCCCGTCCAGAGAGTCCAGAGCACCAGAGCAATCCCGCCGCCGTAGGCTTGGAGTGCGGAGAAGTTGGTATCGCTGTAGCCCTGTGGCCCCGGCATGAGCCAGTTGTAGAACCCACAGAGCATCACCTGCGCCTTGAAGACCAAAAAAAAGAACCAGAGCGAGAAGCAGACCTCGGCAGGGAGCAAGTAGGCGATTCCTACCACCATAAGAAGAATTCGTGCCGGAAACCAGCCAATCAGGTTCCACGGACGCACGGTGAGAAAGTCATTGAAGGACCACTCTAAGTTAATATCGGGGATCGAGGGGTAGAGCAGGTGCAGGCCCTTGATTGTGTGGATGATGGTACTAAAGAGCACCCCGCCCCAGAGCACCGGGTTGCGGAAAAAGGCATTCACTTTCCGCCCCGGCTCTGGGTCTTCGGCGATCATGAGAGGGAGGGTGACGAGAGGAAAGGAGAACTTCTCATTCTCCACCCACTGGCGGCGCAGGAGCGAGCAGCTCGCAAAAGTGGCTAGGAGAAAGAGCATTGCCAGCATTCCCCAGAAAAAGAGCGGCCCGCGCCACGCCTCCCAGGGAATTCGCTCCTCGCCCTTGTGGTAGCCGTTGAAAAACGCATCGGCGGCGGCTTTGTCCTGAAACTGAGTCCACTTGGGAAGCTGGTTAAGAAACTTCTGCTCCCAGTTGTTCGTATCGTCGGCGAAGGCTTTGTGGGCGACGATCTCGGGGATAAAGTAGCGCATCATCCCCGACGACGGTATCCCCGATGCCACGAGAATCAGTGTCCAGATCGTCAGAAGCTCCCCGCGCTGGAATACGGCCTTGGGCGCGACCGTGCGCAGTAAGGCATTGATGGCGAAGGCAAAGACAAACAGAATAAAGAGCGCCCCAATGGGAAACTGCGTTCCCGCAATGTAGGTCGCCGCTACCTTGAAGTCGTTGTAGGGCGTCACCGCTGCAAAGAACAAAGCAAAAGCGATCCCAATAAAGAGAGCACGCGGCGTCACAGCACGTTGGTTCACAGACGCATTATACAGGATGTGTTGTTAGAGCCGAAAGCCAATACCGGATCACAAATCTCATTTGGGATGTCGCCTCGACGGAAATCGTCGGGCTGTAGGGCGTTCCGCCGCGCCTTCGGCGGAATTTATACCCACGATGCCCTCTTTTACCGACGAGGTACGAGGAGGCGGCGCGAAGCGCCCCAAAGCAGGACGATTTCCGTCCACGCTAACCCGTTTTAAACGGCTATGCTGGGCAAGATCTTCAGACGCCGCCGTGGTTCGACGCCGATGGACTCGCTGCCTAGCTCGGCGCGTTCCACTAATTGATGTTGCAAGCGCCGGACATACGCATTTTGTGGCGCAAGCTCGACGGCCTCACCCGTGGCTTGTACGTGCTCAATGGCATCCGAGGCTTCGGAGATCGCGGCCTCTTCATCGGTCGGGAGCACGGTGGGCTGGAGGCCGAAGACCTCACGCAGCGCACTCTCGATCTGGATGTAGGTGTTGCTACGGACGATATAGGTCGGGATGTTCTTGCCCCGTGCCTCGTGGAGCTTGGCGGGCTCCCGGCGCGACGTGGCCTTGAGCGCGACAATTAGATCCGCATCTTTCATGTCCCTAGCCACAACTCCGGGCACGCGAAGATTGGCCATGGCCCGCTCTAGGCGGGAGCGGGAGACGCCGTAGGGAAACAGATGAACCGTTTTACCCTCCTGGCGGAAGCTTTTGCGCTCCGTACCCGTCCCACGCTCTGAACCCATCCCAGAACCCATCCCAGAACCCATCCCCCGGCCCCTTCCCTGTTCCAAGGAAGGGGAGTAAGGGGTAGGTTCTGGGTCAAAGGTCATTCCATACGTGCCGCCGGTCTGTTCCCCCGGACGGTCCGGGGGGAGCTCGGCTTTCTGCACGACCTCGACAATGCCACCCGTGTTGCGGACGCGAATCTCGGGGCGCGGGAGCTGGCCACGGAGCATCTTGTCCACCACTTTGGCAACATCGTGGTGGATGGCGAGCTTATCCACTTCCAGGATCTCGATAATCACCTCGAAAGTCGGAGGGGCTTTGCGCTCCAGCACCGTTTTCTGGGAGCCACGCCGCTTGGCCTCTTCATCGCCCAGGGTCACGGTCTGGATACCACCAACTAAGTCTGAGAGGGTCGGGTTGAGCAGCAAGTTCTCCAGGGTATTGCCGTGCGCTGTTCCCACAAGCTGGACGCCTCGCTCCGCGATCGTGCGTGCGGCGAAGGCTTCCTGCTCAGTGCCGATCTCGTCTATCACGATCACCTGTGGCATGTGGTTCTCGACGGCTTCGATCATCACCGCATGCTGCTCCTCAGGCCGCTTGACCTGCATGCGCCGCGAGCGACCAATCGCTGGGTGCGGGATGTC
>Ga0315904_10009292_pt1 | contig 12875 bp, 15 predicted proteins | sample LakEriMetagenome_6_FD_203529 | JGI IMG/M metagenome (GOLD analysis project Ga0315904, IMG submission 203529) | Freshwater fungal communities from buoy surface, Lake Erie, Ohio, United States - Buoy 12 MA120 | ecosystem: Environmental > Aquatic > Freshwater > Lake | place: USA: Lake Erie, Ohio...
CGTCTGGGTCGCTAAGTGCTTAACTGCACTTTGATTGGCTGAGTAGCTCAGTTGGTATGAGCGAACGACTGAAAATCGTTAGGTCGCCGGTTCGATCCCGGCCTCAGCCACAAGTACTTCGAACATCAAGATTGGAATTCATCATTTCTAAATTGAAATCACTCAAAGACAAATACTTTGATTACTCCATGTTACGTTGGGGATTAGTAGGAATGACCACAACTCTTGTGGACTACCTTTTGTTTATCTCACTTTACGGGCCGATTAGTTCTGTGTTTTTAGCTAACTTAATTTCAGCAACTGTAGCTACTTGTATAAATTATCTAACCCACCATAGATGGACCTTTAAAAGCGAACAAAATCATTCAAGATCCGGTATTAAATACCTATTAAATCTCATCTTTTGGTGGTTAGTTTCAACTACAGTAATAAAGCTACTTGTGGATGCAGGCGTCGATCCAAGAATAGCTAAATTAGTTCCACTTATTTTAATAGTTCCCGTAAATTACTTTGTGTTAAATCACCTAGTTTTTAAGAAAAAGGCTTAACTATCTTTAGTTTTAAAAAATCCAATAAATAACACTGTCCAAGTCAATCCTGCACCAGTTAATAGGTAATTTGTAGAGCTTTGAGATGCGTTTGGTAACAAAACTGAAACACCAGCAAATAGTCCAGATAAACTCCACAAAACAATCGCAGAAGTCTTCCTGGTAAGGCCTGATCTAATCAATCGATGAGATAAGTGATCTTGTCCACCTTGAAAAGGTGACAGATGCCTTCGTATTCTAGAAAGCACTGCAACAGTTGTATCAAGTATTGGAATTGCAAGCAGGAATACTGGAATCAAAAATGAGCCAAGTTGAGATTGAGCAGTTGGTTCAAATCGAACAGTTAATGTTGCAAGTAGCACCCCTAGAAATAAAGCTCCGGCATCTCCCATATAGATTTTGGCAGGGCTCTTATTCCAGACCAAAAAGCCTAAAGTTGCTCCAGCTGTAACTACGGAGAGCGCTGCGATCAAGTACTGGTCGCCACTCAAAGCTAGGTAGGCGAGCGCAATAGATGAAATTGCAACAGTTCCAGCAGCCCCACCATCTAAATTATCAAAGAAATTTATTGAATTACAAATTCCAACAACCCAAACAACTGTAATAATTGAATCAAAAATAGAAGATCCTGTTGGATTACCAATATTGTCGGTGATTATCAATATACTGGCGGTGAATGCACCGGCAAAGGTTTGCGCTATAAATCTTGGTAAGGGAGGTAGGTTTTTGATGTCATCCCATAAACCAATAAGTCCTAATAAAAGCGCTGGGCCAAGTACTGAGGTAGCAAGCCAGAAAGTACTTGAGGTGAATTCTGAGAAGAGTGAGGCTGAGTAAGAAACTGTTATTACCCCAATAATTATTGCAACCCCACCTAAATATGGGACTGGTTTCTTGTGGGATTTATGAGAGGAGTTAGGTCGATCAACTACATCTGTTGCGATAGCAATCCTTCTCATTACAGGTGTCAGTAGGCCTACAAATAAATAGGAGATAACAAACAGTAAGAAGTACTCCGTATTTGTGATTCCCATTTTGCTAGATAATGTTAATTAAGCAGAGCCAGATTTGCGTCTATGCATTTTTGGGGCAGAGCCACCAGTTTGGCCTGAACCCACCTTAGATCCTGATGTTGGACCTGCGCTCTTGCCAGATGTATTACCCTTTTGCTTCTTCGCAAGGGCAGCTAACATTTTGGCTTTTGCATCATCGCCAGTACTTTTCTCATCACTCATAGTTAATCTCTATCCATTCTTTAACTGTTGCTAGTTGTTTTCAGAAGAAGTGCTTTAACCTCAGACTCTTTATACCTTCGGTGTCCGCCTAATGTTCTAATTGAGGTTAACTTGCCAGATTTTGCCCACCTAGTGACAGTCTTTGGATCTACTCTAAATAATGATGCAACCTCAGCTGGGGTCAATAAGACCTCTTGCTCTGAGTTCATATCAGCTGCCCCCTCTTAGTCAGATGGTGAGTGTGTCCGTTTTAAACCTTATGAGGCAAGTATTGTAGTTTGGGTGAGTAAATGACAAGTAACCCAATTACATAGCCTGTTCAAATGCTGCAACCCTTCGCCAACGAGTTACTAATCGCTCATAACCCTGTCCTGCCAGTGCGCCATCTCCTGCTGCCAAGCCAGCGAGTGATCTAGCAACATCCTCTATTGAAGTATCGGCGTTTAATCCAGGTTGACCATTTTCAATCAAAGATTTCTCTAAGTATATAGCTAACCCTCCGTAGTCACATTCCACAATTGAGTTAGTATCAAAAATTGATAGCCATTCAAGTAAATCTGCAATCTCCCGCTCAATTGGTCCAGTACCAAATGCATTTACCACTGCTTGATGGGCAAACAAACATCTTTGCTTAGCGTTTGATATTGAGGTTCGAATAATTGTGTAAGCACCATCATTATTTGTGCCTCTAATCCGATCTGAAGCCTCAAAGAGTGAAAACCAACGTGGAGGAATACTCCAGGTTGCTGTGATTATGTGTGAGACCTTATCTTCAATACTTTCAGAGTTTAATGAAAGCGCGCTTTCGATCTCTTTTGGCAGAAAAAAACTACTTATCGTAAATGGCATTGAAGATTTAAAATCATCTAAAGCTGCCCAGCATCTTGCAGCTGTTGACCATGGAGCTATGTATTTCTTCTCATCAATTTCTAAAATGTGTGCACCATCTAATTTAAGAGCAGGTGGTTCTGTAACAATTGTTCGCCTAAGCGCTCTTTGTTGCTCATCTCTTCCTGTTGGAGTTGTAGTTGGTATATGGCTCCACCGAGATTGATCTTCTTCACTGAAAGCGGTTAATGGCTCATATATCCGTAAGGATGCGACGTAGGGGGTAGGGCGCATTAGCTACTAGTTAATTACGAGGAGTGTAATTATCTTTAGAGGAGTCATCATTAAAATCTTTATCCTCTTTTACCTCACCATGTAACTCTTTTGCTAAACGCTCTAGATCCATATCTTGATTTGAGTACTTAAGATCTCTTGCTACCTTTGTTTGTTTAGCTTTTGAACGGCCTCGTCCCATTATTGGCCCTCCTTCAATATTTGCCTTCTGTCAGGTGAGGAAGATTATCGTAAAGATGGTCCATCAACTATTGGGGCTTTTCCGCCCTTTAATAGGGTTTTTAAGCCTATTACCTGAAGAAATAGGGATAAACCCATAATTGGAATTCTAAAGCGGTGATCACCTATTGTAAGTAAGGTAATCAACCAATTGGTTGCCACGGCAATCATTGCTAGGTTGCCAATAAATCTTTCAAGTGAATTTTGGCGCCACAGAGTGATGTAGCCATAAAGTAGGAGTCCTAATCCGCCAAGTAACCAAAGCCAAGAGATCACCTTTCCAAATCCACCATAGACAAGATTAAATCCATCCTGTGTTGTTGCAATATTTTTTAATGGATTAATGGTCAACCAAGGATTTCTTGCCATAGTGCCATTTGCCACCGGTCCATACCAAGGTGACCAAAAGTAAACTGACTTGTTGTAAAAAAGCTCTGCTGCCTTTACAGGGTTACTTAAATACCAGGCTAAAACACACCGAACCCGCTGATTATCTTGTTGCGCGGAGGTTCCTGATAAATCACACTCGACTCCATAATCTTCCTTCATGTATCCACCGGTGGCCTTATCGCCTGCACCAATATTCATAGTTACACCAAGATTGGTAGAAATACTATTAATGCCTATTGCCTGATTATTTCGATAAATCAAAGTTGCTGGGAAAAACAGGGTGATTGCTAAACTTACAGCAACCATTAATGCTCCTGCTTTAAAACCTCGCCAAACTACAATCCATAGAAGATTTATCAATAGCCCAGTTACTAGCAATCTAGGCTGGACAAATGACAGTAAACCAAATATCGCAGAACTAATCATTACATACCAAATAAACTTTTTATTATCTTTCTCAACAAAACTTTTGATCACAAGTCCTACGCAAAGTAATAACCCAGATGCTGTCAGTGACTCATACCCGACTGCAATAGAGCTAAGTGAGAGAGTAGGATTGAGAAGAATAAGTAGTAGTGTCAGGTAAGCAAACTTCTTTAATCTTGTTTGATATAGCTGCTTTGCAAAAAAGTAAACAGCATAGGAAAAAACTAATGATTGCACGATAGATAGTGTGGTTAAAACCCAACTCTTTCCAAGTAGCGATAAAAAGAGAATTAAAAGCGGATATCCAGCAGGCCAGTAATTCAAAATACTTTCAGGAGAAAAGATTCCATCTTTGAGTAGTGCGTTATACCCCATGAGGTAGTTCTCACCATCTGCTCCCAGCCAAGCACCATCTACAAAGTAAACTCGATCACCAGAGCCTGCATTAATACCCTCAATGCGAAAGATAATTCCAAGTTTGATTACAAAAACTGCAATAGCCCAGTAAAGAAAGCTTTTTGAATGATCGCGAACAGGGGCCATGCGAGCACGCTTCGACTTACTTGCCATCACATCTCCTGCCTTAAACTTGGAACTAGTTTACTCACCTTACTAAATAGATCTTCAAGATTTGCTTTTGTGCCCGAAGCTGAGATTAATCCCTTATGGCAGAACTCATCCCAATTGCTTGGATTATTGATCAATTCAATCAAAGTTCGCCCACTCATCTCCACCACATTAGGCGGGGTTCCTCTTTTATGAACTGAGCCAGGAATACATTGAATTGCAGCATATGGTGGGATCCGAAGTTCAACTGAATTGCCAGGTGATACATGCTGGACAATCTTTAGTATCTCTCTTATTCGGCTCTTTAATTCCAAATCCTGCTTCATCTTAGTTGGGTTAATTCAACCTTACTGATTTTACTTGTCGTAACTGACTTAATCTTTTTTGCAACAGATTCAGTTTGCTCAACTGCCATGCCTGCAAAATCTGCTGGGTCTTTAATTAAATCCTTAAGTTGATCAAGTGAAAGTGGGAACTCTTTTTCCTTGGCAAGTGCTTCAAAGAAATCACTTGAAGTAGTTGAATGTTTCTTAATCAGTTTGTGCCCTTCTTCTCGGCCCATTCCCGCTTTAACGCACTCCATAAGTATTTTTGTGGTTGCAAGTAATGGAAGGTACTCATTTAACTCCGCTTCGATTCTTTCATCAAAGGCTTCGAACTCCTGCAAGATTGTCATGAATGTATGTAGTAGGCCATCCAAAACATAAAATGAGTCAGGAATAACAACTCTTCGAACTACAGAACATGACACATCTCCTTCATTCCACTGATCCCCGGCTAGATCTGCTGTCATAGTGTTATAGCCACGAAGTAAAACCATCATGCCATTTATACGCTCAGATGATCTTGAATTCATTTTGTGAGGCATAGCAGATGAACCAACCTGTCCTGCTTTAAATCCTTCACTAACTAAGCCACTACCAGCCATTAATCTAATTGTTGTTGCCATTGATGACGGCGCAGATGCAATTTGTACCAACTTAGATACAACCTCAAAATCAACTGATCGTGGGTAGATCTGACCAACTGAGGCCCAAGTGTTTTGAAAGCCAAACCCGTCAGCGATGCCTTTTTCTAAATTCACAAAATCTTTGCCCATCGCATCTAATGCATCTTGAGATGAACCTACAGGTCCCTTAATGCCGCGAAGTGGCAGGCGAGCGATCAATTCTTTGAGTGCCGTATGGGCAAATAATAATTCTTCAGCACATGAGGCAAAACGTTTACCCAGAGTTGTTACTTGAGCTGCAACATTATGCGATCTACCCACCATATAGGTTTTTTCATACTTTGATATTTTCTCGTTCAGTAAAAACAAAGTTTGCAAGACTCGATACTCAATTAATTCAAGGCCTGCTTTAATCTGGATCAGTTCGATGTTTTCTGTTAAATCCCGACTAGTTAGTCCAATATGAATCTTTTCAACTCCTGCCAGTGCGTTGAATTCCTCAATCCGCGCCTTAACATCATGGCGAGTGTTTATTTCTCGCTTATCAATTGAATCTAAATCAACTTTCTCAACTACTTTCTCATACGCCTTAACATCACTGTCTGTAATTGGCAATCCTGCTTTTTGTTGAAGTTTGAGAATAGTGATCCAAAACTTTCGTTCATTAATTACTTTATTTACCGGATCAAAGATTGCCACCATCTCCTTTGTGGCATACCTTGTTGCTAATACATTTGGTGTAATACTCATTTGATCAAATCCCTCACCACAATTGTTTCATCTCTTCCTGGGCCAACACCTATAGCGCTCATTGGCGCTCCAGAGATCTTCTCTAAGAACTTCACATACTCCTGTGCATTCTTTGGTAGATCTGCAACAGTTCTTGCTTTCGAAATATTTTCCTTCCAGCCAGGTAGATACTCATATATTGGCTTGGCATGGTGAAAATCAGATTGTGAGGCAGGAAGCTCCTCAACGCGTTTGCCATCAATCTCATAGGCAACACAAACTGGAATCTTCTCCCAGCCAGTTAAGACATCTAACTTTGTTAAGAAAAAGTCAGTTAAGCCATTTACTCGAACTGCATATCTTGCAATCGGTGCGTCAAACCAACCACAACGTCTATTGCGCCCTGTTGTAACACCAACCTCGCCACCGATCTTTCTAAGCGCCTCACCATCCTCATCAAATAGCTCAGTTGGAAATGGTCCACTTCCAACCCGTGTTGTGTATGCCTTAAGAATTCCAATCACACGAGTAATTTTTGTTGGACCAATTCCAGAACCAGTGGATGCTCCCCCTGCAGTTGGATTGGAGGATGTAACAAAGGGATAAGTTCCATGATCAACATCTAATAATGTTCCCTGCGATCCTTCAAGAAGGACAACTTTGCCTTGCTGCAAAGCTTGATCTAGAAGTAGTGAGGTATCTGTGACATAAGGCTTTAAAATTTCGGCATACCCCAAATACTCATCTATTACCTCTTCAACTGTGATTCCTTTGCGATTAAAAACTTTAACTAAAATCTGATTTTTATCATGAAGGGCTGCTTCAACCTTCTGTTTTAAAATAGATTGATCAAATAGATCTTGTACTCTGATTCCAATTCGATTTATCTTGTCGGCATAGGCAGGCCCAATTCCACGGCCAGTTGTGCCGATCTTTGATTTACCTAAAAATCTCTCTGAGACTTTATCGATTGTGCGGTGGTATGGAGTGATCAAATGCGCATTGGTTGAAATCATAAGTTTTGAGGTGTTAATACCTCGCTCATTTAATCCTTTAATCTCCGTTAGCAATACCGCAGGATCAATTACAACACCATTTCCAATTACTGGAATTACATTTGGAGATAAAATTCCTGAAGGTAGTAAGTGGAGTGCATACTTTTGATCTCCAATTACAACTGTGTGTCCTGCGTTATTGCCGCCTTGATAGCGGACTACATAATCAACCTGATCGCCTAATAGATCGGTTGCTTTTCCCTTGCCCTCATCGCCCCACTGCGCACCAAGTAAAACAACAGCTGGCATCTTCTTCTCCCATTATGAGTAACTTTAAAGGTTGGCCACTTTGCTAGCAAAACCTTTTTAGTTGTAATTTCCTTACGGGATTACGTCCAATTCCACCACATTTAGGGCGGTTTTAGAAATCACCGCCCCAATGTGTGCTTCAAATATGCCTTAATAAGCACCAAGTTGAAGTAGCGCCTTTTTAAAGAGGGCTGACAGGGCTGTGGTTAATGTGCCGGAGGCAAGTAGTCGCTCAAGCAGGGTAATTAAGGTTATTAAAGTTGCGGTTAACATAAAGCTCCATTTCTATATTTTTTGCATGGGCTTTATCAGATTTAGCAAGCCTATCTAAAGGCTGGCACTAAAAATTTTTAATTTCCTTCTAGTGGGGAAAACTTATCGCTGATAACCTCATCCTTACTATGAGTAGTGAATCTTTTGAAAATCTCTCCTATGAAGATCGCACTTTTGCACCTTCAAAAAATTTTGTTGATAATGCGAATGCAAAAGGTGATATTTATAAAGAGGCAGATACTGACCGATTAGCTTTTTGGGAAAAACAGGCAAATAGATTGCATTGGGATCAAAAATGGAATCAAGTTGTTGATTGGCAACTACCTTTTGCTAAATGGTTTATTGGTGGGAAATTAAATGCAAGCTACAACTGCCTGGATCGACATGTAATTGAAGGAAGGGGGGACCGAGTGGCTTTCTACTTTGAAGGAGAGCCAGGAGATACCCAAACAATTTCCTATGCAGAGCTCTTATCAAAGGTGTGTAAAGCAACCAATGCTTTAAAGGAGCTTGGGATTAAGCAGGGTGATCGGGTTGCGATCTATATGCCAATGATTCCAGAGGCAGCGATTGCAATGCTTGCTTGCGCAAGATTGGGCGCGATGCACTCTGTAGTCTTTGGTGGATTTTCTGCCGACTCATTGTTATCTCGGATTCAAGATGCCGATGCTTCTTTGGTGATTACTGCGGATGGTGGTTTTAGAAAAGGTGCAGCATTTGCACTAAAGCCTGCAGTAGATGAGGCGCTAACAGGGAAAACAAATGTTAAAAATGTGCTTGTAGTAAAGCGCACCGGACAAGAAACAAAGTTTGATTCTTCAAAAGATATCTGGTGGCATGAAATTGTTGATAAGCAATCTGATAAGCATGCGTGTGAGTTCTTTGATTCAGAAAATGGCTTATTTATTCTCTACACCTCAGGAACTACAGCAAAACCAAAGGGTATTTATCACACTACTGGTGGTTACTTAACTCAAGCAGCATTTACCCATCACGCAGTCTTTGATTTAAAGCCAGAGAAAGATATCTACTGGTGCACCGCAGATATTGGATGGATTACCGGTCACTCATATGTGGTGTACGGACCGTTAATAAATGGTGCAACACAGGTAATGTATGAAGGAACACCTGATACCCCAAGTAAAGGGCGGTTATTTGAATTAATAGAAAAATATAAAGTAAGTATTTTATACACAGCGCCAACCTTGATCAGAACCTGGATGAAGTGGGGGGATGAGTATCCAAATAAATCTAATCTTTCCTCCCTTCGCCTACTTGGTTCAGTTGGTGAACCAATAAATCCAGAGGCATGGATGTGGTATCGAGAGGTAATTGGAAAAAACAATTGCCCAATTGTTGACACCTGGTGGCAAACAGAGACTGGCGCAATCATGATCTCACCATTACCTGGAGTTACTGCAACAAAGCCAGGCAGTGCCATGAAGCCACTACCTGGAATCTCTGCTGAGGTTGTTGATGATGAAGGCAAAGCTGTTGGAAATGGCAGGGGTGGTTATCTAGTCTTAACAAAACCATGGCCATCGATGATGCGTGGTGTTTGGAATGAACCCATTCGTTATAAAGAAACATACTGGTCACGCTTTGATGGTCTCTACTTTGCAGGAGATGGGGCAAAGTTAGATAAAGATGGTGCTATTTGGTTATTGGGCCGAGTAGATGATGTTATGAATGTTTCAGGACACCGAATCTCAACAACTGAAGTTGAATCAGCACTTGTCTCTCATGATGCGATCGCAGAGGCTGCAGTAGTTGGCGCTAATGATGAGATGACTGGGCAGGGCATTGTTGCATTTGTGATTTTAAGGGGCGGAATTGAATCAGCCACAGGGGATGCTTTAGTTAAAGAGCTAAGAGATCATGTAGCAAAACAGATTGGTCCAATCGCAAAACCAAGGCAGATCATGGTGGTCGCGGAGCTGCCAAAAACAAGGAGTGGCAAGATTATGAGGCGTTTGCTTCGTGATGTTGCAGAAAATAGAGCGGTGGGAGATTCAACAACTCTTGCTGATCCAAATGTTATGAAGTTAATCTCTGAAGGTTTAAATTCTGGAAAGAGTGAGGATTAGTTCACTTTCTGTAACAAGTTATCTATCTCTGCTCTTACCTCTTTCATTACTGAAGGTAAATGTAACTCTGCATAGATATATATCTTTGATGGTTTTATGTAATCATCTGCCAAGCTCCAGGATGAAACAACTAATAATGTAGCAACTACATACAAAACAAAGGCTGCTCTTGCCACAGATAAGCCTGCACCAAGTAGTGAATCTATAAATTTAAATGGTGGGACAAAAAGCACTTTTCGAAACAACGATCCAATTTTGCCTAGCAAAAACTCACCTAATGTTGCGCCAAGCAAAATTGCAAGTAATGCTAAGCCAACTTTCTGGAGCTCACTCTGCCAAGTTGATAAGTAATTAGCTGCAGCTGCTAATCCCAAAACACCACCGGCGATGTAACCAATCGTGCTAAAAATAGATTTAATTAGGCCGTTCCTATAGCCACCATAGAAGGCTATAAACAAAATGAAAACAATAATAAAATCAAAGTAATTCATAACTTGATCCCAAATGCTTTTTCAACCTGTTTAAATAATTGATCCTTATTTGTATAGGCGCCAATCTTTGTACCAACATTCTCACCCGCTTCATTAACAAACCAGGTAACTGGTACTCCTGGGCCAAATATTGATTTTGATATTCCATCGAGATCCTCAAGGTGGGGCCAGCTCATACCGCTCTTTTTAATATATTTAATTGCCTCTACTTTTGAACTCTCCTCCACATTTATGCCAAGCAGCTGTATTTGTCCAGATTCAAAAAAGGCAGTTCTATATAGATCGACGAAGTAAGGCATCTCTTCCTTACAGCCTTCGCACCATGATCCCCAAACATTTATGACCATTGGACCTTTTAATTGATGAAAATTGATTGACGCCTCACCACCCAAACATGGCATCAGCGTTGATTTATCTGCAGTCTCCAAAAGTTTAATCTCATCACAACCTGGTACAAATCCAAGTGAGCTTTCCTGTGTACTGGATGAACAGGATGAAATCAGTAAGGTTGTAATAACTAGAATTGAAATTTTCTTCATTTGAAATCAGCCTCAACCTTCACCATTCGCGCTGCCTTTGCCGGATCCATCTCACCTACTCCAAATGATGGACAGTACTTGGCGAGTGGGCAAGCACCACATGCTGGATTTCTTGAGTGACAAACCCTTCTGCCATGCCAAATCAATCTCTGCGACAAATTTGTCCACTCTCTCTTGTGGATTAAATCTGCCACCTCAAACTCAATTTTTACTGGATCTAGTGATTTACTCCAGCCAAATCTTCGACTTAATCTTCCAAAATGTGTGTCCACGGTTATGCCGGGAATACCAAATGCATGGCCTAAAACCACATTTGCAGTCTTTCTGCCAACACCAGGTAAAGTAATTAAACTTTCTAAATCATCTGGCACATTGCCATCAAACTCTGTAGTTATCTTGCTACTAAGTGATTTTATGTTTTTAGCCTTTGCTCGATAAAAACCTGTTGACTTAACCAATCTTTGAATATCTTTTATGTCAGCCTCTGCCATTTTTTTTGCATTTGGATACTTTTTAAATAAAGCTGGCGTGGTTTGGTTAACTCGTTTATCAGTACATTGCGCAGATAGGACAGTTGCAACTAGTAGTTGAAATGGCGTCTTGTAATTTAACTCGCATCTAACATTTGGATAGGTTTTAGTGAGTATTCGATAGATCGCCCTTGCTCGAACTTTCTTTTGAGCCAGACTCTCTCGCATTTGCCCAAGATTACGCTGATTGGAGTTGAAGTACCTATCAGCAGTATCCTTACGGCTATGCCCGCTAAAAATGAAGACGAGGTAGTAAGAAGAGCCCCTCTTTTTGCTGCAATTGATGATGCCTCAGCTGCTAGCTTGCGTGCTTCGATGATTGGCATAAAGATCTCAAAGGGTCAGGTTTTATTCAAAGAGGGAGATCCAGGAGATCGCTTATTTGTTGTAGTTGAGGGCAAGTTAAAACTTGGCACAACCTCAAATGATGGAAGAGAAAATCTCTTATCAATTTTAGGACCTGGAGATATGTTTGGTGAGTTATCCCTCTTTGATCCAGGACCAAGAACAGCAACTGCCACAGCAGTTGTTGACTCTAAGTTACTTGCCCTTGCAAATGATCAGGTGATTGGTTGGGTAACAGAGCATCCATCAGTCTCACTTCAACTATTAAAGCGATTATCACAACGCCTAAGACGAGCAAATGATGTGTTATCAGATTTAGTCTTTGCAGATGTGCCAGGCCGAGTAGCAAAAGCAATAATTGAGTTGGGTGAGCGGTTTGGAACTAAAAAAGATGATGGCCTACATGTTAACCATGAACTAACCCAAGAGGAGCTTGCGCAATTAGTTGGAGCATCTCGTGAGACAGTTAATAAAGCCTTAGCTGATTTTGCATCACGCGGTTGGGTAAAGCTTGAGCCAAGAGCTGTAATTGTCTTAGATTATGAAAGATTAGTTAAACGCGGTAAGTAATTACCTCATAAACAAAGCGTTAAGACGCTTGGTAGTAAAGAAGAGCCCGCCAACGATCATTACTAAAAAGTAGGCGATGTGTCCTAGTAGAGATATATTAATAATTCCTAGGGATAAATTTCTGATCATCTCAATGGCATGCCAAAGAGGCAGTGTCTTGATGATAATTTGAGCCCAATCTGGAAAAACAGATAGCGGATAGAAGGAGCCAGAGAATAAAAAGATTGGCAATAATGAAATATTTATCAACCCCATCTGTTGGTAGGATTTAAAGTAAGAGGTGATTGCCATTCCAATTGAGGCAAAGCCAAATGCGATTAAAACAGCTGCAGGAATAGCTAATACCCCCCACCAACTTGGAATGAGCCCCATTGGGGTAGCAACTGCCATAAAACCAACTGCGTAGGCAAAGCCACGAAGCAGTGCGGTGAGGATCTCGCCCAGTGCAACATCTAGTGGACCAAGAGATGTAGCAAGCATTCCATGATAGATCTTTCCTTCATGAAGTTTGAAATAAACATTCCAGGTTGAATCATAAATAGCACCATTCA
>Ga0315904_10009301_pt1 | contig 12865 bp, 16 predicted proteins | sample LakEriMetagenome_6_FD_203529 | JGI IMG/M metagenome (GOLD analysis project Ga0315904, IMG submission 203529) | Freshwater fungal communities from buoy surface, Lake Erie, Ohio, United States - Buoy 12 MA120 | ecosystem: Environmental > Aquatic > Freshwater > Lake | place: USA: Lake Erie, Ohio...
GTGGCCATGCTCCCGGCCGATGGCGGTCCGCAGCTGCGGATGATGCGGTCCTTCGACCCGGCCCTGGCCCACCTGCCCGAGCCGCACCCCGACCTCGCCGTCCCCGACCCGTACTACGGCGGACCCGAGGACTACGCCGAGGTCCTGCAGATGATCGAGTCGGCCGTCGACGGTCTCGTCGGCGACCTCGTCGATCGTCACGTCAGCTGAGGCTCTGAGTGGGCTTCTCCGGCTCGGTCGGCGTCGGCGTGGTCGGGGTCGGGGAGGTCACCGGAGGTGTCGGCGGCGCGGGCATCGTCACCTTGTTCGAGGTCTGAGGGACACCGGGTCCCTTGCTGTTGTGCGCCTGGACCGTGAACACGTAGGTCGTGCCCCGCTGCAGTCCCTCGAAGCGACAGGTCCGCTGCTTCGTCGTGCAGGTCTTCCCACCCGGAGAGGACTTGACGGTGTACTTCGTGATGGACAGGCCACCCGAGGACGCCGGGGGAAGCCACGTCACCTTCGCCGCGGTGGTTCCCACCCTCGCCGCCTTCACGGAGCGCGCCTTCCCGGGTCCGGCCAGCGGCCGGGCAACGGGGGACGCCGCCGAGGTCGGACCGGTGCCCACGAGGTTCCGGGCCGTCACGGTGAAGGTGTACGACTGGCCGTTCTGGAGACCGCTGATGACGCACGACGTCGCGCCGGACGAGGTGCAGGTCGCACCACCCGGCGTCGCCGTGGCGACGTACTCGACGATCGGGACCCCACCTGTCACCTCAGGCCCCAGCCAGGTCACCTCGACCGAACCCTTGCTTCCCAGATAGCCGACAACGGAGGTCGGTGCGCTCGGAAGCCCTCTCGGCATGACCGCTGTCGACACCCCCGGAGGACTGGTGCCGAACTTCGTCGACGCCGTGACATAGAACGAGTACGTCGTCCCGTTGACGAGGCCGGAGAAGTCGCAGGAACTGCCGGTCGTCGAGCAGGCGAGTCCCGCCGGCTGGCTGCTCACCGAGTAGGTGAACGGCCCGACGGACTGCTTGGCGTTCGCCGGGGCGCCCCACGAGACGCTCGCGACTCCGTCGCCAGCGGACGCGGAGACAGGAGTGGGCGAGGTCGGAGCGTCGCAGCACGGACGGTGCGGGCCGAACGGTCCCGCATACGACGAGTAGTAGTAGCTGTTGTAGGCCTTCACCTCGGCCCAGTAGTCGACACCGTTCTCAAGACCGGTGATCGTGCAGGTCGTAGCCGCCGTGGTGCAGGAGCCCGCGGTGCCTGTGTACCCGGGCTTCGACAGCCACACGTAGTACTCCACCATGGTCAGCTGGCTGCCCGAGTAGGTGGTCCCTGCGTTCGACGGTGGTGACCAGCTCAGGGTGAGCGACTTGCTCCCGGTGCTGACCTGCATGTTGGTGACCGGCCCGGGGCTGTAGGTGTCCGCTGATGCGGCCGGTGCCGGCAGCGCCACCCACACGACCATGGCAGCGATCACGAACCTCGCGAGCCTCGCGACGGTAAGGCCTCGGCGTTCATTCCGCTTCACGTTCACGTTCCCCCATGTTCGTGCCTACTGCCCCCACGGTAGGACACGGTTGGCTCCGACGACGTCCTATGCCAGGACGCACCTGTCGCCTCAGTGTCGTCCCTACACGGAGTCGACCTTCACCTGGACGCAGAAGTCCACGTAGGTCTTGGTGAAGGACGCGGTCTCCGGCAGCACGACGCGGTAGTCGAGGCACTCGCCCCATCCCTTGCCGACAGCCGCCGCGGCATCCTCGGGGGCCGCCGCCTCGATGAGGATGTTGGTCTTCTTCCCCCCGCAGCGTCCTCCCGGAGTCCCCTCAGCGCTCGCCTGCTGGCGGACCCACTTGCCGTCCTCCTTGCGATACATCTTGATCGCGGCCACCGTCTTGTCGGTCTTCATCGCCGGGTCGTTCGAGCACACGTCGAAGACCCACTCGAGGGTGTCGCGGTAGATCTTGTCCGGGACGGCGCTGCTGCTGTAGTTGATGCGGACCGACGGGACCGTCTCGATCACCGGCTCACCCGATGGCGAAGGCCCGGGTGACGGTTCTGTGCCGCCACCGGTCGACGATGCGCTGGGGGACGCACCAGCCGTCGCCGTGGCCACGACGTCGTCGGAGGAACCTCCGCGCGTCAGCGCAACGACCGCGCCGCCGATGACGAGGACACCGACCACTGCCGCAGCCGCGATGAGCAGCCCCCGGCGGCCCGATCCTGATCGGCCGACAGGCGGCGGGGCATCGACGGGTACCGGCGGCGGCTCGCTGACGGCCGGCGCCGCAGTCAGTGCGACCAGTGCGGTGCGTGCCAAGGGTCGATCCTGCGGTCCGAGTCGGAGCATGGGCTCGACGACGCCGAGCTGCCGCCTGCTCAGCCCGCCCAGGTCGGCGTCACCCGTGGTGATGCGCTCGACCAGAAGCGCCGTGGGCGTTGCGTTCGGGCCCCACGGCTGCCGGCCCGTCCCCGCCATCGCCAGGAGGCAGCCGAGAACGAACACGTCGGATCGGGCATCAGCGGGCTGCCCCGCGACGATCTCCGGTGCCAGCCAGGCGACGGGCGGCGCTCCGACGCCGGGCTGGCCGGCGGCATCCCCCAGTGCCTGCAGACCCAGGCCGGTGAGGACTGCACCGTCGCTGTCCACGAGCACGGCGTCCGGCGAGAGCCGGCCATGGATGAGCCCCGCGTCGTGCACGGCCGCCAGCCCCGTGAGCGTGTCCTGCGCCAGTCGCTCCCAGTCGCCCGCAGACAGGGCCCCGCCTGCCTGAACGGTGCCCGCGAGGGAGTCACCGTCGCCGGCGCGTGATGCGATCCATGCCCACCCGTCTGACGTACCGGAACCGAGCGGCGAGGCAACGCACGGCAGCCCATCCGGAACATCGACGGCCGGTACCGGCCCTCCCTCCGGCGTGAGTAGGAAGGCGAGCACATCAGCATCTCCGTCATCCGAGACACCCCGGAATGCGACGTACCCCGAGCCGGTTCCGGTTCGCCCGACAAGACGCCATCGCCCAAGGGTCTCGGGATCACCCGCCAGCAGCGGTTGCAGACTCCTCATACCGCGCCCTCTTCCATCCGTGCCGTCGTCACGAGTACCTCAGAACCCAGTCATTCGACTCAAGCTCGCTTCGGGAGTAGGAGTCCCCAGACCCGTCACTCGAGTCGCTCGGACTGAGCTCGAGTCGGTAGGAGTCCTCGTTGGTGGGAGTGTCAGGGAATGTTGCCGTCACGGTGCAGGGGAAGAACGAACCGTTCGAGGGATCCTCGGTCCACCGCCCGCTGATGCTGCTGATTCGCTCCCCCGATCCGTTCTCCACGATCGCACTGCCGTAGACGCTGGCGAACAGCAGCGACACCAGGCTGCACTCCGTCAGGTCCGACCCGAGGGAGATGTCGGTGAGATCGACCTCGGCCGTGACGGTGGTCGTCGGAGGCCCGGAGGACACGATGAGCCGCACCTCCGACCCCTCCTCGACCTGCTCGCCCGCGGCCGGCTGCTGCGCCATGATCGTGCCCTCCGGCACGGTCTCGGACACCTGACCCTGCCGGTCCACCCCGAGCGTGAGCTCCTTGAGGTCCTTGGTCGCCACCGCGATCCCCGCGCCCTCGAGGTCAGGGACCACCACTGCCGGACCGCGAGAGATGACCAGGTCGACGGGGCTGCCCTTTCGAGCCCGCTGGCCGGCGCCGGGCGACTGCTCCGCCACTGCCCCCTTGGGCACGGTGGTGGAGAAGTCCTCCGAGCTGGAGCCCACCTCGAAGCCGTCGGCCGCCAGCGTCTGCGCCGCCGTGTCGGGCTCGAGGCCCGTCAGGTCCGGAGCCGGAGCCGTGAGCAGCAGGAGCGCGGCACCACCCAGCGCAGCCAGGGCCACCACGACCGCGCCGACGATGACGAGTGCCCTCCGGCCGAAGCGGCGCGGCTGCCTGTCGGCGTTCGACGGAGATGGCGCACCTGCTCCCAGTGCGGTGCCCGAGGATGCGGATCCTGACGGTCCACTCGCGACAACCGCCTCCGTCACCGCCGCGCCGCAGACCACGCAGTAGCGGGCCTCCGCGACGTTCTCGTGGCCGTTGATGCAGACCGACGCTGACGACGTCACGCGCTCCCCCTCAACCGCCCGGCCGGAAGACCGGCCCGGTATTGGCGGATCCACAGTGCGGGCACTGGTCTGCGCCCCTGTCCTTCTCGAATCCGCAGTTGCCGCAGTCGCGATCGGGGTCGTAGTCCGGGCCCACCTGCGGACCGCGCGGCAGCGCCGAGTCGGACGCGGCCCCGCCCGCCTCCGACATCAGAAGGGTCAGCTGCGCGGTCTCGGGCTGGAATCCGGGAAGGGGCTGCGCGGGGTCGGGGAGGTAGACGTCGCCCGGCAGCGTGCGGGCGCGGTACCAGCCGGTTCCGTCGAAGTAGAGCAGGCCATGGGGGGAGGTGTAGGCGCCTCGCACGGCCACGAACGCTGGTACGGCCGCAGGCATCGCGGGTGCCGCCGCTACGCCCGCCGCGGCTGCTGCCGCGGGCGCAGTCGACGTCAGCTCGGTTGCGGCACCCGACTCCTCCTGCGGCCACACCTGACCGCAGGTCGGGCACAGGCGCTCCTGCTCCGGGAGCCGGGAGCCGCAGGTCATGCAGAAGTTCGCGCCGTCCGGTCGCGGCGTCCCGCACATGCCACAGAATCCAGCCATGACCGCCTCCTAGTCCCTGCTTCGCAGCGTGCCGCGCATGAGGATGCTGAGGCTCTGGCCCGGCTCGAGTCCCTGCTCCCTCACCTCCGGATTGGCCCGCAGCAACCTGCGGTACAGCGTTCCGTCGCCGAGGTAGCGGGCGGCGAGATCCCACAGCGTGTCGCCGCGCTCGACCTCATGCTCGACGGCGAAGACGCCCTTCTCCCCGACTGCCAGGAGCAGTGGGCCAGGGTCGGACGCAGAGCCGTCGGGCGTCGGTTCGCCGGTCTCCGTCTCGCTGGTCTCCGTCTGGCCATCCGGCGGCTCGCTCGGTGTTGGCTCAGCGCTCGGGGTGGCCTCCGTCACGGGCTCTGGGCTCGGCGACGGCGGGATTGCCGCCAGCTCGGCCTCTGCATCAGCGAGCTGCTCCTGCAGCGTGACCGCCGACTGCTCCGCCTGCTCCACGCGATCCGACGCGGCCGCCGTTGCGGAGTCCCGCCCCTGCACGTTGCCCACGAACCAGGCGAGGCCCCCGACGACCAGGCTCGCCGCGACGACGCCGGCCACGACGGCCGGCCAGGTCCGACCACCACGGGCCGCCGCCACCGGCACCACGTCCACCTTGTCGCCCGTGCCTCCCACGGCCGGCCGTCGGGTGCGGCCCGAGCCGACCTCCCGCGCCGCGCCGTCCGCGGCGACGAACTGTCCCCAGGTACCGGCGATGGGGTCCACCACGAGCGCGTGCTGGCCGGGCGCACTGAAGAAGTTCTCCTGGATGAACACGTCGTAGTCGGAGAGGAAGCATCCGAAGCCGGGGTGCGAGTGGTACCAGCCGACGAGGATCTCGGCCCATGCCTCGTGGGTGAACGTCAGATGGGTCTGCTCCGATGACGCCGTCAGCGCCGGCTTGGCCGCTTCCACCGTGACGGAGTCACCATCGAGGCGGCCCAGGAGGAATCCTCCGACTTCGACATCGACCCGGCTGAAGCAGTGCTCCTCGACCTCGGTCCAGGCCGAGTCCCGCATGTCGATAGTGACGTCAGGCATGTGAACCGCCGAGCACCATGTGCACCACTCCGTCATGCGTCGCCAGGGCCACTGCCTCCTCGTACGGCCACAGCCACGAGGGCCATGGGTAATCGGTGAGCGGGTCGTCGGGCGCCAGCGCCGTCCGACTCTCCATCGGCCGCTCGCTCCCGCATCCGTCGCACCGGGCCACACCAAGCGTGAGCAGCGGCCTCAGACCGACCACGCGATCACCCGAGCCACACTGCAGACACGGCTCAACGGTGATCAGGTCATCCGAGAAGTACACGGTCAGGACGGCCCGATCAGTCGTGGCCTCGACGTGGGCCAGCACCTCGGCGAGCGTCCCGAACTCCCGCGGCGAGTCGACCCAGTCGGTGATCCTGTCGTGCGCCAGGCAGTCGGGGTCCTCGATGTAGGACATGACGGAGGTCATCATCGTCTCGCCTTCGAGGCGCCACACGCTGCCCTCGAGGGCGACGAGGTCGTGGCGGCCGACGATGAGCTTGATGGCCTCCTGGACCTCGAGCCCGGCGACGATGGACGCCGTCGTCGCGTTGGTGGGCGTGTGCCCCGCAGCGATCTCCTGCGGCGAGAGCAGTGCGCAGGACCGGCGGTGGCTGAGTGCCGCGTGGTCGGCGGGGCCGAGCGTGCACTCGTAGCAGGGGCCCTCCGGCCCGAACACGCGCACGAGCCCCTGCAGTCCCTCGATGGCACCGTCGACCCAGTGCGTGCCCAGCCGTCGACAGGTGGCGTTGACCCACAGGCGCGCCTCTCGGCTGTCGAGCCCCGCGATGACGACGTCGTACTGCCGCAGCCACGCCGATCCGAGCGCCTGGACCGGGCACACGAAGGCACGCAGTGTCACCTCGGGGTTGATGGCAGCAGCGGCCTCCACGAGAGCCTTCGCCTTGGGACGGCCCTCATCGGACTCCCGGAAGAGTGCGCACCTGGCGAGGTTGGAGTGCTCGATGCTGTCCATGTCGACCACATCGATGTGACCGACTCCGACCAGCGCGAGATTCTTGACGATCTCGTTGCCGAGCGCCCCAGCGCCGACCACCAGGACGCGCGCCGCGGAGAGCCGTGACTGGTCCCACCAGGAGATGCGCTCCTGGCGGTCGTAGCGGCTCTCGCGGATGTCGAGCATGCTCGTTCAGCCCGCCGTGATCTCGGGTACGAGTCGGAGGGTGTCACCCGAGCCGACACCGGCCTCGGCAAGCGACTGGTCGTCCCTGAGTTGACGCGACGACTGGACGTGGTGGAACTTGTACGACATCGGCTGCCCGTCCGGGGCCACCAGCGGGAGGTTGAGGACCTCCACCAGCTTGGCGATGATGCGGGCGACGGGCGCATCATCGGGGACGCTGGCGTCGTTGCGACGTGCCCCCGTGGCGTCCGTGACGACGATGCTGATCTCGGCCATTGCTACTCCTCATCCAACGTGATGACAATCCGGTTTCGCTCGCGCAGGCGTGATCGGTGCAGCGTGAGCAGGCTCACGAGCAGTGCCGCGACGGCAGTGATGAACGTGAGGGGGATCAGGATGGCGACCCAGGTCGGAAGACCCGTGGGCTGCCGCGTGGGCGTCTCGGTGACCACGTCGACGGGAACCGACTCCGCGTCCACCAGCACCCTCTCGATGGCCGCGGATGTGGTCGCGACCGAGTTGCCGGTCAGCCTGGACTCGGCGACGACGACTCCGAGGACGCTGCCGTCCTGGGCGAGGAGCGGTCCGCCCGAGCTGCCCGGGTCAACGGGAGTCGTGGCCTCGATCCCGGCTGGGCCGGACTCGACCACGACGCCGCGGGAGGCGACGAGCTGACCGATCGGGCTGCCAACCGCGTAGACGACCTCACCGCGTACGGGGATCTCGTCGCTGAGGTCGAGTACCGGGACGGACGGAGAGGAGGCAAGCTGGATGACGGCGATGTCCTCCACCTCGTCGCGATGGATCACCATGCCTCGCAGGCGCTCCGGGGTGGCGGCCCCGGACTCCAGCGACACGGTGTCCGCCCCCTCGACCACATGCGCCGCCGTGACCACGAGGTCGGGCGCGACAAGGAACCCCGCCCCGATCGACGATCCGGTCGTGACGACATAGCAGCTGTCCATGGCCGGAAAGGCCGGGTCGGCGGTGACCGACGGGACAGCGAGGACGAGGCCCGCCAGGAGTGTGGTGATCATCGGTCAGCTTCGCAGCGCCCCTGGAACCTTCTCCTGCGAGTTCTTCTCGCGGAAGCGCAGCTGCGTCGAACCGAATGTGACGATGTCTCCGTCGGCGAGGGCGACGCTCGCTGCAGCGGTGCCGTTCACCACCACGGGGGCGTTGAGGTCGGCCGAGTCGATCTGGCATCGCTGGCCCTTGGTCCGCATGACCGCCGCCACGGGAGGGATCTGGCTGTCCTTGATCAGGGTGATGTCGGCGCTCGGCGCAGAACCGAGGGTGATCGAGGACTTGTAGAGGATGAACTGCTTGCCCGCGAGACCACCCGAGACGATCTCGATCCAGCGGCTCTTGCCCGCCTGCTCGACGATGCCCATCGCGAGGCCGATCAGGACGCCGAGCACGCAGATGCCGATCAGCTGGGCGAGGAACTCCGAGAACGGCGCGAAGAAGGTGGACTGCCCGTCGAAGGACTCATCACCGAACGAGAAGAAGTCGAAGAGGAATCCGCCGACGAAGCCGCCGATCGCCCCTCCCAGGACAGCAAGGCCCAGCTTCTTCCAGGACCGTGCCGCGACACCGCAGGCGATGCCGGCACTGATGCCGACCATCAGCCAGGCGAAGCCGCGGATCGGATGGAGGCGCAGCGTGATGTACGAGGTGAACTCGTCATCGCTCCAGTTGCCCGCCGTGCCCTGTTCGAACGCGCTTGTGTAGAGCCAGTCAGTGGCCGCGGAGTAGTAGAGGTGGGTGATGAAGCCGATCACAAGTGCCGCGAGTATGGCGGACGGAATCGCGACTGCCGCGACCATCCAGACCTTGCTCCAGGAGCCGCTCGCGATGACCTCAGCGAGGGCCACGCACACACCGATGAAGAGGGCAAGCACGAAGGTGAAGCCCATGTTGGTGAGCAGGGAGTTGTCGGTCCACAGTCCCAGAGCGGAGAACAGAACCCGCTGGACCAGGAAGGCGAGCAGGCCGCCAACGAGGCCACCCAGGGTCAGCACGAGGATCGCGCGCAGGGTTCCGCTCGACTTCGTCGGCGCGCCGACCTCGCGGACGAGCGCCACCTTCTGCGCGTCTGCCATGGCGCGCACGCGCTCGTCGACGCCCGGGGCGGCGAGGTCGTCGCTGGAGATGACGATGCGATCCGGCTGCGGGATCGGCTGGGTGGGATCGGTCATGCTGGCTCCCCCTGTACAGGCGACGGCGCCACGGAGACCGTGAAGCCGGTGTCAACGGATCCGAGATCGATGCTGGCCAGAGGCAGCGTCGCGGCATGGGCATTGGCCCACTCCGCAGCCACGGCATTGAGCGGACTGCGGATGTTGTACTTGCGGTACTGGAGCATGTCGCCGATGCTGGCGACGACGTCGCCGAGAGACTGCCCAGGCGCCCAGAAGTCCGCGATGCAGACGTAGGCCCCGAAGTTCGGGTGGAAGATCGGATCGAGGGTCTCCGCGTGCGGCTTCTCGCGGGGATAGCCCGCAGGGAGGGTCAGCGTCACGACGGTCTGATCGGTCCGCTGCACGTTGTTCCCCTGATCGAGCCGCAGCGAGGGAACGCGGTAGATCAACTGGTACCGCTCAGGTGGGAACGGTCCGAGCGGAGTGATGGTGATGTGCGGATCACCGTCGTAGCGGGTTCGCAGCTCGCGGTAGTCGCTCTCGAGGCGACGCAGGCGGGGGTTCATGTGGACTCCGCCGGGCCGGCTGGGCAGGCGAACTGTGAGCAGCCGCCGTTGGCGTACCAGCAGTCACGATGATGAAGCGCTCCGCAATGCCAGCAGCGGGGCGCCCTTTCGGGGTGCACCTCAGACAGGCAGTAGCAGCACTTCATCGCTCCCCCAGTCTTCGCGCCGCCGGCGCTAGTCGCCCAGCGTAACGCCCCACGTCCAGCCAGCCGCGCTCAATTCAGACTGGCTCGACGTCAGGACGCCCCGGTTGCTCCCGCCGATGGTCAGCGAGTAGATGGCCTTGTCTGTGGGCACGGAGGGGACCGATGCGGTGAACTCGCAGTACAGCCCCATGTCGGTGCCGAACAAGTCGAGCGTGCTGGCTCCAACGGGAACGCCGTCCGCCTCGATCACCACCGAGGCACCGGGAACGTCGTTGTACCCGAGCCCGACATTGCAGCCGTCCGTGCCGTTGTAGAGCTCGAGGCTGACCAGCACTGTCGTCGTCTTGGGCTTGAGCGCCTGAAAGGCCAGCACCCCCAGGCCGATCACGGCGATGACGCTCACCAGGACGACTGGCAGGATCCACGCCCGACTGCGCCGGGGTGGCTCTACAGGCTGGACCGGCATCATCGTGGGAGCCATCGGACTCACTCCCGGTGCAAGCGGTCCCTGGACGGGAGCGGCCTGAGGGGGCGCGGCGGGCTGGTCAGCCGTCAGGGCGAGTCCACACGTCCTGCAGAAGCTCGTGCCCGGCGGATTGACGTGCCCGTAGCTGCACTGGCTCATCAGTACCCCGAGGAGCTGGAGCTTGAGCCGAGAATGACCAGCGCCAGCACACCCCAGATGATGAACGCCACGATGCCGAGGATGAGGCCACTGACGGCTGAGCCCTTGTTGGTCGCGACGCCCTGATTCGCCTTCGAGATCCCGACGGCACCGAAGATGATGGCCAGCGGCCCGAAGATGCAGCCGCCGATGAGGAGCCCGAGGATGCCCATCACCAGAGCCGCGGTTCCCATGCCGTTCTGCGGAGGCCGGGACATCGCGACCGGCGCCGCCCACTGCTGCGGCGCTGCCGGCACCGGGGCCGCGACCGGCGTCACCACCGGGGCCGGCGCAGGAGGTGGCGTCGCAGCAAGTGCCAACCCGCACACGCCGCAGAACCGGGCATTATCCGTGTTGGGATGTCCAGATGGGCAGTTCACATGTCCTCCTCGGGGCAGCACCCTTCGATGCCTAGTAACACGACCAGTCGCTGATACGCGTCGAGTTTGCGTTGGAAATGTAGGTCTCGAACTTGAGACGGGCGCGCTCGCGCGGACGCAGCGACGACACGACGTCGTTTGTCCACCCGATGACCGTCCCACCGTCGTAGAAGTTCGCCTCCACATACAGCGTGTCGTAGCACCCATCCTTGCTGACGAAATACGCCTCTGAGCATCGCGTGTAGTAGTCGCAGTTGGGGTCTCCGACCCAGTCGTACGCGAGATCGTCGCCTAGTGGCGTGTAGCCCTTCGGGTACCAGGGCTTCAACCTCGCCTGGCGGATGATGCGCTCGCCGAGTGAGTCGGCCTTCCTCGTCTCGGCGCGGGCCGACTGCAGCGCCTTCGACAGGCCGCACGAGTCGATGCTGTCCCGGAAGTACGCGTCGGCCGAGTCGAGTTCCGCGGCCCGGTTGCCAGACACGGAGTTCAGAGCTCTGCGTGCCGACACCCCGAGCGACTCGTCAAAGCGTGCGGCCAGCTCGTCCTTGACCCACGAGTGGCTCCGCCGGTAGCTGGCCGCCTCGTAGGGCCCCTGCGCTGATCCGCTGCCGCTCGACACCCGACCCTTGGCGGCCTTCGCGTATTTCGCGATCTTCGTGCGGTACTCCGTGCAGATGGCCTCGGTCGTGTACGTGCCGTCAACGAGGATGTCCTCGTAGCTGAGCGGGCCCGCCTGCGCGGTCGGTGATGCGCTCGAGTCCTCGGGAGCAGCCGATGGAGTCGACGGGGTGGGTGCGCTCGACGCCGCCGGCGCCGATCCGGCATCGGGTTCCGTGGATCCGCCCCCACCGGTGCAGCCGGCGAGGAGGACGGTCGCCCCCAGCACCAGCGCCGTTGCTTTGATCATCACTGCCTCCCCCTGCTACGACGCTCAGAGGCTACGGCCTACACGAGGCCCGTTGCATGAAATAGGCCCTTCCCCGCACGGCAGGGAGGAACGCCTGCGTGTCCCGAGAGGGACGTCATGTGCGGGGCCATCACTCGGACCCTCATCTTGAGTTCGCCGCGCAATCACTACGACGTTGGGCGCGAAGGCCACACCGAGGTCCTGCAGATGATCGAGGAGGCCGCCGACGGACTCGTCGACGGCCTCCTCGCAGGATGGATGCGTGCCTAGGCGCCCTGACCAAGCGGATCTGCACCGAACCTGTTCGGCCCGGCCGTGCCCTTCTGGATGTAGAAGACCAGGAGGACGATCGCCAGGATGAAGGCAACCAAGAAGCCGAACCCGAGCAGCGCCAGGACGAACACTCCCGCACCCGCCGCGATCGCAATGGCCACGGCCACGCCCGCGGCGACGTACGCCAGAGCCGGGGCGATGATCCACCAGCCGGTGCGGTCGGTGTCGTGCAGTCGTCTCACCGCCACGGCGAGCGTCGGCAGCACGATCGCGAGCGCGAAGAGGGTCGCCAGCACACCCACCCCATTGCTCGCCACGGGAATCGTGGTGTCGCCGACCGTGACGTCGCTCTCGGACTTGCCGAGCTGGAGGCCGAAAGCGCTGTCCAGCGCCGTGAGCACCCCTTGCGCGATGATCACGAACAGGTACCACCACCAGAACTGCGAGCGCTGAGCCCGCCCCTTGAAGTCTGCGTAGTGCGAGAAGTTGTGCTTGATCGACTCGATGAACCCCATTGGGCTCTCCCCCCGAGAGAAGCGGATCAGGCGGCCGGCGGCGGCCCGTACTGGTTGTCAGCCGGTTGTGACGGCTGGACGCAGAAGACCACAACGACGATCGCGCCGATGCAGCACACGAACCACAAGAGCACCCACCAGCCTGAGCGGCCGGTGTCGTGCAGGCGACGAACGGTGACCGCGAGGGTCGCCAGCCACAAGAGCACGCTGATCACGATGCCGATCCAGCCGAGCAGGCCACGATCAGTTGAGGCGAAGTTGTATCCGCCAGTGAGCAGGTTCACGACGACGCTCACGAGCCAGAGGAAGAGGACCCACCACCAGAACTCCGGGCGCCCCGCGCGTCCGGAGAAGTTGGTCATGTTGCTCAGGTTGTGCGAGATGGCCTGTCCGAAACCCATGGGATCTCCTCCGGTCGGTGTGGGTCGGTTCGTG
>Ga0315904_10009303_pt1 | contig 12862 bp, 6 predicted proteins | sample LakEriMetagenome_6_FD_203529 | JGI IMG/M metagenome (GOLD analysis project Ga0315904, IMG submission 203529) | Freshwater fungal communities from buoy surface, Lake Erie, Ohio, United States - Buoy 12 MA120 | ecosystem: Environmental > Aquatic > Freshwater > Lake | place: USA: Lake Erie, Ohio...
GATCGCGAATACACCGATATTCCAGACTGATTCATATAGAAATGTAGGATGAAAGTATGACTCGCTTACAAATTCGGCTGGACGGCGATCGACGGGAATAAATAATTTCCAAGGGAGATCGGTGGGTGTACCAAAAGCCTCAGAATTAAAGAAATTGCCCCAACGCCCGATCGCTTGTCCTAAAATCAGCGCAGGCATAATAAGATCCGCCATTAACCATGCTGAGATTTTTTGGCGTTGACAAAAAATAATTGTGGCAACTGCACCGCCAATAATTGCACCATGAATCGCGATACCGCCTTCCCAGATTGCAAAAGCCTTATACCAAGGTTGATTTTGGAAGCGTTGCCATTCAAATAAAACATAGTATAGACGGGCGCAGGGAATAGCACCAACCACCAACCAAATTACGAGATTGCCGACTATATCTGGATCAATACCACGTTTTTTCGCAAGTTTCTGAGCTAATAGTGTGCCAATAACAAGTGCGGAGGCAATCAGCATTCCGTACCAACGGATCGAAAATGATCCGATACTAAAGGCGATCGGACCTGGAGATGTAAACTCAAATGCAAATGGTAAGGAGTTAAGCATTAGAAATGATGTTGTGTGAATTTGAAACAAGAATCTATTCAAAAACAAAAATGTTGTTTACAGCATTTTTGAGGGTTAATGATCAGGCAGCATATAAAGAAAGTTACGATCGCCTTGATATCCTGACAAATCAGCAAGCTTTTGGAGCGGTTGCTCACCCGAATAAAACTTGCCATTAATGTCCCATGTAGGCACTGTCTCAATTTTAGCTGCTTCACAGAGTTTTGGTTGAGAGTTTTTACCATCAGGTAAGCACTCAATCCAATTCAATTCGGCTAAAGCTTCTTTACCAAAAAGTTGCTTTTGTTTGTAGCAATGAGGACAGGTATAGAGAACATACATCTTTGCACCAATTTGTTTGAGATGCTGAGCTAGGGCAATTTCGGCAGTACCTGAAGTTGTCGTAACTTCCCAGCCTATTCCCTTTTTAGGTCTTGCTGTTGGTGTTTGGACAATTTGTTTTCCTGTAGCGGCATCAACGGGTAGATTCGCACTAGCGATCGGTTTATTCACACTTCCATAGATAGCGAATGTCCCAACAATAGTAAGAGTGGCAATGATCGCACCTGTGAAAAATAATTTGCCAATATCTTCCCATTTGCGACCGATGATCGAGAACACAAATAGACTGGTAGATAGAAGCGCAGAAGCGATGCAATAAACACAAGCTGCCTGAATTACAGTAACTAACAAGTAAATCAAGTAGCCACTAAATATCATCATGGTAGTACCACCCATAAAGAGTAGTAATCCTGTCCAGTTATCTAGCTTAGTACGAAGTTCCTTTTGTTCTTGCTTAACCAATAAGGGCGCGATCGCAAAAGCAATCATACTGGCATATCCCAAGCAACCAAATAGAGATAGCGGCAATCCAAAAACTTTGGCATAGGGAGAAGTAAGCACGACATCGCAGGCGTTGGTCGGGCAAGCTACCGATGATTGAGAAAAACTAACAAAGGTAAGATAAGCGGTGATTACTAAACCCAGAGCTGATATTCCAGCCATGATTGGGCGGTAATATCGCTGTAACCAAGTATGCGATCGCTGTTGCTTACGGAGTTCTTTGACTTGTTGAGCGGTAGATGAGATTGGCTCTTCAGGAATATTTTCGTTCATGATTTTTTCAATATTTAAAGATTATTTCAAAACTCTAGTCGCATTAGCGATCGCCTAACTAACAGCAGCAAACATTTTCACCAGATTTAGTGTAATCACACGGAAAGCATTTTGAATCCAATGGCAATTAGTACCCCGCCACCAAACATCTCCAATAGAGGACCGAATTTAGAGGGCATTCGCTTGGCTAAAAATAGACCGAGATAAGTAGAAAGGAAAGCAGCAAAAGTGATCGCCAGCGTATAAATAATAATTGGTTTTCCAGCAATACCGAGAGAGACTCCAACACCTAGTGAGTCAATACTGGTTGCGATTGCGATATAAAAAATCTTTGAGATCGAATGGGTTCTAGGGTCTTCAGAATCTTCTCCATCGCCGCTAACGCTATGACGTGAATCATTGTATGCCTCCCAACACATATGGGAGCCAACTGTAACTAGTAAGCCAAATGCAACCCAGTGATCAAAGCTCAGGATTAGATCTTTTGCCACATTACCTAGCAAGAAACCAATCGCAGTTGCGGCTCCCTCGGCGAAAGCAGAACTAAAAGCAAAGGAAAATGCCCTCTTTGCGGAAAACTTACGGAACCCCATCGCAAAGGCAGCAGAAAAGGAGTCAATACTCAGAACAATCGAAAATAAAACAATTTCCCAGAAAATCATGGTGAATACTCTCAAATTACTCAGATGTTTACAGCAATTCTCTGAGTGATCTTGAAGAGATACGCAAGACCTCACCAAGCTCACATCAGATGTGAACTCAGTGAAAGTCTCGCTCCCAAGTCTTTAAATTAATAAATTAACTTGTCGCTTGAGCCAGACAATGATTAATTGTCAGTATGTTGACTCAAGTGGGCTGGCTTTTATCTACCAGCAGCTACTCCCTTTCAATACAATCAAGCATACCATGACTAAATGCCAAAGATTTATCATAGTTGTTTCATTATTTCAGAACTCTAGTAGCATTGGCGATCGTTAGATTAACGACTTAACGACTAAAACTAAACGTGGTCTGTAGTGAAGCACGAGTGCAGGAAATCGAATTTGGGTACATAGACCATTTTCGATGCTTTTTAACCTTTGCGAAAATAGCAATATATGAACTTTTGCTCTATTCCAAATGGCGTTTCGTGAGATTCACTGACGGTATGCACTAAATCAAAGTTATTCCCAAACTCGTTATGCAAGGTATCAGGATTGTAACGAACGATTTCTAATCCGCTACAACGCGAAGGCCCATCAATACCGAAAGTAGCAATAATAACGTGACCACCAGTTTTAACCGAAGACATGACAGCTTTTACATATTTTTGACGGTCGGCGGCGTTGGTGAGAAAGTGGAAAACAGCACGATCATGCCAGACATCATAAAAATTATGTGGCAGTTGAACTTGAGTAATGTCGGCTACCAGCCAATTAACAACTTTTGACTGAGAGCCAATCCGTTCTCGTGCTACCTGAAGGGCTGCTGCCGAAATGTCTAGAACTGTGATGTTTTGATAATTCCTGACCAATAAGTTGTCCGCTAGAGTGGAAGCCCCACCACCAATATCGATAATTTGACCTGATTTATCCACATTGGAGCGCTCGATTAACTGCAACGAAACTTCAGGATGTTCCTGAAACCAGCTTACCTCTGTAGAAGCTTTTGTCTCGTAAACGTTTTCCCAGTGAGTTTTGGTTTCCATATTTTTCTATGTAGCTAGGGTGAATAAGTTTTCTATTCTACGCATCGCATGGCTACTTGAAATCTATTTCAAAACCCTAGTCGCATTAGCGATCGCAGCTAAAGCCACGCCGACATCCGCAAAAACGGCTTCCCACATAGTCGCCACACCGAAAGCTCCAAGCACTAGAAATACTCCTTTGATACTCAGTGCGAAAATGATATTTTGCCAGACAATCCTGTGGGTTTTACGCGCAATTTGAATGGCTTCGGCAATCTTGGTAGGAGAATCATTCATAATCACCACATCTGCCGTTTCGATCGCAGCATCGGACCCCAAACCACCCATCGCCATACCGACATCCGCTCTGGCTAGTACTGGCGCATCATTGATGCCATCACCAACATAGATGACTTTTTCGTTTTTGCCTGATTTACTAAGAATCTCCTCGAAAGCCGTGACTTTACCTTCTGGCAACAATTCTGCTACATAGGAATCGAGTCCTAATCTGCCAGCGATATCAGCAGCAACACCATCGTTATCACCAGAGAGCATAATCACTCGCTTGATTCCGATCTGGTGCAGGTCTTGGATCGCTTTAACTGCATCATCTTTAATTTCATCAGCCGCGATGATGTAACCTGCATACTGATTATCTACGGCTAGATGCACCACGCTACCAGAGACTTGACAAGTATCATGAGCAATATTCTCGCGATGGAGCAGGCGATCATTACCCGCAATCACAAGGCGATCGCCCACCATCGCCCGAATGCCATGCCCAGCAATTTCTTCATAATTACAATACTACGGACAAAGTTAGCCAGAGATAGAGCCGTAAGAGCAAAGTTTGTGGAAATTAGGGTGAGATTTAATCAAGGTAAGGTCTAAATCTAACAGGGAAATAAAGCGGTCAAGGAGATGACGATTGAGAGCCAGGCGTTTGTAGCTCGCCATAGAGAAAACAAAAGGTTTGAGAGAATGAGATGCAAGATGAAGTTGCCAAGCATCAAACTTGGCAAGATTAAGAGCCATCAAACTAGCGTTGAAATGAAAGTCAAGCTTAGTCAAATCACGAGCTTGGCAATCGGTTAACCCTGTAAACTGTTTAGCGTCACGAAAGATGAATTCAATCTGAAAGCGAGATTTGTAGAAACAAAGAATCTCCGATGCATCAAGATTGATATCGGTGGAGAACAGCAAAACTTGCCCGACCCGATTTGGATGACGACAATCTCGTAGAAAAGCAAGACGGACTTTACGTTTCATGCTTATCACCCAGACTTCGACCGTATAAAGGTAAAGCAGTGGTTCAATTTCGGATACTAAAGTCATCCGACTGACATCGGTCAAGTCCACCTTGCCATCGTACTTGCGTGGTCTACCAAAAGGCTTCTGCCCACCCGTATAGACGTAGCGCATATCTGCATCACAACGTAACTTGCCAATGGCATCTAATCCTAGTGCAACGACACCATCAACCCACTTGATTTTGCTATAAAATCCATCACTGACGACATGATGTACTGATTTTGGTAAGTAGGGTTTGGCTGCTGCTAGTTGTTCGAGATACCAATCTATTCTTGTTCTCTTTGATTCTGGTTGAGCAGGTGGTGTTTGCTGTACTGATACCGCATATCCTTGTTTAGCATCAACATCGACAATCGCGATTACCGATATCTCTAATCCTTTTTCGGCTCGGCTTGCACTCCCATTGTAGAAATATTCGATTCCATAAGTTGCTTTGCCACTTTTTGACACAAATGAACAGTCCGTTGCGATGATCTGACGAGCTGTTGCGGCGATCGCTTTTGCGATGATCTCTGCATTCCCTTTTATGAAGTTGTATGAACGCGAAAACTGCCGTCGATAGGTGCGCTCGCTGATTTCGCTATATCGGCTCAGATTTGTGAAGTTCACTTTTCCACATATCACCATGATTGTCGAAAACAGGATTGTCAGAAATTTCCGTTGTGTTTTGCTTGCTACCTTCGGTATTATGTCTGTAATGCTATTCATTTGGTGTTTTGATTCAACACTTGCACCTTATACGATGAATAGCTTTTTTTCTCGTTTTTCAAAACTGTCCGAAGTATTGAGAGGAGAAACACAGGAAGTAAAATCCTTGATCGGCGATATTTCCTTCCATGCAGATAAGAGAACAGGAAAAACAAATAATATTTTTGTCAATAATTTAGATCGGTATACTAACAGGTTCGTACTAGCTCATCTTAATCCTTCGGAATATAATAGAGAAGAATTGTCTAATTTATTAAAGGAATCTGCTAGGCTTTTAATCCAGAGTGTTTATCAGGTAAGTAATGTAAATGAATCCATAGATAAAGTTTGGGGTAGTTTAATAAAATCTGAACAGTTAGACGTAGCAGTTGCTCGTAACGTTATCCTAGAAAGTGCGGATTCTATTATTAAGTTTTTGAGTGTCCATAACCGACACGAAGGTATTAAACGAATTATTTTAGATCTAAATGAATCTATATCTAAACGTGAAGAATATCGAACATACAACAGAGATTATCAAAATATTGACCTCGAAATTTATAGTCTAAAACAACAATTAGGCAAAATTTTAGAAGATAATAGTCGAGAAAATACCGCTTCCTCCATTGTGTTGCAGGCGGTCAGAGATAAAATAAAGCAGTTCGGATATAAGTTAACAAATATTCCTTTTGAAATATTTCAGAATGCCGATGATGCTTTAGTCGAACTAGAAATGATGGCTCAAGGGCATCCTTTATCATCAGATCGATTCAGGTTTATTATTGAGATTGAAGATAATACAATTACTATGATGCATTGGGGCAGACCAATAAACTGCTTTGTCCATCCTGATTATCCATTGCATGACTATCGCGAAAATGGATTTGGACAAGACTTAGAAAAAATGCTTTCATTTAATTATTCAGATAAGAGAAATGATGATCATAATGTAACGGGCAAATTTGGACTGGGATTTAAAAGTGTTCATTTAATTTGTAAGGAACCGCTTGTTTTTAGTAATCGTATAGCTTTTAGAATTGTCGGTGGATTACTTCCTAGTCCATTATTAGGAAATAGTAATAGTACGATTCAAACTCCACGAGATCGGCTTGAACAAAAATTACAACGACAAAATCAAAATATATTTGATGGAACTGCAATATTCCTCTCAATTGATCCCAACCTTAGTATATCTATAGATGATACAGTTCGAGAGTTTGAAAGATTGGTTGGACTATTACTTATTTTTGCAAAAAAAATTACACAGTTTAAATATGTCAAAGGTAATAATCAGTATTTAACTATATGGAATCCTGCAAATTTATTGACCTCATCAAGTATACAGATTGGCGAGGTAATGATTGGAGATTTTAGAACTAATGCTTTGTGCCTAACATTAGGTAACGGAAAATTTGTAATTACTTTAGATAAGAAGGATGCTGAATTACGAGCTTCATTACCAAATGATATTGCGAATATTTGGGTGACTGCTCCAACCCAAGAGAAGTTTGGTTTAAAATTTATAATTAATGCTTCATTTGATATAAATACAGGTCGTTCTGAAGTTCTTACCAATCAAAAAAATGATGAACTCTCAAATAAACTAGGCTTTGAATTGGGCGAACAGTTATGTAAATTATTTGCATTGACTCAAAACAATTGGAATGAATTTATAGAAACTCTACAAATTACTGGTACTACTCAGTATGAATTTTGGAAACTAATCTGGAACGAATTAGCACTAAAATCATTAGATAAGCAATCCAAACTAATTCGAGTAATGATGCTTGGAAATAAAGGCATGGGTTATTTCCTTTCTAATTGTCCTGCATTACCTAATGGACTATGGGGAGAATATCAACAGCTAGTTTTACCTAGTGAAATTGTTTATATTGTTGAAAATATTTTAAAAGATCAAAGATTTTTTAATCATGTCTTTCAATGGGAAAGAGTAAAAAATCGTTGCAACCCATCTACAATTATTGATGGGAATGAATGGGATAAATATAAAAAAATTATTGCATGTTCTCCTATTCATCAACAGTTCAAGGTAGAAGATATAGATCTACTTCAAGTTATAAAGTGGCAGTTGTTAGAAAAACACCAAGCTGACGTACAGACAGCAAATCAAGTGGGACAACTAATTAATAAAGCCTGTCTAGAAGAGATTAAACAATATGGACTCGTTGAGTATCAAAAATTATTCGATTGGCTAAATAAGGTTGAATTTTTAAGTCAATCTAACAATTATCAGCTTAATTTCAGGCTACTTGATGTAAATAGTGGAGATGATGATGAAAAGCTGTTGTCTGCTTTTGCCCCTGACGAATATGTTTTAAACCAGCAATACGGGAATACAGGCAAGGATTTTTTCTATGCTTGTCGCACAAGTAAGCTCGGTAGAGCAGAAGAAAGGTTAATTGAATGGGAAGAAAGGTTAATTGAATGGATTTTAGCAATCACAGCAGACAGTAAACGTTTAGCAGCTATAAGATATTTAGAGTATCTCCGAATTGTGGATGATAGTTTATTCTCAAGATTGCTGTCTCGATTAAAGGAAGTTGATTGGCTACAAGAACTTTTTCCTCCTGATCAAGACACAGATGTAACTAGAGAGACAGATGAGGTTGATGCTTCACTAGATAAAAGAGGGCAAGATGGCACAGGTAATCCCAAATGGGGTGATCCAGGAGAGGCACTAGCTAAATTGTTCTATGATCATATTTATCTCGCCAATTATAGTTATAACCTCGTTAGAAAAGGCGGTTATAATTGCAATCATGATTTCTTACTATGTGTTGATGGAAGAGAAATTGAGATAGAAGTTAAAACGATTGCTAGTAAATCATTTAGATTGTCTATTTCTGAATGGAAGGAATTAGTAAGCAAAAATGACTGTTACGAGTTACTTATTGTTGAGCATTCAGGTAGTGATGTTTCTAAAGTTATTCGGATTCAAAATGCTTGGGATACTTTACAGAATGCATTAGCAAAATTGGATTCGGAAAATCTAACAGCGGAAACTATATTGAGTAAAAACATCGAGTCTCTAATTGGTTTGCAACAAGACAACTTACAAAAAGGAAACCCAAAAAATGTTGTGGTGGTGAACTGGGATAGACTCGTAAATATTTATGGTCAAGGAAGTAATGACGAAAATATTACATTTTACAGTTGTAACGCCCAACTTGTTTATGGTCAAAGGTCAGTAAATACGACTAACCCAGTGTTTACTCAGATTACTTAAGTGATACAGCGCTTTGCGCTGACTTAAAACTCAGAGAATTTTTTGAAAGATTTACGGAGCAAAGCTTTCAAAAAATTCTCTGTACCACTCAAAACCTCAATAGGCTGCCTATAAATACAGCAAGTTATGTAGCTGAGAAGGGTGAACCTATAGACATAGAAAAATTTAGTGTAAAATCGTTTGCGTGAATGTCTCAATTGCTGTCAGAGTTAATTTTAGATTTTGGCTTTAACTCAATATCGGTATCAACGGAAAACGGATAAATGCAAATGACTAATCCTAGTAACTGGATAACAGTTACCGAGTCAAAATTTCCTTGGGAAAAAGAAGCTCTTGAATATATACGGCAGCATTTCCCAGCCTATGAACCATATCGGGCTTGGTCGAACTTTGAGTTTATTGCCACTGATGGCAGTATTAACGAAGTCGATCTACTGGTCTTTACACCCCAAGGTGTATTTCTAGTAGAAATTAAAAGTCGTCAAGGAAGACTATCTGGGGATACTGGGACTTGGCAATGGGAGAATGATGGCAAGTCTCGTACTTATGACAATCCGTTAATTTTGGCAAATAGCAAAGCTAAGAAATTAAAATCGTTACTTGCATCACAAAAAGCTTTTCGTAGCAAGTACAAATTGCCATTTATCGAAGCCTTAGTTTTCTGCTCTGCACCCGATCTGAAATGTGATCTGAAGGACAATGCTCGACTGAGGATCTGTTTGCGAGATCGAGTAGCTACGGCAACCAATCCGATGAGATCGGGGATTATTTCAGCATTGCTCAAGAGGGATTGTCTTGGTTTAGATGAGCATCCTAAGGGGATACACGATCGCCCCACTGGTAAAGCTTTTGCACTCGCCATGGAACAGTCAGGAATTCGCGAATCACAGCAACAACGTCGGGTTAGTGATTACATCCTGAAAACCCAGATTGGCGAAGGACAAGGCTATCAGGATTGGGAAGCAAATCATGTTAGCTTACTGATGAACTCTGTGAAAAGGGTGCGTTTATATCTGGTGCATAGCAATTGGACAGATGCCGAGAAAAAGATGGTTGAGCGTGCGGCTCTAAGGGAATTTCAGTTACTCGAGTCCTTGCAGCACCCTGGGATTTTACGAGCCTATGGCTATACGGAGCATCAACTCGGCTCAGCGATTATTTTTGATCATGATCCTTCTTCGATGAGGTTAGATCTTTATCTACTTCAACATAAAGACTTTTTGAGCGTAGATATTCGGTTGGAGCTACTGCGGCAAATTACTGAAGCGATCGCCTATGCTCATCAAAAACGGGTCGTGCATCGCGCTCTTTGTCCACAGAGCATTTTTGTTGTGGAGCTATCTCGGCAAAGGCGACAAATTAAGATTTTGAATTGGCAGGTTGGCTATCGTGAAGACTCCTCAACTACGGGTGGGGCGACAGCGATCGCGGCTACTAGTCATGTGGAGGTGTTGGTAGATGATGCAAGTAAGGCATATCTAGCACCTGAAGCTCTCTCTAACATTAGTGAAGGAGAACATCTAGATATATTTTCCTTGGGAGCGATCGCCTATCATTTATTTTCTGGCAAGCCGCCTGCCAGTGACGGGGCTGAGCTTAGTAACAAGCTCAGAGCTACTAAAGGACTTCAAATCAGTGGGGTAATTGATGGGGTGGGGAGAGAATTGCAGGAGTTGATTCAGTTGAGTACCCATCCTGATGTGAGTTTGCGGATCGACTCAACGACAGAATTTCTAGAGCGTCTGGAATTGGTGGAAGAAGAACTGACTGCTCCTCCATCGGAAATGTTTGTCGAAGATCCTAATTTGGCACAGAAGGGAGATATTTTAGCTGGACGCTTTGAGGTGTTGCACCGTCTAGGTCAAGGTGGTTCGGCGATCGCTTTTCTGGTTGAGCGTGATGGTCAAGAATTTGTGATCAAAGTGGCAAACGATCCTGAGTATAACGATCGCCTACACGGTGAAGCTGAGGTGTTGAAAAAACTTCATCATCAGGCAATTGTGGAGTTTCATGAAACTGCGATGATTGGCGATCGGGTTGCCTTTTTGATGAACCCGATCTATGTCGAGAAAAAAGCTGATAGAAAAGGTGACCGAAAAATCGAAACCCTTGGACAGAGACTGCGCCGCGAAGGAAGATTGCATTTAGAGTTGCTAGAGCGTTTTGGCGAAGACTTACTGAATGCGGTGTGCTATTTGGAAGATCAAAAGCTCTATCACCGTGATATCAAACCCGATAATATCGCCGTTGGGCAGGTGGGACGAGGCGATCTCCTCCATGCGGTTTTATTTGACTTTTCGTTATCTAAAGTATCTTTAGATAACATTCGGGCAGGAACGACAGGCTATCTCGATCCATTGCTGCCAGTACGAGAGCCACCGATTTGGGATAGTTATGCAGAGCGCTATGCGGCGGCAATTACTCTATATGAGTTAGCGACGGGAACAATTCCTAAATGGGGCGATGGGGTAAGCGATCCTTCATACTTGGAATGTGAAATTACAATTGATGCAGAGTTATTTGATTTAGCATTACGCGATAGTTTGCCAGAATTTTTTGCTAAAGCTTTTCGTCGCAATCATCATAATCGATTTGATAATGCCGAAGAGATGTTGCGGGAATGGCGTTCCTGTTTTGAGGGGATGGAACCATCGGGGGCAACTCTCAGTGAAGAAGATATTGCTAATTTACAGGAACAAATTGCGATCGCTACGGGTGATACCAAGATTGCCGAGCTTGGCTTAGGGGCAAGGGCTGTGCAAGCACTCGATCGTAATAATATTTTGACTGTTAAAGATTTAATGTCCGTGCAGATCGCATGGTTGTTAAGACTGCGTGGGGTTGGCAATAAAACAAGGCGCGAGATTGCTGATGCAGTCAAACAGTTACGCGATCGTATGGATATTCCTGATTTAAGTTCCAGTGAGGTGGGGGATAGGCTGGCTGTTCCTCAAAATGTTGCAGTTCCAGACAAACTTGGTATTGATTTGTTGGTACAACGGTCAATCCGTGCTAATCCGAGAGCTAATGGCAAAGGCGTAGCAAAGAGTAGTGAAAACACACAACAGATCCTTAGGGCATTCTTAGGATTACTAACTGGAATTGACTCACATTTTTCCACTAGTTTTCTTACAAGTGCAGAAGTGGCGCAATATCTTAGCGAGTCCTTAGAGACTGTTACTGAGGCGATCGCTAAGGCGCAAAGCCGATGGACTAAAGATTCGGCAATAGTAAAGTTGCGTAGCGATCTGGTAGAAATCTTGACGGCGGCAGGAATGGTAATGTCGCTGGATGAGTTGGCGGTAGCGCTTTTGGTGGCGCGTGGTTCGTCACTTGATGAGCCGCAACGTACTAACTATGCGATCGCAATTCTGCGAGTGGTTTTAGAAGTGGAAGCAGAGATGGCAAAACCTCGCTTTGCTCTCTATCAAGATCGCGGATCGCCTCTGATTGCAGCTAATCAGGAAGCTTTTGGCTATGCGATCGAACTCGGTCAAGTTGCCGATCGATTGGCGCAACAAGATCCGCTTCTGCCCCCAAGTCGAGCCGCTTCACAATTGCGGGAGATTGCTGTACCTGTGACGATAGATGTATTGACTGAGGGACGATTGATGCGATTGGCGGCGGTGGCTTCATGCGATGCTGCTCTGTCAAGTCGTCAGGAGTTCTATCCGCGTGGTATGGATGCAGGACGGGCGTTAAAGCTGTCGCAAGGTGCATTTTTGGGAGTCCCAACTTTATCTATTGCTGAAATTCGAGATCGCATTGCGAGTCGATATCCTGAATCGGCAAATATCCCCGATCGCCCCGAACTAGATGAATTACTATCGGCGGCAGGCTTGGATCTAAGTTGGGATGGGAAGGGAGCCAATGGCTTGGGCTGTTATATGAATCACTTACTTAGTCCTTTTTTAGACTCGTCTTCAGTCAATTCTTTTTCGCGGCAACCAACAGCAACAGGACCGATGGTTGTGGGTGAGGTGGATGAGGCGGCGGCAGATGCGCGTTTGTTTGAGGAGAAGTTGCATCGTGGGTTAAAGCAGGGCGCTTTTTTTGTGATTCTGGTGGAGTCGCGATATTATCAACAGGCGATCGCTGAAATTGCTAATCGATTGCCCATATTGCATCTGAGTTTTGAGGATTTATTACTTAATGCGTTGCGAGAGGTTGCCGATCGCGCTAAGGTCGATTGGGACTTGGTGATCGAGACTGATGCTAGACCCTATGAGGGAGATTGGGAT
>Ga0315904_10009305_pt1 | contig 12861 bp, 12 predicted proteins | sample LakEriMetagenome_6_FD_203529 | JGI IMG/M metagenome (GOLD analysis project Ga0315904, IMG submission 203529) | Freshwater fungal communities from buoy surface, Lake Erie, Ohio, United States - Buoy 12 MA120 | ecosystem: Environmental > Aquatic > Freshwater > Lake | place: USA: Lake Erie, Ohio...
TGCTCCCACCAAGTGAAATAGTAATGATGTTGTTTGCGGTCGGCGGTAAAAAAAATCACCTCCGATCCCATTCCCCAGGTCAGGCCATTGGTTTCCAAGAAGAGACCCTTCTTGGGAATCAGCTTCGCTTGTGTTTGTGCAGTAATTGTTCCGATCGATACGATCAGCAGTAAACAGATGAGTTGAATCTTATTTCGCAACATAATACGTTAAGATACCACCTTTCAGCAGCTCCGTATGCGTGATCGATCGAACTGGGATCTGCTTGCCATTCCAGTCGACTCTGACGATCCCTCCTTGTGCTGCATTGATTTTCTTGACTTGAAGCTGTACCGATCTTCCATTTGGCAAATTGATCTTTGCTTTTTTGATCAGGGGGAATCCGAACATGTATTCACCGCTGGTCGGATTCATCGGATACATACCCAGGCTACTCCAGAGATACCAGGCACTCATTTGTCCGCAATCGTCGTTGCCACTGAGTCCATCCGGACCATTCTTGTAAATACTGTCAGCTACTACCCGAAGCCATTTCGCTGCTTTTTCCGGCTGACCGAGGGCGGTGTACATGTAGATGATATGATGACTGGGCTCGTTCCCATGTGCGTATTGACCGATAAGCCCAGTTACGTCAATGGATACATTATCGCCATGCAATTCAGATGGGGCCGTGAAGAGTTCATCCAGCTTTGCGACTAACTTTTCTTTTCCGCCGTAAAGTGATGCCAAAGAATCAACTGCATGTGGTACAAAGAAGCTGTGTTGCCAAGCGGTTCCTTCAATGTATTGTCCATCGAATCCATGTTCAGATAGCAAGGGGTCGAACGGTTCGATGAAGCTTCCGTCCGACTTTCGAGCCCGCATGAATCCGGTTTTTGCATCGAACAGTTTTGCGTAACTGCCGGCTCGTTTCATGAACAGGGTGTAGTCCTCCGTCTTTCCCAACTTCTGAGCGACTTGTGCAATGCACCAGTCATCGAAGGCGTATTCGAGTGTCATGGTTACGCTCCAGCCGTGTTTGTCTTGCGGGACATATCCGTATTCGATATAAGCGGGTGTGCCTCGTTGTTTTTGAAAGGCAGAGGCACGCATGGCATGATAGGCTTTCTCGTAGTTGAATCCGTTAATGTCTTTCAAGATGGCATCGGCAATGATGGGGATACTATGATATCCCGTCATGGTATTGGCTTCCCAGGTGCTGATGTCCCAGACGGGGAGCAGTCCATCGTCTTCATAACGTTGCAGCAGACTATTGATCAGATCGGGAATCCGATTTGTCTGTGTGATCGTGAACAGGGGAGAAAGCGCGCGAAACACATCCCATTGAGAGAAGATGGTGTATTTAGCTTCGCCTTTCTCGAATCGGTTGAACTTATTGTTCCAGGTATGATATTCTTTATCTCGATCGCTGTGGATCACCGGCGCGAGACAGGTTCGATAGAGGGCCGTATAGAAGCGGGTAGCGAATGCTTTATCTCGTGTATCGATCTTGATCTTTTGTAGTTCATTCTCCCATATGGCTTCAGCTGTTTTTCTAACCGCATCAAATGAGGTAGGGCGTTCAGGATGGTTCAGCTCCTGCAATGCTTTATCCGGACTCACTGAACTGATGGCGACTTGTACGTGGAGGGTACTTGATTGATTGAAGTGTAACAGCATTTTAGCGAGTGGACCGAATGCCTTCGTTTCCGTGTGAACAGAATCATCTATGAAAAGATGGCTCTTGATCGGTTGCGAGAATCGAGCCGCGAAATATACTTTTTGTCCCTTGGCCCAGCCGGTACTGTATCGGTAACCAACGATGGTATGTTCATCGATGCGATGCAGCATACCAGCGGTAGATTTATCCCAGTTGATCGCGAATCCCATATCAAAGCGAAGCCATCCGTTGTTGCTTGGGAAGTTGTATCGATGATGACCGGTTCGAGTATCTGCTGTCAGCTCACAGGCTACGCCATTTTTTAATTTGACAGCATAGTAACCCGGATTTGCTTTTTCATCGGCATGATCGAATGGGATGAGGATGCGTGGCTTGCGTATCTCATTGGTATCGGTCAGCGGAAGCACAGAGATATCGCACCAATCACCGATGCCCGTGCCGCTTAAATGTGTGTGACTGAATCCAGCAATGGTGTTACTGGAGTAATGATAACCGCTGCACCAGTCCCATCCTTCGACGCCGTTATCCGGGCTGAGCTGTACCATTCCGAATGGAACGGTAGCGCCCGGGTACACATGTCCGTGTCCGCCTGTTCCCAGAAACGGATCGACGTATTTCGACAGTTTTTGTGCTGAAACCGAAGTGGCTGTTGTCAGCCATGCGGCCAGTGATAGCAACCGAATGGATCGCATCATTATCTTATGAGTGGGTATTGATTGCTGAACCACACGGCGGTTTGCGGAATGCCTTCGTAGAAGAAGAAGCACTCTCCCTTGAAGCCTTTGTTCCGGTTTGCCTGGATCATTTGTGTCAGAAAGCCAGGTTGAGCTGTGTATGTTCCCGCACGGAGTAACACGCCCGGATAGAGTGGGACGTTTGTGTTACGGTGATATGTTTTTTGTTGGCTTACCGTGGCGTCGTAGGCAGCAATGTCGTATCGGTAACACTGCGGTAAGACAGCATCGACATAACTGCTGTCGACCCAAGTTGGCCAGTCTTGTAAATATTCATTCAGTCCCCATGGATATGGACTGGGTGAGATGGTGAATCGCACATTCGGTTTGATCGCCTTGATCTCGTTACGCAGTCGTTTGACGAAAGCATTGAGTTTGTCGGCCCGCCATTTGATCCATATGGGTTCATTCGCGATGCTGGGCGGTGTGGCGCCGCTGGTCTCTTGCTGATAGAGTGCGGTAGTGTAAGGGTCGTATCCGCCGGTGGTAGGCATGGCTGGCATTCGATCATCGCCCTGCACACCGTCAACATTGTATCGGGTCACCACTTCTTTGAACAGATCGATCATGAACTGTTGTACTTCTGGGTGGATGGGATTCAGCCAGTCGAATCCGTTTTTGACAACGAGTGCGCCATTGATATCACGGGCTGCCCAATGTGGTTTGGCAGCTACGATCGGTCCGCCTGCTGCTGAGAAGGAAGAGGAAAATCCATATTCAAACCAGGCATGTACTTTCAATCCTTTAGCATGCGCTTCTTCGATGCACTCCTGTAAAGGATCACGCCCTTCGAATCTTTCCAGAATGGACTTGCCGATCAGATTACTCATGACCGTGCTCGGATACATGGTCCGTGCATTATTATAAACAACGACAAAAATGTTATTGATGCCGGAGGTTTTGCAGAGGGTTACCATCTGCTGAATGTTACTGCGACTGTCCAGCGCTGTACTCGCTGTAGTTGTTACCCATACTCCCCGGAGCGCACTGGTATCCCAAACAGGTATTACCCCGCCACCGCCGCCGCCACCCGTTCCGCCTCCACCCGTGTTGCCGCCACCACCACCGCCTGTAGAATTTTTCTTCTCACAGGCAGCAATGGCCAGACAAAAAAACAATGCTCCAACGAGCCTCGAAAAAAGCGGAGAATATTTCATAGACAAGCGTTCGCGAACTTAATTAAAATTATCGTCTCCCGTTTTATAGTTAATAATAAATTTAATTAACTTCAACATTCACCTATTTCTTTACAGCTCAATTGCTTGCCTTGAACGAGTTGAAACCAACTGCTTCGCCCTTGCGCTGGGTGCCTACGACCTGGTTTGCCATGGGTTTACCGAATGTAATGTTAAGTGGAACAGCATTAACTGTCTTATATCGGAATCTGGGGTATACGGACAGTGAGATCGCTTTGTGGACCGGGGTGATCGTTTTGCCCTGGAGTTTCAAGCCCTTATGGGGGCCTTTTTTGGAGATGTTCCGGTCCCGACGCTTTTATATATATATCACTCAACTATTGGCCGGTATCTGTTTTGCGTTATCGGCCTTGAGTTTATATACGGATCATTTCTTTCCGATCTCGATCGTGCTATTCTTTTTGCTGGCTTTTTTTGGCGCCACGCAGGATATGGCGGCGGACGGAATGTATCTGGCTGAATTGAGTGCAAAAGATCAGGCCCGTTGGGTGGGTTGGCAGGGCACCTTTTACAATGTATCCAAGGTGTTTTCGAATGGCGGGATGGTTTTTCTGGCCGGTAGTCTGATCGCCTCCATGGGAAATGTAAAGGCCTGGTCCATCGTATTGGGTATTTATGCGTTGGTCATGTTGATGGTGGGGATCTATAGTACCCGTGTATTGCCTCGAACAGAAGCGGAGCGTTCGGTGAAAAGTGGAGGCGAGGTATGGGCGACACTGGTGGATGTGATCCGTAGCTTTTTTCAAAAGCCCTATGTATGGGGTGGAATCGCTTTCATCACCCTCTATCGGTTTGCAGAGGGGCAGGCGATGAAGATCACGCCCTTGTTTTTTTTAGCGAAGCGGGAAGCAGGTGGACTTGGTTTAACCGAAGCGCAAGTGGGACTATTGACCGGGGTCTATGGAACCATTGCTTTTATATTGGGTTCTTTGCTCGCAGGCTATTTGGTGTCGAATAAAGGACTGACCCGTCGCATGTTGCTCACTCTCTGTGCGCTTTTCAATCTGCCGTTTGCCGCGTATGCTTACCTGGCTTGGTTTCTGCCCGTCGATATGTTGTCGATATCCTTGGCAGTATCGGTAGAGTATTTCGGATATGGATTCGGCTTCATCGGTATCATTTTGTTCATCATGCAGCAGTTAGCGCCCGGAAAATATCCGTTGGCGCATTATGCATTCGGCAGTGCGATCACTTATCTGGGCTTCACGGCCGCATCGATGATCAGTGGCTATATCAGTGATCGATATGGTTATGCGAATTTCTTTCTCTGGGTATTGGTTTCGACCCTTCCGGCTTTTCTGATGACGGCTCTTGTACCTTTGAAAAAACCCGAGTCGACGGACAATTCGATACACTCCGCATGAAAAAATCATTAGTCTTACTTTCTTTGATATCTGCATCAGCTGTCGTTACTGCTCAGGGATGGGATTCAACATATCGGAGCACCTATTATGAACAGAAGGTCACCCTTCATCGATCGATACCGGATACGAAAAATGAGATCATTTTCCTTGGAAACAGCATCACGGATATGGGAGAATGGTCGGAAATCTGGAAAAACACCAACGTGAAAAATAGGGGTATTAGCGGCGACATCACGTTCGGCGTGCTGGCTCGGATGGATGAGGTATTGTCATCTTCTCCGGCGAAGCTATTTGTCATGATCGGGGTGAATGACATTGCTCGTAACATTCCGGATACAGTTATTTTGGCGAATTATCGTCGCATGATCGATAGGGTACAGGCAGCATCCCCTAAGACCCAACTGATCATGCAATCGGTATTGCCCACGAATGACGAGTTCAAGCCTTTTAAAAACCATTATGGTAAAGATGATCGCATTCGTACTGTAAATGCGGGTATGCGCGCGCTCTGCCAGGAAAAAAATGTAAGGTATGTCGACTTATATCCTCGTTTTCTGGATGCATCCGGAAAGTTGGATAAGCAATACACCAATGATGGATTACATCTCACCGGAGCCGGCTATATGCTTTGGAAAAAAATATTGATCGAACAAAAACTCATGAACTGATGCGGATCACCGGTACGTTCATAGATGAGATCAGTCACGATATTCCCCACCAGAACTGGGGACCTACCGAATGGGCGCGTGATTTTCAGCACATGAAAGCTGCGGGTATCGATACGGTGATCGTGATCCGTTCCGGTTATCGCCGCTTCATTACGTATCCATCCGCTTACCTAATAAAGGAGCAGGGTTGTTATGCACCGCCCATCGATTTGATCGAGTTGTTTCTGACACTAGCCGATAAGCATCAGATGAAATTTTATTTCGGCTTGTACGATAGCGGAAAATACTGGGATACCGGAGACATGCAGCACGAGATCGATGCGAATCGGTTTGTGATCGATGAAGTATGGAAACAATACGGACATCATTCGTCCTTTCAGGGTTGGTATCTGTCAATGGAGATCAGTAGAAAGACCAAAGGTGCTGTGGAAGCATTTCACATATTAGGTAAGCAGTGCAAAGAGGTGAGTGGCGGATTGCCAACATTCATTTCTCCATGGATCGATGGAAAGAAAGCCGTGATGGCGGCGCAGTCGGCACTGACCAAGACCGATGTCGTTTCGCTGCAGGAGCATGAGCGTGAGTGGGACGAATTATTTGCCGGCATGCAAGGAGCAGTTGATGCCGTTGCTTTTCAGGACGGGCATATTGATTACCATGAGCTGGAAGATTTTTTTCGGATCAATAAGCGATTGGCGGATAAATATGGAATGGAGTGCTGGACCAATGCCGAATCCTTCGACCGAGATATGCCGATCAAGTTTCTTCCCATCAAGTTTGAAAAGTTGCGCTTGAAACTCGAAGCTGCCCGTCGTGCCGGATATGACAAGGCGATCACATTTGAGTTTTCTCATTTTATGAGTCCCCAATCGATGTATCCGTCTGCTCATCACTTATATAATCGTTATCTCGAATACACTCATTCATTATGATCAAGAAGTTCATTTTTCTCATTGCCTCATTTATATCCCTAACGGCTTTTTCCCAGGAGCCCATTCGTGGTGTTTGGATCACCAATACCGGAAGTACCGTATTGAATTCCCGGCAGCAGATCCGGGATGCGGTGATGCAGTGCAAGGATCAGGGTCTTACGGATCTGTTCATGGTTGTGTGGAATAACGGAAAGACCATGTTCCCGAGTCAGGTCATGGAACAATATGTGAAGCAGGCACAGGATCCGGTATTCAAGGGACGAGATCCGTTGCAGGAAATGATCGAGGAGGCACATGCGGTTGGGTTGCGTGTGCATGCTTGGATGGAATTCGGATTTTCTTATTCGTACAAGGATTCATTATCGGTTTGGAATAAAACCTATCCGGGTTGGGCCGGACGGAATGCGAAGGGGCATCTTCTTCAGAAAAATGGCTTTTATTGGTGGAATGCCCTGCATCCGGGTCCGCGACAATTTTTAAAGGAACTGGTGGAGGAGATCGTTATGCGCTACGATATTGATGGCATACAGGGAGACGACCGGCTGCCGGCCATGCCATCGGAGGGGGGATATGAATCTGAAACCGTGCATGCCTATGGAAATCAAGGTGGTGATCAGCTAGGGGCCCTCGATCCAAAGCAGGAGAATTGGGTGCAATGGCGCGCCGATAAGCTCAGTGCCTTCGGCCAGGAAATCTATCAGCTCGTGAAATCACATAAGGCCACTTGTTTGGTTACCTGGTCGCCCAGCATATATCCTTGGAGTAAGCAAGAGTACCTGCAGGACTGGCCTACTTGGCTTCGGGATGGGTATGCGGATTATATTTTTCCGCAACTCTATCGATATAATGCGGATGCCTATGAAAAGTTGCTCCAGGAACTCAACCAGCAATTGACTGCTGATCAGCGACGAAAAGTTTTTCCGGGCGTATTGACTTCTTTGGGGGATGGCTATCAGGCTTCCCGTATTCTCTTGAATCGGTTCATTGAGTTGAATCGAAGCTATGGATATAATGGGGAGGTATTTTTTTATTATGAAACATTGAATCGGTTGTCCGGTTCTTTATACTCGGAAACTACTAAATGAGTTTGTCTATGAAACGCACACTTGTTATTTCGTTTTATGTATTTGGTCTTATCCTGACCGCTTGTTCGAAGAACAATAATTCCGGTGGTGGTGGCGGTAATACCGGTGGTGGCGGTGGTGGAACGAACCCAACACCGGTGGTGCCCATTATTTCGCTTCCGGCCGGTTGGAAGTTCAATGCTTCATTCAGTACAAACTTTCCGAACGGTATACAGACCTTCAGCTTTGATACGATCTATAATGGTCGTACCGTAAGAGCTTATTGTCTGGCATACGATAGCAAACTGGGTCAGTATGATTTTAAGCCGGTTCAATCCTCTACGGCCAAAAAAGTTTCTGAGTTTGTTTCGCAGGAGTCTGGTATTGTTTTCGGAGGGATCAATGGCGGATTCTTCGGTGGCAATTCATCTTATAGCATCGTAAAGTATAACAATCAACAGAGTTCGATCAACATCAAGGCGGTGAACCGAACCTATAATGGGGCCTCAACGGCATATTTTCCGACACGGGCTGCCTTCGGTATTCAATCCAACGGATCACCTACAACGGCTTGGATCTATCATGTCGGATCGGGTAATGATAATATCTACAGTTATCCTTCACCGAGTCCAAATGCAGAGGGATCTGCTCCACAGTCGGTGCCGACGGAAACGTTTCCAACTGGTGGAACGCCTTGGACGGTTCCAACTGCGATCGGCGGCTCGCCCATGTTGTTGCGCGGCGGACAAGTCAATATTTCAGATGTAGCGGAGTTGATCAACATCAATAACACAACTTCTCGTCCTCGTTCGGCCATCGGATATACGGCCAATGGGATCGTGTTGTTGCTGGCGGTTGAGGGGGATAATAGCACCGCGGGTTATCCGGGTGTGAATCTGGCTGAACTGGCGAATATGCTTCGTTTGTTGGGTTGTACCGATGCGATCAATCTGGATGGTGGCGGTTCAACCTCATTAGTGGCTGCCGGTCGCTTAACGGTTCGGCCCGGCGACAATGGAGTAGAGCGTCCGGTGGTAAGTGCTGTGCTGATCAAGCAGAAATGATCAACTCATTTCGTTCGGATCCCAGAAATGTTTTTGAAAATCGATGATCTGATCTTCGACGACCTGGATCCCTTCTTTTTCCAGTAATTCTTGCATGCGCTCCGGAGGGGAGAAGTGCATCTTTCCGCTGAGTCGCCCCTGGCGATTCACTACCCGATGGGCGGGTACAGCCGGTTTTACAAAATGACTTTGATTCATGGCCCAGCCCACCATTCGGGCGCTTCCTTTGGTGCCCAGGGCTTCGGCGATGGCCCCGTAGGAAGTCACTTTTCCTTTGGGAATCTGACGCACCACCTCGAACACTGCTTCAAAAAACGAAACATCCTTGCCACCAGAGGGAATGACCGTTTTCAGTTTAGCAGATTCTTTTTTCAAGCAGATCTGTTTTCCTCGTTTCGCGATTCGATGAGATCGGAACGGCGGGGTTCGGGTACGCCCTCAAAGTCATAGGGGCAATGCCGGCAGCCGTTACCACAGCAATATCCTTTATCGAGGTGATATTTTTCGGTAAAAACAACCCTTCCTTCGGGGCTCATGTAATAATCCTCTCCTTCAATCAGCGACTGCATCCGGGCGACATTTCTCTTTTAACAATAAATCCTGTGCTTGGTTCTGTAGCCCTTCCGTCAATCTGAAACATAAATGATGAATTCGATTCGATCCGGCGATGTCGAGCGACTCGTAATGTGTTTTTATGTTCAATTCCGCTGACCGATCCGGTTGCGCGTAAAGATCGTCCGTATCCTGAAGTACTTCCAGGTTATACAGGTCGATCACCTCTTTTGTGAACTGGTACAGATCGGGACTATCTGTTTTCAGGTGAACACATCCGCCGGGTTTTAGGAATTGTTGATAGAGTCGAAGGAATTTTGGATGCGTCAATCGCTTTTTCAGCTTACTCCATCTCAGTTGTGGATCGGGAAACGTGATCCAGATCTCTTCCACTTCGCCGGGAGAAAAATATTCAGCGATCCGGTCGATCTGCGTGCGAAGAAAGGCAACATTGGTGAGTGCGTCTCGGCGAGCGATACCGGCTCCCACCCAAAGGCGGTTTCCTTTTATATCCACCCCGATGAAATTGCGTTGTGGGTGCAGACGGGCCAGTCCGACGGCATACTCACCTTTTCCGCAGGCCAACTCCAGTGTGATCGGACGATCGTTCTGGAAATGGTTATGCCAGTTTCCCGCCATGTTCTCCGGAAACTGCAATACTTGTTCGAAGGTTTTCAGCTCGGCAAACCGAACCAGTTTTTTTTGTCCCATGCGTAGAGATTGCTGCTACTCAGAAGCGTTTGATGATACCGATGCCGATGAGTGATTTTACTTGCAATCCGGGGGACCTTTGATTTTTTCCAAAGAGTCTGACATCATCGTCATAGATAAAGTCCAAGCTCCAGCTTACAGCCAGTGATTTGCCCAGTTTGGCATTGAATGCATTGGCCATGAACAGATCGATGTTCCAGGGATTGTGTTTGTAGTTCGAGAAGAGGTCCAAACGGCCTTTGTACGTGATGATCTTATTGATGATTCGTTGATAGGCGATGGTAGCAAAGGCACCGAATTCGAAATTGGAGCTCTTCCCCGGCGTTACTCCATAGGATCCGCGATTTGACAGGGCCGTATCGCGTACGATCACCCAACGAGCGGTGACCGGAGAGAAGTAAATGGAGAGGTCTTTGGCCGGTTTGTAATCCAGACCGATACTATTCAGCACATAGCCGGGTGCCATGAATGTAGAGGAATATGTTTTTACGCCTCCGGGATAGGTATATCCATTGAAGAACTGAGAACGTAAGTTGGCCAGTACGGACACATTGAGTTTGGGATTGACGGCGAAACCGTACTTACTCAGAAAGTCAAAACGGTCGTCATTCTTCCTTCCTCCCTGACTGGTGGTATTCACATAGCCCAGGTTTAGATCGAAGGTATTGTCCCAACTGTGGTTGTCTTTTTTATAAAAGGCGAACAAGTTCAGATTCATATTGGCAGACAAAGAAAAATTATCACCCCCCGCGGCCCAGTTGCTTAATGAGCCTTGCGAAACATTTATACCGAGCAGGGCGCCTCGTTTCCAGGCTTTTTTCGTGGTGTCGGCTTCTTTCTTGATCGTGCGGGCGGCATCGATACGTAGTTTTTTGATCACTTCATCCTGTGCCTGTATGAATAGTGGGGAGGCGAACAGGAGTACGATAAGCAATTGGCGCATGGTCTGAGTTATGGTTTGGTCAAAAATAAACATTGTTATTTTCGTTCGTATATGGATGTCGCCCGTAATTATAATCGATCCCTGTTTCGGCTGGTGCTTTCGAATGCGCTGATCAAGCCTATTTGGATCCTGGGCATCGATCGGTGGGTGCAGAACGAAGTGGGGTTGTCGGCCTATGGGCATTATTTTTCGGTATGGGGACTGGCCCTCACGGCAGGATTTCTGCTCGATCTCGGACTCACCACCATTATTCAAAAAGAACGAGCACAGAAGGAGTCTGTTTCCAAAACCTTGACAGAAACATTTTGGCTGAAGGGCCTCTTGCTGCTGCTTTATTTCGGGGTCATTTTTGTTATTGGATGGCAAACTGATCCGGTTTCCACAAAGCTGCTATGGGGTGTTGCCACGATACAGGCGCTGAATTCATTCTATGTTTATCTGCGTGCCTGGGTTACCGCGTCACAGCAATATGCCTCCGATGTCTGGTTTTCTGTGCTCGATAAAGCCATACTCATTCCGATCTGCTTTTTATGGCTTTCGGGGTCCTTATTTGATTGGCCGATCCGATTGGAGGTATTCATTTTATTGCAACTTTTATCACTCATTTTTTCCATCGCTGTGGTTGGGATTTATCTCTATCAGAAGCAGATTCGGGTGATCGGACCTGTATCTATCTCCTTTGAACGGATCAGATCTGCTTTTCCCTATGCGCTTATTGTATTGCTGATGAGTGCCCAAACCAGGCTCGATGGTTACCTATTGATGCAATGGAGTGAGAATGGTGCCCTCGAGTCGGGTCGTTATGCCGCGGGTTATCGTTTATTGGATGCCGCGAATATGTTCGGCTATCTGGTCGCCAGTTTTCTCTTACCCTATCTGTCTCGTCATGCCGATGAGCCGGCAAAAGTTTTTTCGGCGATCCGAATGGCCAGAAACGGACTCTTGTTTTTTTCCCTTTTAGCGATAGGGGGTATTGTTTTACTGTCGTCTTCGATCGCTTCCTTTCTTTACGTGAGTGATCCCTCTTCCATCGCAAGAATTTTACCGATATTATTCGGATCTATAATAGGGTATTCATTGGTTCATGTGTATGGCACGGTACTGACTGCGCGCGGCGAACTCCGGCTCTTTCAGCTACTCATCGGTTCGGCGCTATTGTTGCATCTGCTTTTGTCGGCTTATTGGGTGCCCTCTATGGGAGCCATGGGTATGGCGCGATCGGCGCTGATCAGTCAGGTACTGGCCGGGTCGTTACTTATGTTTTTTGTTCATCGCCGGATCGGAGAGCCGCAACCTTATACGAGCTATTTAGTTGTTATATTTACTTCCTGTCTTATTTGGTGTTTCGGATAAGTTATTCAATCAATTACTAATGCCTGACCTGATCCAATTGCTTACTCGACGCAGCCGTTCGCTCCTCGGCTGGTTGTTGTCTGTATGGGTATTGACCTGCCTGGTGCTATGGCTTTTGCCGGAGAAATATAAAAGTGAAACAACAGCTGTCGCCTCCAGTGTGGTTGCCTCCGATCCGAGTCGACTGTTCGGTGCGCAGGTGCAGCATTTGTATTCGCCCTTGGGTTCGCCGGATCAGTTGGATCTGCTTGTCGGAAGTGGTCGGCTCGATACCTTATATCGACCGTTGGTCCGCCGCTTCGATCTGATCAAGCATTATTCTATCTCAGGTGCTGCTGACAGAGCTTTTCTGAAAGCGGTCAAAAAACTGAAAAAGAGTACGGAGATCTTCAAGAGTGATTATGGCGAGTTGAAAGTGCGTGTATGGGATACCGATGCTAGTCTGGCGGCTGATTTATCAAATGCGATCACGGCTCGACTCGATAGTATGCACCGTGAATTGATGAGCCGACAGAACACCCAAACACTTGCCGCCTTGGAGCGGGGGTTGAAGCGACTGGAATTATCTAAGGATTCTGTCAGCTCGGGAGAGCTTACCCGATATCGTTCGCTGTATCGCG
>Ga0315904_10009307_pt1 | contig 12860 bp, 7 predicted proteins | sample LakEriMetagenome_6_FD_203529 | JGI IMG/M metagenome (GOLD analysis project Ga0315904, IMG submission 203529) | Freshwater fungal communities from buoy surface, Lake Erie, Ohio, United States - Buoy 12 MA120 | ecosystem: Environmental > Aquatic > Freshwater > Lake | place: USA: Lake Erie, Ohio...
GCCTCGTGCCCGCTGCGGCTTTTTCTTATCGGCGACATCCTGTCGCCGTGGAGTCCGGCGTTGGGAGCCGCATCCTGGCCGCTGCTTCGTGTTCCCCACGGCTGACTTCATTGGGCTCGCCCGGCCAGGAAACGTACTGCCGGTGGCATGGAGTCGTTGACGTCTGCCATTCGTGACCTGGGAGGGGCTGCCGGTGGCCTCGAGCGGGCTGTGGGAGCAAGCGAAGCCAGGGATGGCGAAGCGCCGCGGACACGCAGTGAACGGAGGCCCGGAGGGCCAGCGTGAACGTCAAGCGAGAGGACGCCGGCAGCCCCGACTCGCCCCGGACGGACGGCAACTCGTGAATGCTCCCGGTAGTAACCACGTGAGCTGCACGGCACCGCCTGCCCGCGCCAGCATGTTCCGCGGCCCTGCAGGCGGCTTGCTTCCGGGAACCTCGCGGGCGGGTTCCGTTCGGCCCGTGTCCCGCGTAATCTGGCAGGCCCACGGTTTGCCCACCCCATTCCCCGCCCACGGAGCATGCCCGCGATGGCCTCGAGCACCCTGAAGATCGCCGCGATTCCCGGTGACGGCACCGGCCCCGAAGTGACCGCCGAGGCGCTCAAGGTGCTTGACGCCGTCTCGAAGATCGACGGCTTCACCTACGACGTGGAGATGCTCGACTGGGGTGGAGACCGCTACCTCAAGACGGGCGAGATCGTGCCCGAGGGCGGACTCGACCTGCTCCGCACCAAGGATGCCGTCTTCCTGGGTGCGATCGGTCATCCGGGCGTGGCTCCCGGCATCCTCGAAAAGGGGTTGCTCCTGGAACTGCGGTTCAAACTCGACCAGTACATCAACCTCCGGCCCGTGAAGCTCCTGCCGGGCGTCGAGACGCCGCTGGCCGGCCGCGGTCCGAAGGACATCGACTTCGTCGTCGTTCGCGAGAACACTGAAGACCTCTACTGCGGCGTCGGCGGCTATCTCAAGAAGGGCACGCCCGACGAGGTGGCGGTGCAGCAGGCGATCTACACGCGGAAGGGCTGCGAGCGGTGCATCCGCTGGGCCTTCGACTACACGCGGAAGCGCAACAGCCCCAAGAAGACGCTCACGCTCGTCGCCAAGACCAACGTGCTCACGTTCGGCCACGACCTCTGGTGGCGGACGTTCCAGGAGGTGGCCAAGGACTACCCCGACGTGAAGACCGACTACAACCACGTCGACGCCTGCTGCATGTGGATGGTGAAGAACCCCGACGCCTACGACGTGATCGTCACCACCAACATGTTCGGCGACATCATCACCGACCTCGCGGGTATCCTGCAGGGCGGCATGGGCGTGGCGGCGGGGGGCAATCTGAATCCCGACAAGGGCGGCGTGAGCATGTTCGAGCCGATGGGGGGCAGCGCGCCCAAGTACACCGGCCAGAACGTGATCAATCCCGTCGCGGCGATCAACGCAATGGCGATGCTCTTGGAGCACAGCGGCCACCCGACGTCGGGCGCCCGCGTGGAGAAGGCCGTCGCCCACATCACTGGCACGAAGATGAAGAGCCAGGCCGCCGGCAAGATGGGCTACGGCACGAAGGAAGTCGGCGACCTCGTCGTGGCGGCGCTGGGGTAAGGCGCGAGGCAACGGGGAGTCGCGAGGCTCCCACAAGAACCCGTGGCCCGATCCTGCTTCCGGCCGGCATCCCCTCGCTCGCGCTTGAGGCTTGCTGGATGCGTAACTATGGCGAGCGAGAGGCTACCCGTGCTCCGGGAAAGCACCGACTAGGCACAGGTTGAAAACCTGTGCTACGGAGAGGCGATGAGGCGATGAAGCGATGAAGCGATGAAGCGATGAAGCGATGAAGCGAGGGCATCCCCGAGCGGCGCATCGGCAGACGCCCGCGGCCTTACGGCCGGTCGGCTCTCTGGGCGGACGGGGGCACTGCTCAGCCCAGTTGCACGCGGATGCCCTCGGCGACGCTCGTGTCGGCGGCCTCCACGATCCGCATCGCAAGGAGCGTGTCGTCGAGACCGCTCGTCTGGCGGACGAGGCTTGTCACCATCCGATGGAACTGGCCGAGCATCCGCTCGCCCACCGGCCGCTCGCTCTCCAACGACTCCTGATGACGGCCCGCGTCGTCGAACCAGACGAGCGTCTGCGGGAGATCGACGAAGGCGATGCCCCGCTCGCAGACCACCTGCAGCCCCGGCGGTGGCCGAAAGCCGACCGCCTCCTCCCAGGCCCGCGGCATGTAGTAGCCGCAGCTGATCTGGGCGAGGGGGCCGTCGCCGGTCCGGCCGGTGGCCGAGAAGTCGAGGCTCATCATTCGGTAGTCGTCGGCATCGGCGCCGACGGCCTCGGCGTGCCGCACTGCCACCACGCTCGTGGGCTCGACGCCGGCGACATACCGGCACCAGTCAACGAGTTCCATCAGATCGCGGGCCTCGCTGGTCCGGTCCCGCGCCGGGGCGGGGCCGGAGGTCGATGAGAGGGGAACGCGACGATGGCAGAAGAGCATCCGTGGAGGTCCGAGCCGCGTGGCGATCAGTTCCTTCAGCCGTACCGTGGCGGCCGCGTGCCGGCGGGGAAGCTCCGACATGAATGCGATCCCGGATTCCTCCACGCGGCGCTGGAGCGCGCCGGCCTCCGCCAGATCGAGCGGAAAGGAGATGGCCGAGTAGACCGCCTTGCCGTGGTCGCAGGCGGCCAGGATCGGCGTGGCACCGAACCACTGGTCGGCCAGATAGAGGATCGCGTCGATGTCGTCGCGGCCCGCGAGCGCCCGGAAGCCGTCGACGGCCGTCGTGGAAAGTTCCTTTGCGGCCCGCTCAGCGCGATGCGACACCTGCTCGCAGACACCCTGCACCTCGAACCGGTCGGCCAGCATCCGCAGGGCGGGGAGGTGGCGGCCTTCCCATTGGTCACCGAGCCCGACGATGCCGACGCGCAGCTTCATGATGCCGCCGGCTCCGCGGTCGCGGCTTCGGCGGCGAGCAGTTCCCGCTCGCGCCTCAGGCCCTTGTCGGCGATGTCCTTGCGGCACCAGGCGCCGGCCCAGCGGATCTCCTTGACCGCCGTATAGGCCTGCAACTTGGCTCGCGCGAGCGACGAGCCCAGGGCCGTCACGGCGAGCACGCGGCCGCCGTCGGCGACGACGGCGCCGTCGGCCAGCCGCGTGGCCGCGTGAAACACCTGCACATCGGGAACCCGCGCTGCCGCATCGAGCCCGCGGATCGGCTGGCCCTTGGAGACCGTCCCCGGGTAGCCCTCGCTCGCCATCACCACGCTCACCGCGGCCCCATCGCGCCACCGCGGGGGCTGGCAGGATTCGAGCGCGCGATCGACCGTGGCGTCGAGCAGCTCGAGCAGGCTCGATTCCATCCGCAGCAACAGCGGCTCGCATTCGGGGTCGCCAAACCGGGCGTTGAACTCGAGCACCTTCGGCCCCTGCGCGGTGAGCATCAGGCCGGCGTAGAGGACGCCCTGGAAGGGCACCTTCGCCCGCCGCATGGCGTGCACCGTCGGCACGAGGATCCGCGCCTCGATCTCCGCCAGCAGCGGTTCGTCCACGAACGGCGTGGGGCAGTAGGCGCCCATGCCGCCCGTATTGGGGCCGGCGTCGTCGTCGTGGGCGGCCTTGTGGTCTTGCAGCGGCGGAAGCGTGACGATCGTGCGGCCGTCGGTGATCGCCAGCACGCTCACCTCGATTCCATCGAGACGCTCTTCGATGAGGATGTTGCCCGAGGCGGCGGCGAGGAGCGGGTCGGCCGCGAGGGCCTCCACGGCCGCGAGGGCGGCGGCGCGGTCGTCGCAGACGAACACGCCCTTGCCAGCCGCGAGGCCGTCGGCCTTCACCACCACCGGAATGTCCTCGCGGACCTCGAGGTATTCCCGGGCCCGCGCGGGCGAGCGAAACTCCCGAAACATGGCCGTCGGCACGTCGCCCCGGTGAAGGATCTGCTTGCAGAACGACTTGCTGCCCTCGATCTGGGCGGCCCGCTTCGTCGGGCCGAAGACTCGCAGGCCGGCGGCGGCGAACTCATCGACGACGCCTGCCACGAGCGGCGCCTCGGGGCCGATGACCGTGAGATCGACGGCACGGCGGCGGGCCACGTCGAGCAATCCCGGGATGTCGGTGGCGGCCACGGGAATGTTTTCGGCGATCGTCGCCGTGCCGGCATTGCCCGGAGCCACCAGCACCTCGGCGCCGTCCTGCACGAGCTTCCAGGCCAGCGCGTGTTCGCGTCCGCCACTGCCCACGACGAGAACGCGGCGGGATGCGGGCACGGTCGGGCTCCTTGGACGGGGGCGGGTGCGTCGGGATCAGGCGTCCGGCGCGGGATCGTGGTTGTACCGAACTTGGTGGCCGTGCGAACCCTCGGCCCGCTCCGTCGCCTCCGCCGCGACAACCGGGGGCAGTGGTTCCGCGGGCTCTGGCCGCTGCAGAACCGCCGTTTCCCATCCTACGAGGGGGGTGTTTGGGCAAAGCCGACGTTGACAGTACCGGGGCCAGCGATACAGTTAAAAGGAGTTCGTGAAAAACTTCACGAACTCGCGCAAACGCGGCCGAAACATGCTTTTTACGCGGCTTCGCGTCCTGTCAGCGGTGCCCTGGCCCCGCTGGTCGCGGGCGATGTCGCGCTGAGGCCTCCTGATGGCAGAAAAGAAGAAGATGTCGGTGGCCGAGATTCTTGCGGCTGCCCGAGCGTCGGACGGCAAGGGCGATGCTGCCCCAACGGCCGCCGCTTCGGCTCCTGCTGCGGAAGTGTCGCCGCCGGCGGCAGCCGCCGAAAAGCCGAAGCCAGCCGCCAAACCGGCTGCGGGCGGAGCCCGTCCGAGCGTGTCCGACATCCTCGCCATGGCGCGGGCGAAAAAAGAGGCGGGCGAGGCTCCCGCCGCCAAGCCCGCCGCCGCCAAAGCACCTGCCCCTGCTGCCAAGGCTGCTTCGGCCAAGCCGGCCGCCAAGCCCACTGTGGCTGCGGGTGCCGCGAAGACCGGGGTGCAGCGGGATACGGCGAGCATCCTGGCCGCCGCTCGTGCTGCGGCCAAGCCGGGGCCGGTGAGCAAGGCCGACGCGCCCACCCGTCCTGCCCCGAAGCCGAGAGAGGCCAAGCCCGCCGAGGAGAAGGCGGCGCCGCCGCGGACGGTGGCCACCGTGCCGCCCAAACCGGTGAAGCCTGCCAAGAAGGGCGAAGACGCCGAAGACCGTCGCGGCTTCCTGCAGATCGCCCTCGGTTCGGCGATGGCCGTGGGCTTTACGGCGCTCTCCGTGACCGGCGGGCTGTTCTCGCTCGGCCTGGCGCGATTCCTCTTCCCCAACGTGCTCGCCGAGCCGCCGAGCAAGTTCAAGGTTGGCTTCAAAGACGCCTTCCCGTCGGGCAAGGTCGAGACGAAGTTCGTGCCGCAGTATGGCGTGTGGGTCGTCAACGGCGACTTCAACGGGCTGCAGCAGATCTACGCCCTCAAGACTGTCTGCACGCACCTTGGTTGCACGCCCAGCTGGCTCGAGGCCGAGCAGAAGTTCAAGTGCCCGTGTCACGGCAGCGGCTTCTACAAGGACGGGGTCAACTTTGAGGGGCCCGCGCCCCGTCCGCTGGAGCGGTATGCGATCCGCACGGCCGACGACGGGCAACTCGAGATCGACAAAAGCAAGACGTTCCAGGAAGAACTCGGCCAGTGGGCCGATCCCGATTCGTACGTGACCGTCTGACGAAGGAACCGCGAGCAGACCATGGCCATCGGCGAGACCATCCGCAACTCTCAGATCTGGAAAAGCATCTTCCGCCATCCGATGCCGCTCGATCGGCGAAATCGGATCGTGGTGATGCTCACCAACTTCTTCCTCCACCTCCACCCGGTGTCGATCAAGAAGCAGGGCATCGCCCTGTCGTTCACCTGGTGCATGGGGGGCGTGACCTTCTTCCTGTTCCTGGTGGAGACGGTCACCGGCGTGCTCCTGATGTTCTACTACCGGCCCACGCTCGAGTGGGCCTACAACGACATCCTCGCGCTCCGCGACGTGACCAGCCTGGGCATCCTCAGGGAGCTCCATCGGTGGGGCGCTCACGCGATGGTGATCACCACCTGGCTCCACATGTATCGCGTGTTTCTCACCGGCAGCTACAAGCCGCCGCGCGAGTTCAACTGGGTGATCGGCGTGATCCTCTTGCTCCTCACGCTCCTGCTCTCCTTCACGGGCTACCTCCTTCCCTGGGATCAGCTGGCGATCTGGGCCATTACCGTGGGTTCGAACATGGCCCGCGCCACCCCCTTTCTTGGCTACGAGGGACCGGGGCAGCAGCTGCTCACCGTGGGCGGGATCGACATGATCACCGACGCCTCCGACGCCCGCTTCGGCCTGCTCGGCGCCCGCTTCGTGGGCGAGGAGACGCTCAACCGCTTCTACGTGCTCCACTGCATCGCGATCCCGCTCGCGGTGGCGCTGCTCCTGGCGATCCACTTCTGGCGCGTGCGAAAGGACGGCGGCATCAGCGGGCCGCTGTGACGACACCGACATGCATTCCAACGGCTTTTTTCTCAAGGACGTCGCCGGATTTCTCGGCGGCTACTATTCCGCGATCGCGATCATGAACGGGATCGCCGCCCTGATCCTCTGGCGGAAGAAGGGGCAGGTGGGGTGGGCGCTGGTATGGACGGCGGTCGCGATCGCGATGATGGTGCTTGCGAGCCTGGCCCTCTCGGGTTCGTCCGCGCTGGTGCCGGCCCTGCCCGCCGCGGTCCGCAGCACTGTCAACCGCCTCTCCGGTCCGGTGCTCTACACGCTCGGCACGATGGCATTGCTGACGGTGCTGTTCGTGTTCCGCACGTTCTTCGTCAAGCCGATGGTCGCCTGGAGCATCCTGAATGCGATGCTCGTGCTGATGGGCCTGTCGATGGCCGACGAGAACTTCGCCTCCATCGTGATGAAGCCCGACAACGTGCCGATCGTCGGGCTCGTCTTCCTGCTCGCCTTCTTCACCTGGGTGGCCACCAAGCAGGCGGTGGTCAACGACGAGCGAATCGCCCGCGGGTTGCCCCCCATGGAGAAGGAAAACGACGAGAAGGTGCTCGTCTGGCCCGACCTCGTCTACACCGAACTCATCTGCATGGTGGCGGTGACGGCGTTTCTGCTCGCCTGGGCGATCTTTTTGCCAGCCCCGCTCGAGGAGCCGGCCAGTAGCGTGAAGACGCCGAATCCCTCCAAGGCTCCGTGGTACTTCCTCGGCCTTCAGGAGATGCTCGTCTACTTCGACCCCTGGTACGCGGGCGTGGTGTTGCCGAGCCTCGTCGTCTTCGGCCTGATGGCGATGCCGTACCTCGACTTCAACAAGCAGGGCAACGGCTACTACTCGATCGAAGAACGAAAGTTCAGCTACCTGACCTACCAGTTCGGTTTCTTCGTGCTCTGGATCACGCTGATCATCCTGGGCACGTTTCTCCGTGGGCCCAACTGGAACTTTTTCGGGCCGTTCGAGTATTGGACGCCCTACAAGGTCGAGGTGCTCAACAACGTCGATCTGCCGCAGATGTTCTGGGTGAACCTGCTCGATCGGCCGCTCCCCAAGGCGCCGGCCGGCGCGAGCGGGCTGGTTCAGGCGGGCTACGTGCTTCTCCGGGAGGCTCCGGGGTTGCTCGTGATGGGCGCCTACCTGGTGCTGCTACCGCCGCTTCTGGCGGTGACGGTGTTTCGCGGATTCTTCGCCAAGATGGGGCTCATTCGCTACATGGTGATGGCGAACCTGATGCTGCTCATGCTCACGCTGCCGATCAAAATGATCCTTCGCTGGACCTTCAACCTCAAATACATCATCAGCATGCCGGAGATCTCGTTGAACTTCTAAGGCCGGCTGGCGGCGCGAATCGCGCCACCCGCACGGTGCTCATGGCCCAACCCGCTGCACGCTGACTCGACGACCAACACTCCTATGCCTGCAACAGAACAGACCTGGCGAAACCTCAAGCTCCTGCACGTGGTGTTTGCGGCGACCGCCGTGGCGCTCCTGCTGGCGACGATGTTCCTGCTCACGGGCGACCACAACCGCCCCTGGAAGAAGTATGCCCGGGAGTTTCGCGAGCTCGAGACGTGGTCGGCCGAGTCGCGGATCGCCGAGCAGGATTCCAAGTCGTACGAGGCGCAGCGGACCGAACTCGAGGCGGCGCTCGGCGATGCCCGACGGGCTGACCTCGACGACACGGTCGCCCGGGCGTTCATCGCCGAGGCGAGGGTCGTGCCGGAGGACGCGCAGGCCGCCGACCGCGTCGAACTCGACGTCGACCAACTCCGGTCGCAGCAGGATCAGCAGGAGCGGCTCGTGCTCCGTGGGGATCTCGTGGCCCGGCTCCGCGACATCGTCAAGCGGACAAAGTTTCGCGAGGACAACCTGGCCGGGGCGCTGAAGCTTCGCCGAGCCGAGCTCGACAAGAACCGCGCGGATTACGAACTGGCCGTGTCCGAGGAGGCTCCAGCCGCCCGGCAGGCCGACCTGCTCGCGCTCGCCGACGCCAAGCGGGAGGAGGTGTCCGCCGCGAACCTCTTGTTCCAAGACGCCAACACCCACCGCAAAAAGCTCGAGGCGCTGCTCGGCCAGCTCACCCGGCCCGAGGATGAGGCCGCCAAGGCGGTGGCCGACCATCGTGGAAAGCTCGTGCAACTGCAGAAGACCTTCGAGCAGCGGCGGGCGAACGCGGGCAAGAGCCTGCTGGAGCTGCCGGTGCTCGACGCGTTCAATAGCCCGTTGAAAGTCGATCAGATCTGGCTGCCGCAGCTCACGCTCAACAACAACTTCCGCGACGTCGCCCGCTTCGACCGCTGCACGACCTGCCATCGCGGGATGGACAAGTCGATGCCAGGGGCGCCCTCCGAGCCGGGCTATCCCCAGGCCGAGACGGTGACGGTCGCCCTGGCCACCCCGGCCGCCAAGCCGGCGGAAGCGTCGGGCGATGCCAATGACGGCCTTGAGGCAGCCTACGGGCTCCGCCTCGCGCCTCGGGGCCTGTTCGATGCCGACGACCCGACGGTGAGCGTGGTGACGCCGGAGTCAGCCGCCGCCGTTGCGGGCTTGCAGGCGGGCGACGTCATCGAGTCGGTGGACGGCGGGAAGACGCTGGCACGCAAGATGGCCGTGGCATCGCTGCTTGACACGCCCAAGTGGGGAACGCCCCTGTCGCTCACGGTCCGTCGCGGCGTGCCGCAGCCCTATTCGACGCACCCGCGGCTCGATCTCTTTGTGGGCGATTCCAGTCCGCACCCCATGAAGAACTTCGGCTGCACGATCTGCCACCAGGGGCAGGGCAGTGCCACGAGCTTCACGTGGGCCTCGCACACGCCCAACACGCCCAAGCAGGCCCACGAGTGGCACGACGAGCACGGCTGGTTCAACAACCATCACTGGATCCAGCCGATGCTGCCTCAGCGGTTCGAGGAGTCGAGCTGCCTGAAGTGTCATCACCAGGTGGTCGATCTCGAGCCGAGCGAGAAGTTCCCCGAGCCGCCGGCGCCGAAGCTCGTCGAGGGCTATCACCTGATCAGGCAGTACGGCTGCTACGGCTGCCATGAGATCAACGGCTGGGCTGGGCCCGAGAAGCGCATCGGCCCCGACATGCGGGTTGAGCCGACCTTCCACGAGGTGGCAGAAGCGATCGCCTCCGATCCCGGGCTCAAGGAGATGGGCGACGGCTTCGCCCGGTGGGTCGCCGACGTTCGCTCTGGGCCCGACAGCCGCGAGTCGAGGGTCCGCCTTCGCGAAGGGCTGGAGCGCGACGCGGCCGCGGGGGCCGATGCGAAGCTCTCCGTCCGCTCCCACCAACTCGCCGCGGTGCTCAAGGATCCGGAGACCCCGGGCACGCTGCCGAAGGTCGGCCCGAGCCTGCGGCACGTCGCCAGCAAGGTTGGCTTCGATTGGCTCTATTCGTGGCTGCGAAACCCGCAGGAGTTCCGGCCGTCCACCAAGATGCCCAGGTTCTTCGGGCTCTGGAGCCATCTGGAAGGCAAGCAGCTCGAAGAGTCGCAGCGTTATGAGCCGCTCGAGATCCGCTCGATGGTGCACTACCTCACCGAGGCGAGCGCGCCCTTCGACTACGTGAAGCCATTCGACGGCATCACGGCGGCAGCCGACGCGGCCCGCGGGCGGAAGGTCGTCCAACTCCGCGGCTGTCTCGCCTGCCACCAGCACGACGACTTCCCGGAGGCCACGAGCACGCACGGCCCGAACCTCTCGCGGATCGGCGGCAAGGCGTCGTCGCTGCCGCAGGGGAAGCAGTGGCTCTATAGCTGGCTCCGCGAGCCGTCGCGGTATCACCCGAAGACGATCATGCCGAACGTCCTGCTCGAGCCGGTGACGCTCGCCGACGGCACGGTGAGCGATCCGGCCGCCGACGCGACCGAGTACCTGATGGGATCGGGACGCGACTGGAAGCCGGCCGCCGACTGGAAAGTCGAGACGCTGGCCGGCGAGGCCTCCTTCCCGATGGCCTCCGCGGGAGCGCTCTCGGCCGAGGAGCGCAAGGCGCTCGACGAGTTGGCGCTGATGTACCTCAAGGAGCGGTTCACGGTGGTTCGCGCCGAGCAGGTGCTCGCCGCGGGCGTGGGCGACGCCGCCTCGATCCAGGGTGACGAGCGGATGCTCGTGGGCCTCGACGGGGCCGACCGCGACCGGCGGCTGCTCACCTACGTGGGCAAGAAGACGATCAACAAGCTTGCTTGCTACTCCTGCCACGACATCCCCGGCTTCGAGGATGGCAAGCCGGCGGGGGCCGCACTGGCCGATTGGGGTCGCAAGGATCCCTCGCGGATCGCGTTCGAGCAGGTGTCGCACTTCGTCACCCACCAACTCGCCGGCGGCCATGGCCACGGGCATGGGCACGGACACCACGCCCCGGGCGCTTCCGGCAAGCACGCCGAGGCGGAGCACGATGCAGACGATGTGATCGCCCCCGATCTCGCCTACAAGTCGACCCACGACGAGGCCCACGTCGATCCCGAGTCGCTCGATCCCAGCACCGGCTACTTCCTCGAGAAGCTCCTGGGCCACGAGCGTGAGGGCTTCCTCTGGCAGAAGCTTCGGGCTCCGCGGAGTTACGACTACAAGAAGGCCGAGAACAAGACCTACAACGAGCGCTACCGGATGCCGCAGTTCCCGTTCGATCAGGAGCAGCGGGAAGCGGTGATGACGTTTGTGCTCGGCCTCGTTGCCGAGCCACCGGCACCGCAATACGTGCACCATCCGGCGCCGCGAGAGCAGGCCCGTCTCGACGGGCTGGTGGTGGCGGAGCAATACAACTGCGGTGGCTGCCACCAGCTGCGCATGGATCGATGGGACATCCGCTACACGCCCGAGTCGCTCGGTGAGCCGCCGGCGTTTGCCGACTATCCGTTCCTGTCGCCGCATTTCACGCCAGACCAGGTTGCCTCCTCGCTGGCGACCGATCGCCAGGGCCGTCGGAAGGCGACGCTGGTGGGCATGCCGACGCTCGATCCCGTGACGGGCAAGCCGCAGCTCGTGGACGAGGACGGGGTGCCGATCGAGGATGGCGACACCGAGTCGGTGGTGCATCGTCCGTTTGCGCTTTGGCAGGATGCGCTCGTGGACGGCGCGCCGCGCACGGTGGGCGGTCAAAACCTGATCGTTCCGCAGGACGCGATCGCTGCCGGTCACCACTACTCAGGCTGGGGCGGTGACCTGGCGAGGCTGCTCTTCCCCGTGGTGATCGCCGACGAGAAGCAGGTGAATCCCAACGTGAAGCCGGACGACGCTTGGGGCTGGCTCCCGCCGCCGCTGGTGGGCGAGGGCAAGAAGGTGCAGTCGGCGTGGCTGCACAAGTTCCTCCTCAACCCCCATCCGATCCGCCCGCCGGCAGTGCTCCGCATGCCGAAGTTCAACTTCGATTCCGCCAAGGCCGCGGCACTCGTGAACTACTTCGCCGCGGTCGATGGAGCGGAGTATCCCTACGTCTACGACCCGCGGCTCGACGACGCCTCGGTCGCCTCGGCCGAGCAGGCGCATCCGGGGCATCTGGAAGGCGCCCTCAAGATCGTGACCAACAACAACTACTGCGTGAAGTGTCACCTCGTGGGCGACTACACGCCGGCAGGCAGCGTAAAGGCGCTGGCGCCCCAGCTGCAGCGGGTGCATGAGCGGCTGCGGCCCGACTACGTCCATGGGTGGATCGCCAATCCGAAGCGATTCCTGCCGTACACGGGCATGCCGGTGAACATCCCCTTCAACCAGCCGGTCAGCCAGGATCTCTACCACGGCACGAGCGAGCAGCAGGTCGATGCGCTGACCGACCTCTTGATGCACTTCGACACGTTCGCCAAGAAGAACCTGTCGCTGGAAGCGTTCCTGCGGCAGCCGCCGCCGGCACAGCCCGGCCAGCCCGCGGCCGCTCCGGCACCGCCTGCGGCCCAGCCACGGGCCGCTGCCGGTCAGGGGGCTCCGGGGGGGGCGACTCCGCTTTCGTCCACTGGATCGGCGGCCTCCGCCGGCTCAGCGGCCTCCGCCGGCTCCTCGGCCTCCGCCGCGGCACTAAACTGACACTGGATTCCACCGCGTCGATTCAACCCCGCTCGCCCCTCGTCCCACCTTCTGGAGCAACACGATGACCCGCCTTCACGCGATCCGGCTCGCTGCCGTCGTCTTCTCGGCCCTGTCCCTCGGCAGCGTCGGCGTCGCTGACGAGTGGGCTCCGATCAAGGGTAAGTTCGTGTTCGGCGGCGATCCGCCGTCCGCCGGTGAGCTCAAGGCCGACAAGGACGTCGACGTCTGCGGCAAGCACAAACTGCTCGCCGAGGAACTCATCGTCGGTGCCGACAAGGGCATCGCCAACGTCGTGGTGTTCGTCCGCGACAAAGACGTGAAGGTGAACCCAGACGCCGCGAAGGCGGCTGCAGG
>Ga0315904_10009310_pt1 | contig 12859 bp, 11 predicted proteins | sample LakEriMetagenome_6_FD_203529 | JGI IMG/M metagenome (GOLD analysis project Ga0315904, IMG submission 203529) | Freshwater fungal communities from buoy surface, Lake Erie, Ohio, United States - Buoy 12 MA120 | ecosystem: Environmental > Aquatic > Freshwater > Lake | place: USA: Lake Erie, Ohio...
GCCGACTGGATCGGCTCGGCCTGACGGCTGGGTCAAATGGCCACCAACGCATGGTGTCCCCGCCGCAACGTTCCAGCCGTTAGAAGAAGTGGTTGCCCCGCCACTGATCGCTCTGGATCGGGCTCCAGCCAGAACCCCGGAAGGCGTGGTTCCCGCTGCACCATGAGGTCGGCACGGGTTCGGGTTGATCGGCCAACGGTCCGCATGGGCGGGCGACTGGAACCGATGCCCTCCCCCCACGGCTCAGGCCTCGGCGTGATTCCTGGCAGCCCAGCGAGCGTCGGGCCAGGCAGATGGCCAGGCCAAGCGTCCAGCCGCATTGAACGAGCGATTCGCGGGAAGGGCTATCTGATCCGGTAAGCCCGAACGTGGTCCACCCCAAGCAGGCGGCCTGGTGTTCCATCAGTCGGCCGGACGATGCCGTGTCGCATTGAGTTTTGGATGCTTGCTGGTTCGGCACCACAACCGCCGCAGGCTGAACTCACGCCTGAGTGGCCGCCGTGAGGGCCTGAACGCGGTTTTTGCGCTGTAACGGTGGCTTCGGTTCGGTCAACCGCACACCCATCCCCGGGCGCGAGGGCACCTCGAGCTCATAGGTTGGCACTCGACGGGTGAGAGTGCTAGAGGCTCCGCCCTTGGCCTCTGGCTCGCCCCCGTCCGCGTTCCTCACCCGCGACCATCGCGCTCTAACAACCCATGGCTGCTGTTTCTCTCAGCGTCTCGACGGTGAAGCCCCTCGGCGATCGCATCTTTATCAAGGTGTCCGAATCCGAAGAGCGCACTGCCGGCGGCATCCTGCTGCCTGACACCGCCAAGGAAAAACCCCAGGTCGGCGAAGTCGTCCAGGTGGGCCCTGGCAAGCGCAACGACGATGGCTCCCGCCAGACGCCGGAAGTGGGCGTCGGTGACAAGGTTCTCTACAGCAAGTACGCCGGCACCGACATCAAACTCGGCACCGACGAGTTCGTCCTGCTGTCCGAAAAGGACATCCTCGCCATCGTCAACTGAGGCTTGGCCTGGGATCCGCTGATCCCCGCCTCTCCGCAAGCCCATTTCATCCCGACCACTCTCCTACCTAAGCTCAACCATGGCAAAGCGCATTATCTACAACGAACAAGCTCGTCGTGCTCTTGAAAGGGGCATCGATATTCTCGCTGAATCCGTTGCTGTCACCCTTGGACCCAAGGGCCGCAACGTGGTGCTCGAAAAAAAGTTTGGCGCTCCCCAGATCGTCAATGATGGTGTCACCATCGCCAAGGAGATCGAGCTTGAGGATCACATTGAAAACACAGGTGTCGCCCTGATCCGCCAAGCCGCCAGCAAGACCAACGATGCCGCCGGTGATGGCACCACCACCGCCACCGTGCTGGCCCACGCGATGGTGAAAGCCGGCCTGCGCAATGTGGCCGCCGGAGCCAACGCGATCACCCTGAAGCGCGGCATCGACAAGGCCACTGAATTCCTGGTCAAGAAGATCGAGGAGCACGCCAAGCCGATCAGCGACAGCAACGCCATCGCCCAGGTGGGCACCATCTCCGCCGGTAACGACGAAGAGGTGGGCCGCATGATCGCCGACGCGATGGACAAGGTCGGCAAAGAGGGTGTGATCTCCCTGGAAGAAGGCAAGTCGATGACCACCGAATTGGAGGTCACCGAAGGCATGCGCTTCGACAAGGGCTACATCTCCCCCTACTTCGCCACCGACACCGAGCGGATGGAGGCTGTGCTGGATGATCCCTACATCCTGATCACGGACAAGAAGATCGGCCTCGTGCAGGATCTCGTGCCCGTGCTGGAGCAGATCGCCCGCACCGGTAAGCCCCTGCTGATCATCGCCGAGGACATCGAGAAGGAAGCCCTCGCCACCCTGGTGGTCAACCGCCTGCGTGGGGTGCTGAATGTGGCAGCCGTCAAGGCTCCCGGTTTCGGTGATCGCCGCAAGGCAATGTTGGAAGACATCGCTGTTCTCACCAATGGCCAACTGATCACCGAGGACGCTGGCCTCAAGCTGGAGAACACCAAGCTGGAGATGCTCGGCACCGCCCGCCGCATCACCATCAACAAAGACACCACCACGATCGTTGCCGAGGGCAACGAAGCCGCGGTCAAGGCCCGCTGCGAGCAGCTCCGCAAGCAGGTGGAGGAAACCGATTCCTCCTATGACAAGGAGAAGCTGCAGGAGCGCCTGGCCAAGCTCAGCGGTGGTGTTGCCGTCGTCAAGGTCGGTGCTGCCACCGAAACCGAGATGAAGGACAAAAAGCTGCGCCTGGAAGATGCCATCAACGCCACCAAGGCGGCCGTTGAGGAAGGCATCGTCCCCGGTGGTGGCACCACCCTGGCCCACCTGGCCCCCGCCCTGGAGGAGTGGGCCGCCGCCAACCTCTCCGGCGAGGAGCTGATTGGCGCCCAGATCGTGGCCACCGCCCTCACCGCCCCGCTCAAGCGGATCGCCGAGAACGCAGGCGCCAATGGTGCTGTGATCGCCGAGCACGTGCGTAGCAAGCCCTTCAACGAGGGCTACAACGCCGCCTCCGGTGAGTACGTCGACATGTTGGCCGCCGGCATCGTTGACCCCGCCAAGGTGACTCGCTCCGGCCTGCAGAACGCCGCCTCGATCGCCGGCATGGTGCTGACCACCGAGTGCATCGTGGCGGATCTGCCCGAGAAGAAGGAAGCTGCTCCCGCCGGTGGCGGCGGCGGCATGGGTGGCGACTTCGACTACTGATCGCCGTCAACCCGCCTGAACTGATCAGGCAAGCACTGATCAGATAACCACTGATCAGTCAATCAGTGATCAAATAACTACTGATCAGACATCCGGGAGAGTGAGGGGCAACCCTCCTCTCCCTTTTTTGTGTCCGGTTCCTGGAGCGTTGATGGCTCAGCGGACATGCCAGTGCCGTTGAGATCCAGCTCGAACCCCCACTGCCCCGGCGGTTCTCCTCTCACCCAGCCATAAGAGGCTCAGCTGTGAGAGAACCTGAAGCCGTGAGGGGCGTGGTTCAGATACCCGCCGCTGGCTCGGACGAGGCCCAGCTTGTCGAGGCTGCCCAGCTTTACGGATGCTCTCGACAATCCAGATCATCAGCCAGGCAAATAGCTGCGACAGATGGCGCGACCTTGATGGCGGTTCGTTCCATGTCAGTTCGTTGTAAGTCAGTTCGTTGCCTGGCAATTTGCCAAACTTTCTTGAGGTGAATGCCTTCTATCTGCGTCGAGCCTCTGCGAGCACGAAGGCCTCAGTTAACTTCCAACGCCACCAGCTGTAGCGCCTGGCCGCTGAGCAGCCGGTGGCTTAGGGTGCCGCAGCTGGGGCAGTCTCCGAGCCCTTGCTTGGCATGAAAGGTCTTGCCGCACGGTTCGCAGTGACAGATCGCCGGCTCCGATTCGATCTGCAGTTGGGCATGGGCGCCAATCGTGTCCTGCATGACAAGCGGAAAGGCAAACCGCAGGGCCTCCAGCTCGACCCCCGCCAGCTCGCCCACCCGCAGGCGGATCGTCACGATCGACACGGCTCCCTCAGCCGCCGCCGCCGCCAGCGACTGGCGGCAAACCTCCTGCATCAAGCTCAGTTCATGCACGGTCGGCCGCCGCGATGGCGTGGCTGGCTTGGATCCACTGGCGCAGCAGCCTCTGGGCCCCAGGCAGCCGGCGGCGGAGCCTTTGCGAGAAACCTTCGCCATGGTCCAGGCAGAAGGCGGGCACGAGCAAAACCCAGGCCTGGGGCCTCCCGCCCAACAGCAGGTCCGCAAGGCCCAGCAGCTGTGCTGGCGAGAGCTGGTGGCTGAAGGCTCCCAGGGGCTCCTGGGCGCCAGCCCGCGCCAGCGAATTCGACTCCAGCCCCGCCGGAACCAGGTTGCGCAACATGGGGAGCCATCGCGTCTCGGCGATAGCGTCGCCCCTGCCCGCAGAGGATTCTGTCGCTCGATCGGCCTCCGCCCCGCCGGCCGAGCGCCCTGCCCAGTCCGGGTGGCCAGGGTGCGCGCTGGTTGGCACCAACCCGCTAATCCCGGGAACCAACCAGGCATCGATGAACAACACCCTGGCCGCCGCCGCAACGTCTGCCGACAGTTCTGGGGTGAGCTGCTGCACCGCGCGCAGCTGTGAGGGCGGCAGCCAGCGCTCGGCCCGCCGCGCCAGCCACCACCCCACGCCGTCATCGCCCCGGAGCGGATTGCCGATGCCGATCACCAGGGCGTCGCGACCCGCGAGCCAGCGGGGTTGGGGGCCTAAGGCCTCAACCGCCGTCTGCCGGTGAGCCCCGCCCGCGGCCCACGACACCGCCATGGACGTGCCAGAGGCGGCCATGGAGGTGCCAGAGGCGGCACAGGCTTGCCTAGCCGAAACGGCCGCCACCGCCTTAGCCACGCACCCGCTCCGCCAGCAGCTCGCCATCGCTGCCACGCAGCTCCACCCGCAGCGGCATGGCGCCGGCGGCATGGGTGCTGCAGCTGAGGCACGGGTCGAAGCAACGGATGCCGGCTTCGATGCGGTTCAGCAGCGGCTCCGGCAGCTCCGCCGGCACTGGATCCGGCAGATAGGCCCGAGCGATCTGCGCCACGGTGCGGTTCATCGCCAGGTTGTTTTGGCCCGTGGCGATGATCAGATTCACACCGCTGAGCAGGCCATGCTCATCCACGCGGTAGTGATGAAACAGCGTGCCCCGGGGTGCTTCGCTCACCCCTACCGCCTCATGGCAATTGAGGCCCGCATGGGAGCGGATCCGCCCCGTGAGCAGTGCTGGATCCTGGGCATGGGCCTCGATCGCTTCCAGGCAGGCCACGATCTCCACCAGCCGGGCGTGGTGATATGCGAAGGAGGACAGTGCCACCGGCCCGCCGGCGCGCTGGCGGAATTCGATCAGCTCGGCATCGGCCCAGGCGGTGCCGATCGTGTCGCACACATTCAGGCGAGCCAGGGGGCCGACGCGGTAGAGGCCATTTGGATAGCCCAAAGGCCTGTAGTAGGGAAACTTCAGATAGGTCCAGGGCTCTACCGCCTCAGCCAGGAAGTCGTGGTAGTCGTCCTCCCGCAGGCCCTCGGCCACGATCGTGCCATCGGCGCCGCGCAGGCGCAGCAACCCATCGCTGGGCTCCCAGCGCCCCTCTGGTCCCACCAGGCTGAGGAACAGGCTCGGGAACAGCCCGAAGCAAGCCTGTTCACGCCGCAGGGGTCCATCGAGCAGTTTTTTAAACAACTCCAGGGCCAGCTTGGCTGTGCTGCGGGCCTCGGGCAGGCGCTCCAGAATCCAGTCGCGGGTGTCGGGCCGCAGGGGCGTGCGCACCCCGCCCGGCACCGCCCAGGCCGCATGGATGCGACGACCGGCCAAACCTTCGATCAGCTGCTGCCCGAACTGCCGAAGGCGGATGCCAGCCCGGGCCAGTTCGGGATCCGCCGCCATCAGGCCGAACACATTGCGTCGTTCGGGCGCACATTCCCAGCCCAGCAGGAAATCGGGGCTGCTGAGGTGAAAGAACGACAGGGCATGGCTTTGGGTGATCTGGGCCAGATTCAGCAGCCGCCGCAGGGCCTGGGCCGTGGGCGGCACCTGCACCGCCAGCAGCTTGTCGCCGGTCTTCGCCGCCGCCAGCAGGTGGCTCACCGGGCAGATGCCGCAGATCCGCGCCGTGATGCCCGCCATCTCGGTGAAGGGCCGACCCTCGCAGAACTTCTCGAAGCCCCGATACTCCACCACATGAAAGCGGGCATCGCTCAGGTGGCCCTGGTCATCCAGCAGCAGCGTGATGCGGGCGTGGCCCTCAATTCGGGTGACCGGATCGATCGTGATCGTGCGTGCCATCAGCCGAACCGCAACTGCTCCGTGCCCGCCAGGCAGGGCATTTCACCCCGCAGCAGCGGCTCCAGGCAGAGCCGGATCCGCTCTGCCGATGGCGGACAGCCCGGCAGGTACACATCCACCGGGATCACGGCATGCAACGGCAACACCTGGGGCAGCAATCGCGGCAGTTGCCCCTGCCCATCGGGCAGCTGGGCGCCGTGATCCGCCAGCTCCAGATAGCCCCGCTCTAGCACCGCCTCCGGGCCGCTGAGCAGGTTGCGCAAGGCCGGCACATTGCCGCTGATCGCACAGTCGCCGAAGCTCACCACCACCTTGCTGCGCTGCCGCAGCAGCTGCGCCATGGCCAGGTTCTCCGTGTTGGCCACCGCCCCCTCCACCAGGCAGACATCCACCCCGTCCGGAAACTGCTTCACATCGCTGGCCACAGGCGAATACACCACATCCGCCACGGTTGCTAAGGCAAACAACAGCTCATCCAGATCCAGAAACGACATGTGACAGCCCGAACACCCCGCCAGCCATACCGTCGCCAAGCGCAGCCGGGGGGCCTGGGGGGAAGCGGGCGTGAACGGGGGCGGGGCCCCTCGCCGATCGGTTGGGGGCGGCTCGGGCGGGGGAGCGTCAGGGGCTGGCGGGGGCATGGCGTTGGCGATCAGGGAGGTGTGGGAGAGTCCCAGTGGCGTTGATGGCGGCCCTGCAGCAGCTGCCAGGCTCGGCCGGGCTGGGGATGTTTTTCGCCGGTGCCGTCGTCGCGATGGAAGAGGGCGCCGGTGGGGCAGACATCGACGCATTTGCCACAGGAGGTGCAGGCGCTGACTTCGCCCCAGGGTTGATCGAGCCCCGCGATCAGGCGGCTGTGCTGGCCACGGGCCGCCACATCCCAGACATGCGCCCCCTCGATCTCATCGCAGACCCGCACACAACGGCTGCAAAGAATGCAGCGGTTGTGATCCAGCAGGAAGCGGGGGTGGGAGGCGTCGATCGGACGCTGGGGGTAGCGATAGGGAAAACGGCAGTGGTCCATCCCCACCGCCACGGCCATGGCCTGGAGCTCGCAGGAGCCGTTGGCCACGCAGAACGCGCAGACGTGATTGCCTTCGGCGAAGAACAGCTCCACCGCCATGCGGCGGACCTCCCGCAGTTGGGGCGTGTCGGTGAACACGCGCTGGCCTTCGGCGGCGGCGGTGGCGCAGGCGGGCTGCAAGCGGGGGTTACCTTCCAGCTCCACCAGGCACAAGCGGCAGGCCGCCACCGGCGTGAGGCCTTCCAGATGGCAGAGGCGCGGCAGCTGGATGCCGGCCGCCACCGCCGCCTGCAGCAGGGTCGACCCTTCGGGCACCGCCACCTCCTGGCCATCGATCCGCAGGGTGAGCACGCTCATCGAACGCAGGCCGCCTCGTATTCGTGCCGGAACCAGCGCAGGGTGCTGAGCACCGGGTTTGGCGCCGCCTGGCCCAGGCCGCAGAGGCTGGTGGCTCCCACCATTTGGCACAACGCCTCCAGCTGCCGCAGGTCGTCTGGATTGGCTCGGCGCTCGACGAAGCGTTGCAGCAGCAGCTCCAGCTGCACCGTGCCGGCCCGGCAAGGCAGACAGCGACCGCAGCTCTCCCCGACGCAGAAGCGCATGAAATAGAGCGCCAGATCCGGCATCGCTGTGCCCTCGCCCAGCACCACCATGCCGCCGGAACCCATCATTGATCCCAGCGCCTTCAGCGTTTCGTAGTCGGCCGGGGTATCGAGCTGCGCGGCCGGGATGCAGCCGCCGGCGGGCCCGCCGGTCTGCACCGCCTTGAGAGGGCGCCCGTCGGCTGTGCCGCCGCCCATTGTCTCCACCACAGTGCGCAATGGGGTGCCGATCGGCACCTCCACCAAGCCGGTGTGGCGCACATCGCCGGATAGCGAAAAAACCTTGGTGCCGCCACTGGCCTTGGTTCCCATGGCGGCGTACCAGTCGCCACCTTCCCGCAGGATCGCCGGCACCGCCGCCAGGGTCTCCACGTTGTTGATCAGGGTGGGGGCGTTCCAGAGCCCCCGCTGGGCCGGATAGGGCGGGCGCGGCCGGGGAGTGCCGCGCTGGCCCTGAATCGAGGCCAGCAACGCCGTTTCCTCGCCACAGACGTAGGCCCCGGCCCCCACCCGCAGCTCCAGCTCCAGGCCGAAGCGGCTGCCACCGATCGTTGGACCCAGCCAGCCCCGCGCACGGGCCTGGTCCAGGGCCCGCCGCAGCCGTTCCACGGCCAGCGGATATTCGGCCCGCAGGTATACGAAGCCTTGGTGAGCACGCACCGCATAGGCGGCGATGGCCAGCCCCTCGATCAGGCGGTGGGGATCGCCTTCCAGAACGCTGCGATCCATGAAGGCGCCGGGATCGCCTTCATCGGCATTGCACACCACCCAGCGCGGACCTGGGGGCTGCAAGGCAACTGTGTCCCACTTGAGGCCGGTGGGATAGCCAGCGCCGCCCCGTCCCCGCAGGCCGCTGCGCCGCACCTGCTCCCGCACCTGCTCCGGCGTCAGCTGCTCCAGGCAGCGCCGCAGCGTGGCATAGGTGCCCAGCGCCAGGGCGGAATCGATCGACTCCGGATCCACCAGCCCACAGGTCTCCAACACCACCGGCCGTTGCAAGGCGAAGAAGGGTTGCCGCAGCGACAGGCGCCAGGGCGCCAGGGTGGCGGCATCGGGCTGCCGCACCAGGGTGCTGGCCTGTTCCAGGGGTAAGGCGCCGTAGAGCCGGGGGCCATGGGGTCCCTCCTCCGCCACCAGGGGGCCGCGACCGCAGAGGCGCAGGCAGCCCACACGCCGAATCTCGAGCGCCGCGGTCTGCCCACCCCGCTCCTGGTCGCTCAGTGCGGCCTCCAGCGCTTGACGCAGCGCTGGCCCACCGGCGTGGCGGCAGCCGCTGGCGTCGCAGCAGCGCAGGCGCCGGGGCGGGGCGCTGCTGGAAGCCGCGGGGGATGGTTGGGGCATCGCTGCCTCCATGGCGGAGCGACAGCCGGGGGATCTCCGTGTCTTAGCCACGGAGGGGAGGATCGGCCCTGATCTCATCGCTTTCGGCGGCGGCCAGCGCTTGCCGCAGGCGTTGATCCAGGCCCTGCGGGTCGCCCAGCGGCAGGTCGGCCACAACCTGGTTGTCGATCAGCAGCAGGGGCGCCTGGCCACAAGCCCCAAGGCAGCTCAAGCTTTCCAACCGCCACTGGCCGTTCACATCCTGCTGGTCCGGCGCGAGCCCCAGCAGCGCGCTCAGCCGTTCCAGCAACGCTCCGCCGCCGCGCACGAAGCAGGCTGTGCCGAGGCAGGCGCTGCAGCGATGGGCCGTCGGCGGCTGCAGCTGGAACAGGTGATAGAAGCTCGCCACCCCGTAGACCCGACTCAGGGGCAGCCCCAGCTCCTGAGCCACCTGGAGCAGCGCGGCTTTGGGGAGGTGGCCATGCAGCTGCTGTACCGCATGCAGCACCTCAATCAGCGCGTCCTGTCGGCCGGCCTGCAAACGCACCAGGCGGCTGATGTCTGGGTCCAGCTCGCAGTGGACCGCTGCCGGATCCGGTGCCCCAAGCGCTTGGGCCGGGGGCCACAGCGCTGTCCCTGCCAGGGGGCCAACGGGCCGGAGTTGGGCTGGGATGTCGCCCGAGCTGTTGCCAGACATGGGCCCTTGGCGGCTGTTCCACTGCTAGCAACAGCGAATGCTTGCCACGTGGTTGCTAGCCACTCCGGAGACCGCCGCGGCTTTCGCGACAACATGTGGCGTGAGCCTTTGTTGCCTCAAGCCGGCAACAGCAGCTTCAGCAGGCCGAGGCCAGCGGCGGCGGCGATCACCTGGATCACGCTCCAGCGAGCCGCCAGCAGCAACAGCAGCCCGCCCGCCAGCAGCAGCAGGGCCAGTGGATCGAGGCGGCCGCCGGGCCAGAGAGCCGGTCCAGCCAGAAACAATGCCAAGGCCGCGATCATCCCGACCACGGCGGCGGTGATGGCGGCCAGCGGCGCCGCTAGGCGCAGATCCCCCCGGCTGGCCTCCACCAGGGGCGCCCCGGCCAGGATGAACCCGAACGACGGCAGGAACGTGAACCAGACGCTGGTCAACAGGGCGGCCAGGCCGCTGCTCCAGGATCCCGGCCCGCTGGCCAGGCCCTGCTGCCAGCCGCCCATAAAGCCAACGAACGCCACCACCATGATCAAGGGGCCCGGGGTGGTTTCCCCCAGGGCCAGGCCGTCCACCATCTGGCTGGCCGTCAGCCAGCCAAAACGTTCCACCGCCCCCTGGGCCACATAGGGAAGGACCGCGTAGGCACCGCCGAAGCTCAGAAAGGCCACCTGGGTGAAGAAGCGCGCCATGGTGGCCAGCAGGCCCTGCCAGCCATCCAGGAGGCTGAGAAACAGCAGCGGCAGGGCCAAAGCCAAGGCCCAGACCAGCAGCGTCAACGCCAGCCCCCGGGGGCTGAAGCGGGCATGGCGAGGCGAGGCGGTGTGATCGCCATGGATGAAATCCCCGGAGTCCGGTTCTGCCGCTCTGGGTTGCGGCTGCCGCCGCGACGACGGAGCGGCGGCGCCTGGGGCGCTCGCCCCGGGCTCGGAGGGTTCCGCTTCGGCGTCCGAGCGCGAGGGCTGCGACGGGTTTGCGGCTGGCTCCAGGATCAGGTTGGGCCACCACCGTCCGGCCAGCCAGCCGCTGACGGCCACCAACAACAGAATCAATGGGTAAGGCAAGCGCCACAGTTCCACCGCCACCAGGGCCAGCGTCGCCAGCACAGGCTGCAACGGGCGTTTGAGGGTGCGGCGACCCAGCCGCCAGCAGGCCACCAGCACCACGGCCAGCACCACGGGCCTCAAGGCCCAGAACACCGCGCTCAGCAGAGGCAGCTGGCCCCAAACCGCATAAACGCTGGCGAGTCCCAACAGAACCAGCACCGAGGGCAGCAGGAACAGCCCTCCCGCCACGAGGGCCCCGGGCACCCCATGCATCAGGAAGCCCAGGTAGGCGGCCAGCTGGGTGGCTTCAGGACCCGGCAGCAGCATGCAGTACTGCAGGGCATGCAGGAACCGCCGTTCCGAGAGCCAGCGACGCCGGTCCACCAATTCTTGGTGCAGCAGGGCGATCTGCCCCGCTGGCCCGCCAAAGCTCACCCAGCCGAGCCGCAGCCAGAAGCGGCTGGCCTGGGCGAGGGAGACGGGATCCGGCAATGGCTGCCAAGCGGAGCGGCTTCTGTGTACCGCATTGGGGTCCTTGGGCGATGTGATTTCAGGTCGTGCCCCGGCACCGCCGCGGATGTTGTCATGGGTAGGCCAGAGGCCCCATCAACGATCTCGGCCCCTGCGGCAGCTGCGACACGAGCGAAGGCCGGTCCTTGAACGGTTTGCAGGGGGTGGAAGCGTGGTCGTGAACTGACGGGTTGATCGCTCGCCGCCACAATGGCGTGATGCCTGAATCCAGCACCGTTCCGGCCCCATCTGCCCGTGCGGCACGGGCCCCAGGTTCCGCACCGGCTGCGAGGGCCGTTACAGCCCCCGGCACCTCCACAGCCTGGGGGTTCCTCACGCCAGCGCTGCTGCTCTTGGCGCTATCGGTGTTGATCCCAGGCGCCATGGCGCTGTTGATCAGCTTCAGCCGCACCGGGCTGGATGTGGGGGAACCGCTCACCTTCGTGGGTTTGGCCAACATTCGCAGGCTGCTGGTTGACCCGATGCTGCGGCGGGTGGCCTTCACCACTTTTTTGTATCTGATCGGCATTGTGCCCATGGTGGTGGTGGGATCCCTGGTGTTGGCAGTGCTGGTGAATCGTCAGCTGCCGGCCATTCACTGGATCCGCGCCGCCTTCTATACGCCGGTGCTGGTGTCGCTGGTGGTGGCGGCCATCGCCTTCCGCTGGCTCTACGCGGAAAACGGGCTGATCAATGGCTGGCTGGCGGCGTTGTTGGGCGGCCGCTTCGAGCCGATTGGCTTTCTCACCAGCCCACTTCTGGCCTTGCCCTCGGTGATGCTCGTCACTCTCTGGAAAGGCTTGGGCTACTACATGGTGATCTTCCTGGGCGGGCTGCAAGGGATCCCCCTAGAGCTCTACGAGGCGGCGGCCCTGGATGGCAGCGAGGGGTGGCGACGCCATCGCGACATCACCGTGCCGCTGCTGCGTCCCTATGTGTCGCTGGTGGCCGTGCTCTCCGCCATCGCCGCAACCAAGGTGTTTGAGGAGATGTACCTGATGACCCAAGGGGGGCCAGCAGATTCCACCCGCACGATCGTCTATTACGTCTACGACCAGGCCTTCTCTGAATTGGAGATCAGCTATGCCTGCACCGTAGGCCTGGCGCTGTTCGTGGTCGTGCTGCTCCTCAGCCTGCTGCGCTGGCTACTTGCCTCCGATCGCGGGCTGGTCTGAACCGAAGGCCCCCGGGATGGGGCATGGTGCGATCCTGGACGTTTGTAGGGGATTCGGTGGACGGAGCGGTCCCGAAGCGGTCCGAACCCGCGGCAGTCGGCATCGTCGGGGGCGGTCAGTTAGCCAGGATGCTCGCTGCGGCGGCGGCGGAGCTGAACACACCCCTGGTGGTTCAGACCCCCCATGGGGATGATCCAGCGGTGATCCTGGCCAGCGATTCCATCCTGGCGCGCCTCGATGATCTGGAGGCCACCCGCGAGCTTGCGCGCCGCTGCCGGGCGATCAGCTTCGAGAACGAATGGATCGACCTGGAGCGCCTTGCGGCCTTGGAGGCGGAGGGCGTTTGCTTCTTGCCCGACCTCCAGTCTTTGCGGCCCTTGCTGAGCAAGCGGGACCAGCGCCAGCTGCTGGATGAGCTGCATCTCAATACTGTGCGCTGGGCCCCTCTGGAGGCGGTGCTGCCTCCTCCGCAGCCGCCGCTCAACCCAGGGCACGGGCAGGCTGATGGCAGCGCTTCTGGCCCGATCGGGCTCCCCAGTCAGCTGGGGTTGAGCCAGGCAGCCGCGGTTGTGGCCTTGCAGCCAGCGAGGCCAAGGTTGCCGGAGGGGTTCCAATTTCCGGTCATCGCCAAGGCCTGTGAGGGCGGTTACGACGGCAAAGGCATTCGCCTCCTCAACGATCAGCAAGATTT